>Ga0137375_10005727_pt1 | contig 14749 bp, 8 predicted proteins | sample SagtaG_24_FD_104936 | JGI IMG/M metagenome (GOLD analysis project Ga0137375, IMG submission 104936) | Vadose zone soil microbial communities from Sagehorn Ranch, Mendocino, California, USA - Sage1_R_113_16 metaG | ecosystem: Environmental > Terrestrial > Soil > Vadose zone | place: USA...
CCTGTTCGACGTCGCCAGCGGCGAGTTGCGCGCGGCCTTCGGTGACGTTTCCGGCGTGCAGCGGCTGGCTCTCTCGCCCGACGGCTCGACCCTCGCGAGCGGCGGCCTCTACGGCGTGCAACTCTGGGATCTGGCCACCCAAAAGGAACGACCGCGGTTCGCCCGGGATGTCACGCGGCCGGTCCCGAGCGGCCTCGCTTTCAGCCCAGACGGCAAGACCCTGGCCGTGGCGAGCAGGGAAAAAGACAAGATGGGGCATACCTTCGTGGTGAGGTTGCTGGACGCAGTGACCGGAAAGGTGCGGGCGACCCTCACGAAGAAAACGCCGCTGGCGACCGATAGCGCCAACGGCCAGATCGCGTTTGCCCCTGGCGGCATTCTGGCGGTAACGCGCACCGAGACGGTGGGTCAGCCGGTTGGCCTGACGACCCTCTGGGACAGCAGCACGGGCAAGGAGCTAACCACCCTGCGACACGGCAGCCACGGCTACGCGGTCGCCTTTTCCCCGGACGGCGCGTCGCTGGCGGCGGTGGGCGGAAGCGTGCAGTTGTGGCAGCGCGACCCCTCGCCGCGCTGGGAGCGTTTTGAACTGTTTCAGGGGAACACGGTCCAGAGCCTGGCGTTCGCACCCGACGGCGAAACGCTGGCGTCGGGCGACTGGCGTGGCCATGTGGCCCTGTGGAACCCACGCACGGGAGCGCTGCGGCAGGAGTTGACAGGGCAGTGGATCCAGTACGCGGTGGCGTTCACACCGGACGGCAAGGCAGTCGCCGCCGTCGGCGGCACCTACGGCCACGGTGCGGCACACCTCTGGGATACGCAGACTGGGAAACTGCGCTGGAGTCACAACAAAATTCACGAAAGCCTCTCCGCAATCGGGATAATGCCGGACGGCAAGACGGTGATCGGCGGGGGTTACACCGGCCTCTACGCCTGGGACATGCAGACGGGCTCGACTCGGCAGAAGTTCCCCAAACACAAGGGGGCTATTGGGGCGATGGCGTTCGCGCCGGATGCCAAGACGCTGGCAATTGCCGGCATGGGCGAGGGAACCCCCGTCTCGCTCTGGGAAGTCGTTCAGGAGGCCGAGCGCGCGAAGTTGCCGAAGCATCCCGGCGGCGTGCGTGCGCTGGCCTTCACGCCCGACGGCCGGATGCTGGTCACGGCGAGCCAGCGGACGGAGAAACGCGGCGAGAAGATTCGTGGAGAAGTCCAGATCTGGGATCTGCAAACGGAGAAATCGTTACGCACCCTGGTGGTGCCCGGCGGCGCCTGGTCGGTGGCAGTCTCCCCCGATGGGCAGTTGCTCGCAGTCGGCAGCGGCGGTTTCGAGGAGAAGTCGCTCACGACCGCCGGTCACGTCTACTTGTGGGATCTGTCATCAGGGAAATTGCTACGTACGGCGGAGGCGGCTGACGGCGCCATCGCCGCTCTCGCCTTCGCGCCGGACGGCGGGACGTTGGCGCTGGCGAGTTGGGATGGCACGGTCCGGCTGTGGGACGTCGGCTCGTGGCTGGCTGCGAAGGTCGATCCGTGACGCTTGCCGGTCTCATTCCTCGACGAGTTCGTACGTCCCGTGGCCCGCCTTTTTCAATTTCCCCTGCCGCACCAACTCTTCCCACACCGCCTGTGGGAACTGGTTGGGCGGCGTGATGGCCACGATGCCGGACGACTGCCCGCCGGTTACCGGGCGGCGGCTGATTTTTGACTCTTCGTCCAGGCGCGTCAGCTTGAGGCGCTTGCGAAACGCCTTCATGGCCTGCTTCAACTCATCCTTGTCAGGCGGTGCGGGCGGCGTCGAATCTGTGGACATAATCCCTCCTCGCGCTCTTCAAAGTCACTCATTTCTCCAGCTTCCAGTCGGCCACGGCGTCGAAAACCAACAGAGGATCGACATGCGCCGGTCGCAGCGCCGAATGGACGGCAATGTGCGTGTCGAGCTGCCACAGGGGAATGAAGGGCATTCGCTCGAACAGGTGTCCCTGGATGTTGTGAGCCAGTTTCTTGACCTCGGCGAAGTCGCGCTGCCTCATCATATTTCGGAAGAGGTCCTCCAGATCGGCGTCATCCTTGTAGCCCAGGAAGTTGGTGCCACCGGGCTTCAGCGCCTCCTCGCGGCTGTCGAACAGCGGCCAGAGCCAGTACCCCTCGGTCGCGTAGTCGTGGTGGTGGTAAGCGAGTTCGTACTGCCGCTCCGCGAGATCCTTGCGGAGTTGGCGCGGCGGCAACCCTACGGGCTTGATCTGCACCTTCCAACCCACGCTGGCCGCCAGCCGGCCGATCTGGTCGGCGATGTCCTGACAGGCTGCCGCGGCGCCCGGCTCGTCGGTGGGATATTTCAGGGTCAACGCGACCATGGGCAATTTGGCCTTGGTCCCCTTGGCGATTGCCTGCGCCCGTGGGAAATCGTGGAGCGAGGCCGGCACCTCGGCGCACGCCCACGACCCGGGAGGATACGGGCCAGTAAGCGGCCGATGGAACTCCCGGCGGACGTCACGGCGCAGGTCCATCGTCGCCAGCGCCATTGCGCCCCCGGTGACGCCGAGAAGGCGGTGAGCCGGTTCGCCGCCGCGGAAACGATCGGTGAGGATCTTGTCGCGATCCAGTGCAAGAGCGAAAGCGCGGCGCAAACTTTGGTCGGCCAGCGCTGGCACGCGGTGATTGACCGCCAGGAACCAGATACGACGGTTGCGCAGGGTACGAACGTCCTTGACGCCCGCTTTCGCCAGGTCGCCCAGGCGGGCGGTGGGCAGATCGAGGAACAAGTGCAGCGGCCGCTGCGGGTCGCGAAACTCGCGGGCCGGATCGGTCGGTACGTAGAAGCGAATCTCGCGGATGGCCGGCCCGTCGGGGTGGCCAGGTCGGCGGTAGAGGGGGTTTGCGGCGAAAAGGGCAAACGTGCGGCCGTCCTCGAAGCGGCGGCCGGCATACTGGTACGGGCCGCTGCCGACTGGCTTGCGGGCAAACGTCTCGTCGTCCGCTTGCTTGATTGTCTGCGGTAACACCTTGAATGTCAGCAGCGCCAGCGGATCGAAGTAACTCTGCCGGAACTTGAACTCGATCTCGAAGGACTCCTTGGTCACCGAGGGCGCTTCGACGAGATCGGTCCACTCCGGCGGACGCTCGGGCAGACGCAGGTTCGCCTGGATAGTGTCGCGGACGTGAAAAGAGGTCACGCGCTTGCCGTCGGACCAGAAGGCGTTATGGGCGAGGTGGAAGCGGCGGCGACCATCGTCGAGCACCACGGGCGGACCAAGAGCCAGCTGTCCGAGGTAGCGCTGCCCGTGGCCATCATCGTAGACGGCCTTGAGCAGCCCCTCGAAGAGCAGTTCCACGGCCTGTCGCTCCGCGTCGGTGCAGGCGGTCGCGGGCGACATGAACTCCGGCAGAGCACGCACACCGACATGGAGGATCGTATAAGCGTTCTTTCGGCGGAGATAGGCGTCCCTCAGTCCCGGCAGTTGCGGCCAGGCGGCCAGGGCCTGTTCGAGTTTTCGTGCCGCCGCCCGATCGTCGCGGAGGGAAGCAGCCTCACGCAGCAGCGCCGCCGCCCGTTCGCGTAAACTGCGGCGGATGGTATCCAGGCCAGGACGATAGAGCCACAACACGCGCAGCGGCTCGAACACGGGCTCCTGAATGAAGTGCTCCTCGATCCATTCCACCTGCTGCCGCGCCGCGGCGTCATTCCTATTGAGGAGGTGAAAGCCCGCGTAGGCAGTACGCAGGCGTGCGACCTCGAGCAGCAAGGACTGCTCGTCCGGATAGGTTCGTTGCAGGCGCTCGGCCAGGGCGAGGGCGTCTTTCCAGTCCTGCTGGCGGCGGGCTGAGGCGGCGGTGGCACGGAGCAGGTGCAGGCGAACCTCAAGGAGCCGCTCCTCAAGCCGTTTTCCCAGGCCATTCCCTGCCCCCAGGGGGCGGTCGCGCATGCCGAGGTGGAAGCGCAGCGCGGCGCCCAGGACGACCTCGCACGCCTGTAATCTCTGGATGGGGGACAGCGCCACGTCTGCGCTGTTGAGGAACTCGGCAACCCGTTTCAGGGCCATCTCCTCGTAGGGAGGCTCGGCAGTCGGGTCGGCGTCGGCCAGAGAGCGATACAAGGCGGCGATGGCAGGTGACGCGTGCGCCGCAGTTCGGGCGAGGTCAGCCGGCAGCAGCGGCGCGGGCCCTTCCGCTGCACCCTTCGCAAGATCCTCCTGCCCGAGCGGGATTCGGCTTCGCGGGTTGGCGGGCGTTTCATTCTGGGCGGCCACCCTCCAGGCGAATCCGCCCACTGCCAGCAGCACCAGGGCCAGGCAGAACCGCGAGCACGTTCGTGAGCGGAGGGCTCGGTACATAATCTACCTTCGGGATTCGGAAAGTCGCGGGTGGCGGCGCGGACGGCCTCACCAGAGTTCCGCAAGGGTCATTGTACAAGACGCCGAGAAGGCTTGTAGCACGGCTCTCCTGAGCCTTCCTCAGAAGCCCCTTCCGCACTGGCGGGACAGCGCCGCTTGGCAGCGTGGCGCGTTTGCCATAAGACACCGCCATGCTGCCGAGTTTCCCTTTCTCCGCGATCGTTGGCCAGGACCGCCTCAAGTGCGCCTTGCTCCTCGGGGTGATCCAGCCGAGTCTCGGGGGCGTACTGGTCCGTGGCACCAAGGGCGTCGCCAAGTCAACCGCCGTGCGCGCCCTCGCTGCACTCCTGCCGCCGTTGCCGCTGGTCGAGTTGCCGCTCGGCGCCACCGAGGACCGCGTCCTCGGTGCGTTGCACCTGGAGCGTGCCCTGCGCGGCGAACGGGCGCTCGAACCCGGTCTGCTCGCCGCAGCCGACAACGGCATCCTCTACGTCGATGAGGTCAACCTGCTGCCCGATCACCTCGTCGATGTCCTTCTCGATGCCGCAGCTAGTGGCGTTCACCGCGTCGAGCGTGAGGGCCTGTCGCTGAGCCACCCGGCGCGCTTCCTGCTCGTCGGCACGATGAACCCGGAAGAAGGCGAGTTGCGACCGCAACTCCTCGACCGGTTCGGCCTCGCCGTGGACGTGGCCGATCTGTCCGACCCAGCGGAGCGCGCCGAGGCGGTGCGCAGGCGCTTGGAGCACGAGGCAAATCCCGACGCTTTTCGCGCCGCCTGGCAGGCCGCGGAAACTGCCGAGGCCGAATGCATCGTTCGCGCTCGTCGCCTGCTGCCGGAGGTGCGCGTCTCCTCTGCGGTGCTGCGGGCCGTCAGCGAGCGGTGCCTGGCGGAGGGCGTTGAGGGGTTGCGCGCCGACCTGACCTTGTGCAAGGCGGCGGCCGCGTGGGCTGCGTACCAGGGCCGCACGGCGGTCGAGGCCAGTGATGTCGATATCGTCGCCGAGTTCGCGCTCGTCCACCGGCGCACGAAGCCGCGGCCGCCGCCGCCGGGTGGCGGGTGGCGGGTGGCGGGTGGCGGGCAGCGAGCGGCGGGAGAAGAACTGCCCGCGGAATCTCCGACTCCTCCCGCCACCTGCCACCCGCCACCCGCCACTGTCTTCGAGAGCGCTGGTTTGTTCACAGCACGGCCGCGGCCGGCGACCGCAACCCTGAAACGCTCCATTGCTGAGGGACGATGGCGTATTAGGGCGGCGCAACAGGTTGGCAGCGCCGGCGGTGCAACACGGTGTTACCGTCCCGGCGATGCGCTGGCATGGGCCGCCACGTTGCGTGCAGCGGCGCCATACCAGGGCGAACGCGAACAGCGCGAGCGCTTGATTGTCCTTCGCCCCACCGATCTCCGCGGACGGCGGCGTCGCGGGCCGGCCGGCTGTCTGCTGTTATTCGTCGTGGACACGAGCGGCTCGATGGCCGCGTGGCGGCGCATGCGCCAGACCAAGGCGGCGATCCTGGCGTTGTTGGTGCAGGCATACCAGCGGCGCGACCGGGTTGCGCTCCTGGCGTTCCATGGGGAGAGCGCCGAACTGGTGTTGCCGCCCGCGCACGGCCTGACTGCGGCGCGGCGAGCGCTGGAGGAGTTGCCCGTCGGTGGTGCCACGCCTCTGGCCGAAGGGTTGGCCGCCGCCTGCCGCTTCCTCCGTCGCGAGCAGCGTCGGCGGCCGCGGCAGCCGGTCTGGACGGTGCTGTTGACCGATGGCCGCGCAAATGTGGCGTGTGCTGGGGATCCCTGGATCGATGCGTTGCGGCAGGCACGGGTGCTGGCCTCCTGTACGACGGAGTGCCTGGTCGTGGACACGGAGACAGGCTGGCCGCGCTTCGGCAAGGCCGCCGAACTGGCGGGTACGCTTGGGGCGCCGTGGCTGGCGTTGGAAGAGGTCCTGGGCCGGCCTTTGCCGGATCCCTGGCGGCGAGCAGTTTAAGGAGAGCAGCGATGAGCGGCAAGCGGCGTCACGGCCTGGTCATGGTCGTTACAGGATCGGGTAAGGGGAAAACGACGAGCGCGCTGGGCCTGGCGTGGCGTGCGCTGGGCAGCGGCCTGAAGGTCTTCATGGTGCAGTACATCAAGGGTAAGTGGAAGACCGGCGAGAAGAAACTGGCCGACCTGCTGCGCGCTCACGCGGACCATCTCGGGCTGGACATCGAGATCCGTCCGATGGGCGACGGTTTCACCTGGATCACGCAGAACCGCGAGCAGGACATCGCCACGACGCGCGAGATCTGGCAGGTGAGCAAGGAGGCGATCACGTCGGGCAAGTATGACCTGGTAATCCTCGACGAGATCAACGTCGTGATGAGCGAGCGCCTCGGCTACCTCGACCCGCAAGAGGTCATCGCGGTACTCAAGGCGCGCGATTCGGATCTGCACGTCGTCCTGACGGGTCGCGGGGCACCGCCGGCGATTTGCGACTTTGCCGACACGGTCTCGGAGATTCAGGCGGTCAAGCACCACTACAAGGCCGGCGTCAAGGCGCAACAGGGCATCGAGTTCTGAACGCTCAGGTAAGAACGGAGGAGCATTTGTCCGGGCTCGCAAGGTCAGCGATGGACAGCCCGCGCTGACCTTGCGAGCCCGGACAAAGCTGTCCTTGGCTTCGGGACGGGCCGGGCGTAGAATGAAGTGTCGGCAAAAAGGCTTTCATTTCATTGCATTGCACGCCGACACCCTTTTGGGCTTACCCTCGCGTCCGGGGTGCGCACCCCCCGAAGGTGCCGCAACCGGTCACCGTACCCTGGCTGGTGCCATTCCACCTGAGACCGCCAACTCCGCCTGCCGCTCCCTTGTTTGCGAGGATACTCCCGTTGATGATGAGGCGTGGCGTTGCTGGAACTACTTGTCGGTCAGGTGCAGGGGCGGCATTTCGTTCTCTCCCGGTTGCACCTGGAAGCGCAGGCCGGAGGTCTTCGGCCGGCTGTAACGGGCGGGGAGCAGGTTGCGCGCCTTGACCTCTTCCCGGCCCCACGCGGTTCGCTCGCGTTGCTCCACAGTCACGGCATACTCGCCCGCAGGCGCCCCGTCGCCCGGGCGTTCGCTCATCAAGCTGAAGCGACCCTCGGCGTCGGTGTAGGCGAGCGGCTTCTGCACATTCACCGACTGGGGTTCGAGCGGATGGAACACCACCTGGGCGCCCTTCACCGGCTTGCCGTTGTAGAGCACCTGCCCGCGGACCGGGTGCATCGGGACGCGGTCGCCCGAGGAGCAGCCGAGCGCGGCCGCCGCCAGCAGAGCGAGCACGCGGCAGGGCTGAAGGAGCGGGTTCACACACGAGCCTCAAGGGGATCATTCGCTGGGGACGGGCTCACCACCGGCGCGGGTGGTCAGGGCCGCCAATGTCCACAGGTTGGTGCTCTCGCCCAGGAACCGGACCGAGCCATCGGCGAAGGCGAAGTTGGCCCCGCCCTGGTGGAAACTGTAGTAGCAGTGGCCCCACTCGTTGGAGTTATTGATGCCCATGACGCCAGGGATCGGCCCAAAGGCGGGATCCCAGGAAGCGCGCTGGCCGATCGTGTAGGGGTTGCCGGTGCTCGCCCAGGCGCCGGCCTGGGCGCGGACGCGAGGGCTGCTGGTGAAGTCCACCGGGTATCGGACTCCGCGTCGCCACACATCCTCGCGGCCGGCGCACTCCCCGATCATGATGGTGTTGGAGGTGCCATCCTTCACGTCGCCCAGGCGGTTGCTGCGGTTCGTGGCCGCGTCGTACCAGGCGATGACGCCACGCAGGTCCGCCGCCGAAAACTGTTGCCCCGGCGGCAACGCGTTATTGATGTCGAGGTGGACGCCGGTGGGGACGAAGTAGTCGCCACACGCTCCGGTCTTGTTGGGCGGCGTGGTCTCCGGCTTGTCCTGCGTGCGGTTCTGGATGGGCGAGGCGGGGCACTGCATGATGGACAACTGCGTGGCCACAATCTGACGATTCGGCGGCCGCCACCAATCCACGGTGTAGTCGAACCCCGCGATCAGGTTCCTCTGTTCCAGGTAAGGCAGGATGAACACCGCCCAGTTGTGCCCCGGCGGCGTGCTGACCTGATCGGGGTAGGTCAGGGGGAGCTGGCGCTTGGCATTCTCATAGTTGTGGCAGGCCAGGGCGAGCTGCTTGAGGTTGTTACCGCACTGCAGACGGTCGGCGGCGGCGCGCGCCTGCTGCACGGCAGGGACGAGCAAACCGACGAGAATGCCAATGATGGCGATTACCACCAGGAGTTCGATCAGCGTGAAGGCGAACCGACCGCGTTTCGCACGGGCAAGGGACGTTCTCATGGGAGAGTCCTCCAGCATCCATACCGTGGCGTCATCCGCACCCAACGGAACACCTCTCGCCTTATTGTGCCCGGATCTTCCACAGGAGGCAAATGCTTTTTGGTAGCAGGATTGGGAGGCAGGGGTCAGGACAGGAGCCAGCGGTCAGCGCTCGCGTGGTGCTGCTTTCTGACTCCTGACCCCTGATCCCGGACTCTACGAGAGCAGGTGAGTGGGACAGCCGCCATAGGCGCGGCCAGCGAGGAGGCGCTCGCGCTTCATCACGACGCTATGGGGGGTCACGTAGGTCCGCGCGCCGATGTCGGCCCCGTAGAGGAGCACCGCCGAGTTCCCAACCGTCGCCCCGCGGCGGATTTTGACCCGGTCGATCTTCAGGACGCGATCCTCGAAGGTGTGCGCCTGGAACAGACAGCTGACCGTCACGCCGTCCTCGAATTCCAGCATATCCGGATCGACAACATGCGCAAAGCCGCTGCCGAGGACGACGTTGCGCCCGATCCGCATGCCCATCGCACGCAAATACCAGTTCAGCCAGAGTGTTCCTTCGAGGGCGAGGAGTGGAGTGCGTGCATAGAAATCCCAGGCAACGTACAGGAAATCCCAACGACTGCACCAGCACGACCACAGCGGATGCTGGCCGGGACGGACGCGTTGGAGGAGGAACCACTTCAACACCAGCACCAGCAAACACATCGCCGCGACGGCCCCGAAGTGGAGCAGCGGCACAACGACCAGCAGGAGGACACCGAACGACACCGTTGCCTCCGCGCGGACCAGGAGGTGGAACCAGACGAGCAGGAGCAGCACCGGCGCCAGGGGAAGCGCAAAGCGGAGCAGTTCCCAGAACACGCGGTTGATGTACCGGATGAGCGAAGGATCATGCGTGAGGCTCCGGTCGCACTCGACCACTTCGCGATTGGGAAGTTCAAACGGAGGATGGCCGAACCAGGAAGTACCGGGACGGATGACCTTGTCGTCCGCCGCGGTGCAGACGCCGAGCAGGATATCGTCCGGGAGTTGTTGCCCGGCGCCGATCACAACATGATTGCCCAGGAAGGTGTTCTTCCCCAGGCGCACGGGGGCGAGGGTCACGGTCCCGCGATGGACGACCGGCCCGCCAAGATAAATGCCATCGGCAAAGAAGGTCTCCGAACCGATCTCGATGAGTTCGGGAACGATGTCGATGATCGAGCTAATCTCGCAACCGCGGCCGATCCTCATGCCGGCGCAGCGCAGCCAGACGGGCCAGAGCAACGTGCCGCTCAACCAGGCGCTCGCCGACTCGACGACGCCCCCCTTGAGCCACACGCGCACGTAGGCCGGACTCCAGCGGCTGATCACGCCCGGCCGGACACGGCCCACCAAACGCATGGCGAGGGCCTGGAAGACCAGCATCAACGGCACCGAGAGGATGATGAACGTGGCCCCCAGCAGGAATGCGGAGGACTCCAGCAGCGTATCGAAGAGTGCATCGGCGCCGCCCGTCAGGTCTGCCCCAAGCGCGAGGGCCAGCGCCAGGGCGAGGGCCTCCAACGGCAGGGCCACGAAGCACCCGAGGGCGACACGTGCCAGGAGGAGCATCACGCCATGCTTGCCTGGCGACAACTCCTGTTGCCCCTCCGGAAGCGGCGGTTGCGGAGGCGCCTGGCCGGCGGGCTTCGCTAGGATGCCAGCCCAGCGCTCGCCGCGCGGAATCCGTCCACCGCGCGGCAAGAAGGAGAGCGCCGTCAGGTAGGCATCCGTTTCGAGGTGAGTGTCGCCCGCGACGCCGGCGCGGACCTCCAACGTGCTGCCGTTTTCGAGCGTGATCGGCCCGACCACAATCTGGCCGTCTTCGAGTTCGACGAGTCGCAGCGCGGCATCCTGGCTGACCGTTACATCGTCGCCGATATCGAGCAAATCCCAACCGCCCTGCAGCAGATTGACGCCGCGATGGATATGAACGCGCCGGCCGATGCGTGCCCCAAGCGCTCGCAGTACCAAGTGCTGGAACATGGTACCTTCGAGCAAGCGCCACGGCACGAGGCGAACCGCGTGCTGCACGATCCAGTTGCGGACGTAGAAACTGCCCCAAACGGGAGCCCGTAAGGGGCGATAGCGACCGATCAAGAGTTTCTTGACGAAGACGGCCAGCGCCACCGTCAAGCCGGTGTAGGCGAACAGGCCGGCGAAATAGAAGACCGGAGACAGCAGCAAGAGCGGCACCAGTCCCAGGCTGTGTGTCAGCTGCGGGAGAACGTGAAACACCAGGAGGTACGCGAGCGGCGCTCCCAGCATCAATTTCACGAGCAAGCAGAGCGTCTGCGCGAGCGTCGCCAGAACAGGGTGGCCCGGTGGAGGTGCCGGTGCCTCTGCGACAGCAGCGGGCTGCGCGGGGGCGGTGGACCGAGCGCGTGCGGCCAGCCCGGCGACCGTGCGAGTTTCATAGAGATCGCGAACCGTGAGCGACGCCGTCGCCGGATCGTCCCGCAGCAGCGAGATCAGCCCCGCCGCCAGAAGCGAATCGCCTCCGAGATCCTGGAAAAAGTCCTGCTCGACCGAGACAGCGTCGTTCATCCTGAGAGTTTGGCGGAACGCCAGCGCCACCTTCTCTTCCATTGGATTGCGCGGCGAAACCAACGCCCCGTTCCCATCGAAACCATGTGCTTCCAGGATGGGAAGCGCTTTCCGATTCAATTTGCCGCTGACGGAGGTTGGCAGTCGGTCGAGCACTCCGAAACGACAGGGAACCATGTACGCGGGCAACACCTTCGCCAGATAGTTTTTCAGATCCTCGAATGCGGGAGGATTGGCGCCCTCCTCGGAGACGATAAAAGCTACGAGTCGTTGTTGCGCCCCCTCGCCTTGCACTCCGCACGCCGCCTCACGAATCCCGACGCACTCCGTCAGCCGCGATTCGATCGCCTCCAGTTCGATGCGATAGCCGCGAATCTTGACCTGCGAATCGATGCGGCCGTGGAAGGAATAGGTGCCATCGAGTTCGCGGCGAACGAGATCACCCGTGCGATAGATGCGTCCCAGGCGCGGGTGCAATGGGAACTTTTGAGCGGTCAATTCGGGAGAATTACGGTAGCCGCGCGCCAGGCCAACACCGCCGATGCAGAGTTCGCCCAGTTCTCCGTCGGGTACTTCCGCAAGGGTGGCATTCAGCACCCAGGCACGCATGCCGGGAACCGGACGACCGATCGTGATGGGATCGCCCGGCTCAATCTGGCCGCGCAGCGAGGTGACTGTCGTTTCGGTTGGACCGTAGTCGTTCACCAAACAACGCCCGCGTCCCCAGCGCTCGGCGACATCGTGGGTCAGGGCCTCGCCGCCGACGTGGAGCAGACGCAGATCCGGCAACTCGCCTTCGGGATCTTCGCAGCCCGTCGTCCGCAGCAGCGTCGGCGGCGGGCAGAACATCGTCAAGCGTTCGCGCCGCAGCCAGGGCACCAGGTCCGGCCCCAGGCGCGTCGTCTCGTCGTCCATGACCACGAGCGTCGCGCCGGCGGCGAGAGCGAACCAGGTTTCCTCGACGGAAGAATCGTAAGCGGGCGAGGAGTTCTGCCCGACTCGATCCTGCGGAGTCACGCCGAGGGTCTGTAGATCGCCATGCACGAGGTTGACGATACTGCGATGCTCGATCATCACCCCCTTGGGCTGGCCCGTCGTCCCCGACGTGTAGATGAGGTATGCCAGGCTGCTCGGGGAAAGCCAGGGCGGTGTCGCGGGTGCAGGACGGTACCCGCGCAGGCGTTTCTGCCACTCGATCACGTTGAGCACATCGTTGACGTCGGGTTTGAGCTGACGAACGCGGGCCAACCCCTTCTCATTGGTCAGGACCGCAACGGCCTGGGCGTCGTCGAGAATGTTGCGCACCTGTCCGTCAGGGAACGCCGGGTCGATGCAGGTGTAGGCCGCGCCGGCTTTCAGCACCGCGAGCTGTGCGAGATAGAGATGCTCCGATTCGCGCGGCAGCAGAATCGCGACGATGCATTCTTCCTGAGTCACCAGTTCGCTGAGGCGGTGAGCGAGGGCATCGGCTTGACGGTTGAGTTCCGCGTAGGTGATGAGCCGGCGCTCCGGGCGTCCGGAGGCAGGCGGGGCGTCGATGGCCGTGCGCTCCGGCCAGCGGCGAGCGGCGTGCTCGAAGAACTCGTGCAGCAGTGTGGCCTTCGTCGCCGATGGCCGCTCCGCCTGGGGCGCCATCTGCTGAGTGCCCGGGATGCTCACAATAGACGTCATTCTGGGAATTTTTGAGAGAGTAAATGAATCAGATGCCGGCCACGGTGGGAGCGCTCGGTTCCCGGAGGATCCAACCTTCACGACCTCAAAGCCTTGGGGCCTGCTTCGCGCAAGCGCGGAGACGGCTGCCGGACGTTTTTCGTACGTCCGCGAGCGGGAAGCTCAAGAGAGATCCTGCGTGATAAAGGTGAGAGGATTAACCCCGTCTTGGGGAAAAAGTACCGCAAGTCTCCATTCCTTCGTGGCGAGATTTCTCCTGTTCAACCCTTGCCCGGGCGAAGTGAACTTGCGTATACTATAACGACCCAGCAAATCGTCGTTGTCGGGGGATCTTCCCAGATTCCATCTTTTCCGACAATCCGAAAAACCATGTCCAGTTTTTCGGCAGTTTTACGATTTTTTTCATTCGGCGGTCGCGTGCGCGCCCGAGGCATAAAGTCTCTTTTCCCATCCCCTTAGGAGGTTGCAGCTATGTTCCGACACCTGAAACCAGTGTAGCAGGGCGGGCGGCAGTCGCGGAAGCGTCGCGCTCGGCTGGAGGTGGAACGATTGGAGCGGCGGGACGTGCCGGCGACGCACGTCTGGGATGGCGGCGCCGCGGACAACCTGTTCAGTTCGGCGGAGAACTGGTCGGATGACGTCGTGCCCAAGGCAGGGGACGACATCCTCTTCGATGGCACGAGCACCAAGGCGGCGATTGTGGACGCGGGCTTTGCGGGCACGGTCGCCAGCATGGAGATTGACCCCGCCTATGCCAGTATGATCGACTTGCAACGGGACTTGACCGTCACCACCAAACTCTTGCAGACGGGCGCCACCCTCATCGGCGCCGCCGACCTCATCTTGCCTGAGGGCAGTGTGTGCAACTGGTTCGGGGGCACGTGGACCGGGAAAGGCAGCGTTGCCATTGCCTCGGGGGCGTCCTTGAATATCGCCGGCCTTGGCTCGAAGGGGTCAGCCGATCCGCTGGCCCTCGTGGGGCGGACCATCGATAATTTGGGGACGGCGACCTGGGGGGCGGGCGATCTTGCTGCCACGGGAGGCGTCTGGAATAATCAGGCTGGGGCCACACTCGACTTGCAGGCGGACGTCAACTGGGTGGATGCCTCGGGAACGTCCCTTCTGAACAATGCCGGGACCGTGACGAAGTCGGCAGGCCCGGGTACTGCAAGCATTGATGCCGCCATCAACGACAGCGGCGCGGTGGCCGTGGACGGCGGCACGTTGGCCTTCAACAACGGCGGCCAACTCGGTGGGGTGTGGCAGGTGGCTGGCGGTGCTACGACCGCTCTGACGGCCGGGCAATTCAACCTCCAACTGGGTTTCACCTTTGCCGGGGACGGGTTCTTGATCCAGGGCACGAGCGAGCGGCGGAGACAAGCCCCGCCGCTCGCTCACCCGCGACATGACCACCGGAAAGGGCGCTCCTGCTTCCGGTGGTCGTCTGGTCAGGGAACGCGGCTGGCGCCGCCGTCGTTCCTGCAAACAGAGGATTTGCCATGAACGCGATCTTTCGCTTGCCCCGCCCGCGGACTGCGCGCCTCGTGTGGCGGCTGGGGCTGATCTGTGCCCTGACCCTCTGCTGCGCCGCGCTCCCCGCGCAGGAGCGCGCCACGCTCAGGGCGCATCAGGACGAAGTCGACGCCATCGCCTTTTCCCCCGACGGCAAACACTTTGCCACGTCCGGCTGGGATCGCACCGTGCGCGTTTGGGATGCCAGCAATGGCAAGGAACGCTACCTCTTCCGGTTCCTACGCCCGACTGCCCTGGCCTTTGCCCGCGACGGCAAGCAACTGCTGGCGGCCCATCCCGACGGAGGCTCCGGGGAGAACCCTGGCGTGCGCGTCAAGGGCTGGGACATGGCCACCGGCGA
>Ga0137375_10005729_pt1 | contig 14746 bp, 10 predicted proteins | sample SagtaG_24_FD_104936 | JGI IMG/M metagenome (GOLD analysis project Ga0137375, IMG submission 104936) | Vadose zone soil microbial communities from Sagehorn Ranch, Mendocino, California, USA - Sage1_R_113_16 metaG | ecosystem: Environmental > Terrestrial > Soil > Vadose zone | place: USA...
CATAAGCCCACTTAAACTGACCGAACAGGCGGATTTCTCGGTGTTGCGGAGCGAGGCTGGCCAGGCGCGTCGCGGCTCGTTTCGTCTATCGGGGTGATTCCGACGGCCTCGCCGTAGTTTGCGTTGGGTCGGAGCCAAATCTGCAGATCGTGATCTGCCGATGCCAAGACTGCGGCAGTAATGCTAGGCCGGCGGAACGGAAGAGCGGGTCTGTTCGCAGGCGGCGCGGGCGAGCTTGATGGCCTCGATGTACTGGCGCGCCTTTTCGGTGATGGCGGCGTCTTTGCCCGCTCGCAAGAGCGCGAGATCGACGAGGTCGGCACCGGCGCCGAGGGCACTCGCGCCGGCGCGAATGAAGTCTTCGATCGTCTTGAGAGAGACGCCGCCCGTCGGCATGAGGTCGATCTGCGGGAGTGGGGCTTTGAGAGCCCGGATGTAGCTCGGCCCGCCCACCGCGCTGCAGGGGAAGACCTTGACCGCATCGGCCCCGGCTCGCCAGGCGCGCACGACTTCCGTGGGCGTCAGAGCACCCGGCATGATCGGAATCCCCTGGGATCGGCAGCACTCGATCGTCGCTTCGTCCAGAGCCGGACTGACGATGAACGATGCACCCGCGCGAATGCAGCGGAGCGCCGTCTCGCTGTCGAGGACCGTGCCGGCCCCAACCACGACCTCGGGGCCGTAGCGCCGAACGAGCTTTTCGATGACCTGCGTTGCCCCGGGGACCGTCATCGTCACTTCGACGATATCGATGCCGCCCGCCCGTATCGCGTCGACGAGTCGCAGCGCTTCTTCGGCGGAGGGTGCACGCACCACGGGGACGATGCCGGTGGCAAAGATTCTGTGCGTAGTTTCGGATTGGGCCATGTTGGTTATCGCTCGACGCGGGCGCCGCCGCCTTTCATCGCCTTCAGAACGTCGGCCAACGTGGCCATCGTGGTATCACCCGGCGTGGTCATCGCCAGCGCCCCGTGCGCTGCTCCGCACTCGACCGACCACCCCGGATCCTGGCCCGACAAGAAGCCGTAGATGAGACCCGAGGCGAACGAATCGCCGCCCCCTACGCGATCGTAGATGGCGAGATCGTGGCGCATGCGCGCTTGGTAGAGCTTTCCTTCGCAGTAACAGAGCGCACCCCAATCGTTGATGGTGGCCGTCTTGGCGTTTCGCAAGGTGGTGGCGACGACGGAGAAGTTCGGATACACGGCAATGGCAAGCTCGATCATCTCCAGGAACGAGGAGACCTCGAGGTTGTCGAATCCCTCGCCTACGTTTTCGACTTCGAACCCTAGTGACGCGGTGAAGTCCTCCTCGTTGCCTAGCATCACGTCGACGTACTTGGCCAGCGCCCGATTGACCTCTTGCGCACGGGAAATCCCTCCGATCCCTTTCCACAGCGATTCGCGATAATTGAGGTCGTACGAAACGACGACTCCATGACGCTTGGCCGCGCGCATCGCCTCTTCGGCGACGGCAGCCGTCGAATCGGAAAGGGCAGCGAAAATCCCTCCAGTATGAAACCACCTCGCTCCGTCACGGCCGAAGATGCGCTCCCAGTCGATATCGCCGGGCTTGAGCTGACTCGTGGCGGTATGGCCCCGGTCGGAACAACCGAGAGCGCCGCGGATGCCGAATCCGCGTTCGGTGAAATTGAGGCCATTGCGCACGGTGCGGCCGATACCGTCGTAGGGAACCCAGCGAATGTAGCGCTGGTCGACGCCTCCCTGGTAAACGAGGTCTTCCACCAGCCGCCCGATCGGGTTGTCGGTCAGCGCCGTCACGACTGCAGTTTCGAGCCCGAAGCATCGCCGGAGCCCGCGCGCGACATTGTACTCGCCGCCGCCTTCCCACGCGTGGAAGGTCCGCGCGGTGGAGACTCGGGTGTCTCCGGGATCGAGCCGCAGCATCACCTCGCCCAACGAGATCAGATCGAAACGACAATCCGATTTCGGTTTGATGACGAGCGCCATGGCTACCAGCTGTGCATGGTGCCGTCGAGCTTCCGATTGATCGGAAGATAGGCACGATCGTACGGATACTTGCGGGCGAGCTCCTCGTCGATGTCCACACCGAGCCCCGGCTTGTCACCCGGGTAGAGGGTGCCCTCCGCGAACGTGTAGGCGTGGGGAAACACTTTGTCGGTCTCCGGCGTGTGTCGCATGTACTCCTGGATGCCGAAGTTGTGAACGCTGATGTCGAAGTGCAGCGCAGCGGCCATGCAGACCGGGCTGAGGTCGGTTGCCCCGTGGCATCCCGTGCGCACATGGTAAAGCTCGGCGAGCGACGCAATCTTGCGCAGGTGCGTGATACCTCCGCCGTGCACGACCGTCGTGCGCAGGTAGTCGATGAGCTGCTCTCGGATGAGCTGGTGACAATCGTAGATCGAGGCGAACACTTCGCCGACGGCGATGGGGGTCGTCGTGTGTTGGCGAATCAACCGGAATCCCTCCTGAAGCTCGGCCGGAACCGGATCTTCGAACCAGAACAATCGATAAGGCTCGAGGGATTTGCCGACGCCCGCCGCCTCGATGGGCGTCAAGCGGTGGTGAGCGTCGTGGAGAAGATGCAGATCGGGCCCGAACTCGCTGCGAATTCGCTCGAACAGCTTCGGTACATGCACCATGTACTTCTCGGTGCTCCACTGATTTTCGGGCGGGAGTCCCTTCTCCGCCGGCTCGTAATAGAGCTGGGCGCTGCTGACGCCGTACGTGCTCGGCAGCCCGGGGATTCCGGACTGCACGCGAACGGCCTTGTATCCAAGCTCGACGTAGCGCGCGACGGCCTGCACCGCGGCATCGATGGTGGCGCCATTCGCGTGGCCGTACACGAGCACGTTGTCGCGCGAGCGCCCGCCGAGCAGTTGATAGAGCGGAACCCCCAGGGATTTCGCTTTGATGTCCCAGAGCGCGGTGTCGACAGCGGCGATGGCGGTCATCATGACCGGGCCGCCACGCCAGTACGCTCCCTTGTAGAGATACTGCCAAGTGTCTTCGATTCGGCGTGCATCCCTGCCGATGAGGAGCGGCACGATGTGCTCACTGAGGTAGCTGGCGACCGCTAGCTCGCGCCCATTGAGAGTTGCGTCACCGAGTCCATACACCCCATCTTCGGTCGTGATTTTGAGGGTGACGAAGTTGCGTCCAGGTGAGCAGACGATGATCTTCGCGTCGACTATCTTCATGTTACTGAACCTCGCAAACTAGCGGCGATGCTCCGGTCGAATCAGAAGAAGAAGAGACCGCCAACCTCGATCCGTTTGTTCTGCTCTATGCCTCCATCGACATATCGCTGCCTGACGTATTGGAAGCTCGCCCCTGCTCGGACGGCGGCGGTGATATCCACGAAAACGTTGCCGTCGTAGTACTCGGCCACCTTGAAAGTTCTCGAGGGGTCGCCTCCCTCGGGGGCGGATTGCCCGATGTTGTCCGACTTGCCGCGGGTATAGTTGCCGGTCAGAACGAGCTTGCCGCCCGGCGGCAAATAGAGCTGAAATCCGGCCATCGCGCTTTGCCAATTTAGCACGCGAAGGTTTCCTGCTAGGTCGAACTGCACGATACCCGGATCGATATTGCTCCCATAGATTCCAGTGTTCGGCCCATTCGGTCCCGCCGGCAGGGGAAACTGCACGCCTCCGGTCAGGCCGCCCGTATAAAGGTCGGCGGTACCCGCCCCCTTGACCCAGGAGCCGGTCAAAACGAGCGACAACGACCTATTCTCGAGGTCACGAGCGGGGATAATCGGAAGGAAGCCGTCGAACGAAACGCCGTAACCCCCGGCCTCCGCCACGTCCGTCCCAAACGTCAGATCGGCGCGATTGTTCGCGAACTCGATCACCCGAAACCAGCGCCGGGTGGCCGAGACGCCGATGCCCGCCCCGTCGAGCGTTGGCTGTCCCGAGCCGCGTCCGTGCGGCCCCTTCCAGTGGTTGATCTCGAGGCGGACGCCGCCCTCGAACGAAGGGTAGGCAGAGTCGCGCTGAGGGGGGCGGAGCGCGGCCGCCGCGAGCTCGACGTTGATCGGATCGGTCTTGATGATCTTGGACAGGCGAACCTGCGGCGTGCGCCCGAAGACCATGTTCGGAGTGCCCAGAAATGACAGGGTTCCAGGGAAAAAGTAGGGCTGCCACCCGAACAGGTTGTAATACTGGCCGAGGAGGACGTCGACGACCTCCGTTTCGACTTTCAAGTAAGCGTGGCGGAGGCGAAGGGCCGCGCTGGTGAAAAACGATCCTTCCGACGTCGGTGAGGTGAAGCCGTAGGGAGCCGTCGGCTGGTTGCCGAAAAAGTCGACTTCGACGGTCCCGCTCGATTTGATCCCCGCGTATTCGGGCGGGGTCAATTTGAACCCGAAGCGCGTGTTGCGCGCGGTGGCTTGCACGCGGCCGTGCGTCGAGGCGTAGCTGATCCCTTTCGGCGGGTCGGTGCCCAAAGGCAGGTAGGCGGGGGTGGATCCGTCCGACCGCAGGACGGGCGTATTACCCGGCGAATCGCTGAAGCTCTGGGTCGTGTCGTACATCCCATCGAACTCGACGAATCCGTAGAACAACGCTTGCCAGCGGCTAGTGACCGGGGCAATCGGCTCTTTCTTCGGCTCGGCGGGCAGCGGCGGGAGGGGGGCTTCGGGTTTCGTGTCCGGGGCGGCTTCCGTCTGTGGCTGGACGGGGCGCGTCGTTTGCGCTTCCGCGATCGATCCCCAAACCAGAACTGAACCGGCGGCGAGGCACGTCCGAAACGGCAGGCGGGCCGAACGGCGCGCCGAGCAACACCACGAGGAATCGTTCATTTTCCGTCTCTCATTTCGTCGGTCTGGACACCTCCCCGCGCTTTTTTTGTTACTCGGCGCGGCCTTCGACCCACCTGCGCCTTGTTGACTCGGCGCCGGACGCCACCGGGGTTCATCGATTCACACCGCTTGCGAGAAAGCCCCCATCGACGACGATGATTTCGCCATTGACGAAGCTCGCGGCGTCAGAAGCCAGGTAAATTGCGGCACCGGCGAGCTCCTCGATTTTCCCGAATCGATTCATCGGGGTGCGCATGAGAAGCTCTCGCCCGCGCTCGGTGCCATCGAGCAGCGCCTGATTCAGATCCGTGCGGAAGACGCCGGGCGCGATGGCGTTGACGCGCACACCCTTCTGGCCCCACTCGATGGCGAGTGACTTGGTCAGCGAAGCGACCGCGGCTTTGCTGGCTGCGTAGGCGGCGACTTCGTAGAGGGCCACGAACGAGGTCAGCGAAGCAATGTTGATGATCGACCCCGATCCCCGTTCGAGCATGGCGCCGCCGAAGACCTGGCAGGCGCGCAGAGTGCCGGTGACGTTCGTTTCGAGGATCTCGTTCCACACCTCCTCGCTCAGCTGGAGGGTGGGGATCCTTTTGGTGATTCCTGCGCAGTTGACGAGAATGTCCACTTTACCGAACGCACGGAGCGTCTCGGCGAGTAAATGTTCGAGCGAGATGCGATCCGTTACATCCGACGGCACCCGAATGGTTTTGCGCCCCTCCTGCTCGATCTCGGAAGCGACGGCATCGACGTGGTTGGCCCGGCGAGCGGAAACGACCACGTCGGCGCCCGCTTGCGCCAGGCCGAGGCTCATAGCCCGACCGATGCCACTGGTCCCTCCGAGGACGACGGCGGTGCGACCGACGAGGCTGAGAAGCGGATAAGTCATGGGCGGCTCATGCCGCGACCGTCTGTTGGCTCGGTCTCGTTACGCAGGCATTCAAGCAAGGGCGGCATGCGGTGCATGCACATCCGACGATTCCGCCCTAAAATCAATAGATAACGTAAATTGGTCAAGTGGTTTAGCCACTTGACAGCCTTACCATGCTCCCGTACGATGTCGCAATCGCTTTCTGAGAGGCTTGGTACGCCCGACGTCATCCCAGCAGACTTGGCGACGGGCGCTGGCGTTGTTTTCCCTATGCGCAAGCACGACGGGCGGGGTAAGAAAACTGTATGCCTATACAAGCAGTCGATGATCGCCGTCTCTACCGTCAGATAGCCGATCAGCTGACCATGCTGATCACGTCGGGAGAGTTTCGGCGCGGCGAGCGCCTCCCCTCGGAACGCGACCTCGCCGTACAGCTCGGTGTTTCCCGGCCGTCGGTCCGCGAAGCGCTAATCGCTCTCGAAATTCAGGGTCTCGTCGAGGTGCGGGTCGGGGCCGGTATTTTCGTGGCTCAATCCGATGCCCGGCCGGCCGCCGTACCGATCAACGAAGGGCAGGGGCCTTTCGAGCTCCTTCGCGCCAGGTGGCTCATCGAGGGTGAAATCGCGGCGCTCGCCGCGCGCGAAGCGACCAAAGCGGACCTCGCGCCAATCCGTTCGGCCGTCGAAGCCATGGAGCAGCTCGCCAACAAGAATCAGGAGACGGCCCCGCCCGACCGTGACTTTCACATGCGCATCGCGGCAGCGACGCACAACGGTGCGCTCGTGTCGGTGGTGCTCTACCTGTGGGATCGCGGGCGCGGAGCGATGTGGCAACGCATGGAGGAGCATTTTCAGACCCAGCAGATGCGCGAGGCGGCCATCCGGGAGCACTGGGCGATCCTGGCGGCCTTGGAAGCGCGCGATGCACGTAAGTCACGAGCCGCGATGCGCGCTCATATCCGTCGCGTGTCCACCGACTTTGCCAAGGGGTGGGAGCAGCTGAAGGTTCAAAAGGGCGCGCAGAGCGGGGCACATCGCAGTGTCCGCGCCATCCGCGTCCCAAGCGCTGGCAGATGAATGTTGCACTGAGCCTGCACGCGGATCGACTCTTTGCGTCCGACCCCACGGAACGCAGCATCGCGCGCCGGCTCTACGGGGAGGTAAGTGGGCTCCCCATCATCAGTCCTCACGGGCACACCGATCCGCGCTGGTTCGCCGACGATGAACCTTTCCCTGACCCAACCGCGCTGCTCATTACGCCCGACCATTACGTCTACCGGATGCTCTACAGCCAAGGCATCCCTCTCGAGGCGGTGGGGGTACAAAGCCTCGATGGCCGCTCGATAGAGCGCGACCCGCGCGCGATCTGGCGTCTTTTCGCGCGCCATTGGTATCTGTTTCGGGGGACGCCCACACGCATGTGGTTCGACCATGCGCTGCACGAGGTGTTCGGCGTGCGCGAGCGACTCGGACCCGAATCGGCTGACCGCATTTATGATCAGTTGGCCGAGTCTCTGGCTCGACCCGAGTTTCGCCCTCGCGCGCTCTTCGAACGATTCAATCTCGAGGTGCTGGCGACGACCGAGTCGCCCCTCGATCGTCTCGCGGCGCACCAAAAATTGCGATCCTCGGGTTGGAAAGGGCGCGTAATCACGACCTTCCGGCCGGATCCGGTCGTCGACCCGGAGTGGACCGGCTTCGCCGACCGCGTCGCCGAGCTCGGCCAACTCACCCACGAAAATACGGCGACGTGGTCTGGTTACCTCGGTGCGCTCGCGAACCGCCGCGCCTACTTCGCATCGCACGGGGCGACGGCGACCGATCACGGTCATCCGTCTGCCGCGACATCCGACCTGCCGCGTGCGGATTGCGAAGCGCTGCTCGCCAAAGCGCTTGCCGAGAAGATCTCGCCCGCCGAAGCCGAGCAGTTTCGCGGGCAACTGTTGACCGAGATGGCTCGGATGAGCATCGAAGACGGGCTCGTGATGCAGATTCATCCCGGGTCGCTCCGCAATCACAACCCCACTCTTTTGCGCGCCTTCGGCCGTGACAAGGGAGCCGATATTCCGACGCCGACCGACTTCGTGCACGGACTCAAACCTTTGCTCGACCGATTCGGCAATGACCGCCGTCTCACGATCATCCTCTTCACGCTCGACGAAACCACCTATTCGCGCGAGCTCGCGCCGCTGGCAGGGCATTACCCTGCGCTCCGTCTCGGGCCGGCATGGTGGTTTTTCGATAGCCCCGAAGGTCTGCGTCGCTTCCGGGAACGGGTGACTGAAACGGCGGGCTTTTACAACACCGTGGGGTTCAACGACGATACCCGCGCGTTCCCTTCGATACCGGCCCGGCACGACGTTGCGCGCCGCATCGATTGCGCATTTCTGGCCCATCTCGTGGCGGAGCACCGACTAGACGAAGATGAAGCACGCGAGGTCGCCGTCGATCTCGCTCATGGCCTCGTGAAGAAAGCCTACCGGCTCTGACGCGGACGCGACGACTCTCTGACAAGGAGCAGACATGGCCAATCAGCCTCTGACCGGCTCGATATCCGATTCAGCCAATGCCGTCGAACAGAGTGAATCTTTGGGACCCATCGGCAAGTATCGGTGGGTCATCTGCGCGCTCCTGTTTTTCGCGACGACGATCAACTACATCGATCGTCAAATTCTCTCCCTCCTCAAGCCGATCCTCGACGACCAGCTCAAATGGACGAACGAGCAATTTGGCCAGGTGAATTCGGCATTTCAAGGCGCCTACGCCGTCAGCCTGCTCGTCTTCGGCTGGTTCATCGATCGGGTCGGCACCAAGATTGGCTACGCCGTATCGATCGCGGCCTGGAGCGTTGCCGCCGCGTGCCACGCGTTCGTGGGCAGCGTGCAGGGGTTTTTCTTCGCCCGCGTGGGATTGGGCCTCGGCGAGGGGGGCAACTTCCCGTCGGCGATCAAAGCCGTCGCGATGTGGTTCCCCAAGAAGGAACGCGCGTACGCCACCGCCTTGTTCAATTCAGGGGCGAACGTAGGGGCGATTGTCGCGCCGGCCATCGTTCCTTGGATCGCGTTCACGTGGGGCTGGCAAGCGGCGTTCGTCGCGGCCGGCATCGCAGGTTTCCTCTGGCTGTTTCTTTGGATCCCGTTTTACGACGTTCCCGAAAAGATCAAGTCGATACGATCTTCGGAGCTCGCGCACATTCGGAGCGACGTCGAAGAACCGGGTCACGTCGGCAGGAAAGTGGGTTGGCTCTCCATTCTGCGCTACCGCGAAGCGTGGTCGTTCATCGTCTGTAAGTTTCTCACCGATCCGGTGTGGTGGTTTTTTCTCATCTGGCTTCCCGATTACTTCAAGAAGACGCGCGGGCTCGATATCAAAAAGAGCTGGGTACACCTGGTTTCCATCTACGCCATCGTGACGGTGCTCAGCATCTTCGGAGGCTGGCTAGCCGGCTACTTGGTCAAACGAGGATGGACCGTCAGCCGCGCGCGCAAGACGGCGATGTTCATTTTCGCGGTTTGCGTTCTCCCCATTTTCTTCGTGACGCAGGTCGGAGATTGGGGCGCGGTGATGCTCATCGGTCTCGCCGGAGCGGCCCACCAGGCGTGGTCGGCCAACCTGTTCACCAGCGCTTCGGACATGTTCCCGAAGCAGGCGGTGGCGTCCGTCGTAGGAATCGGCGGCATGGCCGGCTCGGTGGGTGGCATACTGTTTCCCACGTTCAGCGGAAGGCTTTTGGACCGCTTCGTCGCGGCAGGCAATCCTACCGGTGGCTACGCCGTCTTATTCGGCATCTGCGGCTCGGCCTATCTCATCGCCTTCGCCATCGGACACCTGCTCGCCCCGAAGTTTCTTCCCATCAAGATGCGCGAGGCGTAAAGCTTCCGCGGTTGGGTCGAGATTTCAACGCGGCGCAGCAGCTACTTCGGGTACACCAACTGGATAATGTCCGCCGCCTGGCTCGAGGCGAAAGCGGTCACGAACTTCTGCTCGTAGCTCGGCTGATTGTAGAGGAGGCCGGCGCGGCGGAGCACCCCCGGCTGCATGGTGATGTCCGGTGGGCCGATTTGTTGGTACCCGGTCATGGCCCATTGCGTCGCGTTGAACGGCGTGTACGAAACGATGAAATCCAGCGCCTTGCGGATGCTCCGCCCGTCCGCCGTTTGGTAATTGAACAAGTCGACGCCCACGCGGCTGCCCAGCGTCGCGATATCGAAGAGCGCGCTCAGGTTGTACCAGCTGTAAAAGAAGGCATTGGTGCGACGCAGCTCCTCGGGTTGCTTGCCGTCGGGCCCTATTTGGGTGGCAATGCGTTTCTGCTTCGCGGCGTTGGCGGTCTGGGCGACGGCATCGGCGCGGCCGAGGAAGACGTCGTAGCGCATCGCCTGTACGTCGTACCAGCTGCCGTGGTTGTTGAGGGCGCTCTGCTCTTTCAAGGCGAGCATATTGGTGGCGAGCCACTGGCGCATCGACGAAAACCAAGTGGCGAGCCCCATGAAATCCGCTGCGTTGAAGGCGGTGGAGCCTCGAAGCAGTTCGACCACGTCGAGCATTTTCGCGAACTGCAGGCCATCGATCACGCCCTCCGAACGGCCGTCGGCGACGCCGGGGACCGATTGCGCGTAGTTGAAATTCGGATTCATGCGCGTGGCGGGATCGAGAAACCACGTTACCAGCAGCGTGTGCGCCTTTCGCGCGTACATTTCGTCACGGCTCAGATAGTAAGCAAGCCCGAGCGCCTTGACGGCGTCGTTCATGTTGGCCATCGATCGGTAGTCGTAATTGCTGGAATCGATTTCGGGATTCGACTGACCGTCCTTCTGGATATAGGGGCCAGTCGGATTGTTCGGATCCGGCCACCAATAGCGCGCGAGGCTCATGTAGTCGTGCTTGTCGCCGCTCGGTGGGGTCTTGGTCTTGTTCATCACCGAAAACGGGCCGACGTCGAGCGACTTGTTCGCTTCTGCGATGACGCTGTCGTAGGCGGGCTTCAATGCCCCTTGCGATGCCTGCGCCCGGATCCGGGCGATGCCGACGAGATCCCACAGGCCCGGATTCGCAATCGGCCCCGCGTCGAAGTTGGGCTCCCCGCCGGTGCCGCCTGCGCCGTCGACCGTCATACCGGCGTCCTCGGGAGCCGAACCCCCATCACCGACGGTGGAGCCCGCCTCGCCACCGGTGCCGCTCGGCGCGCCGCCCGCTCCGGTGCTGGACGCGGTGCTACCCGATGCCCCCGATCCAGCCATCGATTGACCGGGAGCCGCCGTCGTATCGTCGCCGAGGCAGGACAAAGAAAGCGCGGAAAAGAACGTAGCGAGGAGAGGAATCGCCGCTGAGATTGCGACGCGGGAGATGAAGGGACGTCGGGCCATGGCGCCTGGGCCTCCTCGGAATCCGAATCCCACCTGCGGTGTCAGATCCCTTGCTGTTACAGTGGTTGCTGGGACTCGACGTGGTCCAAGGAAAGGATCCGTTGTAGCCAAATCTTGCCGCATGTTTGGTCAGGCCACTTGACAGCCTGACCCGTCTCACTATACGGATATGAAGGGCGACCGCAATCCTTACTTTCCATACGCGCGACCGCGCGGCCTCAGCAAGATGAAGCACAGTTTGACCCGTCCCACGTGTGTCGCAATCTGTTTTTTGGCGGTCGCATGTTCGGACGCGGGTCGAGATCCGATCGGTGCCGGGCAAGCCGGTCAATCCAGCGGGGCGGGGGGCACCGCGCAGGCGGGCGCGGGAGGGTCGACGGGCGGTTCGGCCGGATGGGGCGACGGAGGCAGCACCGGCGGCGAGGGCGGCTCGGGGCAGGAGATCGACGCATCCCCCGATGCCGATGATGCACGCGTCGTAGATGCCGTCATTTCGAGCGATGCCGACGCGAGCCGTCGAGACGGTGCGGCAGCGTACAACCCATGCCCGGCCGCGGGTCGTGCGTGCGTGGTTCTGCCGCTCGGCGATTCGATCACCCAGGGAGCGGGTTCGACCGCGCCCGGCGGGGGATACCGAGTCGAACTTTTTCATCAGGCGGTAAGTCATATGCAATCGCTCACGTACGTGGGGTCGGCGAGCGGCGGGCCTACGACGGTCGACGGCGTGCCGTTCCCGCGATCGCACGAGGGTCATGGCGGCTACACCATCGAGCAAATTTCCGACTTCATTTCGACCAACAACACGATCGCGACGTACAAGCCGGATGTCGTTCTCCTCGAGATCGGAACGAATGACGTCAAGGTGGATGGAGCCGACACCGCTGCAGCGCTCACACGGCTAGGTGCCTTGGTGGACAAGATCCTGACGAGCGACTCGCACCTTCTTCTCATCGTTGCGCAAATCACGCCTACGCTCACCGACAGCACCAACGTTCGCGTGCGCGCTTACAACGGAGGGATTCCGGGCCTCGTGAACACGAGAGCCGACCTGGGCAAGCACATCGCGAGCGTCGACAACTACACGCCACTCGCGTCGCTTCCAACCTTCAAGACCGAATATATGTACAGCGACGTCCATCCAAACAGCGCTGGCTACGCGGTGATCGGAGACAGCTGGTACCGCGCCGTTGGTCAGCTGCTGCACTGAACGGCACTGACGGCAAAGGCACGTATCGTTCAGCGAAGTGGGAAAGTTGTATCGAGAGTGAAGGGGAGCGGCCGCCGGCATGTTTCCCAATTGGTCAGGCCACTTGACGGCCTGACCCAACGCAAGTACCGTCGCAGGGCAGGCGTCTGCGCGCATGCACACGTCCGCTTCAGGACAATCAGCCGGAGTTGATTCATGCTGCGCTTTTTGAATGACTCGGCGCGCGCCCTTGGCCCGGCCCGCGTATTCTTCGCCCTATTCGCTTGCTTCGTGTGGAGCTGCAGCGAATCGGGGTCGAACCAGACCGGATCCGGATCGGGGGCTTCCGGTTCGGCGACGGGCAGCGATACGACCACTAGTGGGAGCGCGACCGGCGGAACGGACGTCACCACCGGACCGGGGACCGGCACCGGTGGCGCGAGCGGCGCCGGCGGCACCGGACTCTCGCCCGACGGTGGACCACCGATGGTGGACGATCCGAGTCCGCGCAACAAATTCAATTTCAACGTCGGTTGGAAGTTCATCAAACAGGACGTCGTGGGTGCGCAAGCACCCGCCTTCAACGATGCGAGTTGGGCGGACGTCAGCACGCCTCACACGTACAACGATATCGATACGTACTCGCACGTCGGCACCGGCACGCGCGATGGCGAGAAAGACATGTGGACCGGAAAGACCTGGTACCGAAAGCACTTCACGATACCTGCCGAATACGCCGACCGGAAGGTCTTCATCGAATTCGAAGCGGTGCGGCAACGAGGCAGGGTTTACATCAACGGTGTCGACGTCGGCATGTCGGAGAACGGGTTCGTTCCTTTCGGATTCGACCTCACACCGCACGTCAAGTTCGGTCAGGACAACGTGCTTGCGGTGATGTGCGACAACACTTTCCCCATGAACGCCGAGGGCTCGCCGGATCTGCTCACGTGGCACAACTCGCATTGGCACCCGAACTTCGGCGGTATCGTGGAGAACGTCTTTCTGCACCTCACCGACAAAGTCCACGTGACGCTGCCGCTCTACGCGAATCTCAAGACGACCGGTGTGTTCGCGTTTGCGAGCAACGTGACCAACACATCGGCCGAGATCACCGTACAAGCGGAAGCCGCCAACGAGGACACCGCGGCGAAGACCGTCGATTTCTCGGCCAAAGTCGTGGACGCCGAAGGAGCCGAGGTCCTGACGCTGTCGGACCAGCAATCCGTTGCCGCGGCAGGCAAGCTCACCTTCAACAAGAAGGCAACGCTCATGAGCCCCAAGCTCTGGGAACCTACCAATCCGTACCTCTATCGAGTCCAGGTCACGCTGAAAGCCGATGGCATGACCCGCGACGTCACGTCGGTTCCGCTTGGCATTCGCTATTGGCGCTTCGACGTGGCCCAGGGATTTTTCATCAATGGCAAGCACGTGAAGCTGCACGGGTGGGGGCAGAAACCAACGAACTCGTGGGCAGGGCTCGGGGCCGCCACGCCGGATTGGATGCACGAGTACACGATGCGCATGCAGAAGACGGCCAATTCGAACTTCATGCGCTGGGCGCACTGTGCCGGATCACCCGGCAACCTTCGATTTTCAGACAAATATGGAATCGTCGTGCTGCAGCCCGGAGTGGACGCCGAGGGGGACGCGACCGGGGCCGCTTGGACGGTGCGATCCAACGCCTACCGTTCGATGATCGTCTACTTCCGCAACAACCCATCCATTCTGATATGGGAAGGGGGCAACCAAGCGGTCATGACCAGCGTCCCTCACATTACGGAGATTCAGCAGATCACGAGGATGCTCGACCCCACTCGTACATTCGCTTTCCGGCGTGAATCGCCGACGCTCGCCCAATATTTCGACATTTCCATCGGTACCCAGGCGGGCAACGATGCTCCGTCGTTGCCGGTGGTGGAAGGGGAGTACGGCCGCTGGGAATCGCCAAGGCGCGTTTGGGACAAGTTCTCGCCCCCCACGTTCGGATACAACATCGCGGCCGCCGACATGCAGGCCGGGTACGCCCAGGACACCGAACAATTCGCCGTCGACCAGGTGATCGACTGGGCGACGCTGGCGAGCGCGGCTCATTCCGGAGGGGCGAATTTTCACTTCAGCGACGAGCCGACGCACAAGAGAGTTTACATCGAAGTGGCGCGCAACAGCGGCGAGGTCGACGCTGTGCGTTTGCCCAAAGAGGCGTATTGGGCCGTCAAAGCGATGTGGTCCGAGCAACCTCAGGTTCATATCGTAGGGCATTGGAGTTATCCCGCAAACACGACGAAGGACATCAACGTCATCTCCAATTGCGACAGCGTCGAGCTTTTCGTCAACGGAACTTCAATCGGGAAGAACTCGACTCCCGCCAACAAGTATTTGTTCCTGTTCCCGGCCGTCAAATGGGCGGCAGGGTCGATCAAGGCCGTTGGCTCCAAGGCGGGCGCCAACGTTGCCGAGCAGGAAAAGCGTACCGCGGGAGCCCCGGCCAAGATCCGTCTCACGGCGACGACGGGCCCCGACGGATTTCGTGCCGACGGCGCGG
>Ga0137375_10005732_pt1 | contig 14743 bp, 17 predicted proteins | sample SagtaG_24_FD_104936 | JGI IMG/M metagenome (GOLD analysis project Ga0137375, IMG submission 104936) | Vadose zone soil microbial communities from Sagehorn Ranch, Mendocino, California, USA - Sage1_R_113_16 metaG | ecosystem: Environmental > Terrestrial > Soil > Vadose zone | place: USA...
ATGTACCGCATTGAGCCGAGGCGCGAGCTGCCTGGAGAGCGTGGTCTTGCCGGCGCCCGGCAGACCCACGATCAGGATTTTTCTGTTCACGTCACTTCATCCCCGGTGCCGAGGTCTTTGTCCACTTCGACTGGCGATACTGTCAAGCCCTGAAGTCGGTCGACCGATCCTCATGAATTTACACCCATGAGAATCCCGTATCCGTCATTTCTGGGAAGCAATGTCAAGTTTTTCAAAGCCGATCGCTCGGCCTGAATGTCTCGTTGCGGCCATAGAACTCGCACATGACCGCGTACCGTTGTGCTGCCGCCCTGCTACACGCCCAGTTCGACGATGCGGCGGCAGGGAGATAGCTCGTTCGACACCGCCGGCAATCGCGTGGATCATCGCCCGACGCCGGATCGGGCGGCGGTGCAGCTTGCGCGAATGCCGCACTCATCATCGCCAACGCCTGTGCATGATGGATAGCGTCGGCCTGGTGTGATTCGTGGCCGCCGCCGAAGGTCTGCGAGTCTAAATTACGGCAGTTTGCAGGCGAACTACCGATGATGTAATGTAAGGCAGCCATTGTCCGACGAAGCACGCGAGAGAATGTTAAAACACTTCGTTGTCACTCGCCTGGGTTTGGGTATTTACAGTGAGCAGTGGTTCGCAAAGATGATCGACTTGTTCGAGGCGGTCACTCTTGCCTCGCTTGTTCGCCAGACCAGCACGGAATTTATTTGGCTGATTGTCATCGATGCGGATATGCCATCGGAAGCGCGCGACAGGATCGCGAGCTTGCTACGCCCCTATCCGAATTACCATCTGGTTCCGATCGACGTGACGCGACTTTTGCGCGTGCGGCAGGGATGCTTCGATTGGGTTTGGGATCATTGTCAGGATTTCATCTTGGAACGTGGCCTCCTCGACGATCCTTGCGATTATATCATCACATCCGTCATCGATGCCGACGATGCATGGCATCAGGACGTGATCTCGACAATCAATAAGTTCATGTCGGACCGATTGCCCCACGCGTGCGTCGGCGAAGAGAAGCGTGGGACCTGGATTCGGCACACTGCAGGGATAGCGGTGACCTTCCCACACGGCTACAAGTGGTTCATCACGGCGAATGCATTGGAGCCGATTGAACATCCGTTCCAGAGCATGGGGGTGTTCATCGCCGCGCGTTCATCGAGCGGGATTTCAGCCTGCTCGAGCAGGCACCGCGCGTGGCGATCATATTGCGATGTCTTGGCTTTCGAAATTTCGGAAATCGAGCGAGATCGGCCGATGTGGGTCTATGCGCGACATGACCGGACCACGCAGCCATGGGACGCAAGCGCGGTCGTGCCTATGGACTCTTCCGCAAGCGATCAGCTGCGTCAAGCCTTCGGCATCGATCTTCACAAAGTGCAGCGGTGGCGGGAGAAATATTATCCGGGAACAAAGGCAGATGGCTTTCCTCCAGTGCATAGCGGGCGCAGCGTAGCCTCTCAGTATGATCGCATTTTCAGAATTGCCGCGCTTAACCGACAGATCGAGGCATTCAAGCGTCGGCGCGGGAAGCTCGGCGAAACGCGCAGCGGCAGCGACGGATCTCTGGACGAAATAATCGCTCAAAGCGAAGCCCAACGCGCGTCACTCATCGAAATGCTCCGCGCGAGTGGACGAAGTGCCGACGCCTAGCCAAATACGGTCAGGGATACATGATGGAGAGCGAAGCGTCTTTTGATCCCGAATCCTATTTCGTGGGGAAGCAGCTCACGACGAATTGGACATCACGAAATTATAAATTGTGGGCGGACGTCTTGGCACCGCGGCGCGACGAGCCGCTACGCATTCTCGAAATCGGCTCCTGGGAAGGGCGGTCCGCCTTGTTTTTTCTGAACTACCTTCCCCACGCGACCATCGTTTGCGTGGATACGTTTGCAGGCTCAATCGAGCATCGCACCTGGCCGCTTTGGCAGCGGATATGGCAGCTCAACTCCATTGAAAAACGGTTCGACAACAACCTCGCCCCGTTCGCACACCGTGTTCAGAAGTGCAAGGAGGAGTCGCTCGTTGCGCTGGGTAAGTTCGGGATCGAGGGCCTACGATTTGACGTCGTCTACGTCGATGGCAGCCATTTGGCGATCGACGTCTACCGCGACGGCGTGCTGGCTTGGCCGCTGGTGGCACCGGGAGGCACGGTCATTTTCGACGACTATCAACGGAAGCAGGGGCCCGAGAAGGACCGGCCCCAGGTCGGGATCGATGCGTTTCTCGAGACGGTCAAAGAAGACTTTGAGGCGCTATTTCGTGGTCATCAAATCGTTATCCGGAAGCATCGCTGACCCTCGTGCGTTGAACAGCAAGATAGCATTCGTGGCGTGTGGTGAGCACGCCGGCAATCGCGATCACGTCTCGCTGTATGTGCGGACGAGCGTCCGCACCGCCCCCACGATTTCCATTTGACCATTGCGCTGTCCGCAACCGGCGGATCTGCATCCCAATGAATTGAGCAGATCAGATCGTAAACCTGATTACCGAACTGTGCCAGAGCGAGGTCGTATCCTCTTCGAGGGCCCTATATCCCGCGGCGCGCACTGCCTCACGCATCTTCTCTGGAGTGTTTTCAGAAAAGCCGTCGTTGAGCTGGGCCATAATTTTCGTCTTATCGGAATATTGAATGACGATGTTGGCTCCCGGCTTCATGATCGGCTTGATGGCCAAGAGGTATGCTTCGATCAAATTGAATTCCAAGTGCACGAAGGTCCCGAAGGAGAAGAGGTAGTCAATCGAGTTTCCATCTATGCCGGGAAAATCGGTCCCATTGTTTTCGATGAATCGGACATTGCGGTGTCGTCCGAAGTTGCGCTTCAGTTCGTCAAGCAGTTCCCGATGATAGTCGACGGCATAGAGCGTTTCAAAGCCAAGGAGGTACCGCGTCCAACGGCCGCCGCCGGGTCCGACTTCCACGGCTTTATGCTGCGCGTTGACGTAGGGGAGCACGTACCTGTCCCTGATGAACTGCAAGGGCGGCACAATGTCCGGATCACCCCATTCGAGGCCGTAGAGCGGTCGCACCAGGCTCCGGCGGAATGCCCAAAATATTCTTTTTGGAAACGAGTTTTCGCGCCGCGAGCGCGACAGCATGTCCAAGTGAAGAGACGTGCGTAAATCCGGCATTTGGGAGGTGCTCTCGGCCGTCGGATGCTGGGGGGAGGATAATAGTCTGGAGAATGCGGGATCAACCCTTTGAATTGTTGGTCCAAGCTCAAAGCTGCGGATTCCGATGATCCCGACGGGCTTCCAATTGCAGGCGAACGTCGTTCCCATCGAAGGCGGGCAGCATATGAATCGACCAAGGTGGAGGTCATATCATGTGCCCAGAATAGAGAAGACGTTTGCCGACGCAGCCTTTTCGGGACCCAGCGTCTCAAGCGTCAGATCGGAGACGGCGGCTTAAGGGATCGCGGCTACTACTCTGGTATCGAGCGGAGCGCCGGAGAGTCCGTGATGTCGGTGAGCATTGGCCGCACCACGGCCGCCACGCAATCATACGATAACCCCCGGGTGTGGGATGGCAACCGGGCGTCGTGTTGAACTGATTCCAGTCGCTGATCTCGACATTCATGAATGTAACAGCTTTATGCTGATCTGGCGTCGCCGCGGAAATGGCGACTAAGCCGCTGGTTCGGTCCGCCCCTCCGACCGGAATGAAAGCAACTACTCCTCGAAGGCCGCGAGCGCTCGTCCACTTTGCAAATCGATCATAGATCGCGTGAAGATTCATGCGGATGGACCGTACGCGATGCAGCACCTCATAGTGCGGTTTACCCAAAGATTTGCCGAGCTGCGTCAGCAAGGGAATCCAAAACGACGGCAACGAGATCATCTCCACGACCGCGCCAGAATAAGGAAACTTTCGCTGTGGTCGACGCCAGAAATCCGTATCGAAAGCTATTTCTGCGGCGGCCCGCATCGCGGTCAAGTCGCGAAATGGATCACCGCCCACCAGTGGGTGAAATGCGCCATTCCGGACGAACGGCTTCAGTCCAAAATGAATGCCGGTGTCACGAAAGAGGATTGGACGAAAGCTGTTCACGAGTCGAGACGTGTCATCGTAAACGATGGATAGAACTGCAATTCGTGCTTGTGGAAAATGCTCTATTAGAGTTTCAAGCTTTAGCAAGGCTTGATCGGGACCGTAGCCACCAACGCCTAGATTGGCGACCGGCACTCCGAGGATTCGTTCCAGCGCCGCCGGATACGTATCTTCGTCGGACACGTCGGCCCCTTGGGTGTATGAATCACCCGTTACCAAAATGAGGGCGTCTTGGGATCTGCGTTCGCTGTGCAAACGAACGCGCGCCTGATCGTAGGAATACGTCACCTCCTTACCGAGACAGTTTCGCAGTTTTGTGAGCGTGGCGGGATTGTCCCAACCCAGCCGATTGCTCGCGACCGTCTCCTTAAAGCGGTCAAATTCTGCAGGCTGGAGCTTGGCGAGAGCTGTCTCGCGATAGTCGAACAGATTCGGCCGCAGCTGTGTGAATAAGAAACAACCTATCTCAAGGACGGCCAGTTGTGACGCGATAATTACGGCCCAAAATGACATTCGCCGCAAACGGACAGTCATGCTGGTTCTTCCACTCGGGGATAAAGAGAATCGCAGGATGGCTTCTTCGCCTCTTCCGATGTAATGCAGGTCATTAGGTTCCGCCCGCGCACTCGCCAGCCCCGCGTCAAAAATCCTTTTCAAGCCGCTCTGCCGTCCCCTCTCAATCGACACTCCCCATAGGACCCCGGGTTCGGTGCATCAAGGTAGTCGCCGGGGCCTCGTCGGCAATCCAAACCTTGAGCCTTGCGGGAAGTCGTCCTTCAACTTGTGGCGTTGCCGCAACCGATTAGCGCCAGAGAGTTGTTTTAGAGCGCTTGACGAGCTCCTCATATAGTTCACCGGCGACCGTATCGACGGCGGAAACCGCGATGGATCGGTGGAGTTCCCGATCGGGAAATGCCCGATCTATGGGCGCATCCGAAAAATCGGCGAGCCGATCGAGCGCAGACGCTCGGAATAAATCGTCGTATTCGACAAACAACCAGTCACCAGTGAGGGCGTGTCGTTGAAGCACGTGCGAGTACATGAGTCGCCACACTTCGAAGGCTTCCTTTACGCTCAGTGCGAAATTCTCCAAATAGGGTGTCGTCGAGATCTCCTTCAAAATACTCGCGACAACAACTTGCGGATGGCGAAAGACACATATCATACGGGCTTCCAGTGCCTGCTTGCGCCAAAGGTGAAGCGTGTAGCAAAAGCGGGGATCTTTGAGACAAAATGGGCGATGCGCCACGACATTACCAATTCTATCGCCATCGTTGCCCGCGGGCAAAATTTCTGCGTCTACAGGTATTCTAGCCAACCATCGTTGTCCGGATGCCGGCGTATCAGCAAGATACTCAATCGCTCCCTCGGAGCGGCGCTGTGGCACAAGCGGGCGAAGCAGTGTCTCATTTATGTCGTTGACTTCCACGTCCTCGAAGAACCCGCGAGGATTACTGTGCCGGGGACGATAGAACGCGGACCCCTGAAAATAACCGGCCGATCTGAAGAGCCCGGCGACCATGCTGGTTCCGCTTCGTCCGCAACCCAGAATGAAGAGATCGCACGGCATCAGGTAGAGTACTTACGGATTGCAACGGGTTGCACGGAGATCATCTCAATTGATTGGTTAGTGGCGGATTGCCCTCGGCTATCCATCGCCGGAACGCGGCTTCATAGTCCGGTCTAGGCTTTACACCGGCAGGAGGAGTTTCACCGAAATGTTCGTAATTGCCGGCCTTTCCGCAGCGATAATAAACTGTTGGCTCGTCAGAATGGGCCATTCCAATTCGAGCGGCTCTTGCTTGAAAAAGGAAAACACGATCGGAGATGATTTGGGTGTAATCGGGCATCAGGCACCAGTTGGATATTAGGCCAAAAGCCGATCGCATCAATAACATACAACTGGTGTCAGCAAAGCTCACGCCGTCAGTCATGTGGCAGCGCCCCATGATGCTGCCATCAAGTCTGCAAAGAAAGCGGGATGACGTCAGAAATGATGCTCCACTCCGGCGATGAAGCTCGAGCAATGACGCGACGTGGTCGTGTCGATACCAATTATCCGCATCCAAAAAGGCTATGCCATCAAATTTGAGGCCGATTGCATGAAATGAGCCGACAACTCGGGGTGTTGAGCCGATGTCGTTGTGCGGCCGAGGGAGAACGACGTGTTCTATTGCCCATTTTGCCACCTCTGTCGACGGACAACCGTCCGCAACCATGACATGAGTGCATGGGATGCTTTGGGCGTCGATGCTATGATGGCATTGCTCCAAGATTGAAATGTCTTCTTTGTGATACGGTGTTACGACTGCGATTCTCATATCGGCACCGCGGCTGGCAATCTCGTCCTTGCAATGAAATCGCGTAGCCTGGTATCGGCGATCAGCGTCTCATCTCCGATGCGCCGCCGAATGACATCGTCGGTCAGCTCGTGGCGAAGATAGTAATCGCGCAACTGTCCCGTTTTGTAATACTGATGATAGATATGACGCCATGTGCCGCCGACCGTGGAGTCGATCCGAGTGTTGCTTTCCAGCGCTGCGGTGCCTAGAATAACTTTTCGTGAAAATTGTTCGAAGCTACGCATTGGAAAATGGAGAATTTCTATATCATCAGCGGGCGCAGGGTTGACTATTCGGTTGGAAAACCTGGCTGCGTGATTGCCATCCTCGACTTCCACATCGCTGCTGGCTCGGTGAATGATCTTCGATGGTAGCGGCATTCCAAGCGAATTCAGAGACTGTGCATCGCGATATATCATGCGATCGACGAAGTCGGGCCCTCCGACTTGGCATGGTGGAAAGTTATTTCGCTTCACCTCGAGGGCGAGCACGGAACTCGGAACGGTAGACAAGGCAGAGCGCAGAGTACCGTTCGCTGGCCACCAGAATTCGTCGGCATCGGAATTGATCACCCAGTCAGCACCTCGAAGGGCAGCGCGGCGCGCCATTTCGGTTACCCAAATGGCCTGATCATGAGTGAGGCGCGGTTGATGAATAAGCTCAACCCGACCCTGGCGTACATAGTTCTCAACGACCCTCACCGTTTCATCGTCGGAAGAATTATCAGTGACAATGATGAAATCGACGCCGGTCGCCAAGTGGAATTCAATGTTGCGGCCGACAATATCGGCTTCATTGCGACACAACAATGTGAGAGCGATTTTCGTCTCAGATAATGAGGGACGCGGCATCGAGCCGAGCACTCCGAAAATCAGCTTGAACAGATCGGTCATCAGGCCGCCTGCCTACCCCGGCCACTTGCCCCGCGCCTACGATTGTACGAGCACAATGCACCGTTGCAATAGGAGCTTCGATCCTGCGCTCGAACAGCCGGAGGAGGGGCTCACACGAGGGCCTCCGGGTCAATGATAAGGGTGCTCCCGCCTTGATCCGATCGACGAGAATGACGAAGGCAGGCCCGCCTTGCTTCGCGTGCCGCGAGGTCTGAGGCCCTGCGCGGCCGGGCGACAGGCAAAGTCAATACTTGTGCAGATGTCTCAGTGGAAAGGCAAGACGGAACGCGCTGCGCAACGAGAGATCAGGGCTGTAGACCCGTGGACATTCCGAGGTCTATTCTGGCCACAGCCAGAGCAGGAAAATCTGAAATGGACACCGAACACGCCGCGGCGCCGGTGCGCAAAAAACTTGTATCATCGTATCGGGAACGCATCGCTCGGGCACGTCGGCCGTGACACGAGTGGTCAACCTGCTCGGCGCCGACATAGCGCGCGACCGGATGCCGGCGAGCGCCGGCAATAATGATCGCGGTTTCTGGGAGCCGAAGGCGGTCGTCAATATTCACGACCGTCTTCTGCACGCGCTCGGTAGCTCTTACGACGATCCACTGCCCCTGCCGGACCGGTGGCTCGAAACAGACGACGCACTGCAGGCGAAACGTCAGCTTGCAGATGAGATCAATAAGAAATTTAGCGACAGCAGCCTATTCGTTGTAAAAGATCCGCGGATTTCACGGCTCTTGCCGCTGTGGCTGGCCCTTCTTGACGACCTTGGGATCGAAGCGAAGGAAAGACGTGCTCCGCGTGAAAAGGGCTGCGCGGTAGCCGGGCGTCAGTCCGAACTTTGAGCACACGGTCCGCGGACAGTCCATATTTATTACTATTTGTGATTGAATAACAATAGGATAAACTCTATGGTTGATTTCCTGCGCCCGGTAATGCAATGATTTTCGGTCAAATTTTTCCAGACCGTCCGCGGTCCAAAAACGGGAGGCCATTTATGCCGAACATGACGAGAATTTTGCTGCCAGTCCTCACGATGCTAGCCGCCGCCGCCCTGAACGTCGACCCCGCACAGGCCCAGGCCACGCGAACGTGGGTCTCGGGCGTGGGCGACGACGCCAATCCGTGCAGCCGCACGGCCCCGTGCAAGACCTTCGCGGGCGCGATCTCGAAGACCGCGACCGGCGGCGAGATCAACTGTCTCGATCCCGGCGGCTTCGGCGCCCTGACCATCACCAAGGCGATCCAGGTCATTTGCTTCGTAGAGGCCGGCGTCCTCGCGGCGGGGACCAATGGCATCATCGTCAACGCAGGGACCGCAGAGGTCCTGCTCCAAGGTCTCGACATTGAAGGGGTGAACACAGGTCTGAACGGTGTCCAAATTCTCAGTGCCAGCAAAGTCACAATTCAAAACTGCTCGATCCGCAACTTCACCCAAAATGGCGTCAATGCCGCAGTGGCAGGTGCCCGCGTCGTGGTCGTCGATTCATTCATCTACAGCAACAACGGCGGCGTAAACATCGGCGCCGCTGGAGTGGCTGCTGTTGGCCTCGTGCTGAGGACCACCATCGACAACCATCCGGCCTTCTCGGTGTCAGTCGCCAACACTAGCGTGTTGATCATGTCCGCATCGAAGCTCCTTGGAAGTGCCGCCAGCGTTTCGCTTGCCGCCGGCGCCAATTTCACTTCGTTCGGCGACAATGCGATCGGGGGCACGGGAACACCGACCAACACCATACCTCTTAGGTAAGCTTGCAGCCCAAAGGGGGTTGACAGGCGAACCAGGCCCATAGTGCCATGATAGCGCGCCACCTTGGCGTGTTCGATTCCCACAACAGGCTCCAAACTTGGGGTCTGTTGCGGTCTGCATTAATGGAGCTATTTGATTTTCAACAAGGAAATGGCGACTGACATCTCTTCGTTTTCATCCTAAATTAGACATATGATGTCCTCCGAGTACGCGTTCCGCAATCTCCGCTATCTTCGAATGAACGCTCGCCGGCAGGAGCATCTTGCTAGCCTGGACCTGCCGATACATGACAAGGACGTCCTGGAAATCGGTGCCGGCGTCGGCGACCTGACGTCCTTTTTTCTGGATCGAGGCTGCCGAGTGACCAGCATTGAGCCTCGGCCCGAGAACATCGCTTTATTCAAGGCCCAGTATAAGGGCACCGATTTCTGGCCGGCGGACCGATTGCGGGTGCTGCAGGGCGACGTCTATCACCTAGCTCCGCACGGCGAAGTCGCCCCTCACGCCGTTCTGTTCTGCTTCGGCCTGCTCTACCACCTTGATCGGCCGTTAGCGGCTCTGCAGCAGATGGCCGGGAGCTGCACAGAACTGCTGATTCTAGAGACATGCGTCTCTTACGCCGCGGACGACACCATCGATTATCTCAATGAGGATGCGGCCGATCTTACCAACTCCGTATCCGGCCGAGGGTGCCTGCCGTCTCGACGGTGGGTGTACAATCGGCTATCGGAGCTTTTCGACTATGTCTATGTGCCCCTTACACAGCCAGCGCATGACCAATTCCGGTTGGACTGGCGTCGGCGCGAGCCGCCGCAAGGTCGTCATCGGGCTGTCTTCGTCGCGGCACGACGGCAGCTCGTCAATTCCGTCCTGTTCCGCGGGGTGCCGGATCTGCAGTTTGCCGAGCTTCCGCAACTCGGCGCGTTGGCCGAGCCGGGACGGGTCAGTGTGATCGCTCCCGAGACCATTTTCGGTCCGATGGCCTGCTTCCCTGACGACCTAATTAGCGATCAGATGCTGGAGTATGGTGCACATACACGCAACGAACTTGCGATGCTCATGGCCTTCGTCGATGAGGGCGACGTTGTGTACGATATTGGCGCTCACATCGGTACGTTCGCTGTGCCGCTGTCGGCCGCAGTGGGAATTCATGGACACTTAATCGCCGTCGAGGCAGATCGGGACCATTATGCCAAATTGGTACAGAACCTCACTGCCCGCGGCTTGCTCCGGCAGAGCACTGCGATCCACGCGGCAGTCGGCGAGGCGGCCATTCCACTCACCGCGCAGGTAGTCGACGGGAACAGCGGCGCCACCTACTTCAAACGGGTCGATGAGATTGACCCGAACGCTCCCGCTACGCGCGGCTTGGATGATCTCTATGCCGAGTTCGGCGGAGCCCGCCGGGTCGATGTCTTGAAGATTGATGTCGAGGGCATGGAACTCTCCGTGCTACGCACGGCGCAATCCCTCTTGGTGCGGGATCGACCGATCCTCTACATCGAGATTTCCGACATCCAGCTGGCGCGCAACGGGACCGCGCCGGCTGAGATTGAGCACCTGCTCCGGGAATTGGGCTACCGTTTTTTCCGCAACGTCGGCGATCGCAATTCCTCGCACGACGGCTTCACGCTGCGTCCCCTCGACTCTCTCGCTGATGGGGGGCCGTTCTTTGATCTGCTAGCCGTTCCAGACGGCCATCCACGATTGGAGCGAATTTCTGAGGGCGTGACCACCCCGAGTTCCGTCCCGCAGCTCATTGGGAGCGGGGTTGCGGCCGCTCCTAAGGGGCGATGCGTCTATTCCTTCGTGTTGGACCGTCACCCCAAGTTCGTCCAACAGGCAAAGGTCTTCTTGGCCACTTTGAGGAATGCCGGTGTTGCGACGGATAATATTATCGCACACGTCACGCCGTCGGCCGCGCCAGAGATCGTTGCCCATGTCAAGAAGATTGGTGTGCGCATTAGCGTCTTAGCGCCGACGATCGACCATGCCCACTGCAATAAGATCAATCAGCTCAAAACATTGCCGATCGACTGCGAAACCCTAATTCTATGCGACACTGACCTTGCCTTCATCGAAACTCCAGAAGCGCTGGCGTCCGCTCGGCGGGCTGTAGCCAAACCGGTAGACTATCAGAATCCACCTCTGGAGCGCCTGGAAGCTCTCCGGCTTGCTGCGGGGATTGTCGAAGAGCCGCGCGTCGTTGACACGACCATTGACAGGCTTCCCACGTATTCGACCAATTGCAATGGCGGCTTATATATACTGCCACGAAACTTAGCCTTCCGACTGGTGGAACCCTGGCTTGAGTTTGCGCAGTTTGCTTTTGAACGTCGCGATATCTTAGACAAATGGACTATGCATGCCGACCAAATCGGCTTCGCACTTGCCATGCTGTCGCTTGGGGAGGATGTCGACGTTCTGCCCGTGGAATACAACTTTCCAATGCACGCCGTAGCCGACTTCAGTCGCTTTGACTTTGCTGAGCCAAAAATCTTACACTACCACGCTTGTAGCGAAGCCAACGGAAACCTGATCTACACAGGTGATCTGCGCGTGGACCGCGGCATTGCGCATGTAAACGCTGTCATCGCAGCGTCTATCTGACGCCGGTTGGGCGCACAGCGATGCTGCAACCGGTTCGTATCCAGTGAGAATTATACAGGCAAGCAGACGAATGCTGTTTGCTGTCCAAATGATGGCTCGTATATTCGTTCAATGCGCCATCCGGCTTCGTTCAACAAGTTGCTCATAAGACCGGGATTGTAAGTGCTCAGAAGACGTGGGTTCACAGGATCAGCCTCGACGTAATCACCCACTTTGTCGTCGATGAAGGCTGTAAAATAAAGGTGCTTGGTTCTGATTGATTTTCTGATCAGGGAAAGAATTGCCATCGCTTCATTCGGCGCCTGATGGGTGATGACCGAAAACATGCACACCGCATCGAATCTTTCGCTCGCGAATGGAAGTACCGTATATTCGCCCATCGATTTGCCGTTGGGGTTATACATTGAGTTGTGCGCGTTGATGTGAGCAAACCGGAATTTCGGTTCTGGAAGGTGCTCTTGCAGCCAACGGATTGCTTCGGCATTCACATCGACGCCGACATAGCAATCGAAATCGAGATCCAGGTTTGCGATCGTGCGAGCGAACCTTACTCCGCAACCAAAATCAAATAATTTGCGGTTAGTGAAGGTCAGCCAATCCAACCGACGGGCCATGCACTTGAGCAGATGATTCCCCGTGACCTCCGGCGGATACTTGGCAACATCCGGATGGTTGAAATTGAATGGCGGATCGATGTAACGAAACGTCATTTGAGGGGACCAATTTGCTGTGGCGCTCAGCGGTGCACCGATTTTTTCCGGGTGGATTACATCCCGGACGCCGAGGAAACGCAACGCCTGCCGGCTTGAGAAACGCCCGCCAGATCACCAGCTTCCGCTCAGCGCGTTACGCACTTTCGTTGCGGAAATGTCCTGAACCGCAGCATCGAGCTCGATGCGTTGCCCACATACCCGACATTGCGACCACATGGGCGATGTTCGGCAACAGGACTACTACATAGCGCCCTTCGTACTTGCGCAGGCCGTGGTCGATCCAGGCACGGATGGATTAGAACGAAAACGGACACGCTTTTAAGATGTTTCTCCAAGATCTTCGGATATGCCTCCTCCTGTCGCACATGTGCGCCGACCGTGAACGAGTCGCCCAGCACCAAAATCCTGAAAACGCCTGGTGGCTTTTTCAGAGGGACTTCGACGTCGCGGTGGCCATGGCTGTTTGCGACTGCTGGGATGCCTGTTTGATAATGACCGATACCATCGGGCCTGAGCCGGTATCCGGTATACGGATCTGCCTCAAAGTACATGTTTGTTTCAATGGAATAGGGGGCCGGATTGAAAAATCGCCAAGCCCGCTTCAAGCGCTCCAAGAGTCAATCCGAAAGCCACCAGCGGCACAAAAATCTGGTAAAGCCTCCGCGGTCGGTATGGGCGTTCGGCGTTGGGATTCATCGAGAAACTACCTCTTCCTAGGTCGGACGAGCCGGAACCGATCAGTTGAAGTCTTGGGCAGACGAAGCTCATTGCCGAGGCGGCCGCGATCGAGCCGCTCGCTGAAGCTACACGGATCGTTGATGGAGTGCTGTCTTGCTCACAGGGCAAAGTGCCCGGAAGCGTGTTTACGCGCACGACATGACCAGGTTCTTATCGAGCGCCTAAGTCGAAAGGCGGCGCAGAGCCGTTGTCGACGCCAGTCGCTTCGCCGGTCCGCCACGCTGTCGACGTCGGATTCAACGCCAGAGCAGTCTCATCTGGAGCCGCCGCCCCCGACTTGCCCCGACGCGCGAGGCGGAGGGCTGATCATTTGCCCATCTCCGTCCATCCAGGTACCGCTCGCTGCCGTTCCGGTAGTGATCGGAATTGCCGGTTGAACTGCGGGTGCGGGTCGACCTGCGGGTTCTCCTCCATGCGGCGGAAGGGCCAGCGTGGCCGTTTGGTGATCCTTTTCAAAGCTTGCTTCGCGCCCTCGGACCGAACGCAGAATCCATCCGTCGTGGCCTTCGCCGATCTTGAGCCGGACGACGTCTTTGGTGGCCTGATCGAGAAAAACGGCGATATTCTCGCCTCCGCCGATGATCGTCCCCACCGGCGAGAGCAGCGGATGATCCGGCTCTGCGGGTTTCGGCGGAGGCGGCTTCGCCGGTGCAGCGCTAGCCGCAGCGAGGACGGGCGGTGGCGGTGGGCGCCGGGAAGGCGAGAAGATCGGTCGTTCGCGCGTCGCCGACAGCGATTCGAGAGGAATCCCCCAAAGCGGGTTGCCGGCCAGCGGAAGGGCCTCTGCGGCCGATCCTGCGGGCTGGACGAGCGCGGGCGCAGTCACCATCAACGGCGCAGTCGCAGGGAACACTGGCCCCCTGGCATCGCCCAGGGTGACGAGACAGGCCGCGAGCCCCAGCATGGCACCGTATCGGATCATGTCGTCCCATCTGCCGTGGCCCGACGCCCCGCGCGGTGCGACCGAAGCCTTGTGGGATTGTGCACCCTGCAACATCGGTTGTGAAGATGGAATCTTCCATCAGCATCGTGACGGCGCCCGACCCGGCCAAGCCAGACACCGGGGATACCCGCGAGCTTGAGATCCCGCATCCCGACACCCTCGCGGCCGCGCGTTTGGCCAAGAAGGTCGTGGCCAAAAAAGGGCGCCTCGCACGTTTGCGAGGGCTACCACCCTTCCGTCACGTCGGGAGCGGGTATCCCGGCACGAGCGAGGTCGAGACCAAATCCGGCTGCAACTAGCCATCGGGAATGCCGAACTGCGGGGCGTCGCAATAGCCAGCATCATGCGACCGATACCAGCAACGGCAACAACGCCGACGGTACGTTTGCCCTCCACGAAGCGCTGCGGTGAGCGCTCTTCCGACAAGCGCTCCGGACGATGCGAGCATCGTCCGGGGTTATCTCGCCACGTCGGAGGAGATCGGCCTTCACGATGAAAATTGGAATGTCGTAAGCGTCAATATGGCCCGACGGAGATGTAAGGAGTTCTTGCAGATCTTTCTCGGGCTTCATGCGCGGCGGCGCGCACCATGTCGATTTATTGGCTTGCGAACGTCCTCTTGCGCACCTCCGTCGCCGACATCCCCTCGGTCGCGGCATCGAGCTCGATGCGCTCG
>Ga0137375_10005736_pt1 | contig 14740 bp, 13 predicted proteins | sample SagtaG_24_FD_104936 | JGI IMG/M metagenome (GOLD analysis project Ga0137375, IMG submission 104936) | Vadose zone soil microbial communities from Sagehorn Ranch, Mendocino, California, USA - Sage1_R_113_16 metaG | ecosystem: Environmental > Terrestrial > Soil > Vadose zone | place: USA...
AGTCGACGGCCGCTCCCAGCCCGACCGCCTGCGCGATCGGCATCGTGCCGGCCTCGAACTTGTGCGGCGGCGGGGCGAACGTGGTCCGGTCCATCCAGACGCTCTCGATCATCTCGCCGCCGCCGAGGAACGGCGGCATCTCCTCGAGCAGCTCGCGGCGGCCCCAGAGCACGCCGATGCCGGTCGGGCCGCACATCTTGTGGCTGGTGAAGCCGAGGAAGTCCGCGCCGAGCTCCTGCACGTCCACCGGCATGTGCGGGACCGACTGGGCCGCGTCCACCAGCACCAGCGCGCCGGCCGCGTGCGCGGCGTCGGCGATCTCGCGGACCGGGTTGATGGTGCCGAGCACGTTGGACTGGTGGGCCAGGGCCACCAGCTTGGTCCGCCCGCCGATGAGGTCGCCGGCGCCGGACAGGTCGAGCTGGCCGTCGTCGGTGACCCCGAACCAGCGCAGCGTGGCGCCGGTGCGCTCGCACAGCAGCTGCCACGGGACGATGTTGGAGTGGTGCTCCATCTCGGTGATGACGATCTCGTCACCGGGACCGAGGCGGAACCGGCCGGAACCGGAACCACCTGACTGGCCCGCGGTCGCGTTGCCCATGGCGTAGGCGACCAGGTTGATGCCCTCGGAGATGTTCTTGGTGAACACCACCTCGGCCTCGTCCCGCGCGCCGATGAAGCCGGCGGCCTTGATCCGGGCGCCCTCGTACGCGGCGGTGGCCTCCTCGCCGAGCTGGTGGCTGGCCCGGTGGATGTTGGCGTTGTGCCGCTCGTAGAACTCGTCCAGCCGCTCGATGACCTGGCGGGGCTTCTGGGACGTGTTCGCGCTGTCCAGGTAGACCAGCGGCTGCCCGTCCCGGACCTGACGGTCCAGGATGGGGAAATCCTTGCGGATCCGGGCCGCGTCCAGGGTCATGCCACGGCTCCCGCCGCAGCCCTGACCCACTTCTCGTAGCCCTCGGCCTCGAGGGTCTCGGCCAGCTCGGCGCCGCCCTCGTCAACGATCCGGCCGCCCACGAACACGTGCACGAAGTCCGGCTTCACGTACCGCAGGATCCGGGTGTAGTGGGTGATCAGCAGCACGCCGTGCCCGGGCTGGGCGCTGAACCGGTTGACCCCCTCGGACACCACCCGGAGCGCGTCGATGTCCAGCCCGGAGTCGGTCTCGTCGAGGATCGCGAACTTGGGGTTGAGCAGCTCGAGCTGCAGGATCTCGTGCCGCTTCTTCTCCCCGCCGGAGAACCCCTCGTTCAGGTTGCGCTCGGCGAACTGAGGCTCGATGGACAGGGCCGCCATGGCCTCGCGCATCTCCTTGAGGAACAGGCGGAGCTTCGGCGCCTCGCCGCGCACGGCGGTGACCGCGGTGCGCAGGAAGTTGGACACGGTCACCCCGGGAACTTCCACCGGGTACTGCATGGCCAGGAACAGCCCGGCCCGGGCCCGCGCGTCCACGCTCATGGACAGCACGTCCTCGCCGTCCAGGGTCACGCTGCCCTGGGTGACCTGGTACTTGGGATGCCCGGCGATCGCGTAGGCCAGCGTGGACTTGCCTGACCCGTTCGGGCCCATGATGGCGTGGATCTCGCCGTCCTTCACGGTGAGGTCGACGCCGCGCAGGATCTCGCGGCTCTGATCGGCCGCATCCACCACGCTGACGTGCAGGCCGCGGATTTCCAGGGTGGCCATCGCTATCTCACTATCTCCAAGCTCATCGGTGGTCGGTTAGGGACCAGGTGGTCGGTTAGGGACCGGGCGCGGGCGGGACGGCGACGTACACGTCGTCGCCCTCGACCCTCACCGGGTACGTCGGGACGGGCTTGGTGGCCGGGGGCCCGGTGGGCGCGCCGGTCCGCAGGTCGAAGCACGAGCCGTGCAGCCAGCACTCGACGGTGTGGTCGTAGATCTCGCCCTCGGACAGCGGCACTTCCTCATGCGAGCACACGTCGCGCAGCGCGAACACGTCCGCGCCCACCCGCACGACGGCGACCGGCTCGCCGCCGACCTCCACGCCGATCGCCCCCAGCTCGGGGACCTCGGCCAGCGAGCAGACGCGCACGAAGGTAGAGGTCTCGCTCATGCCAGGGACCCCTGTGCCGGTGAACCCTGTGCCGGTGAACCCTGTGCCGGTGAACCCTGTGCCGGTGAACCCTGCAGGCCGGGCAGCCTGGCCAGCTCGTTCTCGATTGCGGCGGTGATCCGCTCGCGCAGTTCGGCGACCTCGATCTTGGCGATCAGCTGGCCGAAGAAACCCCTGATGACCAGGCGGCGCGCCTCGTCCATCGGGATGCCCCGGGCCATCAGGTAGAACAGGTGCTGGTCTTCCAGCCGCCCGCTGGTGCTGGCGTGGCCCGCGCCGACGACCTCGCCGGTGAGGATCTCCAGGTTGGGCACGGAGTCGGCCCGGGCCCCCTCGGTGAGCAGGAGGTTCCGGTTCCGCTCGTAGGTGTCGGTGGCGATCGCCCCGGGCCGGATCAGCACGTCGCCGATCCACACCGAGTGCGCGCTGTCGCCCTGCAGGGCGCCCTTGTAGTCGACCCGGCTGCGGCAGTGCGGCTGGTTGTGGTCCACGAACAGCCGGTGTTCCAGGTGCTGCCCAGGGTCGGCGAAGTACAGGCCGAGCAGGTCGGCGTCGCCGCCGGGACCCGCGTAGCTGACCGAGGGAGCGAGCCGGACCACCCCGCCGCCCAGCGTCACCACCGTGTGCTGGAACGTGGCGTCCCGGCCCACCCGCGCCTGGTGGTGGCTCAGGTGCACCGCGTCGGCGGCCCAGTCCTGCACGCTCACCACCGACAGCGAGGCCCCGTCGCCGACCACGAACTCGACGTTGTCCGCGTACGTCGCGGACCCCGCGTGATCGAGCACGACCACGGCCCGCGAGTGCCGCCCCACGTCGATGAGGGTGTGCCCGAACGCCGCGCCTCCCGCGTCGTGGCCCCGCACCGTCACCACGGTCGGCTCGCTGACGTCGGTGTCGGCCGGGATGCCGATAACGGTGCCCTCGTCGAACGACGCGAACGCCCTGGCGCTGACGCGGTCGGCCGGCATGAACGCGGTCCCGAAGCGGGCGTCGCCGCGCTTCGGGCGCTCCGCGGATACCTCTGGTGCGGCGTCGATCTCAACCGTCACCTTCCCGGCCTCCAGCGGCTGAGCGTTCTGCAGACCCCGCAGGCGGCGGAGCGGCGTGAACCGCCACTGCTCCTCCCGCCCGGTCGGCACCGGGAAATCAGCCAGGTCGGCCGAGTGGTGCTCGTGCAGCCGGGAAACCGGGGCGGCGGATTCCACCGCCCCCTGAAGCCCTGCCATCAGCCGACCGCCCCCTCCATCTGGAGCTCGATCAGCCGGTTCAGCTCGAGCGCGTATTCCATCGGCAGCTCACGGGCGATCGGCTCGATGAAGCCGCGGACGATGGTCGCCGCCGCCTCGTCCTCGGTCATGCCGCGGCTCATCAGGTAGAACAGCTGATCCTCGGAGATCTTGGAGACGCTGGCCTCATGGCCCATCTCGACGTCGTCCTCGCGGACGTCCACGTAGGGGTAGGTGTCCGACCGGCTGACCGAGTCCACCAGCAGCGCGTCGCACTTCACGGTGGACCTGGAGTGCCCGGCGCCCTCCTGGACCTGCACCAGGCCGCGGTAGGAGGTCCGGCCGCCGCCGCGGGCCACCGACTTGGACACGATGTTGGACGAGGTGTTCGGGGCGCAGTGGACCATCTTGGCCCCCGCGTCCTGGTGCTGGCCCTCACCGGCGAACGCCACGGACAGGGTCTCGCCCCGGGCGTGCTCCCCCATCAGGTAGACGGCCGGGTACTTCATCGTGACCTTGGAACCGAGGTTCCCGTCGATCCACTCCATGGTCGCCCCGGCGCTGCACACGGCCCGCTTGGTGACCAGGTTGTAGACGTTGGCGGACCAGTTCTGGATCGTGGTGTAGCGGCAGCGCGCCCCGGCCTTCACGATGATCTCGACCACGGCGGAGTGCAGCGAGTCGGACTTGTAGATCGGCGCGGTACAGCCCTCGACGTAGTGCACGTAGGCACCTTCGTCCACGATGATCAGCGTCCGCTCGAACTGACCCATGTTCTCGGTGTTGATCCGGAAGTAGGCCTGCAGGGGGATCTCCACGTGCACGTTCTTCGGCACGTAGATGAAGCTGCCGCCGGACCAGACGGACGTGTTCAGCGCGGCGAACTTGTTGTCGCCGGGCGGGATGACCGTGGCGAAGTACTCCTGGAACAGCTCCGGGTGCTCACGCAGCGCCGTGTCGGTGTCCAGGAAGATGACACCCCTCTCCTCCAGGTCCTCGCGGATCTTGTGATAAACCACCTCGGACTCGTACTGGGCCGCCACCCCGGCGATCAGCCGCTGCTTCTCGGCCTCCGGGATGCCCAGCTTGTCGTAGGTGTCCTTGATGTCCGCGGGCAGATCGTCCCAGGTCGCGGCCTGCTTCTCGGTGGACCGGACGAAGTACTTGATGTTCTCGAAGTCGATGCCCGAGAGGTCCGCGCCCCAGTTCGGCATCGGCTTGCGATCGAACAGCTTCAGGCCCTTCAGCCGCAGGTCGAGCATCCACCCGGGCTCGTTCTTCTTGCCCGAGATGTCGCGGACGACGTCCTCGGACAGGCCGCGGCGGGCGGCGGAGCCCGCCACGTCCGAGTCAGCCCAGCCGAACTTGTATCGGTCAAGCCCCTCGAGCTCGGGGTGTGCGGTCGTGGTCATACGGAGATGCCTCCGATTGCGGTGCGGTTATGGGCGGTCGGGTGCGCTGGAGCATTGGCATCCGGATGGGAGCTTGCGCGGGTGTTCGCGCTGGTATTCAGGAGCGCCGGTGCGGTGACGTGCGTGGTGCAGATCCCGTCGCCGTGCGCGATCGTGGCCAGCCGCTGCACGGGAGTGCCGAGGAGGCGGGCGAACGCCTCCGTCTCCGCCTCGCACAACTGCGGGAACTCGGCGGCCACGTGCGCCACCGGGCAGTGATGCTGGCAGAGTTGCTCGCCCCGCCCGGCGTCGGCACCGGGGCCGGGGCTGGTTCGGGGGTGATCCGGACTGGTGCCCGGGCCGGGGACGCCGCTCGCCGAGGCCGCGTAGCCATCCGCGGACAGCGCCTCGGCCAGGGCCGCGACCCGGTCGCGCGGTGCGGCCCCCTGGACCACCGGCCCGTACCGCCGCTCCAGGTCAGCAACCTGGCGGCGGGCGAACTCGGCCACCGCGGCCGGCCCGGCCGCCTCGGCCAGGAAGCGCAGCGCGCTGGTGGCCAGGTCGTCGTAGGCGTGCTCGAACGCGCTCCGGCCCACGTCCGTGATCGCGAACAGCTTGGCCGGGCGGCCCCGTCCCCGGCTGGCCGGGCGGCGGGCCGTGCGGGTTTCGATCATCCCGTCGGCGAGGAGGTTGTCCAGGTGCCGCCGGACCGCGGCGGGGGTCAGATTCAGCCTGGTGCTCAGCCCGGCCGCGGTGACCGGGCCGTTCTCCAGGATGAGCCGGGCGATGCGGGCCCGGGTCCCCCGCTCCGAGCCGGGCTGGGCCGGGACAGCATGAAGCCCGGCACCGCGCTGGGTGCCCGATCCCGTGCCGTCCAGTCCCATAGTTTTCACAACATCATTGTGCCGTAAATGCTTCCGCGACCGCAATGGGGGCCCCCGGGGGACGCACGGCCACGGCCTGACAGCGGGACATTGCTGGCGAACACGGCACCGGGGCCGGTTATTTCGCGGTTTCCCTCCTGCCCGCCACATCCCATTGATGTTTACCTGTTACATACACAGGGTAGTTGCGCGATTGCTAACGGTTATCCCACGAGGGAAGGCGGGGGTACCTCATGCGCGCTGTCCTGCGGGCCGCCGCACACGCGGCCCTGACCGTGGCCACCCTCACCGTCCCGGTCCTCGCTATCCCGCCTCTCCTGCTGCCGGCTGGAGCGGCCCTGGCCGGTTCATCGCCGGTGGACATCACGCCGAGCCCTTCCGCGCCAGCACCTCCACCACGTTCGCGGTCAACTGCAGCTCCCAGACCGCCGCCGGGAAGGCCACCTCAGCGACCCTGATCGGCACCACGCTGGGGCTGAGCGAGCACATCCCGATGCAGGCCAGTACGCACGCCAACGAATTCGTCGCCACCGTGGTCCTGCCGGCGAACATCAGGGCGGGCACGTACCAGCCCGACATCGACTGCTCCAACGGCGTCACGGCCAGCGCCGCGTTCAGGGTCAAGGCGTCCCCCGGCGTCGCCCCGGCCACGGGCGACGGCACCACCGCGACCGCCACGGATGACCGGCTGACCGCGATCGGCGTGGTCCTGCTCGGCCTCGGGACGGTATCCGGCGCGCTGCTCCTGGCCCGGCGCCGCTTCCGTACCCGCACCTGACCCCGGCCGGCGGGCGTGCCACGGTGAGCATCCTGCGCAGGCTCTGCGTCGCGGTGATCGCGGCGTCCATCGCGGCCGGCGTCATCCTGGCCTTCGCCGGCAGCCACACGCTGCGCTGGTCACCTCCTCCGTTCCCGCCGCGCTCGGAGGCGCTCCCGGCGGCGGTCCTCCCCGTGGGGCCGCCCGGCCGGCAGGCACGCCAGCCCGGCCAGCTGCCGCAGCCGATGACGCGCTCGGTGCCGCTGTCCCTCGACATCCCGCGCATCCGGGTCCGCGCCCGGATCATCCCCCTGGGCCTGCGCCCGGACGGCTCCCCCGCGGTGCCCCCGCTGGCCACCCCCTTCGTCACCAGCTGGTACGACACCGGGCCGACGCCCGGGGCCCGGGGGGCCGCCGTCATCTTCGGGCACGTCGACTCGGCGGCCGCCGGCCCGGCCGTGTTCTACTCGCTGGGCCTGCTGCGCGTCGGGAACGTCATCGACGTCACGCTCGCCGACCGGCGCACCGCGGTGTTCAGGGTGTACGCGGCGGGCCTGTACCCCAAGACGGGCTTCCCGGCCCCGGCCGTGTACGGGTACACCCGGTGGCCCACGCTGCGGCTGGTGACCTGCGGCGGGGAGTTCGACCGCCGCACCGGGCACTACCTCGGCAACATCGTGGTGTTCGCGGAGTACGTGGGCCAGCACGGGTGAAACCGGCCATCCGGCGGGCCGCCGATGGCGGGGGCACGACGGCTGGCGCCGCCCGGGCCGGGCCTATTCCAGGAAGCCGCGCAGCAGGGCGGCGGTACCGTCGAGGTGCTCGGCCACGGCCCGCTGTGCTCCCCGCGTGTCGCCCGCCAGGATCGCCTCGACGATCGCGGTGTGCTGGGTCGCGGTGTGGTCGATGTTGCGCTGCAGCACCGGGATCGCGTTCAGCAGGTCGTTGAGGCGGACCCGGGCGTCGGCGCAGGCTGCCGCGAGCAGGCTGGAGCCGGTGAGCTCCGCGATGGCCAGGTGAAACAGGGTGTCCATGCGCCGGTACTCCTCCGGGCACGCCTGGTTCACGGCCGCGAGACGGGCCACCAGCACGTCATGGATACGCTCCGCGGCGGCCCGATGGCTGCCGCCGGCCTCCCCGCCCGCCTGGGCCAGGATCTGGGCCGCCCCGGTCTCCACCGCCATCCGGAAGGTCAGCGCGTCGTTGATCTTGTCGGCGTCCTCGACCGCGATCCGCCGCAGCTCGACGTGGCTCGGCGCGGGCGGGGTGTAGGTCACGAACGTGCCCCCGAACCGGCCCCGCCGCGACTCCACGTAACCCGCGGCCCGCAGGTCCCCGATGGCCTCGCGGAGCGTGATACGGCTGACGCCGAGCATGGCCGCGAGCTCCCGCTCGGCGGGGAAGCGCTCGCCGGGACCGACCACGCCCAGCTTGATCACGGCCAGCAGCCGCTCGACGGTCTCCTCGAACGCGTTCTGCGACCGGACCGGGCCGAGCACGGCGGCCAGGTCCGCGGCGGCCACCGGGGCGGCCAGGTCGGCGGCCGCCAGGTCCGCGGCGGATGACTGGCCAGCCGCGGCGGGGCCGCCGGCCCGCGACAGACGGCTGGTAAGGCGCGGAAATCCGGTCCTGGGTCTTGACATCCGACGCTCGCTATCCATCAATGGTCTGATATTAAACCATTCGCACCACGGGTGGCAGATCAGCGTCCGCTCCGCTCCCGGCTCTATGGTCCCCCGGCCCACGTCAGCACAGGTAACAGGCCCCCAGCGGGCCCTCTCAGCATTCAGGAGCAGTCATGGCGGTCAACGAGCAAGCGGCGCCGCTCAACCAGGACGAGACACGCCTGCACGAGCTGGGTTACGCCCAGGAGCTGCGCCGGCGCATGTCGGGGTTCTCGAACTTCGCCGTCTCGTTCACGATCATCTCGATCCTGTCCGGCTGCCTGACCCTGTACGGGTACGGCATGAACACCGGTGGCCCGGCCATCATCGTCTGGGGCTGGCCGTTCGTCGGCATCATGACCCTGTTCGTCGGACTGGCCATGGCCGAGGTCTGCTCCAGCTTCCCGACCGCGGGCGGCCTGTACTACTGGTCCGCGAAGCTCGCGCCGCCGAAGAACGCCGCCGCCTGGTCCTGGTTCACCGGCTGGTTCAACTTCCTCGGCCAGGTCGCGGTCACCGCGGGCATCGACTTCGGCGCCGCGTTCTTCATCAACGCGTTCCTCGACCTGCAGTGGAACTTCGCCGCCACCCCGGGGCACACGATCCTGATCTTCGGCCTCGTCCTGCTGCTGCACGGCATCCTGAACCAGTTCGGGGTCCGGCTGGTCGCGCTGCTCAACGACATCAGCGTGTGGTGGCACATCCTGGGCGTACTGATCATCGTCGGGGTGCTCACGTTCACGCCCGCGCACCACCAGTCGGCCAGCTTCGTGTTCACGAAGATCGTCAACAACACCGGCTGGCACAGCACGTTCTACGTGCTCCTGCTCGGCCTGCTGCTGGCCCAGTACACGTTCACCGGCTACGACGCCTCGGCGCACATGACCGAGGAAACCCATGACGCGTCCCGGAGCGGCCCGCGCGGCATCGTGATGTCGATCATCGTCTCGCTGATTGCCGGCTGGGTGCTGCTCATCGGCGTGACGTTCGCGATCCAGCACTACACGGCCGAGGTCGGCTCAGCGACCGGGGTACCGCCCGCGCAGATCTTCATCGACGCGGCCGGGGTCACCACCGGGAAGCTGCTGCTGCTCATCGCGATCGGCGCCCAGCTGTTCTGCGGGATGTCCTCGGTGACCGCGAACTCCCGGATGATCTACGCGTTCTCCCGCGACGGTGCCCTGCCTGGCTCCGCGTTCTGGCACAAGGTCAACAAGCGCACCCGCACGCCCACCAACGCCATCTGGCTGGCCGCCGTGTTCGCGTTCGTGCTCGGGCTGCCCTACCTGTGGAACGCGACGGCCTACGCCGCGGTGACCTCGATCGCCGTGATCGGCCTGTACATCGCCTATGTGCTGCCCACGTTCCTGCGGCTGCGCCAGGGCCGTGACTTCACCCGCGGCCCGTGGCACCTCGGCGCGTGGAGCATGCCGATCGGGATCATCGCGGTCACCTGGGTAGCCATCATCACGGTGCTGTTCATGCTGCCGACGGCGAGCCCCATCACCGTCAAGACCTTCAACTACACCGTGGTCGCCGTGCTGGCCGTCCTGGGGTTCGCGGGGATCTGGTGGCTGGTCTCGGCCCGCAAGTGGTTCACCGGGCCACGGGTCCAGGGCACGGCGGAGGAACTGGCCGCGATCGAGGAGGACCTGGCCCGCTGACCGGGCCGGCCCGGGGCCCGGTGCCCCGGGCCGCCTGCCGCACCCTCCGGCCCGGGGCACCGGCTCCCGGGCCGGGCCGGACTGGATCAAACCGGACCGGGTAGCACGTAGGCAGACCGGCACGCGGAGACTGGAGGCTCATGGAGAAGCAGCGCGGTGCGACCCCCCACACCCGGCGCCGCGGGATGCTCACGCTCGAGCAGCTCCGGGTGGAAGTGAGCGAGGGCAACATCGACACGGTCGTCGTCGCCTTCACCGACATGCAGGGACGGCTGCAGGGCAAGCGGCTCGCGGCGGAGTTCTTCCTCGACGACGTGGTGGGCAGCGTCATCGAAGGGTGCAACTACCTGCTCGCGGTGGACGTGGAGATGAACACCGTCGACGGGTACGCGATGTCGTCCTGGCAGACCGGCTACGGCGACTTCGTGATGGTGCCCGACGTGAGCACGCTGCGCCGGGTGCCCTGGCAGGAAGCCACGGCGATGGTCATCGCCGACCTCACCTGGCACGATGGCGCGCCCGTGGTGGCCTCCCCGCGGCAGATCCTGAAGGCCCAGACCGGCCGGCTGGCCGAGCGCGGCCTGCAGGCCATGGCCGGCACGGAGCTGGAGTTCGTGGTGTACAACGACTCCTACGCCGCCGCGCAGGCCGCAGGATACCGCGATCTCACCCCCGCCAACTCCTACAACGTCGATTACTCCATCCTGGGGACCGCCAGGATCGAGCCGCTGCTCCGCAGGCTCCGCAACGGCATGGCCGGGGCGGGCCTCCAGGTCGAGTCGGCCAAAGGCGAGTGCAACCTGGGCCAGCACGAGATCGCCTTCCGGTACGCCGAGGCCGTGACGACCTGTGACAACCATTCGATCTACAAGACCGGGTCGAAGGAGATCGCCGACGCGGAGGGCATGAGCATCACGTTCATGGCCAAGCCGAACGCGAGGGAAGGCAACTCCTGCCACATCCACCTGTCGGTCCGGGAGGCCGACGGGACGCCGGTGATGGCCGGGGACGGGCCCCACGGGCTGTCCCGCTTCGGCGAGCACTTCATCGCGGGCCAGCTCGCGGTGCTGCCCGAGCTGGTGCTGTGGCACGCGCCGAACATCAACTCCTACAAGCGCTACGTGCCGGGCAGCTTCGCGCCGACCGCGGTCCGCTGGGGCGTGGACAACCGGACCTGCGCGATGCGGCTGGTCGGGCACGGTGGCGGGCTGCGGGTGGAGAACCGGGTCCCGGGCGGGGACGTGAACCCGTACCTGGCCGTGGCGGCCATGATCGCCGCCGGGCTGCACGGGGTGGACCGGGAACTGCCGCTGGAGGAGGCGTTCGAGGGGAACGCCTACGCGGCAGAGGGCGGCCGGGTGCCGTCCACCCTCCGTGACGCGCTGGACCTGTGGCTCAAGAGCGGGCTGGCCCGTGAGGCGTTCGGCAGCGACGTCGTCGAGCACTACGCCAACGCGGCCCGGGTGGAGATCGCGGCGTTCGACGCCGCGGTCACCGACTGGGAACTGCAGCGCGGTTTCGAGCGGCTGTAGGCCGGGCCGGAACCGCGCCCGAGGAGACTGGAACAGGCATGTCCACGTTCACCGTTGTGAACCCCGCCACCGAGGAGACGGTGGCGGCGGTGCCGTCGAGTTCGGCGGAGCAGGCTGATGAAGCCATCGCCCGGGCCGCCGCCGCCCAGGCCGCGTGGCGGGCGGTGGCCCCCGGGGACCGGGCCGCCCTGCTGCGCCGCTTCGCCGAGGTGGTGGACACCCATCTCGAGGAACTCGCCCAGCTGGAGGTGGCCTGCTCAGGCCATCCGGTCGGGCAGGCCCGCTGGGAGGCGGGCAACGTCCGGGACGTGCTGCGCTACTACTCCGCCGCGCCGGAACGCCTCACCGGCCAGCAGATCCCGGTTCCGGGCGGACTCGACGTCACGTTCAAGGAGCCGGTCGGCATCGTCGGGCTGATCGTGCCGTGGAACTTCCCCATGCCGATCCTGGGCTGGGGCCTGGCGCCCGCCCTGGCCGCCGGGAACCCGGTGATCGCCAAGCCCGCGGAACGGACCCCGCTCACGGCGATCCGGATCGGGGAGCTGGCCCTGGAGGCCGGGCTGCCGGAGGGCGTGTTCCAGGTGCTGCCCGGCAAGGGATCGGTGGTCGGCCAGCGCCTGGTGGACCACCCGGCCGTACGCAAGATCGTCTTCACCGGGTCCACCGAGGTCGGCAGCCAGATCATGGCGGGCTGCGCGCGGCAGGTGAAGCGGCTCACCCTGGAACTGGGCGGCAAGAGCGCCAACATCGTGTTCGCCGACGCCGATCTGGAGCGGGCCGCCGCGACCGCGCCCTACGCCGTGTTCGACAACGCCGGGCAGGACTGCTGCGCCCGGTCCCGGATCCTGGTCCAGCGCAGCGTGTTCGACCGGTTCATGGAACTGCTCGAACCGGCGGTCAAGGGGGTCACGGTGGGTGACCCCGGGGACCCGGCCACCGAGATGGGCCCGCTGATCTCCGCCGAGCACCGCGCCCGGGTCGCGTCGTATGTTCCGGAGCAGGCCCCGGTGGCGTTCCGCGGCAGCGCCCCGGCCGGGCCGGGCTTCTGGTTCCCGCCGACGGTGCTCGCCCCGGCCGCCGCGGACGACCCCGCGTTCACCGAGGAGGTATTCGGCCCGGTCGTGGCCGTGGTCCCGGTCGAGGATGAGGCGGAGGCCATCGCGGTCGCGAACGACACGCCCTACGGCCTGTCCGGGTCCATCTGGACCGAGAACCTCGGCCGGGCGCTGAGGGTGGCCCGGGCCGTGGAGACCGGCAACCTGTCGGTCAACTCGCACGCCTCGGTGCGCTACTGGACCCCGTTCGGCGGGTTCAAGCAGTCCGGGCTGGGCCGCGAGCTCGGGCCCGACGCGCTGGACGCGTTCACCGAGGTCAAGAACGTGTTCATCGCGACGGATCACTGACAGGAAGGACGGGGCACGTACCATGCAGCGCCTGCAGGACCGTATCGCCGTGATCACCGGCGCGGGCAGCGGCATCGGGCTGGCCAGCACCCGCCGGCTGGCCGCCGAGGGAGCCACCGTGGTGGCCGTGGACGTCGATGAGACGGCGGGCAAGCGGGCCGCCGAGGAGGTCGGCGGCCTGTTCGTGCACGCCGACGTGACCGACGAGGACGCGGTGCGGGAGATGTACCAGCAGGTGGTGGACACGTACGGGGCGGTGCACGTCGCGTTCAACAACGCCGGCATCTCGCCGCCCGACGACGATTCCATCCTGACCACCGGCATCGACGCCTGGCGCCGGGTCCAGGAGGTCAACCTGACCTCTGTCTACCTGTGCTGCAAGTACGTGATCCCGCACATGCAGCGCCAGGCCGCGGCGGGCGGGCCCGGCGGGTCGGTCATCAACACCGCATCGTTCGTGGCCACGCTGGGCGCGGCCACCTCCCAGATCTCCTACACCGCATCCAAGGGCGGCGTGCTGGCGATGACCCGGGAACTCGGCGTGCAGTTCGCCCGGGAGGGCATCCGGGTCAACGCGCTGTCCCCCGGGCCGGTGAACACGCCGCTGCTGCGTGCGCTGTTCGCCAAGGACCCGGAGCGGGCCGCGCGGCGGCTGGTGCACGTGCCGATGGGCCGGTTCGCCGAGGCCGAGGAGATCGCCGCCGCGGTCGCGTTCCTGGCCAGCGACGACGCCTCGTTCATCACCGCGTCCAACTTCCTGGTGGACGGCGGGATCTCCGGTGCGTACGTGACCCCGCTATGAGCCAGCGCGCCATGACCCCGCACGTCGGCATCAGCGCCTACGGCGAGACCGCCCGCTGGGGCCCGTGGGACCGGCTCGCGGCGCTGCTGCCGATGAGCTACCCGGAAGCTGTGGCCGCGGCCGGGGGTGTCCCGGTCCTGCTCCCCCCGCTGCCCGGGATCGAGGAAGCCGTCAGCCGGCTCGACGCGCTGGTGCTGTCCGGGGGCGGTGACATCGACCCGGCCGTCTACGGCGCCGACCCGCATCCGCTCACCGAGCGCGTGTACCCGGCCCGGGACCAGGCCGAGCGTGCCCTGGTGGCCGCGGCCCTGGCGGCCGGGGTGCCGCTGCTCGCGATCTGCCGGGGGCTGCAGATCGTCAACGTGTCCCATGGCGGCACGCTCCGCCAGCACCTGCCCGACGAGGTGGGCCACCACGGCCACGGCGCGGCGGCGGGAACGTACGGCTCGCACCCGGTCCGGATCGCGGCGGGCAGCATGCTCGGCCGGATCCTCGGCCCGGCGGGGGCGGACGGCGAGGTGCGCGTGGTCGTGCCCACCTCGCATCATCAGGCCATCAGCCGGCTTGGCGACGGGCTGGTCGCGACCGCCTGGGCGGACGACGGCACCATCGAGGCGGTGGAGCCTGATCCCGCGGCCAGCGGCGGGACCGGTTTCCTGCTCGCGGTGCAGTGGCACCCCGAGGCCGGCGACGACCCCAGGCTGTTCGAGGCGCTGATCAGCAGCGCCCTCCGCCGGGCAGGGAGCGGGAGGGCCGCCGGCGCCGAGCCTCTAGACTCGCGTGCGTGAGTACCGGACTCGCAGTCGAGATCACCAGCCTGGCCAAGAGATATGGCCGGGTGACCGCGGTGAACGGTCTCTCGCTGCGGGCCGCGCGGGCGGCCGTGACCGCCATCCTCGGCCCTAACGGGGCCGGCAAGACCACCACGATCGAGATCTGCGAGGGCTACCGGCGGCCCGACGACGGCACCGTCCGGGTGCTCGGCCTCGACCCGGCCCGCGACGCGCGGCAGCTGCGGCCGCGGGTGGGCGTGATGCTCCAGTCCGGCGGGATCCCGCCGGCGGCGCGGCCCGCCGAGTACCTGCGCGTGGTGGCCGCGTTCTACGCCCATCCGCTTGACCCGGCCATCCTGCTGGACCGGCTCGGCCTCACCGGCAGCCTGCGCACCCCGTTCCGGCGGATGTCCGGCGGCCAGCAGCAGCGGCTCGCCCTGGCCGCCGCGGTGATCGGCCGGCCGGAGCTGGTGTTCCTCGACGAGCCCACCGCGGGCCTGGACCCGCAGGCACGCCTGGCCACCTGGGAGCTGATCGGCAGCCTGCGCACGGCCGGCGCGGCGGTGA
>Ga0137375_10005748_pt1 | contig 14727 bp, 14 predicted proteins | sample SagtaG_24_FD_104936 | JGI IMG/M metagenome (GOLD analysis project Ga0137375, IMG submission 104936) | Vadose zone soil microbial communities from Sagehorn Ranch, Mendocino, California, USA - Sage1_R_113_16 metaG | ecosystem: Environmental > Terrestrial > Soil > Vadose zone | place: USA...
CCGCTTTTTCAATCGCTTCACGTTTTACGGAAAACCCGGAGCGTTGCTCGAGAATGCCACGACGTTCATCGGCGTCGAGCCGGTGTGGCGATATGACGACTTCTTCAAGTTTCGCAGCACGCTGGAAGGAAGCATCTCGCAGCGGTGGATCCTGCAGTTGCGTGGTGCCTGGGTCGCGACCCTCTTCTGGAGCAACAACCACCAGCGGTTCGATCCCCTGGATTACTCCGGCTATGAGGTGGACTCGGCCGGCACGCCTGTTGCGTTCGCCGTCCCGCACGGACTCTACAACCTGTGGAGCGGCCTCGGGGCGCTCAGCACTCCCAACCGCGCGCTGAAGGCGGACGTCAGCATCGGCTACGCCTCTGGACCGATCTTCGCCGAGGCATCCGAAGGCCGCGCGCTCAACGTGTTCCTCGCGTTGGCATGGAAGCCCACATCGACGCTGCGCATCGAGAGTCAATGGCCACATCAGCGTCTGACGCGAGCGCAGGGCGGCAGCTGGTTCTCAACCGCAAACATTCCACGTCTCAAGGTCGAGTATCAGCTCACTCGCGACATCTTTTTCCGGTACATTGGACAATACTTTGCGCAGGTGCGGGACACGCTCCGCGATCCACGCAGCGGTGATCCGCTGGTGATCAATGGAAATCCGCAGGGGCGTCTGACGCAGACAGAGTTTCGCAACGACTTCCTGTTCTCGTATAAGCCGACTCCCGGGACGGTGTTCTTCTTCGGGTACGGGTCGTCGCTCACGGAGGCCGAGCCGTTGAGCTTCCGAAACCTGCGGCGTACCGGCGACGGGTTCTTCCTCAAGGCGAGCTACTTGTTCCGGATGTAGGTTTCCCCCGTGGCCGCCGCGACGCCGAGCCTCGAACACCAGCTCGCCCAGGAGCAGCACGCCAAGCAGCGCCAGTACGTCCTGGCGAACACGCGGGCCCGGTGGGGCTTCGTCGGGCTCGCCATCGCGCTCCTGGTGTTCGCCCGGCTGGTCGGCATCATTCCCATCTCGTTCGCGGCGATCCTCGCGTTCGCCGGGGCCTTCGCCGCCGCCAATTACGCCGTGCGCCGGCTCGCCTCGGATACGCCGTTCCGGCCGTGGTACGCCCAGCTCAACATCGCCGTCGGGTGCCTGATGATCTCGGTGGTGTTGTACGCAATCGGGCCCACGGGGCACGTGCTGTACGGCGCGTACCTGATCGCGCCGCTCCAGGCGGCGCTGTACCTGGGGCGCCGCGAAGCCTGGGGCGCGCTCGGGATCAACGCGGTGGGGTTCGGCATCGCCACCGCCGCCCGCGCCGGCGGCGACGGCTGGACCTGGGCGATCTACGTGCAGGAAATGCTGGTGCTGCTGTTCGCCTGCGCCGCCCTCGTGCCGATGCTCGTCCGGATCGTCGCGCGCCTGCGCGGCACCCGCGAGGTGCTGGCACAGATCGAGCAGGGAGACCTCACCGTGCGCGTCGCCGATCCCGAGCTCGACGAGCTCGGCTTCCTGGGCGTCAGCGTGAACCGGACCACCGATGCCATCTCCGGCATCGTCCGCCAGATCCACCACCAGGCGCAGGAGCTGGCCGCGATGGCGCAGCAGCTCGCCGCGTCAGCGGAGCAGCTGCAAACGGCATCGCAGGAGATCTCCGCCACCACCCAGCACCTGACCGAGGGCAGCGCGCGCCAGCGCCAACTCATCGGGCGCGGCCGCGAGGGCTCAGAGGCGGCGTCGGGGCTGGCGGTGACGCTCCACGCGCGCGCCCAGGAGGCGGAGCAGCAGATCACCGAGATCGCCCAGCAGGCGCGGCGCCGCGGCGAAGAGATCTCGCGCGCCAGCGTGCTGCTGATGAACCTGCTGGTCCACATGGATCACGCGGCGGAAGTGGCCGCCGCGCTCGATCGCGAATCCCGCGAAATCGGCAAGCTCGTGGAGGGCATCACCCGCATCGCTAGCCAGACCGACCTGCTGGCGCTCAACGCGGCGATCGAGGCCGCCCGCGCCGGCGAGCGGGGGCTCGGGTTCCGCGTCGTCGCCGCGGAGGTCCGCAAGCTCGCCGAGCAGAGCGCCCGGGCCGCCGACGAGGTGCGCCTGCGCGTGCGCGCGACCCAGGAGCAGATCGCGCGGGTCGTGGAGGCGATGAGCCGGGGTCGCGAGACGGCGCAGGGCGTCGGGAAGGTCGCCAGCACCGTCCAAGGAGCGCTGGACGCGATTTTCGCGGACCTGAACACCACCGTGCAGTTCGCGAAGACGTTCGCGGCGGAAACGGAGAACCAGACGCGCGGCATGCGCGAGGTGCTGCGGCGCATGGACGAGGTCGCCGCGATCGCCGCGGGCGCCGCCGAGGGCGCCCAGCAGACGTCCGCCGCTACGGAGGCGCAGATCGCCTCGCTCGGCGAGCTGAGCGCGACCTCCCAACACCTCTCCACGGCGGCGGCCAAGCTCACCGAAACCATTCAGCGATTCCGGGTGAACGGCGGGGGGGGGCGGGGGGGGGGGGGCGCGTAACCAGCCAGGGAACAGCGAACCGTCCGCGAAGTCCCAGAGCACGAACGCCGTTAGGTTCGGCCGCCGCGGCCCGGGGCCAATCGCGGGGAGCTCCGCGCCAAGCGACGCGGCGACATGGCCCAACCGTGATAGCTGGATCCAGACCTGCGGGTAGAACGCGAGCCGTTGCGCGCCCTCGCGCGGCACGTCCCAACCGGCCTCGACCATGGGGACGAACCGTCCGACCTCGCGCCCCAACCCCAGCCGGATTGAAGCGCCGGCGAGGCCCTCCGCCTCCTCCCAACTGCCCAGCACTTCGCCCTGAAGGACGAAGCCGGCGCGCTCGACGCCAGCGGCGGCGAACGGCTCGAGCTCCCAGCGGTCGCGCCGGCCGAGGGCGGGGGTCGCCTCGAGGCCGATGCTGGCCAAGGCGCGGCGCTCCAGGCTGTGCCACAGGTTGTACTTGAGCGCGACCGTCACGCCGTCGAAGGGTCGGTCGAGCGAGTCGATGACCGTGGAGAGCACGCTCTCGAGCTGCGCGCGCCGCCCGATGCGCCGCTCGTAGATCAGATCCTGCGCCCGCCCGTGCGCCGCGACGATGACCTCGTTCTCGGGAAACGCCTTCTCCACGAGGAATGGTCGCGGGAAGTTCAGCTCGCCGGGGGGCCAGCCCCGCTCGCGGCACAGTGAGCGCACGTAGCGCACCACCATGCGGATCTGCTCCGCCGTCGCCGCATCGCCATATGCCGGCATGTCGAGGGACAACCCGAACGCCGCCCCGCCCTTCGTGACGACGCCGACCCACTGGTCCTCGGTCTCGGCGGTACTGACAGGACAGGCGGCGAGGTCGGCAGGCGGCACCTCCGTCCGGACAGACGCGACGGGCGTGCCCCGCGCGTCGACGCCGTGGCAGGGCGCGCACCAGGCGGCGTAGAGCGGGGCGCCGCTGTCGGCCGGCGCCTGAGCGCTGAGGCTACACGCCCACAGCGCGCCGCAGGCGACGAGCCTGAGCGTTCGCGGCACGGCCGATCTCCTCGACGTTGGCGGTTTTCAACGCTCCGTCCTTCACCACGACGCGCCCGTCCACCAGCACGTGCCGTACGTCAGCGGCGCGCGCGCTGTACACGATGCGCGAGACGAGGTCGGCCTCGTCGGGTTGGGTGTGTGGGCCGTTCAGATCCAACACGACCAGGTCGGCTCGTTTGCCGACCTCGATCGAGCCGATCTCCGCCTCGAGCCCGAGCGCGCGAGCCCCGCCCAGCGTGGCCAGCTCTAGCGCCTGAGGGGCGGGGAGCGCGTCGGGGCCAAGCCGCGGCTTCTGGATGAGCGCGGCGAGGCGCATCTCCGTGAAGGCGTCGAGCCGGTTGTTGCAGGGCGCCCCGTCCGCTCCCAGGCCGACGCGGCAGCCCGCCGCGAGCATCTCGGGGATCGGCGCCACCCCGCTGCCGAGCTTCAAGTTCGAGCTGGGACAGTGTACGACGTTGGTCCGCTGGCGCGCCAACCGGGCGATGCCTTCCTTGTCCACCCAAACGCAGTGCGCCAGCGCGACGCGAGGACCGGAGATCCCGACGGAGTCCAGATAACTGAGCTCGTCATTTCCCGTCTCTCGTTTCACGATCTGCAGCTCGACGGGGGTCTCGGCGGCGTGGGTGTGGATTACGGCGCCGGCGCGCGCCGCCAAATCGCTCACGGCGCGGAGCAGCGGGCCCGTGCAGCTGGGCGCGAACCGCGGCGCAAAGCAGTAACGGAGCCGGCCGTCCGCCGCGCCGTGCCACTTGGCGCAGAGGTCGGCGCTCTCCCGCAGCGCGTCGTCTGTTCCTTCGCGCAGGCCCGCGGGATTCGACGGCGCGTCCATCAGGCACTTCCCCGCGGTGGCCCGCAGGCCCACGCTCGCGAGCGCTTCGAACGCCGCGCCGGTGTGGCGCACTGTCTCCATGTCGAGGATGGCCGTCGTACCACCGAGCAGCAGCTCAGCCGCGCCGAGCATCGCGGACCAGTACACCGACTCCTCGGTATGCGCCGCCTCGAGGGGCCAGATGCGCTTGGCGAGCCAGTCTTCGAGCGCGAGGTCGTCGGCGAGCCCGCGAAACAAGGTCTGGCAGAGGTGGATGTGCGCCTGCACCAGGCCGGGGAGGATGACGAGGCCTTTGCAGTCGATGACGGTTTTGGCGTTCGCCCGTCCGCCCGGCTGCCCGACCGCCTCGATCTTTCCGTCCCGCACCGTGACGTCGGCGTCGAGAATGCGACGCCGTGCGTCCATCGTGACGACGCGGGCGCCTTTCAGGACGAGCGCGCCGCCGGCCGAGGGAGGGCGTTTCGGCACGCGGCTAAGTGGTGATCCGAGGCCGCGTGGCGGTCGTATCGTCCGGAAGGTCGAAGTAGGCGCGGATTTCGTCGAGCAGATCGTCGTCCGCGTATACGCCGGTGAGAATCCGCTCCACCCCGCCCGGCTCCACGATCACGTAGCCGAACGGGTAGTCGAGCCCCGACAGGAGGACGGGGCGCCGCTGGCGGTTCGGCGACGCCACGTACACCGTCTCCGCGTTCGTGGGCAGCAGCTTGATGCCGTAGCGCTCGAGCACCGGAGCGACGCGCTCCGTGTAATACGTCATGTCGTCGAGCGCCGACGACTGGTCCTCCGCGTCCAGCGTGTCCGCCTCGGGCAACCAAAAGACGATCACCGTCGGTCCCACGACCACGCGCGGCGCCAGCAGTACGCTATCGGCTGAATCCCGGGGCGTCAGGCCGCCGAGATTCAGGGTGTCCGCCGGCCGGTCGGCACCTCCCCCTGACACTCCGCGGCCGCCACAGGCGGCGAGGAGAATCGCCAATAACGTTGCCCCCCGCATGGCAGACAATATACTCCAGACCATGAGCGACCTCCCGCCCCCGACCGCGCCGGTCAAGCGCCACCACTGGATCGTGCGATTCACGCACTGGTCCACGTTCGTGCTGCTCGCCGGGATGGTGACGAGCGGCCTCCAGATCTATCGCGCCTACGCCCGCTTCGGCGAGCGCGGCGGCCCCACGTACGTCAATCCTTTCCAGGACGTGACGTTCCCCGGCTGGTCCCGGCTCGGCGGCTGGCTCGCCGGCGGCTTGAATTGGCACTTCGCCCTGATGTGGCCGCTCGTCGCCGTCGGGCTGCTGTACCTGTCGTACCTCGTGGCCAGCGGGGAATGGCGGTCGCTGCTCTTCCGGCCGCGCGACATCCGCGGTGCCATCGAGATGCAGAAGTACTACCTCCGGCTCCGCAAGGACCACCCGGCACAGGGCAAGCACAATCCGCTCCAGAAGCTCGCGTACACGGTCATCGTCCTGCTGGGCGTGCTCGCCGTGCTCACCGGGATCGCGATCTACAAGCCGGTGCAGTTCAGCTGGCTGACCGCGTTGTTCGGCGGCTTCCAGGCCGCGCGCTACTGGCACTTCTGGGCGGTGTGGATCTTCGTCGGCTTCACCGTCGTGCACGTCGTGCTGGTGTTCGCCGTCGATCCGCCTTCGTTCCGGGCCATGCTCACTGGGTGGTACCGCGGCAGGTTTCCGAGCCATGACTGACAAATACGAGACACGACGCGAGTTCATGAAACTTGGGGTGGCGGCCGGCCTGGGGTCGCTGGTCGCCGCGTGCGGCTGGGACGGCGGCAACGCGATCCGACCGAGCCTCCTCTCCGTCAGCCGCCTCAACGACTGGGTTGGGGAAAAGCTGCTGTTCTCCCCGACCCGCCTCGCCCGCGAGTACAGCCCCGCCGAGCGAACCGCGCACCTGCCCAGCTACTTCATCTCACGGACGACGCCGCTGCTGAAGGACCCCGCCGCCTGGCGGTTGCGGGTGGACGGCCTGGTGCGGCGGCCGCTGGACCTGTCGCTCGACGACCTGATGCGGATGCCGCGCACGACGTACACGGTCAAACACCATTGCGTGGAGGGCTGGACCGCGATCGCCACCTGGCACGGCGTCGCCGTCTCCGCGATCGCGGATCGGTGCGAGCCGCTGCCCACGGCTCGCTATCTCCACTTCGTGTCGTTCGATGCGGACTACTCGAACGGCTGGGACCTCGCCAGCGCCATGCACCCGCAGACGATCCTTGCCTACGGGATGAACGACAATCCGCTGCCGCCGGCGCACGGCGCGCCGCTGCGCCTCTACTCGCCCACCAAGCTGGGCTACAAGATGACGAAGTATCTGGTGTCGATGACGTTCACAGACCAGAGACCGGGGGGATACTGGGAGGACCGAGGATATCCTTGGTTCGCGGGGATCTAGCCGAGAGCCGCCAGGGCATCGTGCATCTGCGCCGCGGTCTGGTACCGGTCGGCAGGTGATTTTGCCATCGCTGTGAGAATCGCCCTCGACAATCCCTCCGGTACGTCCGGATTCAGCGCCCGCGGGTCGGGCACCGGCTCTTCCAGGTGCTTTGCCACCAGCGCCCAGGTCGTCTCCGCCTCGAACGGCACCCTTCCCGCGACGCATTCGAACAACACCACGCCGGCCGCGTAGAGATCGCTGCGCGCATCGAGCTCCGCCCCCGACAGCTGCTCGGGGGACATGTAGTCCGGCGTGCCGATGGACGTCCCCGCCTCCGTCAGCCCTTTCCCCTTCGGCGGATTCACGAGCCGCGCGATCCCGAAGTCCATCACCTTCAGGAAGCCGCTCGGATCGACCACCATGTTTTGTGGCTTGACGTCGCGGTGGATGACGCCCTCGGCATGCGCCACCTCCAGCGCGCGGCACAATTGCTTGCCGATCGTGAGGGTGACGGACACGGGCAGCTTGCCGCGCGACGCGATGAGGTGTTTGAGCGACGTCCCCTCGACGTACTCCATGGTGAGGTAGTACACGCCGTTGACCTCGCCCAGGTCGTACGTGCGGACCACGTTGCGATGGGCGATGCGGCGCGCCAGCCGGATCTCCTGCTTGAAGCGCTCGAGCGCGACGCTCTCCCCCGCCATCGCCTCGGGGCGCAGCGTCTTGATGGCCACGGGCTCCTGCAGCTCGCGGTCGAACGCCCGGTACACCACGCCCATGCCGCCGGCGCCGAGCAGCTCCTTCACGTCGTAGCGGCCGGCGAACACCGAGCCCGGGCGCAGCATGTCGCCCCCGGACCCGATCGACGGCCGCGCGGCGGCCGCGCGCACGGCGGTGGGCGCGGAGCCGAGCGCTTGCGTCGCCGCGGCGCCCGACGCCTGCATCATGTACTCGACCAGCGCCGCCTTTTCCTTCAGGTCCTCGACCAGGCTCTTGAAGGCTTGCGACAGGATCCCGATCTCGTCCGCCGACTTGACCTCGATGTCGACGCCGTAGTCGCCGTCCTGGACCCGGCGGGTCGCGAGTGCGAGCCGGCGCACGGGACCCGCGATCCGGCGGGCGGCCACGGCAGCCGCGGCCAGCGCGAGCAGGACGCCGAGCGCGATGGCGAACAGCATCGTCCGCCGCAGCGCCTGGAACGCCGCGAGCTCCGCCTCGCGCGAGCGCAAGGCGAGGAATCCGCCGAACACGTCGCCGCCGGCCGAGCGGATCGGTCCGGCGAGCCCGATGAGATGCTCGCCGTGCACCTGCGCCGCCATCCGCGTCCCGATCGTGTCCGCGAGCGAATCCACGCGCAGAGTCCCCACCAGCGCCTCGACCTCGTCCGCCGCCGGCAGGGTGCCGCCGACCACCACGGGCCGCGGCACGCTGTCGCTCGACACGGCGAAGAACACCACGTCGGAGTTCGTCGCCTGCTTGATCGTCTGCGCCAGGGAGTCGTTCAACGCGTACGCGGCGACCAACACCCCTTGCGGCGCCGCCCCTCGTGACGCGAGCGGCGTCGCGACCGCAATGTAGAGCTTCACCGCCGCAGGGTCGCGGTCGTCGATGAAGGCCCCGGAGGTCTGCTCGCCCGACAGGGCGTTGGCGACCAGGGCGCCGCGCGACATGTCGATGTCGTATTCCTCGGGGTAATCGGTGCGCGCCAGCAGGATCCCGTCGCGGTTCGCCACCAGGACCCAGGCCGCGCCGATCAGATCGCGGTACTCGCCCGCCTGGTCGAGAACGTTCTGGCGATCGCGGCTGGTGAGCAAGCGTTCACGGAACTGCGGCACTTCGGCGCTCACGGCGCTCATCCCCGCAAAGGTGCGGGTGCGGGCGGCGAGGTAGGCGCCCACCGCGCCGCGGGTGTTGCTCAGCGCGCGTTGGATGGATTCGTCCGCGGTACGGTTCGCCTGGACGGAGGTGACGCCGAATGTAATCCCCAGCACGGCCACCACGAGCAGCGCCGAGGCGAGGAAGATCTTCGCAAAGAGGCCGAAGGCGGGCCTAATAGCGCTCGAACCCGGCATTGGTCGGGTAGTCGCGCCCGTACTTGTTCTTGTGGGGCTGCCACCGGTACCCCCGCGCGTTGAGCTCGAGCTGCAGGTCCCCCGCGCCGGCGGCCGTGACGGTCACGTCTTTGACGACTTCCGCGGCGATCCGCTCGTGCCACGCGTGCAACCGGTAGTGCCCGGGCGGGACGTTCTCGATCGCGAACGAGCCGTCCACTCCCGGCTGCGCGTAATACCGGTTCGCCGTGATCACGACGTACGCCACCATCCGGGGGTGCACGTTGCAGTAGACCCGGACCAGGCCCGGGTGCGTGAACGTGTAGCTCTTCGCTTCCCCCCGCCCGTACAGCCCCAGGTCGAACTGGCTCGGCTCGCTGGCCGAGAAGACGTTGTGGTCGAAGGGATCGGTGTTCGGGAATCGCACGGTCGAGCCGACCGGGGCGACGACGACGCGCGGGCGGTACACCTTCTCGTTGATGGTGATGTCGAGCGTCGCGGGCGCGGCCGCGGGACCGGCTCCCTCGACATAGAGCACGGCCGAGCCAAGGTCGGGCGAGGGCTTGTTGTTCTTCTCGATGATGGTAACGCGGCCGGCCACCCGCCCGCCGCTGGCCGGGTGCTGATACGGGGTGGGGGTGAAACTCACCAGCGCCAGCGCAACGATCCAGCGCATCGTCACTCCTTTCACGAAGCTTGCGAGAGCGTGGAGCTTACTGTATTGCTCCTCACTCCTCCATCCCCGGGTGCTTCGGACGCCGCCGGTATCCCTTCTTCGACCGGTGCACCTTGTGCGGCGGGGTCTTGAGCCGCTCCTTGACCGGCGCCTTGGGGTTCGGCACCCGCACCACGAGTTTGTCCTTGGGTTTCCGGCTCATCCGGCGAGGCGCGCGCGGATCTGACGCGCATGATGGCGCGCGTGGATGAAGTGGAACTCCATCCATTCGCCCGGCGTCAGATCGCCCATGCGGGGGTGCTTCACGAACAGGTCGTGGGGACGCGCGGGGAGCACCTCGCGTTCGACCTGCTCCCACAGCGCGAGCCCTCGCCGGAAGCGCCCCTCGGCCGCGGCCCGCTCGACCCGCGGCCCGGGCGTCGCGCCCTCGGGGGCACGGAGCCCAGGCGGAAACCGGCGCAACCCGAAGATGAACAGCTTCGCCAGTCGTTCTACGAGCGTCCGCGGCCGCCGGACCATCGGCCCGCGGGCCCGCCGCTCGATGAACCGGGCCGCGCTGGACTCTAGCCCGAGCGCGAGATGCTCGACGATCTGGGCCGGCGTCCACTTCCCCGCCGGCGCCCGCTGCCAATCGGCGTCAGGGCGCCCGTCCAGGGGGCCGAGCACGAGCGTCGCGAGGTCGGTCATTCCTTGAAGAAGCGGCGCCGGACCCGGTCGCCCTCCTCCAGCCACGCGTCGAGCTGCTCGGCTTTGGGGAGGCGGCCGCTACGCCACCAAAAAAGGAACCGCCCGCCCCCGGCGACATACTGGTCGGGCGTGGCGGCAAAGAATTGGCGGATCTGAGGCGCGAACAGCGCCCGGATCGCCGCCTCGTCGGGGCCCTTGAGACGGTACGCCCGCGAGAAGTCCGGCGACTCGTCGAAGTCGATATCTTGCATGCCGAAAACCGTGCCGAGCCGCGTGAACCACCCTTCCGGCGACAGGACGAAGGTGGGCAACGGCTCGTCGCGTTCCCACACGATCCCGTTGATCCGATGGGTGGAGGAGTTCTTGCCGCCGCCCGTCACCCACTTGTACTCGAAGGCGGTGAACGGAGCGCCGTGCAGGCGGCCGCCGATGGTGTAGCCCCATTGGCGGCGCCGCCCTTGATTGAACGGCTCGAAGAACTCGCGGAAGGGCCGCTCCCCCTCGGCGCGTCCGGGCTCGAACTGAAAGCCCCGCATCAGACAGTGTGCCTCGTACGCCTCGCGCCGCCGGCGCTCGGCGGCTCGCGCGGCCAGCGCGACGGCGCTCACGAGCGCGAGCCCACCGCCCAGGAAAATCCACTGCGGCTCGATCACCATCGCGCCGCACGCCCGTCGCGCGTAGCTTCCACCCGAGCCGACATGCGAGGAATCTGCGAGTGAACCTGCTGCGCCGCCACCCGATCGCGATCGCTTTGGTCGTCGTGCTGCTGGCCACCGCCATTCACCCGCTGCCGCCGCTCGTGGACGCCGTCTCCGGCGCCGTGCCGCCGGACGTCGAGCTGAGCCGGCCGGTCGCCTACGTGGTGCTCGCGCCGGTCTCGAACACGCTCGACACCTTGACCTTCTTCAGCCTCGACCGCGCGCGCTGGGCGCTGAGCGTGTGGGCTCTCGTCCTCGCGGCCTGGGGCGCGGCTCGACCCGGCTCGGCGCGCCGGCGCGTGGGCCGCGCACTCCTCGGCCCGCTCGCCCTCGTCGCCCTCGGCGGCGCCACGGTGCTGCTCCCCCGCCCCGTCCCACGCCTCGCGGCAGCCGACTCGGCCCTGACTGTCCTCGATTATCACGCGCACACCGAGGCATCGCACGACGGCCGGGCCGGGTGGACGCCGGCGCGGCTCGCCGCCTGGCACGCCCGCCAGGGATTCGACGCGAGCTACGTCACCGACCACAACCTGATCTTTAGCTTGCCCGTCAGGGAGCCGATCCGCCTGCTGCCCGGCGTGGAATGGAGCGTGTACCGGCAACACGTCGTGGCGATCGGTCCCGTGCGGCCCATCGTCCGCGACAGCTTCGCCGGCAGCACGCCGCGGATGCTGCGCCTGTTCGCCGAGCTGGAGCGCCAGGGTGCCCTCGGCATCGCCTCGCTCCCCGAGTACTGGGAGCATCACCGCGACGACCTCGACGCCTTCGTCGCGGCGGGCGTGGACGGCTTCGAGATCGTCAATTGCGCCCCAAAGGCGATCGGCTTCACCCCGGCCGCGCGGCAGGAAGTGTTGGCGCTGGCCGCGCAGCGCGACCTCCTGGTCGTGGGCGCGAGCGACAACCACGGGTGGGGGCAGGTCACCTGCGTGTGGAACCTCTCTCGCCCGGGCGCCCAGGGCTACCGCGCGAACCGGGTCGTCGCCCGCCCTCTCGCGCTGTTGCAAGGCGAGTGGCTGCCATGGACCGCCCCGGTCACGCAGCCCTGGTTCATGCTCCGCTCACTCGGGTGGAGCGAGCGGATCAGCTGGTTGACGTGGGTGTTCGTGATCCTGTTGTATCGCGTCATGCCCCGGCGCCAGGGGCAGCCGGCGGGGCTCGGCATCCTGGCCCGGTCCATCTGGCTGCGGAAGGAACCAAAGGGCGGTCTCGAGCGTCCTACTCCCAGTCAGGCGGAACCCCCACCTCCGGAGAACGTCCTATGAACGTTGTCGCTCGTCCTGCCGTCATCGTCGCGCTGCTCGCGCTGGCGCCCCCGGCCTTGCCGGCCGTCGCGCAGACCGCGCTTCCCTTGAAGCATGCCGCCGCACCTACGAAGACGGCCATCACCTCGGCCGACCTGATGACGCGCCTGTACATCTATGCCGACGACTCGATGATGGGCCGCGCCGCGGGGACCGAGTATAATCTCAAGGCGACCGCGTACATCGCGGCCGAGGTGCGGCGGCTCGGGCTCGTTCCGGCGGGAGACAGCGGCGGCTACTTCCAGAACGTGCCCCTGATGAGCCGGGCATTTGCCGAGCAGTCGCGCTTCGTCGTGGACGGCGTCACGCTGCGACCGTGGGAGGAGTACGTGCCGCGCGACCAGGGCGCACCCGCCCGCTCCCTAAACGGTGCCCAGGCCGTGTTCGCCGGTGCGTGGGGGGACAGCGTGATGCTGGCGCCCGAGCAAGGGGCCGGCAAGCTCGTGGTGATCGCGCTGCCCCGGCACCCCAACCCGCAGGCGCCGCCATGGTTCGTGCCGCGCGCCGCCGCGACGAGCCGCTACCGCACCGCTGCGGGCATCGCGCTCGTGAGCATGGACCTCATGCCGCCGCAGCTCCTCCGGGCGTTCCAGACCCCGCAAGTCACGCTTCAGGGCGCCGCACCTGCCGTGAGCGAGACGGTGCCCGCCTACCTGTACCTCAGCGGCGCCACGGCCCGACGGATCTTGGGGGTGTCGGTGGACAGCGCCCGCGTTGGCGCCATCGGTAAGACGGTGCAGGGCTCGCTGACGTTCGCCGAGCTGCCGGCGCCGGCTCGCAGCGTCGTCGCGATCCTGCCGGGGAGCGATCCCGCGTTGCGGGGAGAGTACGTGGCGATCGGGGCGCACAACGATCACATCGGCTTCCGGCACAACCCGGTGGACCACGACTCGATCCGCGCCTTCGACGAAGCCATCCGGCGTCTCGAGTTGGCGTCCCCCAATCACCAGGTGACCCCCGAGCAGGTGGCGCAGATCCGGATCAACGGCGACAGCGTGCGCCATGGGCGGCCGGCGCGGCCCGATTCGATCTCCAACGGCGCCGACGACGACGGCTCCGGCACCGTGGCCGCGCTCGAGATCGCGGAAGCGTTCGCCGGCGCCCGCGTCAAGCCGAAGCGCTCGCTGATCTTCGTGTGGCACACCGGGGAGGAGCTGGGGTTGTTCGGCTCGCAGTACTTCACCGATCACCCCACAGTGCCGCGGGACTCGATCGTGGCGCAGCTCAACATGGACATGGTCGGGCGCGGCCGGCCGGACGACGAGCTGGGGGGCGGGCCGGGGTACCTGCAGCTCATCGGCACGCGGCGGCTCTCGACGGAGCTCGGCGACCTGATCGAGACCGTGAACAGGGCGCGAAGGCAGCCGCTCACGTTCGACTACCAGTACGACGCATCGGGGCACCCCGAGCAGTACTACTGCCGCAGCGATCACTACATGTACGCGCGCTACGGCATCCCGATCGCCTTTTTCACCACCGGGAACCACCGGGACTACCACCAGGTGACCGACGAGCCGCAGTACATCGACTACCAGAAGCTCACGACCGTCGCGCAGTTCGTGCACGACGTGGCGGTCGCGGTGGCGAACCTGGACCACCGGGTGGTGGTGGACAAACCGAAGCCGGATCCGCAGGGGAATTGCGTGCAGTGAGGGCACGCAGTGGGACAATAAAGAGGGGGCGTCATCGCGGCGCCCCCTTTTTTCGTTACGCGCTACGGCAAGTGGGCAGGCGGCGGAGCGCCCGAGGCGCCGAGGTATTCGACCGTGCCGTCGGAATGGACGGCGAAATGATAGAAGCGCCGATTGATGCAGCCGGCGGGGCAGTCGCCGTACCCCACGCTGTAGTCGAGCAGCACGCGGGACGCTTCCACCGAGCCCCGTATGTCGCTGCCATCGCCCCAGGCGCCGTTCGGATCAGAATACCTGACCCCCGTGATCCCACGGAACCGGGGGGCGAGCGCTGCGATGTTGAGGGGTTCGACCGGCCCGAGTGTCACGAGCACATCGCCTTGCGATAGCGTATAGACGCTCCCGACGGACAACGAGTAGCGCTGGAGAAGATCATCGACTACGGGCTCGCCGGTGGGCAGCTCGCGGCGCGCCAGCCGCTGCACCCAGGCTTCGTTGGGGAGGAGCTGCAACAGCAGGCTGCGCGTTGTGGGCAAGGGAAACGTGTGGATCCGATAGATGTCCACCACCGAGTCCCGCGCCGGCAGGCCGGTGGCGTTGTGCACCAGGACCAGCGCGTCGTAGTACAGCTGGACCGCGCCATTCGGAATCGCGATCTCGGCGTACCCGCGGCCAAGGAGGTCACGGAGCGCCAGCCGGGCGGCATCGTCGCGGTACTCCGCGCGCAGCGTCTCAGGTACCCGTGAGTCATCGATGGTGGATCGGAAGAAACGGAGTGCGGTGACACCGTCGCACGCGGCGATGATCGCGACGGCCGAAAGCGCAGACGACAGAGTCTTCATGAGACCCTCCGGCGGGTTATCGTGTACGTACCACGTAGCAGCCCGAAGGCGGGGACGGTCAAGGGTCGCGTTGCCGCAACAGTGATATCTTTGGAGTAAGGATCATGCCTGTCGGTTACTCG
>Ga0137375_10005771_pt1 | contig 14694 bp, 12 predicted proteins | sample SagtaG_24_FD_104936 | JGI IMG/M metagenome (GOLD analysis project Ga0137375, IMG submission 104936) | Vadose zone soil microbial communities from Sagehorn Ranch, Mendocino, California, USA - Sage1_R_113_16 metaG | ecosystem: Environmental > Terrestrial > Soil > Vadose zone | place: USA...
AGAATATACTTATCACCGGCGGCAACAGCGGGATCGGGTTGGCCGCAGCGCAGGAATTCGACCGAGAGGGCGCGCGCGTCGCCATCTGCGGCTTGAAATGAGAAGACGCTGAAGGCGGCTCAAGAGACGCTTGGCGCCGGAAGTCTTGCCGTTCGCGCGGATGTCAGCAATCTCGCGGACCTCGACGCGATGTTCACCACGATCAAGCGGGACTTCGGTCACCTGGACGGCATCTTCGTCAATGCAGGTCACAGTGAATTCCTGCCGTTCGAAGAGGTGACGGAGCAAAGCTTCGACCGGGTGATAGGCTCCAACTTCAAGGGGGCCTACTTCACAATTCAAAAGGCGTTGCCGCTACTGAGGCAAGGCTCATCTGTCATCATCAATGCGTCCGTTACTGCGCGAAGGGGATGGCCGACGACCTCGACCGTCTCGCCCTGCAAGGCCGCAGTCGTCAATCTCGCTCGGATCCTCAGCTCCGAGCTCGTGGACCGCGGGATTCGCGTGAACACTCTAAGCCCAGGCCCGACTGACACGGCGATGTTCGGTCGTTTCCCAGGCGAAGAGCAGGGCGATGCGGTCAAGGGGTTGCTGCGGACAAACAATCCGAGCAAGCGGCTGGCCGATCCGGTGGAAATCGCGAAGCTGGCAGTTTACCTCGCGTCGGACGATTCTGCGTACGTCGTCGGGGCAGACTTCCTGATCGACGGCGGGGCCACGGCCATTTCGGCCGTTGGCGCCTGAGTCAGAACGCAAAGGCCACCGAAATTCACCTACACGTTTCGGAGAAGAAGCAGAAGAAATTAAATGACTCGATGAAAGCACTCAAACATGAATGCAACTGACGACATAACCACAGAAGAATCCAGCGCTGTCACGCTTGACCATGTGACTCGTACCTACAAGCGCGATGAATTCGAGGTGCGCGCGCTGGATGATGTGACCCTCGACATTCCCCGCAAATCGTTTGTGGCGATCATGGGGCCATCTGGCTCCGGCAAGACGACACTGCTGAATTTGGTCACCGGGATTGATCACGCGACTTCCGGGCGCGTGGCGGTCGGGGGCGAAGAAATTTCCACCATGAACGAACGCGAAATTGCCGCGTGGAGAGCGCGTCATATTGGATTGGTATTTCAGTTTTATAATCTCATTCCCGTATTGACTGCCTTTGAGAATGTTGAACTGCCTCTGCTTCTGACGCATTTGAGCAAAGCGGACCGAAAGACGCACGTCGAATCCGCCCTCAAAGCGGTCGGTCTCGCTGAACGCATGGGACATTATCCGCGTCAACTTTCGGGTGGGCAGGAGCAACGTGTGGCCATTGCGCGTGCAATCGTGACCGATCCGACCATTCTGGTTGCAGATGAACCAACGGGCGATTTGGACGCAAAGTCTGCAGAGGAAATCCTAATCCTGCTGACGCAACTCAAGACACAGTTTGACAAGACTATTGTGATGGTCACCCACGACCCGCGTTCCGAGCGTTTCGTGGATGCCGTTTACCGCTTGGACAAGGGTGTATTCATTGGAGCGGAAAAAGGCGGCGCATCCACAAAAGCGACTGCCTCGCTCCAGATTTCCGCATAACCGGAGCAAGGAAATATGATGAAATATCTGACGCTGATTTTCAAAAACCTGCGCCGCAGCAAACGCAGAACTATCCTCACGATTCTCTCGATTGCGGTATCGCTCTTTATCTTCTCGGTGCTGGTGAGTCTGCCAACTTTTGCCAACCAGATGCTCGCGGACACAACATCCTCCGTTCGCATCATCTGCCGCACCAAGATGGGATTGGGCTATCCTCTGCCCTTAGCTTACAAGTCCAAAATTGCTACGATTCCCCATGTCGTTGAGGTTGCTCCGCTCGTGATCTACGGCGGCATTTATCATGAGGCCAGCGATCAATTTCCAAGCGTTGCTACAGAAGCGAAGGAGATTGATATGTGGTCCGATTGGGGTATCACCGGCATGGATGACTTCAAGAAAATCAAAACCGCCTGCCTGGTGGCGGACGGCACGATGCGTCGCTTCAATCTCCATGTTGGTCAGAAAATCCAACTACGGGGAACCGTATTTCCATTCAATGTTACCCTGAACATTGTCGGCACCATCCCCAGAGCGCCCGCTCCAAACCTCCTGATCTTCCGACTCGACTACTTTGAGGAAGCCGCCGGCAACCCTGGAATCGCACATGAATTTTGGGTTAAGGTGGATGATTCGCGAGTGGTGCCTGAAGTCTGTGCCGCGCTTGATAACCAATTCGCCAATTCGTCGGCGGAAACACGAAGTCTTTCTGAAGCAGCGGCAATTGGCAGTATTTTGGGTCGCTATCGTATTTTCATGAAACTGGCCGAGTTTCTCGGCTTAGTGGCTGTCGTGGCAATTGGACTAGTCGCGGCAAATACCGCGGCGATGTCCATTCGCGAGCGTCGAAACGAAATCGCGGTAATGCGTTCGATAGGTTTTCCCCCGGGGGTGATCTTGAGTCTGCTTGTGGGCGAATCGTTGATGATTGCTTTATCGGGAGGAGCGATTGGTTGCGGGGTCGCGTTTGGGCTGTTCAAAGTTTTCGCGCTCAACGCTGATGCCCTTGGCCCTTTTCTCTCATTACATGTTCCGGCTTATGTATTGGCGGTGACCCTGGGCGTGGCGGCGCTTATCGGTTTGTTTAGCGCTTATGTTCCCGCGCGTGCAGCCGCCAAACGCAGCATCGTTGAGACCCTCAGACTTGTGGATTAATATATGGCCATTCCCTTCAAATATAATCGCCGGAGCCTGCTCATCCGTCGCGTGTCCAATTCAATGACCGTCGGTGCCATTGCCATCGTCGTCGGCGTCTTCGTTGCGGCAATGGCGATTGTCGGAGGCCTCGACTCTGCGATCAAGGACAGCAGTTCGCCGGACAGCATGATTCTTATTGGACGCGGAGCAGACTCTGAAGCTAATTCGTTCATCACGCTCGACCAATTGGACGCGCTCAAGTTTTTGCCAGACATCAAACGTGATGACGCGGGAAATCCGCTCGTTTCGCCCGAACTCACTGAACAGATATTTATGCCCGCGGGCGATACCTTGGACAACCTTCCCATTCGCGGAGTGCTGCCCGTCAGCAGCCAAATCCATGAAAAAACACGTATTATCGCCGGTCGAATGTTTACGCCTGGATTGAATGAAGTCATCATCGGCAAATTGATCTTGAATCAATACCCCGGCTGTTCATTGGGAGCAGATCTGAAAGTTGGCAGACGCACTTGGAAAGTGGTGGGTGTTTTCGAGGATGGTGGAAGTTCGTTCGAATCGGAGGTTTGGGCCGATTTACATAGCATGCAGGAGGATTCCCGGAGAGGTTCGAGTTACAACAGCATCCGTCTCAAACTTGTTCCGGGCGCGGATGTTCACGCGCTGATTCAGCGATGCGCAGATGATCCACGCATCAACCTGCAAGCCAAGACGGAGTCAGAGTATTACAAGGAGCAATCGGGAATAGCCGCCAACCTGCGGGTGCTCGGGTTGTTGGTGGCGGGGATCATGGCTTTCGCTGCCATTTTTGCCGCAATGAATACGATGTACGCGGCCGTGTCGACGCGGACGACTGAAATCGGCACGTTGCGGGCATTGGGATTCAGCCCGCTGGCCATCATGACGTCGTTCCTTGCGGAGTCTTCGGCGTTGGGGTTTGTAGCCGGAATCATCGGAGTGATTCTCGCCCTGCCGGTCAGCGGACTCTCGACCAAGTTCAACGGCGGTGCTGTTTCGGCGCCAACCCTTGCGTTCAATTTTCATTTAACCCCCGCCATCGCGATTCAAGGGCTCGTATTTGCGATTGTTATTGGCGCATTGGGCGGCTGGCTGCCAGCGCGGCAGGCGATGCGCGTGAGTGTAGTCAACGCTTTGAGAAGGAACTGAGGCATGTCCATCGAAGCCACGCGAACGAATCATGAACTGGAAACACTGCGCATTGAGCGCCCGCAGGAGCAACCGCGCCGCAAGCGCAGTCGGTTTGTTTCAATTGCGATCGTGATGTTGCTTACAACAGTTCTCGGGGCTGTCAGCTACCTCATTTACGCCAAGACGATCGGCCGGTCGCCCACAGTGCAAACGATGATGGTAATGGCGAGGACGGACCGCCAGTCCAGCGTACTGTTGACAGGCTCTGGTTATATCGTCACCCGCCACAAATATATCACCATCGGCACAAAAATCCTGGGACAGATTGTGGAAGAACCCATCGAGGAGGGGCAGCACATCAAAGCGGGTGATGTCCTGGCGCGCATTGATGATCGGGACTATCAGGCGCAACTGCGTCAGGCCATTGCAATTCGAGACGTTGCCAAAGCCAACCTTCATCTCCTTCAGGACAAAGCCGACCGGGCGCGCCGCCTGATCAAGTCTGGCGCTATTTCGACGGATGACTTTGAAACAGCAATCACCGCCGCGGAAGTTGCACAAGCCGAACTTGAACGTGATGAGGCGGCAGTCGATTATGCCAAATTCAATGTGAACCAGTGCGTCATCACTTCGCCTATCAACGGCATTGTCTTGAAGAAATATCGGGAATTGGGGGACACCATCAATTTTGGCGGTCAGATTCAGGCGGGCGGAGGCGCGACGGACATCGCCCAATTGGCCGACACGGACGATATGCGGGCCGAAGTGGACATCAATGAGGCTGATATTGCGAAGGTGAGTATCGGTTCGCCGGTGGTTGTTGCGTTAGACTCGTATCCGGACAAGCAATTTAATGCGGCTTTGGTGAAGGTTTACCCCGCAGCCGACCGCCAGAAGGGCACGGTCAAAATCGAGGTCCAGATCGCCCGGCCGGATTTGCAGATCATCAAGCCGGAAATGAGCGCCAAGGTGAGCTTCCTAGAAAATCAGCCAGCGGCGACGCAGCAACCGCGCATCACAGTTCCAAAAGGTGCCGTCAGAATTGAGGAAGGTAAAACCTATGTGTGGACAGTCCGAAAAGGTATCGTTCAACGCGTTGGGATCGTCCGTGGCCAAGAGACAGAGACTGGAATTGAGATCAAGCAAGGGTTGAATGACGGCGACGTTGTCGTCGTTTCGCCACAAGCGAACCTCGCCAACGGCAGAAAAGTTTCGGTCGGAACGGAGTCAAACGGAAGAATGAAATGAATGCACCTGCCAAATGCGGGCACCCTGATAGCCTTTCCTGCCCTAAAGAAATTCAAGAAAGTCTATTGACCGAAAGAGCACTCTGGATTACATACCAACTAGTTTGTATGTCAACCCAAACGCAAACAAACCAGTTGCCCGAAACAAAACGCAAGCTCGTCGATGCTGGCGTCAGTCTCATGCGCCACCGCGGATTCAACGCCACCACCGTCGATGATATCTGCGCTGCGGCAGGGGTCACCAAGGGCGCATTCTTTCATTACTTTAAGAGCAAGGACGATCTGGCCACGGCAGCCGTTATTCGTTTTCACGAACTGAAGGCAAACCAATTTGCTGACGCGCCGTTCCGCAGACTCGCCGATCCGCTGGACCGCGTTTTCGGGCGGCTTGATTTTGCGAAAGAAGCTTCGGGCGGCGCGAAGGGCCTGACCAAAGGCTGCCTGATGGGCATGTTCGCCCAGGAATTGTCCTTTACCCATCCTGAACTTCGCAGTCTCTGCCAGGACAAATTGGCGCGGATTGCCAAAGATTTTGAAACCGATCTCGCGGAAGCCAAAGCGCTTTATGCACCCCGAGCTGCTTTCGATCCCAAAAGCCTCGCGGTGTTGTATCTCTCCATCGTGCAAGGCTCGCTCCTGCTGGCCAAGGCCTCGGAGAGCAATCGCGTGCTGGTCGAAAACATCGAACAATTTCGCGCTTGCCTCCAGATGTTGTTCGGCCGGCACCGCGGTTCCGCCGGAAAACAGCCCGCCAAAGTTTCCGTCGAATCGCGGAACTGAATCATGATCCAACATTTGCGCATGAAAAAAACAACCGTTTGTCCAATAACATACCAACTAGTTGGTCTTTATGTGGATTGTTAAGCTTGCCCTGCGCCGCCCCTACACCTTTGCGGTGATGGCCATTGCCATTCTGATTGCAGGCTTCGCATCGTTTCGGCAGACGCCGAAGGACATTTTTCCCGAAATCGACATCCCGGTCATCAGCGTTATCTGGACTTACAATGGTCTGAGCGTCGAGGAATTTGAAAGGCAGATCACGGTTTATTCAGAGTTCGCCCTCTCGGCAAACGTCAACGACGTGGAACGCATCGAATCGCAAACTTTAAATGGAGTTGCGATCATCAAACTGTATTTCCATCCGGGCGCGAAAGTGGAACGTGGCCTTGCTCAGGCGACAGCAACCAGTCAGGCGATTCTGCGGCGTATGCCACCTGGGGTGCAGCCGCCCACCATTCTGCGATACGCAGCTGACTCGGTGCCGATCATCCAGATGAGTTTGAGCAGTGACACGCTCAGCGAAGCTGAAGTCTATACCTATGGCATTTTCCGCATCCGCCAACAATTGGCAACCATTAACGGTCTCACATTGCCTGCGCCGTTCGGTGGCAAGGTGCGCCAGGTGATGGTTGATCTGAATCCCGCGAAGTTGCAGGCCAAGGGGCTCTCGGCTCGTGATGTGAACAATGCCATCAACGCGCAAAATCTGACTCTCCCCAGCGGCACGGCGAAGATCGGCGACACGGAATACCGGGTGAAGATGAACAATTCACCCGACGTGCTGGACGCGTTAAACAACGTTCCCATCAAGGTGGAGAACGGCGTGGTCACTTACGTTCGCGATGTCGCACACGTGCATGACGGCTTTGAAGTGCAGCCGAGCATTGCGCGCGCGGACGGCGAGCGCGCCGTGTTGCTGCAGATTCTAAAGAATGGCCACAGCTCGACGCTCGATATTATCAAAGCCGTGAAAGCCAAAGTCCCGGAAATGCAGGCCGCCGCGCCGCCCGGCCTGAAGATTGATTTGCTCGCCGACCAATCGCTTTTCGTCGAAGCCGCATTGGATGGCGTGGTGCACGAAGGGCTGATCGCGGCGGCGTTGACAGCAGCCTTCATCCTGCTCTTCCTCGGCAGTTGGCGGAGCACGTTAATCGTGGCGATCTCGATCCCGCTCAGCGTGCTGGCTTCACTCAGCTTGCTCAGCGCGATGGGGCACACGCTCAACGTCATGACACTCGGTGGTCTGGCGTTGGCGATCGGTATTCTGGTGGACGAAGCAACCATCACGATCGAAAACATTCATCGCCATCTCGAACTGGGCAGCAGGCTTCGCGATGCGATTCTCGAAGGCTCGCGCGAAATCGCCCTGCCCGCGCTGGTATCGGCGCTGGCGATCAGCATCGTGTTCGTCCCGGTAATCTTCCTGGTTGGTCCCGCCAGGTTTCTCTTCACGCCCATGGCGCTGGCCGTGGTGTTTGCGATTCTCTCCAGCTACGCGCTGAGCCGCACGCTCGTGCCGGTGCTGGTGAAGTTCATTCTCCGCAATGAAACTCATCGCCGCGCTGCCGCCAATCACGGGCCGAACTGGTTCAACCGCTTTCAGGGGAGATTCGCGCGGGGCTTTGAAGCGTTGCGCGCCCGATACGTGAACGTCCTGCGTTGGGCGTTGGTGAATCGTCCCACCGTGTTTATCGTTTTTGCGCTCATCGTTGGGAGCTCATTCCTGGCGTTGCCGTGGGTGGGCCGCGATTTCTTCCCCACGGTCGATGCGGGACAATTGCGCCTGCACGTGCGGGCAACGACCGGCACCCGCATCGAAACGACCGAACAGGTCTTTAGCGCGGTGGAGGACGAAATCCGTCGCACCATTCCTTCGGGAGAGATCAAACTCATCCTCGATAACTTCGGCGTCGTCTCCGACAAATTCAGCCTCGCGTTCGGCGACAATGCCACCATCGGCTCGCACGATGGCGAAATCCTGGTGCAGTTGCATCGCGACCGCCGCAAATCCACGCCGGAATACTTGGACGATTTGCGTCGCAATTTGCGCGCCAGGTTTCCCGAGCTCACGTTTTACTTCCAGCCTGCTGATATCGTGTCGCAGATTCTGAACTTCGGACTGCCGGCGCCGATCGATGTCAAGGTCTCGGGCTACAAGCGCGACGCCAACTACGCCGTGGCGAAGGAGATTCGCGAGCGGATTGCGCGCATCCCTGGCGCAACGGACGTGTTCGTCCATCAATCGTTCGACGCGCCAACACTGAATCTCACCGTGAACCGCACCTTGCTCGCGAAGGAGGGTTTGAACCAGCGCGACATCGCGCAGGACGTGTTGGTGAACCTGAGCAGCAGCACGCAGGTGACCCCAAACTTCTGGGTCGATCCAGCCTACGGCGTTCAGTTTTTTGTCGCGGTGCAGACGCCGCCACACCTGATTGATTCGGTGAATGCATTGATGAACATGCCGGTGTCCGCGCGCGTGGCGGGCTCGGATGCGACTCAAAGCCAATTGCTCGCGAATCTCGCCGGCATTTCTCGCGGCTATTCGCCCAGTGTGGTGAACCACTACAATATCCAGCCCGTCTTCGACATCTTCGCGAACGTCTCCGGTCGCGACCTCGGTGGCGTGGCCGGTGAAGTGGACGGGATCATTGCCAGTTCGAAAAAGAAACTCGCGCCGGGCAACAACATTATCGTGCGCGGCCAGGTGGACAGTATGAACACCGCGTTCAGGCGCATGGGTCTGGGGCTCATTCTCAGCGCGCTGCTGGTTTATTTCCTCATGGTGGTGAATTTCCAGAGCTGGACCGATCCGTTCATCATCCTCATGGCGTTGCCCGGCGCGTTCACCGGCATCGTGTGGGGGCTGTTCCTCACGCAAACCACCTTCAACGTTCCCAGCTTGATGGGCGCGATCATGACCATCGGTGTCGCGACGGCGAACAGCATCCTCATGGTGACGTTCGCAAACGACCGGCTTCGCTCCGGCATCAACTCGCTCGAAGCTGCGCTGCAAGCGGGCGCGACCCGGTTGCGGCCGGTGTTGATGACCGCTGGCGCGATGATCATCGGCATGTTCCCGATGGCGCTAGGGCTCGGCGAAGGCGGCGAACAAAACGCTCCGCTTGGTCGCGCGGTCATCGGCGGTTTGATGGTTGCTACGCTGGCCACATTGCTGTTCGTGCCCGTCGTGTTCAGTTTGCTGCGGGCAAAAGGCGCGGCCCGCAACGAAGAAGAAGAATTGGAGGCGACCGAAGTTGCTCATGTACGCGCAGCCGTCCCGAAATGAGATCTTGAATCGCAAACCTGAAAACCTGCTTCCCCTATGAATACTGAAAATCGATATACTGAAACCGAACCCGCAAATCACCCTCACCCCAACCCTCTCCCGAACACGGAAGAGGGAGAAGATGCAGGGGCACCATCCCCGAATATGCTGGCACAATCTCAACCGAAAGCCTCGCGACGGAGTCGTTACGCCGTCATCGCTGGTGTGGCGCTCGTCATTGTCGCCGGACTGGCGCTCGGCGTTATTCCGCGATTGCGCGCCCAAAGCAAGTTGGTGGCGGCAACTCAAGAAGTCACGCTCCGCACCGTGACCGTTACCAATGCCACACGCCTCGCTTCGAGCGTGCAACTCGCGTTGCCCGGTGACGTGCGCGCGTTTGAAGAAACCAAAATCTACGCGCGGGCTGATGGCTATCTGCTCAAGTGGAACAGCGATATCGGCGCGAAAGTGGAGGCCGGTCACGTCCTCGCGGAGATAGATACGCCCGAGCTGGATCAGGAGTTGAACCAATCTCGCGCCGCGCTCGCGCAAGCGCAGGCAAATCTTGTTCTCGCGCGGAGCAGCGCCGAGCGTTGGCAGCGGTTGCTCAAGGACCGCGCAGTCAGCCAGCAGGAAGTGGACGAGAAAACCAGCGCCCTTGCCGCTCGCGAAGCGGATGTAAAAGCCGCCGAAGCTGCCGTCGCGCGATTGGAAAAGCTGTCGAGCTTCAAGGAAGTCCGCGCGCCATTCGCCGGAACGATCACGCGTCGGCACGTGGATACCGGTGCATTGATCCGCGCCGGCGGCAATGCCAGCGCCCTTTTTGACCTCGCCCAGACCGACACATTGCGCGTCCAGGTCAATGTGCCGCAAGCGTATCTGCGCGACATCGCCATCGGCTCGACGGTGGCGATTGCCGTGGCGGAATATCCCGGCCGCGCATTCCCTGGCAAAGTGTTGCGCACCAGCGGCGCGTTTGATGCCACCACGCGCACCATGCTGACTGAGATCGAAGTGCCAAATCGTAATGGAGAATTGTTTCCCGGCATCCACGTGGATGTTCAGTTGACACTTGCGCAGGCCAACCCACCGATCGTTGTGCCGGCCAGGGCGGTCATCATCCGCGGCGAAGGCTTGCAAGTGGCGGAAGTGGACGACGCCAACGCCATCCGATTGCAAAAGGTTCAAGCCGGTCGTGACCTCGGCCGAACTGTTGAGATTGTTTCGGGTCTCAGCGACGGCGCGCGCATTGTCACGAATCCGACCGACACGCTGGTGGAGGGCATGCCCGTGCGCATCGCCGGCACGCAAACCGCGTCAGCCAAGGCGAACCAAATCGCCAAGCGCTGAGCTGTCGAAAGCACTCAAGCCCATCTCGATCACATGAAACAGCAAAGCAAACGCAAGCAACCGGAACTCGGTGATCCTGCGCTCAAGGAGGGAGTCGCGACCATCCTGAGGCGCAAGCTAGAGCACCCCGATGAAGACCGCATACGGCAACGCGCCTATGAAATTCATAAGACTCGAGGCGGTGGCCCAGGTCATGAACTGGACGACTGGCTTCAAGCGGAGCGTGAATTGCTGGCCGAACAGGAGCACCCCGTTGGCCCCGGGGAACGGCCGGCAGCAGCCGGCGACGGAGGCGACCCCCGCCCTTCGAGGGAGACTGGGGCGCCGGACCATGAACGCTGCCTCGTACAATAGGGCAGAGCATACAGAGCGAAACCGCAAAACTCCTGGTGTCCAAACGCACAACTTGATTTGGCGGAGGTGAGGTTTTTGATTTCACCTGAGCTGCTACTAACTTACGAAAGGCATTATGTTGAAATTCAGCGGCAAACGACCGGCAAACCTCGGCGCGAAGAACGGCAAGCTAGCGCCGGTTGTCAACAAGCCCAACAATGTCAGCAGCCAGGCCTACGTCAATGACCGCGCGCATTACGTCGCCCCGCTCAAGTTCACCGGTGATGCGGCGGCGGCGTTTCAAAAACTGCTCAAGCTGGTGCAGGCGCAGCCGCGCGCCAGCGTGGTCACGCAGGACAGCCAATACCTGCACGCCGAGTTCAGCACACCTCTGATGGGCTTCGTGGACGATGTCGAGTTCCTGCTGGCGCCAGAGCAGAGGCTGATTCACGTGCGCTCGGCGGCGCGGCTAGGCTATTCCGATCTCGGCGTGAACCGCAAACGCGCCGAATCACTGTGCGCGCAGTTCGAGGCCAGAACATGAGCACGGTACCAGCGAAAGCATTCATCGCTGGCTTTGCTTCTACGCTGGTGTTTCACCAGGGCTTGCTGTGGCTCCTGTACGAGGGAGGATTTTCACCGCAAGCACCTTGGAACATGGGGCCTCTGACCTGCGCCCTGGCAGTCGAGGCAGCGCGGTTCGATCGCTGAACAAAAACGTTTGGCAATCGCGTCGCGGCGACTCCTCCGTTCGAGGCTACGAGCGAAATCACTCGCACCCATTTCTTCGGTGCAGCGACCTCCAGTCAAAGCTCCAGTAAGATGATACTGGAAGAAGAGTGAAAAAATTTGAGGCGCTACTGGCAGGATCAATCGTGCGACTGGGGCGCTGCCAAGCCCTGGGCAAAAGTGGAGGTCGCCGACGAACGACTGGGTAGGATTTCGGGGGACACCAAAACGGAGGAACGCGGTCCACCGGACTCGATGCAGCAGAAACACCTGTCGTTAAACAATTCTGGGAGCAAATAAGAATCCGATTCTTGTTATCCCCCAGTATGCTCCATTATTCTTGCATTATCCCGTCACTTTTTGGAGCCAGTTGTCGGTACTGAACCGACGGCACGCACTGCAACTCCGGTGTAATACCTTGGAGTGAAAACGCATGCGGTCTTAGGGGTAGAATGCCATGAATCCTTGATGCGTGAGAAATAAAACCCCGATTTCCGACAATCCTCCCAGAATCCCTCCACTATTCTCGCACTATCCCGTCACTATCCCGTCACTATCCCGTCACTATTTGGAGCCAGTTGTCGGACTCGAACCGACGACCGACGGTTTACAAAACCGTTGCTCTACCACTGAGCTAAACTGGCTTAATCCGCTACAAACCGAGCGGCAATTATTTTGGGCGTGTGCGGGTCAATGGCAAGTTAATTCGCCGTTCACTCGAAACGCACGTGTTGAGCGTTGCCAAACTCAAGCTTTCGGATTTCCTGCAGGATCACCGCCGACTGGCGATCAACAAAGGCCAGTCCGTCAAAGGCGAAGTAATCATCGAAATGTGCAAAAACGAAATCGAAGACAACCACAACAACAAACCACGCACCAAACTCTACAAACAGGAGGTTTTGATTGCCCTCAAAAAGACCTGGCCGGAACTCTATGCGACTGATGTTGCCAAAATCAGTCAGAAAGACTGCACCGATTGGGCGGCTCGCCACGGCAAGGATTACAGTCCCACACGATTCAATGGCGCGTTGGGTATGGTCCGTCGCATTTTCGATATTGCCGTCGAGCACGGGTACCGCGTGGACAATCCGGCTAAGTTTGTGGATCGCCGGAGTGTAAAACCAAAGGAATTGCATTTGCCCTCACAGGCGGAATTTCAAGAAATGGCCACCCACATCGAAACCTCCGGTGCGGGCCAGGCGAAGGACTGCGCGAACCTGTTCCGGTTTCTGGCTTTCTCCGGCGTGGGGATCGACGAAGCACGGCATGTTCTCTGGAACGATGTGGATTTCGAGAAAGGACTGCTCCACGTCCGCATCACAAAAAACGGCAAGGCCAGGTGGATTCCGTTGAACAGCAGCCTGCGGCAATTGCTTGAGAAAATGCGCGCGACACGGTCAAAAGAACCACCGGACAAGCCGGTGATGCAAGTATTCGAGTGCCAAAAATCTATTGACCGCGCCGCGAAGCTTGCCCACGTAAAACGCATCACTCATCACGACTTGCGCCATCTGTTTGCAACACGCTGCATTGAGGCTGGCGTTGACATTCCAACCGTCTCCCGATGGCTTGGGCACCAGGACGGCGGCGCGTTGTGCATGAAAACTTACGGTCATTTGCGCGATGAGCATAGCCAGCGGGAAGCCCTGAAAGTGACGTTCTGAAAAGTTTCAGTCAACCAGTTCCGTATTTCGTCCCGCCGGCCGCCGTGACTCAGAGGCGGATACGGATCATCGATGCCGAGTCCGAACTCGAGCATCACCGCCGAACTCTTTGGAGATAGACCGCGCAAACCCGGCCGCACAAGGCCCCGCCACTTGATGGCAGCCTGCGCCAAACCACAAATCGCGCGGGGTAAAAGATGGAGGCGCAACTTCTTGGCCGCCCGGTCAATGTCCTTCTGACATTCGATTGAAGGACGTTTATGCAAAACACTTTTCAGACAGACACCGCGTACCTGCTCAGCCAGGTTTCGACGGTGTGCCGAGTGGCTTCGGTAACCGCACTATTCCTTCCGCCCCTAATTTGTTGAATCTCCCAGTTTCCATCCGGCTGAATGGCCACGGTCGCCCGTTCCGGGCGGAGCACCCGGTTCGTCCTGGGTGGAACCCCCTTGGACCCGCAAAGGCGCGGGTCTGAAAAGGCCGCTGCTGTTGGGCTCCCCCGTGTGTCACGGCACCAACTTCGTCTCTTTCAACGACCGTCTGAGGACGTGAAGCATGTTCACGAGAAACTGCTCTGGGCCATCCGCTCGAATAGCTTTCGCGGCCGCCCGAATCCACTGCTCGTCCGTCACTAATTGTGGAAAGGGGCCGATACCGCGTACACAGGATTCGCGATCAGACCGCGAACTTCTTCCTTCGTAAAACTCATGCCCGACGCGCTCATCTTCATTTTCGCGTTCGGCTTTGGGAGCGGTCCTTTGGTCTCGCCTTCTCCTTCGTCTTTTGGGAGATTGGATTTCATATTCATAAAAAGGTGAGATAGTGTAGGCGCTCACGTCAAACTCGGCATCTCTTTCTTGGACAGCGGCGCACGCGGCGCACCAGCTAAAGTGAGTGCAGCGCGTGGTGACACGGGATAAACCGGAGCGATCACATGCGGACGTCCCTCAGCACCACCTGAGGACCAACTTTCGGAACACAATCGAGCGCTTCCTCTCCACAGCGGTACGCGCCGACGCACGCAAACTCGCCCGACTTCCCCAAGGTCCGAGCCATCATCAGGAGATCCCGCTCGTCGTCATCGACAGTACAAATCTTAATCAGTTCCTTGGGCTTGCCGCCCCCTCCCGGTTCACGAATACACGATGTCAGTTCAATTTGCTGGTCTTTTTCCGGAAATTCTTCTCCTTGTTTCCCGAAAAATCTCTGCGCGGAAGCCAAGCAGTCTTTGTGCCGCAATGTTCGATATGGAGCTGCGTGGTCCGGCCTCCGATGACATCGCGGCGTCCACAAAATCTTTCGTCGCGCCTTCCCGTCACGATTTCTGCCGCGGAAAGAAAATTTTCCGTTTTCCCTGTATCCAGGTAAAATCGCTTTGAAACAATCGCACGACGACTTTTGTTGATGCCAGGCAGCAATCGGGATTCACCAG
>Ga0137375_10005786_pt1 | contig 14676 bp, 10 predicted proteins | sample SagtaG_24_FD_104936 | JGI IMG/M metagenome (GOLD analysis project Ga0137375, IMG submission 104936) | Vadose zone soil microbial communities from Sagehorn Ranch, Mendocino, California, USA - Sage1_R_113_16 metaG | ecosystem: Environmental > Terrestrial > Soil > Vadose zone | place: USA...
GCCCGCCCAGATCGCGCTCGCCTGGCTCCTCGCCCAGAAGCCATGGATCGTGCCGATCCCCGGCACCACGAAGCTGCATCGCGTGCAGGAGAACGTCGCGGCGGCCTCCGTCGAGCTCACCGAGGGAGATCTCCGCGACATCGAAAGCGCCGCGTCCCAGATCACGGTGCAAGGGGCTCGGTACTCGGAGAGCTCGCAGCGCATGGTCGACCGCTGAGCGGGAGAGCAGCACTGCGCATGCAACCATCCGACACTCCGGCCGCCACCATCCGCCCCGCAGCGCCCGCGGACCTCGCGGCCATCGGCCGACTCGGCGCGCTCCTCGTCCGGACGCACCACGACTTCGACCCGGAGCGCTTCATCGCGGCCACCCCGCAGACCGAGCACGGGTACGCCTCGTTCCTCGGGACACAGCTCGAGGCGCCGAACGTCGTCGTCCTCGTCGCCGAGCGGGACGGCAATGTGCTGGGCTACACCTATGCAGGCGTCGAGGGGCGCGACTACATGTCGCTGCGGGGGCCGGCGGGCGTGCTGTACGACATCGTGGTCGATCCCGCCCATCGCGGGCACGGCGTCGGCCGGATGCTGCTCGACGCCACGCTCGCGGCGCTCAAGGGCCGCGGCGCGCCCCGGGTCGTGCTCTCGACGGCAGAGCGGAACGAGCCCGCGCAACGCCTGTTCGCTCGCGCGGGGTTCCGGCGGACCATGATCGAGATGACGCACGAGTTGGAAGGCGACGCGGGGTGATCATGCCTTCTCCTCGAATCGCTCGAACCGGTACGCCAGCGCCGGCCCGCCGTCGCCCTCGTAGGCGAGCTGCCCGACGAGCAGCGTGAACGGCTCGATGTATCGGGCGACCTGGAGGGGGCCGGCGTCCACCGGATCGAATCCCGCGTCGCGTATCAGCCGCGCGGCGATCTCCTTCGCGCGCTCGTCGTCGCCGCAGTAGACCAGGCTGGGGTGCCTGCCGCTGTCCCGAGCCTCGAACACGCCGAACAGCACCTCGCTCGGTATGCTCCCGAATGCGGAGACGACGGCGGCTCCACGCGCCTTCTTCGCGAGCTCCTCCGCCCCCGAGGAGGTGTGGGCGACCACGAGGTCGGTGTCGTGCTCGTTCATCGGCAACGAGCAGCTCACGATGACCTTGCCCGATCCGCATGCGATTCCTCCTCCGTCGACATGACGGACCACGCGTCGCTTCAGCGGGCGATCCCCGCGCGTCAGGCGGCCCGCGCTTTTATCCTACGCCTGAGATCGCCGCCGTTGGGGATTGCCTCAGCCGAATCCCCCACCGCCCCGCGACGAGGGCAGCGGGATGACCGAGCCGAAGCCGCCGGCGCTGTTACGGCGGAGGCCGAGGACTGCGAGGGCGCGGTACGAGAGGTCGCGGAAGCGCGACGGCTTCTCGACCTGCAGCGGGACCGGCGACGAGCCTTCTCCCGGGTGGGTGAGGAAGATCTCGAGCCCGGCTTCCTGCCAGCGCCGGAGCACGTGCGCCAGGTCCTCGGCCGGCTGCGGGCTCCCCGGCTCCTGGAGCAGGACGACGCGGGAGATCTGCCGCGAACGGAGGAAGCTGGCCGACGGGAAGTCCTGGGGGAAGACCAGCCAGCGGTTGTCGTAGCGCCCGGGCACGCCGCCGCGAGGGGTTTGCCGCTCGGCGTCGAGGAGGAACGCGGGGGGCGCGTCCGGCGAGAGCCGCAGCCCGGCGAGGCTCCCGGCGCCGGTCTCGAACTCGCGGACGATAGGCTGGACGCTCACCAGCGCCGCGGGGTGGTCGCTGCCGTTGTACAGGGGGACCGGACGAAAGCCTTCCCGGGCCAGGGCGAGGCCGGCCTGGACCGAGCGGGCGCCGGGCAGGTCCACGACCACGGCCGGCGAGCCGGTCAGCTGGAATCTCGGAAGTAGAGGAGCCGCCTCCGCCATCGGCGCCACCGGCTCGGGCGGTGGCAGAGACGGCTGCGCGGCGAACAGCACGGGCTTGGCCCATGGGGACCAGGCCGCGCCCGCCGGGGCCCAGACGTCAAACAGCTCGGCACTGTCCATCGTTCGACTCCCTTTCGACCAGCACCGCGAGGTCCCGGGCGAGATGATCGATCCGCGGCCGGCTCGCCGCGCGTCCATAGGCTCCGGCAGCATGGCCGTCGACGGTGTACACCCCGACGCAGGGATAGACGCTTCCCTCCGCGGTCTGGAGCGGCACGGCGGTGAAGCGCCGTTGGGCCACCCAGTGCCGCGGATGCCGACGCACTTCCCGATGGATCACCTTCCACTCCTTGTCCTCGGTGGCTCCGGCGACGCCGATCAGGTCTCCCACCCTCCCCAGAGCGGGTTTGAGCACCCAGCCTTCGTCATACCGCCAGCTCGCGTCCCGCGGATCCCGCGTCTCCGGCAGGAGCCTCTGCCACGTCGGAAGGGCGGCCAGCAGGCGCTCCCAGACCAGGGGGAACCGCTTGCTCTGGGTGAGCAGGGCATAGGCGGGATTGCTGGCCGGCGTCTCGGAGCCGCAGAAAAAGTGTGTCCAGCCGCTGGTACGGGGGAGGTTCGGCAGCCACTCGGCGGGGAAGAAGCGGAGGAGGAAGTCCAACGGCCCGGAGAAGGCATCGCTGGCGAGACGGGCCCGGCCGTCCTGCCAGCGCAGATGGTCGGGTCCGGTCAGGACCGGCCGCAGGCCGCGCGCCTCCAGCTCCCGGGCGAGGAAGACCATGACCTGGCGATCGTCGGTGTAGGCGGTGGCGTGGACCAGGGCCACGCTCGCCGCCGCGGAGACGGTGGCGGCAATGGCGTCCGCGAGACGGCCGGCAGGGTCTCCCGCCGGCTCGGTGCCGGGGAAGTGCGCCGCCATGAGGCGCGTGAACCCGGAGGCCTCGTTGAACCCGCCGGGGACGTCCGAGTTGACCTCGGAGATCTGCCAGCCCTCGGGCGTGGCATGGAAGTCGAAGCGCATGACGCGCGCCGCGCTCCGGGCCGCACCCCGGCGGCCGGCGCGGCGCAACGCGCTGCGGATGGCGCGCGGCAGGCCCAACTCCGTGTGCAGCTCCGGCCGGCTCACCAGCTCGGCCTCGGCCGCCAGGGTCTCGGCGGCCAGCGCTTCGGCGGCAACGGCCAGCCCGCGCCAGGTCTCGCGTCGCAGCACCAGCGGATACGGGGCGAGAGTGGCGACGTCCTCGACCTGCGGGTCCCACTTGCAGCACTCGAAGATCGCCTGCCGTCGCACTCCCGCGAACCGGGCGGGCTCGATGGCGGCAGCCGCGCGCCAGGGAGAGGTGGTCACATCCACGACCCTGCCATCCCGGCCGCCGCCGCGCCCAGTCCCAGATAGAGCAGCGCCGGCAGCGCGCCATGGGTGAGCACCGGTCGTTCCAGCGCCTCGGGCGAAGGCCGAAACCTCCTCTCCAAGAGCGCCGCCAGGACCAGAAGGACGACCACCGGCCAGCCGTTCAGGACGAAGTCGAACATCGCCGGTCCGCTGCCCTCCCAGTTTCCCGCCGCGGCGCGGCCGAGGATCAGCCCCGCGCCGGCGAAGAAGCCCGCGGCGCGAACGCCGGCCGCGGGATCGCGGTCGATGGTGACCGTGTCGGCGACGCCGGAGAGGCGGTCCAGGAAGCTCCAGAAGAGCAGCAGCGCTCCCGTCGACAGGCCGGCGCAGAAGACCACGACCCACCAGCCGGGACCTTCGCCGATATTGCCGCCGGCGAAGCAGAGGGTGATCCCCAGGACGGCGCCGGCGATCGCCATGGCCGCGGCCCGGTTGCCCCGCTCGATGACGTCGTCCCGCGCGCCGAGCCCGAAATAGGAGAGGACCTGCACGCCGCCCCCGATCCAGGCGGCGCCCATCATCAGGTAGAAACCGAGATAGGCGGGATCGTTGCGCACGTCGGAGGCCGCGAGCCACCGGAGCACCGCGGCGAGGAGTGCTACGGCTGCCAGAGGAGCCAGAGCCAGCCACCGACGCTCCGGGGCACCCGAGGGCCGCCGGGCAACCACCAGGAGATCGCGGTACCAGACGAACCAGACGGCGATCGCGAGCCCCGCGCAAACCCACAGGACAAACGTTTCATCCCCTGACATCGGCGATCTCCCCGGATGGTCCGCGGAGTCTACTACAAACGCCCGCGGCGCTGAGCTATATATGGTCGCAGACTTTGCTTCGCATGTACGGCGCCCATCTGGGCAAGGAGGCTTCATGAGGAGATTCTCACTGGTGCTCGTTTTCCTGGCCGGAGCGATGATGCTGCCTCAGCTGCTGGCTGCAGAGGACATCCTGACCATCTGCGGCTGCCCGCCGAATACCTGTCCTTCCGGGGCGGGCTCCCGAGAGCCGGACGGCTCTTCTTTCCCTCGTTGAGCACCTACATCTGTAAAGCCTCATGCTTGTCGCAGGAGGCTCACGAAGGAGGCCAGCTATGAGTCAACGTCTCTCCCGGTTCGTGTACCCCTTGAGATTGCCTTTCGTCCTGGTGCTCTTGTTCATCGCCGCGATGACCTCCCTGCCTGCGGACAGCGCGGCCGTGAGCTGCCCATCGGCTTGCGACGTTCAGTACTACTACGACGCCGCCCGCACGCAACCTGCTGGATTCTGCGTTGGAGCCTGCTATCCAGGCGGGGCCTCCTGCTGGGGGGATATAACGGACTACTTCCGTCGCTCCAACTGCGAGCCCTGCGACTGTTTGTAGAACCCGCAGGCCGTGCATCGACGGCCGAACGGCTATCTCTGGCCTCGCAGGTGGAGGTCTGGATCGAGCAGATCGCGACGGGACAGGTGCGGTACTATCTTCTGCCGGGCGTCGACGTGAACAGCGGCGAGCTTCCCGGTTTCGTCGACAGGACCGGCTTCCTGCCTTGACGCCCTGCCCCCATGCGCTGGACCGACCGCACCTTCGACTTCACGCTCCCGGAGACGTTCTTCCCCATCGTGGTGGAGCGCCTTCGGGGCACGCCGGCGCGGATCGAGGACAAGGTGCGGAGCCTGCCGCCCGCCGTCCTGACCCTCCGCGACGGCGACGCCTGGTCGATCCAGGAACAGATCGGCCACCTACTCGACCTGGATGAGCTCCACGCGGGGCGGCTGGACGACTACCTGGCGGGCGCGGAGGTCCTCCGTCCCGCGGACATCACCAACCGGAGGACCTGGGAAGCCGGGCACAACGAGCGGCCGATCGAGGAACTCCTCCGGGACTTCCGCCGCGAGCGCCTGGTCTTCGTGGCCCGCCTCGACGCCTGGGACCCCGCGCTCATCTCCCTGACCGCGCTCCATCCCCGGCTCCAGCAACCCATGCGGGTCCTCGACATGGCCCTCTTCACGGCCGAGCACGACGACCACCACCTCGCCCGCATGACCGAGCTGGCCCGCAAGCTCGGAAGCTGATTTGGCGTTGCGCGCCGGAGTGACTTGCCCTACAATCTCGCTCCGCTTCGCTCGGGCCGACGTAGCTCAGCGGTAGAGCAGCTGATTCGTAATCAGCAGGTCATCGGTTCAATCCCGATCGTCGGCTCCAATCCCCCTCGACAAGCTCAGGCAGGCATCAGGCCGTCGCCCGCTGCGGCTCCTCGGGCTGGATCTCTTCCATCTCGACCGAGACGAGCTTCGAGACTCCCTTCTCTTCCATGGTCACGCCGTAGAGGGTGCCGGCCACGGCCATCGTCAGCTTGTTGTGGGTGATGACGATGAACTGGGTGGAGCCCGACATCTCGCGCAGCAGGTCGACGAAGCGGGTGGTGTTGACGTCGTCGAGCGGCGCGTCGACCTCGTCGAGGATGCAGAAGGGTGAGGGCTTGCTCTTGAACAGGGCGAAGAGGAGCGCGATCGCGGTCAGCGCCTTTTCGCCGCCGGACATGAGCATCAGGTTCTGCAGCCGCTTGCCCGGCGGGCGGGCGAGGATCTCGATACCGCTCTCCAGCGGGTCTTCCTCGTCGAGCAGGCGCATCTCGGCCTCGCCGCCGCGGAACAGGCGCGCGAAGGTCTCGCCGAAGGCGACGTTGACCTCCTGGAAGGTGGCGGCGAAGCGCTCGGCCGAGGCTTCGTTGATCTCCTTGATCGTCCGGCGCAGGCTGTCCACCGAATTCGCCACGTCGGCCCTCTGCTCGGTCAAGAACTTGAAGCGGGCCTCCTGCTCGTCGTGCTCCTGGACGGCCAGGATGTTCACCGGGCCGAGCCGCTCCAGGGTCGCCTTGCAGCGGGCCAGCTCCCCCTCCTGCTCGGTCAGATCGGCGCGCGGCTCGCCCGGCGTCTCGGGCAGCGGCTGGTTGAAATGCTCCTGGAAGGTGACCGCGAGGTGCTCGCCGTCCTGCCGCAGGCCGGCGTGGGTGACCCGGTAGTCCTCGATCTCGGAGCGCAGAGCCTCCCGCTGCTCGCGGATCTGGGCGATCTGCTCCTCCAGCGCGCGGATCTCCTCGCGCATCCGGTCGACGCGCTGCTGCTCCCCGAGCACCCCCTCCTCGGCGGCGGCGCGCTGCTCCAGGGCGATCTGCAGGTCGTCCTCGGCCTTGGCGATCGCCGCTTCGAGATCGGTCCGCCGCACCGCCAGCTTGTCGGCGTCCTCGCGCCAGAGCTCGACCTGCTTTTTACCGCGCTCGATCTCGGTGCGGACGCGCGCTTCCTCGCGGTCGTGCGACTCCAGGCGCTCGTCGAGGAGGTCGAGGCGTCCTCGCCGGCCGGCGCTCTCGGTGCGCAGGGCCTCGCGGTGGCTCTTGGCGGCTTCGAGCTCGGCCTGCGCGCGGTCGAAGGCCTCCTGGAGAGCGGCGCTGCGCTCCTCGGAGGCGGCCAGCTCCTCCTGGATCTGCCGTCGCTTCTCGTCGATCCGCTCCAGCTCGCGGACGAGCGCCTCCTGTTCGCCGGTGAGCGTCTCCCGCTGGGCGGTGTGCCGGCGGTGGCGGGCCGCCAGGTCCTCCTGGCGGGCACGGCCCACGGCCAGCTCCTGGCGGAGCTGCGAGACCTCGCCCTGCAGCCGGTTGGAGTCGCGGGCGAGCGCGGCGCGCTCGGTGACCAGCCGCTCGATGTCGGCGGTGGCGTCGCGAAGCTGGGCCTCCAGGTCGGGGATGCTCTTCGCCAGAGCGGCGAGCTCGCTCTCGCGCTCCAGCACGCCGGGGCTCGCCACCTCGCCCTCGACGTGGAAGGTGCCGGCCTCGACCCAGACTCCTTCGCGGCTCAGGAAGGCGTAGCCGGGGTGGAGGCGGGCGAGGCGCGCGGCGTCCTGGGCGGTGCGGACCAGGAAGGCCGGCGGCAGGGCCGCGGCCAGCTCTTCCGAAAGGCCCAGCGCTTCGCCGAGAGAGAGGATCACCGCCGGATCGTCGACCAGCGGCGCGGCGCCCTCGCCTTCGGAGCCGGCCGGGCGGCGCTCGATGAGCGTGGCGGCGGCGCGGCCGGCCAGGGCCCGGGCGAGGTCGAGGGCCTGCTTGCCGGGATCGAGGATCACCGCGTCCGCGAGGCCGCCGAGATAGACGTCCAGGGCGCGCTCCCACCCTTCCAGCGGGTGCGCCTGGCCGGCGAGCCAGGCGGGGGAGGAGACGCCGGCGGTGGCGAGAGCCTTCTCCAGGGCCTCCCGCCGCTGCGCGTGGGCGCGCGAGAGGTCGGCGAGGATGCGCTGCCGCTGCCTCGCGCCCGAGAGCTGGCTTTCGAGGCCGCGCCTCGTGTCGGTGGCCTCGGCCTCGCGGCGCATCGTCACTTCGAGCGACTCAGCCACGCGGTCCTGCTCGTCGCTCCGGGCTTCCAGGGCCACCTCGGTCGACTGCACCTTGGAGACCGCCATCTCCAGGGCCTCGGCGGCCTGCTTCAGCTCGTGGGACTGCTGCGCGATCTCCTGCTCCAGGTGGTGGCGGCGGAAGTTGCCGCGCTCCATCTCGATCTGTGCCTGCTGGGAGCGCTGGCGAAAGCCGTTGATCTCGTCGGCCGCGCCGGCGAGCTGCCCGCGCATGGAATCGAGTCGGGCCGCGACCTGCTTCAGGTCGCGCTCGGCGGCGGCGATCTGCTGCTCGTCCTGGTCGACGGCGATGGCCGCCTGCTCGCGCTCGGCGGCGAGCTCGCGGCGGCGCTCTTCCAAAGAGGACAGCATGGCGATCCAGGTCTCGATCTCCTGCTCGCGACGCTCGGCGAGGGCGCGGTCCTGGGCCGACCGTTCGCCGAGGTCGACCAGGGTCTGCCGGTTGGCCTTCAGGAACTCCTGCCGCCCTTCGATGGTGGCGGCGATCTCGGCGGCCTTCTGGTGGCGCTCAGCCATGCGGCGGGCGAGGGCGTCGAGCCGCTCGCGGCCCTGAGCCAGGGCGGCCTCGTCGCGGTGGAGGTCGGCGGCGAGCCCGGCCTCGCGGGCGCCCGTCTCCTCGATTTTCCCCTTGAGCTCGGCCAGGCGGGCGGCGAGCGCGGCCCAGCGGCCGAGGAGCACCAGCTCCAGGAGCTGCCGGTACTCGACCTCTTTTTCCTGGTAGCGGCGGGCGGCGCTCGCCTGCCGCTTGAGCGAGCGCAGGGCGCGCTCCACCTCGGAGATGACGTCGTCGAGCCGCAGCAGGTTGGCCGTGGCCTCCTGGAGCTTGACCTCGGCCACGCTCTTGCGCGCCTTGTAGCGGGTGATGCCGGCGGCCTCCTCGATCAGCTTGCGCCGCTCCTGCGGCTTCCCCGAGAGGATCAGGCCGATCTTTCCCTGCTCGATCACCGAGTAGGCGCGGATCCCTAAGCCGGTATCCATCAGCAGGTCCTTGACCTCCTTCAGGCGGACCAGCTTGCCGTTCAGCCGGTACTGGCCCTCGCCGCCGCGGAAGACCCGCCGGTTGATCACGATCCGGCCGTCCTCGGAGTGCGGGAAGCCCGGATCGGTGCGCAGGATCATGGAGGCTTCGCCCATCCCCAAGGGCTTGCGCTGCTCGGAGCCGTTGAAGATGACGTCCTCCATCGTGCCGCCGCGCAGGGTCTTGGCGCTCTGCTCGCCGAGCACCCAGGTGATCGCCTCCGACAGGTTGCTCTTGCCGCACCCGTTCGGGCCGACGATGGCGGTGATCCCGCCCGCGAAATCCACGGCCACGGGATCGACGAAGGACTTGAACCCGGAGATCTCGAGACGTTCGAGCTTGAGCATGTGGTGGAGTCCCCCCGTCAGGTCCAGCCTAGACTAACCTGAGTACCAAGCATTGGGGAAGTCTTGGAACAAGCCACAAGATGTGGTAGGGCGGGGAAGAGGAGGGCCGGCGGGCGCCGGCCCTCCCTCGAGAGCGGCCTTCTACTAGTCGTGCGGGACGCTCACGGTCACCGTCCGGCTCGAGCTGACGCCGGCGGCATCCTTACAGGTGACAGTGACGGTGTAGATGCGGCCGGTGCCGGTGCCGGAGCGCTCGGCCCGCAGCTTGACGTGGTGGGCATCGATCACCTGCCAATCGGGCGCCGTGTCGCCATCCCCCAGGCCGTTGATCGGCTCGTTGCTGGCCACCGACAGGGCGCAGGTGATGGACGACGGCAGCGTGCAGTTGTCCGCCGTGGTGTAGGAGATCGTCACGTTCTTCATCTGGTGCTCGGGAGGCGTCAGGACCGCCGGGCTGGCGGTGGGAGCCGTGACGATCGGCCCCTGCACGTCGTTGACGGTGATGGGGAAGTTGCAGGTGGTCGTGGAGCCGCCCTGGGTGGTCGCCGTGCAGACGTCGGTCGTGGTGCCCACCGAGAAGATGGAGCCGGACGGCGGTGCGCAGGCGACCACACCGCAGGAGCCGGTCACGCCCGGAGAGGCGAAGATGACCGCGGCCTGGCAGACGTCGGGGTCGTTGCCCTGGGTCACCGGCGCCGAGCAGGCGAGCGAGCAGGCCTGGCTGCAGCAGACCGGATCGGCGGTCTGGAACCGGAGGCTCCAGCCACCGGCGAAGCTGCCGAGGTCTCCGCCGGCGTCGTCGACCACGAACAGGCGCCAAGTGCCGTTGGGGTTGGTGCCGTTGAAGTCGGCGAGGTTGGCGCCGAACGGCGCGGCCGGGGCCGGCGCCGGGAAGGTGTCACCCGTGCCGGAGTTGGTCGGGTGGAAGGTGCCGGAGACGACCGTCGCGCCGATCGCCGGGGCGGAGTCGTCGAAGGTGAGGTTGACGTTGATCGCGTCCGTTCCGCCGCCGACGTCGGACATCAGGATGATCCGCTGTCCGGCCGGACCGGCGAGGAGGACGTCGACGTCGGCCGGGAAGGTGTGGTTGAAGCCGGAGAGAGACGCCGTCACCTTGGTCACCGTGCCGGAGATGCCCGAGACGTTGATCGAGGACGGATACGGCGTGGCGTTGCCCGAGTTCGGGATGCTGATCGAGCCCGGGTTGGCGAACGGCCCGTAGGCGGCGCCGGCCAGGGTGCCGAGGCGCAGGGTGAAGCTCACGGTGCCGAGGTCGAAGGGACCGTCCTGGAGGTGCAGGGTCGCCGTGATGTTGCCGCCGCAGGTGCCCGTCGGGACGAAGGAGAAGGTGCGCGAGACCGACGAGCCGTCCGGCGGGACGACGCCGTAGCTCTGCGGTGCGCTCGGCGACAGCACGCCGCCGCCGGGCAGGAGGGTGGCGACGAGGCCGGTGGTCGGTCCGCTGCCGGCGTTGGCCAGAGCGAAGCTGACGTTGACCGTCTCGTCCGGATCGATCGCCCCGTTCGCCGGGCTGCAGCTCTCACCCGTGACGCTGCGGCTCGTGCCGACCACGGCCGGAGATCCCGCCGTGCCGCAGCAGGCGAAGACGCGGCGCGAGAGCTCGAGCTGGACGCAGAACACGGTGCCGACGTCCAGGGAGGCGTTGTCGCTGACCCGCAGCTTCCAGGTGCCGGCCGTGGGCTTGCCGTCGAAGGCCGACAGCGGCTGGTCCGGAATGAACGAGCCGGTGAACGGCGCGGTCCCGGCGCTGATCGCGACGGAGGCCTCGTCGTCGAACACGCTGGGCGTGCCCGAGCAGTCGTTGGCGCCGGTGCCGAAGTTCTGACCGCTCCCGCCGCGCCGGTTCGACAGCTGGACCTGCGTCCCGTCGGGGCTGATCAGGGTGAGGATGAGGTCGCCGGTGAAGGTGTGGTTCAAGCGGACCTTGACGTTGACGTCGGAGACGGCGCCCACGTCGGTCACGCTGATCGGCACGTCGACCGTCCCGAGGTCCGGGATCGGAGCGCTGACCGCTCCGCTGCTCGCCGAGCTCGGCTGGCTGAGCGGATTGAGGGTGCCGAGGGTGAAGGTGTAGGTCACCGTGCCGAGGTTGCTGGCCCCGTCCTGGAGCTGCACGCTGAGCGTGATCTGGCCGCCGCAGGTGCCGCTGGCGGTGAAGGTGAAGGGGCGCGAGGCCGTGCCGCCCACGCCCACCACGCCATAGGTCTGCGCAGCGCCGGGGGAGGTGACGCCGCCGCCCGAGAGCAGTGTGCCGACGAGGTTGACCGTCGCCGCCGTGCCGACGTTCCGGACCGGCAGAGAGACGGTCACGGTCTCGCCCGGATCGATCGCGCCGCTCCCCGTGCCGCAGCTCTCCGCGACGATCGCCGCGCCCGGCGCCGCCTGGAGGATCGGCATCGGCGTGAGGAAGAAGTTCTGGACCGTGGTGTTGCCGTTCGTCACGCTGACGCCCGACGCCGCATCCGACGAATAGCCCGGCGCCGAGGCGACCATGTCGTAGGTGCCGACGCCGGCGGTGATCGAATAGGTGCCGAGGACGCCCGTCGAGCGCACGTAGCCGTCGGTGGTCTGCACGGTGGCGCCCGGGATCGGCGCGGCGGTCTGGGAGTTGAAAACTCCGCCCGCGATCGCCCCCTTCTCGGCCGGAGTGCAGCCGGGCATGACGAACGTGCCGATGCGGGTCAGCCAGCCGACCGAGCTGCTCGCCTGGCTGGCCGCCGTGTAGTACTCGGTGGTGTACCAGAACGTACAGTCGTCCGCCGGGTCGACGGAGAGGGCGCTGTAGTCGCCCCAGCGCGAGCCCGTGTTGGTCTGCACGCCGGTGCCGGTGATGAGCGAGGCCTCACCCTGGAACAGCCCGTTGGGCGGATCGGTGGCGAGGCGGCCGGCATAGCGGATGCTCGGCGCGACCGACAGGCTGGAGACGCTGTAGCCCACGGCCAGGTTGCCGTCGTTGTCCTGGGCGGCGCTCCCCATCCAGCGGTTGTTCGAGTCCGGCGCGAACGTCGCCTGCTCCTGGACGAAGAAGTTGCCGCCGATCGGCCGCCGGAATTCGTAGTAGCGGACACCCGCCTGATGGCTCGCCGGCGTCGTCGGCGCCAGGCCGCTGACGTTCACCGTATGGTTGACGACCAGCGATTCATGGGTGCCGAAGTTGCGGTAGGCGAGGCGGAACATCAGGCGGTCCGAGATGGCGTCGAGGTACGACGTGCTGCCCGCCGGCGACGGCTGCTCGACGTCGTCGCGGCCGGTCGGCGAGCGCGGGTCGAACGGCGCGACGAGCACCGGGCTGTCCGTCCGCTCGGTGAACGTGGAGGAGGCGGGAGTCGCGAAATTCGGCCGGAGCTCGAAGATGCGCATGCCGTCCGCCGGGTCGCCGAACTCGTCGGCGACGAAATAGGCGAACATGCCGGGCGAGCCGATCGGAGGCGGCGTGATGCCGTCGATGTCGGCAGGCAGCATGCCGCCGATGGCAGGATTGCCGTTCTCCACGTCGAAGTAGACGTAGTTGGCGGTCGGATCGCCGGCGAGCATCTTGGCGCGGTTGAACGCGAAGGCGCCGGCGCCCTGGAAGAGCGTCCCCGCCTGGTTGAACTGGTTGTCGGTCATGTAATAGGCGTCGGTCCACACGCCGAACTTGGGGTAGTCGTTGAACTTGTTGTTCGGCATCCGGAAGTCGTAGAGGAAGTAGGCCCCCGCGGGGTTGGACGTCTGCGAGATGGCGATCACCTGGTGGTCGTTGGGATCGGCCACGGTGCAGAACTGGCTGAGCAGCCAGCGGTCCGCGAGCGGATCGTAGAGGACGATCGGGTCGCCGTCGTCGCGCCCGGCACAGGGGGGGCCGAGAGCGGAGAAGATGGTGCTGAACTTGAGCGGCGCGGTCAACGGGGTCCCCGCCTTGTCAAAGACGCGGAAGACGAGGTTGACGATCTCGACGTAATGGTTCGGGCCCACGTCGCCCACGGTGTCGGGAGGAGAGACCTGGAAGCCCAACAGCGTTCCGTTGGTCGTGTTGTTCAGCCCTTCGAAGCTGAACAGCGGGGGGGTGAGGGCCGTCACCACGGGCAGGTCCTGGACCACCGGGTCTTCCGAGACCGCATCCGGGGCGTTCACCTCGAAGCGGACCGCCGCATTGACCGGCGCTCCCTTGGTTTCCTCTCCGTCGCCCGGCTTGCTGGGCTCGTCGGGAGGCAGGGAGCTCAAATCAGGGGTCACGGCGAAGTCGACAGCCTGCGAGCTGAATGGCTGGGCGACCGCCGGCCCTGCGATCGCCAGCAACAACAGGACGAGCGGGAGAAGGGCTCCAACCCGCCGACGAGCCTTGCTGGGAAGAACGAAAGGGGAACGAAATTCCATAAAAACCTCTCCTCAAGAACGAAACGACGGTTTGTCCGAAGGAATAGACAGCAGGGGAGCGAGGGCCTGGAGAGGTCAGGCGGAGGGCGCTGCCGGGGGACGACCGGCCGGAGGAAGCACCTGAGCTGAACCGCGATCGGCACAGCGACTCCTCCAAGAGTTCCCGGGCGGCTGGGCTGTCTCCCGGTACGGGAGACCCCTGGCTTTGCGTCGCCATCTCGCGATGGCTTTGCCTTTGACGCGGGTTACTGCGAGCTTCTTGCGAACGGAATCTAGACGAATTGAAGAGAATTTGTCAATGCATCTCAAGGCATTCAGGAACCGAAGAGCGAGAGCTGCTCTCCCGGGCGCCGGAACGCCGCCGTCGACAGCTCCGGCCGGGGCCGGTCGAGGCCGTATCGTTTGCGGAAGGTCTGGAAGGTGGCGCGGATCTGCTCGGCGAAGATCCCTTCCCCCTTCATCCGGCTGCCGAACCGCGGATCGTAGATCTGGCCGCCGCGCATCTCGCGCACCCGGTTCAGGACTTTGTCCTTGCGGTCCGGGAAATGTTCCTCCAGCCAGCTCTCGAACAGGCCGGCCACGGCGCCCGGCAAGCGCAGCACTACATAGCCCGCGCTCTGCGCCCCGGCGGCGGCGGCGGCTTCCAGGATCTTCGGGATCTCGTGATCGGTGATCGCCGGCACCACCGGCGCCACCATGACGCTCACCGGGATGCCCGCGGACGCCAGCCGCTCGATCGCCTTCAGGCGGTCGCGCGGATGCGACGCGCGGGGCTCCATCCGCCGCGCGAGCTCGCCGTCCAGAGTCGTCACCGAGATCGCGACCGCGACCGCCCCGTGCTCGGCGAGGACGGAGAGGTGGTCGATGTCGCGGGTGACCAGCTCGTTCTTGGTGATCACCCCCACCGGGTTGCGCAGCTCGGCGAGCACGGCGAGGCAGCGGCGGGTGATCTCCAGCTTGCGCTCCACCGGCTGGTAGGGGTCGGTGTTGCCGGACAGCGCGATGACCTGCGGCTTCCACCGCGGCGAGGACAGCTCCTTGCGCAAGAGCTCCGGAGCGTCCTCCTTGACCAGGATGCGGGTCTCGAAATCGAGCCCGGCCGAGAAGCCCAGGTACTCATGGCTCGGCCGGGCGTAGCAATAGATACAGCCGTGCTCGCACCCCCTGTACGGGTTGATCGAGGCGTCGAAGCCCACGTCGGGGCTGTCGTTGTAGGCGATGATCGAGCGCGAGCCGA
>Ga0137375_10005798_pt1 | contig 14655 bp, 15 predicted proteins | sample SagtaG_24_FD_104936 | JGI IMG/M metagenome (GOLD analysis project Ga0137375, IMG submission 104936) | Vadose zone soil microbial communities from Sagehorn Ranch, Mendocino, California, USA - Sage1_R_113_16 metaG | ecosystem: Environmental > Terrestrial > Soil > Vadose zone | place: USA...
CCTTTGCCTGAGTCGCATCGCCAAATACACTATCCGCCCTACACACTTAATGTTCTTCCAGCCATCTCCTACACGCTGTGACGAGCGTGCCAGCAGCTTCCAATCCACGCCTGGCGTCATCTAACCTGTAGACCTGCCCAGGAGTCAGGTCGGGCAGTCCATTTGGATACCGTGTGGGAATGTAAAACTTGTCCAGCAAGGCCCCCTGATCGAGCCAGGCCTCCAGGTCGGGGATCTCGGCCCGCCGAGGAAATTCTGCGATCAGGCGTTGCACAGAGTGCCCCCAGGGATCTGCATCCAGCAGATACCACAGGGCTTTGATGGCTTTTCAGCGCTCTGCTGGGCGTAAAAGCAGGCTTGCGCGTACATCCCGCCCGCCAGCAGGACCTGTGCGGCGTGCACGTCCTCTTCAGCAGTTTGCAGCCACCGTTGGGCCTGATGGCGGTTCTTGCTGTAACTCATAAATGGCTTTTCCTTCACGCAGGGCTGCGACTATCAGGGGGCGATGCGCCAGTTGCGCTAGCTCCTGCGGCGTGTAGATGAGCAGGTCGACATCTCGCCCTATTACCACTTGGGTTATGTCACGCAGGAGACCATCATAGCGCTCCAGAAATCGCTTCTCTGTGTGCTGCACGACAAGCAGATCGATATCGCTACGGCGCGAGGCCTCACCACGGGCCAGGGAACCGAAGACAATCGCGCGTAGCACGTGATGCTTCTCGAAGATGGGTCGCAATTGTGCTGCCAGTTTCTCCAATTGCGCCTGTTGCTCTGTACACTTCTGATGCTCATCCGCTGCCGACGCTTTGCTGTCCATATTTCTTGATGCCCTGCGTTTTGAGGAGTTTTTTCCTGCCAAAATCGCATGGCGTCCCTCGAAAAGTTCCAGGGATAAACGATGCGCTGTAGATACTATTGCGCCCTCCACCAGCGCTTGCTACCCACCCATTCTACGCCATCTCACACCTTCCCATATTTGGAACATTCGCTTTTACCCAAACAACGCATCCACCGCCATCCGCCACCCCGGCACGGCCGGTTCCGCCTCCGCGATCTCGCCTCTCCGGTAGATCGTCGGATTATCAGGATCACTCGCCCGGTACACTCGTACCACTTCCTCACTCAGCAAATCCACATCCCACACGACCAGCGTCCCACAGGCGAAATAATCGGCGCGCTTCTGCTTGATCTTCTCCTCGGCACTCCGACCATAGTCGTTCTCGCCCCTGATCTCCACGGCGAAAACAGGAGCGCCTTCGAGAAACCTCATCCTCATCCGGGGGCCAATATGGTATGCCGCATCTGGGCTGAGCGCTTCGCGATGCGGAAGGTTCACATGAAATCCCGTGCCATCCCCGTACACTCGTCCGCGTCCCGTACGTTGGGCGTATTCGTATAAACGTACGACAATCTCCACGCTTGCAGCACCCGGATCATCCCCCGCTGGCGGCATCTCGACGATCTCCCCGTCTACCAGTTCCGCCTTGCCCTCCACCTTGTACAAATCTTCAATCGTGGCGCGCGTTTTTATGCTCACGGCTGCCTCCTTCTCCCGCGTTGTTGTGCTCGATTATACCATTATTAGTGCCAATACATCGCTAAGGCTCTGGCATCGCAAGGAACAAACCCCTTTTCCTGTGGAGCTTGACGTTAGCTTCCGCTGCCGCGCGCGCGCTCTCTGTAGACTTTTTGACAGCGGCTGCCCGCGCAGGGATAATTCCGTGAGGCAGTGCGATATATTTTGTCAGGGCGCTGGCACAGCATGATACAGTGCATGCGAGCGGGAAGGACACATGGCAGACAATATCACGCATGGCCTGGCTGCCGCCCTGCTGGCCCAGGCAGGGTTACGACAGCGCTACGGGGCGTTAGCGACGGTGGCGCTGGTCGTCGGATCAGAGTTGCCCGATCTCGATTGGCTCTTTGAACTTGGGGGACCCGTCTCTGGCTTTGTCAACCATCGCGGCATGACGCATTCCCTGTTTGGCGGAGCAGGTTTGGCCCTGCTTGGTGCTGCGCTGCTGCGGAGTGTGTGGCGCTCACATCCCTATTGGCGGGTGACATGGCTGGTGTATCTGGGGGTGCTCCTGCACATCGGGATGGACTACCTTACGTCTTACGGTACGCAGCTCTTCCTGCCCTTTGATGCCGGACGCTATACGGCTGACGCCGTATTTATCGTTGACTTCACCTATTCGGCGCTCATGATCACAGGGTTGCTGCTGGTCCGGATGGTACGCCGCCAATGTCAGGTGCGTTACGGTCGAGCGAGTCTCGTCTGGGTAGCGCTGGGGGCTAGTATCTGGCTTGCTGCACCCGCGCTCGTGGAACGTCCCCTGGCGTTATTGGCATGGCAGAGTGCCGGACTCCACGTCATGGTGTTTGCGGCGGTGGTCGGACTCATGGCGTGGGTCTGCCGGCAGTGGAAAGAGCATCGTGCTGTGGTGCTTGGACAGATCGGGGTAGGCATGGTGGTTGGGTATGTGGCCCTGTGTGTCGTCAACCATAGTGTAGCGCAGTACCAGATGGCAAGCGCCTTAGGACCACAGAGCACAAGTGTACGGCGCCTCGCCGCCCTCCCTGTCCCAGGCGGAGGGCCATGGCAATGGCGCGCCATTGCTGAGACGGACACGGTCTATCTCGTCAGTCGTGTCTCCGTCTTCTCAGTCACCGTGACAACGCCCCAGAGCATTGCGAAAGGGCCCGACAACAGTGTGATCCGTGCCGCCAGTAGGTACCGTCTGGTACGGGTGTTTTGGGATTTTGCCCGATTTCCGGTGATCGATTACCACACACAGGAAGCCGAAACTGTCGTACGGTACACCGACTTACGCTTCAGCGGTGATGGACGGAACCGCAGTTGGTTTGATCTCACCGTGCGTCTTGACCAGGCTGGCCGGGTGCAGGCCATCGAGTTTCTCAATCGTCTCTTTCACCCCAATCATCCTGAGTTTTAAGCGCTGACCAGCGACTCGTCACGAGCAAAAAAGCCGCAAAAAATCCGACAAAGCCGCCGGCGCCAATGATGGTCATATAGCCTGCCACGGCGGTATCCACAGGCGGGTCGTATAAGGCAGTGACGAGCAATCCTGTGCCAACACCAGCGGCCAGCGACAGCCCACTGAGGCGTACCAAGGTGCCGAAGAGCGCGGCCAGCACGCCTGGCTCGACCTGGCAGTATCTCAGGTAGGCCACGCACTGGTGCCCATCGAGCAAAACCAGGAGGGTGAGCCCAGCGCTCAGGCCAATCCACAGATTGGGCGGCGCGGCCGTGAGGAGCAAGGCGAGGGTCAGGTTGAGTAAACCGACACCGCCACTCCAGACCACGAACAACCGCATACTCGAGAGCCCGCCGAGGGCTGCCAGGACACCAGAGAAGAGCGCCAGCACGACAATCCCACGCGCCTGGGACCACAGCAGAGGGTAGCAGGACCACAGCAGAGTGATCAACCCTAACCAGAGGTTTAAGACGACCTGTCGGGTCATCATAGCATTGCCCACCTCAGCAGTCGTTATGAAGGTTTTTGGTGCCGACGTTGTCCATGGGCCATAGCGGAGTAGAGGTCGCGTAAAGGGTCTGCAGACTCCTGCAAGACGACCGGCACGCCGCCGCGGCGGAATTGCTGCAAGCGCAGATCCATTTCGAGGCGCCACAAACGGGCGGTGGCTTCGACCTGACGCGGCTGCGGCACGGACGGCATCACATACACCGGCGACAGGACCACCAGCACCAGTTAAAAGGCACGCGCCAGGAGATCGTGCAAGGCGGTTTCCAGACGCGCATCGAGAAGAGGGGTGAGGACAAAGATGAGCGCCCCGGGCGGCATCACCCGTGGGGGAATGAGGGCAATATCCTTGGTGAGATAGCTAAAATGGGTGCGCGTCTCGAGGAGAGCGTCGAGGAGGCGGTAGAATTGCAGCTGGCCCACGGCCGGCGGGACCCAGGTACAGACGCCGCCGTAATTGATCAGGCCCACCCGATCCTTATAGTATAGGTAATGTGCTGCCAGGGAGGCAGCGGCACGTACGGCCACGTCCAAGGTATTGACGCGCTCCGTACCAACCGACACGAGTGTATCGAGGAGGATGACCACATCGGCGTTGCGCTCACAATAGTAATCGTTAACATAGAGCTGCTGGCGCGCCAGGGAGGTGCGCCAGTGCACACGCCGGAGCCGATCGCCACTCGTGTACTGGCGCACACCGGCAAACTCCAACCCCTCCCCGGCACTGCGCGAGACATAATGGCCAAAAGAGGCATACGTGTGCAGAGGCGGCAGATGCCGCGGCAACGGGGCGATGCGCGGGTACACACTACAGACCTGATCCTGCTGGGACTCCAGCAACAAGGGCTGCAGATCAGTAGCAGGATGGACACGGCCACATAACTGCCCCAAGGGATACTTGCCGCGTTGGGCAAACACCACAGTATGCTGCAATGTGCGCTCTTCACCAGGGCGTAGGGTAAACACGAGCCGATTGCTACCCGCCACGCAAGCGGCTTCAGACGGCAGCAGATGCCAGAGCTCCGTGGGTGGCACCGCGGTTTCCGCCTTGACCGTCACCTCCACTGTGATCGGGTCGCCTTCGAAGGCACGCTGCGGTGTGACCTGACAGTGCACGGTGAAGGCCGGTGTGGTCCGGGTCACACGGCTATACAACAGCGCCACGGCAAGCGGTAAGACGGCGCAGGCGGGTTCAAGACGCCGGCTCACCGTGCTCAGCAGGATGCCCACCAGCAGCAAAATGAAATAGTAATAAGTCAGGGCGGCATTGCGCCGCTGCATGATCACACGTCGACCTTTGGGATGGGGGTGCGCTCCAGGATGTCCCGGATCACATGCTCAGCTTGAATACCCCGCATCCAGAGTTCAGGTTTTAACAGCAGACGGTGCGCCAGGGCAGCTGGAGCCATGGCCTTGACATCATCCGGCAAGACAAAGTCCCGTTCCTGCACCATCGCATGCGCGCGTGCCAGCTGATACAGCGCCAGTGAACCACGCGGTGAAGCACCGATCTGCACATGCGCATGCTGGCGCGTGGCTGCAGTCAGGCTGACGATATAGCGTTCGACCGGCTCACTGGTATGCACCTGCTCGACCGTCGCCTGGATGTGCAGCAACTGTGCAATGGTCAGCACCGGTCCCAGGTCAATGCGCTCCTGCCGTCTGGCCCCACGCCTCGCTAAGATCTGCCGTTCTTCCTCCGGGTTGGGGTAGCCCACCCGCAGACGCATAATAAAACGATCGAGCTGCGCTTCAGGCAGCGGATAGGTGCCCTCGAGCTCGATGGGATTCTGGGTCGCCAGCACCACAAAAGGCTGCGGCACAGCGTACGTCGTTCCCTCAATGGTGACCTGACGCTCCTGCATGACTTCCAGGAGCGCCGCCTGGGTCTTGGGTGGTGCCCGATTCACCTCATCAGCCAGCACCAGGTTGGTAAACAGCGGACCAGGGCGAAACTCAAACTCGCCTCGTTTCTGGTTGTAAATGACCCCCCCAGTGATATCCCCCGGCAGAAGATCAGGCGTAAACTGAATACGTTTAAAGTCTAAGCCGGTCACTTGGGCCAGTAAACGTGCCGTGAGGGTTTTTGCGAGACCAGGGAAATCCTCAATCAGGATGTTCCCACCACTGTACAGCCCAAGCAAGAGGTGCTGCAGGACCTGCTCTTTCCCGACAATGACCTGTTGTAAGGTGTCCAACACCGTACGCGACAGCTTGGTGGCTTCGGCAATTTGCATCACAGCTCCTCTACGCGTTGTAAGATCTCGAGGAGCGTATCGACCCGCCGCTGACGCTGACTGTAGCGCGCCCAGAGCCCGGTCGCTTCTGGGCGCTGCAGAAAGTCGAGGAGAACAGGGTCAAGCTGCGCCCGTTGCAGCGCATTGAGCGCTTCCAGGGACCCATCGGGCACGCCACTGATACGGTACAGCACCAGTTGTCGGAGGCGTGGCTTGAGCACCTCCTGCACATAGTGCGGGTCCTTCCGCACACTCTGGATCGCGTCAGCAGTGCTAAAGTGCTTCTCCAATCCCGGCGGCGGTGGGACGAGAGTCGGGACGGCCTGCCACGGTGGGATTTCAGCGGGCAGACGGCGCATGACCCGGCGTGTATACCGGCCCAAACGGACACAAAAAAAGCCAAACAGTCCATAGGAAACGACGAGGAGGACCAGGCTCTGCCAGTACTGGTTGAGCATCAGGTACAGCGGCACCAACACCACAGCGAGGAGCGCCAGGGTGCCAGTGTCATGCAGGAAACGTGTAGAGGGCGAGAGAGGCTCAGGCATGTGCCGCATGTGTGGGGTCCTGTTCCAGATGCGTCTGGAGTTGTTCGAGATAGGCTATCGCGCGAGTTCTGGCGGTGCCATCTAATGGGTGCAAGCTATAGCGTGCCAACTCAAACAACGCCACTAATCCTGCAAAAGCCTCCGTGGGGAGGTCGAGATCCTGCAACGCTGTCCCCATATACTCTTGTGGTGTGAGATGCTCGTAGGCTGGGATACCATAGTCTTCTAACAAATGTTCGAGGCGAGCATAGCAGGCAATGATGGCCTGCCGCGTATCAATGTGCGTCCGCAGTTCCTGCAAGCCCGCGGCGACTGCACGCCGTACCTGACGCGGACGCGGATCATCTGGCACGGCTTGGAAGCGTATCTTGCCCCACCCCTCATAGAGGGCCCAGGCGCCAAGCAGCCCGAGTCCGCCATACACCAGGACGACCAGCGTGAACATCGCATAGCCGGTGGTCGATGAATGGACTTGCTGGACCAACGAGTGCGTCCCCGTGTGCAAGAGTTCCTGGGCCAGGCTCACCTGCACACGCAAGCGTTCGAGGAATTGTGACACCTCCGGGCCATGGCGCAGGAGCCAGACGCAGCCCCAGAGCAACAGGGTCAGTGAAGCCAGGGTACTGACCAGCGCTTGCCAGGGGGTTCTAACTGCCTCAGGTTGCCGTTGCTTGTCGAGAGCCATGCGCCGCCGGCGTTGGCGCATGGACGCCACCAGCGTTAAGCCGACCCCAGCCAGGACGACAACCGCCATAACAATGTAGAGCGGCATAGGTAAGGCAGGTACCAGCAGCACACCCGGCAGATTGGCATCGCCGAGTTGCAACGTTGCAGACAGGCCACGCAGATGCAGCACCGCACCTAACAGGGCTGACCCCAAGAGCAGTACTGGCATCACCTGGCGTTGTCGAAGCGGGGTCATGCGGTCCTACGCCTCCCGTAGGAAAGTGGCCTGACAAGAAAACTAGGAAGGGACTGTACACGAAGCGCCCTGGCGAAGCAAGCTCTAGGGTGCAAGGGAAAATGCAGGGGAACGTATATGTGCCATGCATCACCGGGGTGATTGTGGTAAGATGAACCGGTCGGCTTTCTCTTCTCTAACCCGTCCATCCTACGAGCGCAGACGGTAGGAGCACGATGCACATCGTCACGTTGGGTAATGGCACTGGGCAGGCAACCCTCCTGCATGGGCTACGCGAGTATGCCTGCGAGGTGACAGCCATCGTTGGCGTGACAGACAATGGTGGACATAGCGGCCAGCTGCGTCGCCTGTTGCACGTGCCACAGGTCGGGGATACGCGCCAGTGTCTGAGTGCACTCCTCGATGCCCAGTCAGTGTGGGGACACCTCCTGCGCCATCGCTTTACTGCAGGGGAGCTGCGTGGCCTCAGCGTGGGAAATCTGATGTTGGCAGCGCTGGCGCAGCGCCATGGCAGCTTGCACACTGCCGTGGAGAACATATGTCAGGCGGCAGGACTCCGGCAACGGGTCTTGCCGGTCTCCGATGGTGATACCCAGATTGGCGCTGAGCTGCAGGACGGACGATGCGTCATTGGGGAATGGGAGATCATACGGCGTCAACCACAGACGCCTATTGTCCGACTGTTCCTCCATCCCCCTGTGGCAGCCCATCCCGCTGTGCTCGAGGCGATTGCGGATGCGGACCTGGTGGTGATCTGTCCTGGCTCATTACTCACCGGGACCATTGCTCTCCTCTTACATCCAGGCATGCGGGAGGCGCTGGCGGTGCGCCAGGCCCCGTGTATCTATGTGTGCAATCTCATGACCCAACCGGGACAAACTGATGGGTATACGGTACGGCAGCACCTGACCGTGCTCACGACCTATCTCGGCCGTCCCGTCGAGGCCGTGGTGCTCAACGATGGGCCGTTGCCCGGCGCGGTCCTCCAACTGTATGCGCAGCATGGTTCCCATCCGGTGGTCAATGATCTGCAGGGGGCTGACGTGCCGCTCTATCTCGCCGCTCTCGTGGAACAGCCTGACGCCGAAACACTCCGCACGTATGCGCGCCCGCAAGGGCCTGGCATGGACGTTGGGCTGCATCTGCTACGGCATGACGCAAAACAACTGGCAGCCCAAGTTATGGCGATTGCTACCCATCCTCTAGCCCGTGCCGGGCGAGGGGAAAGGGGAGGGGGAGGGGATATAAGACAACGTTTTTTCCTCTCGTGAGGGGTCCGCTTTTTCATTGACAGGCATTGTACCTGCTAGGTATGATGCAGCGGCTTACCGTCTTGGGGCGCTAAGTTATTGATACACTGTATGTCTGGTATGCAAGGACGAGGAGACTAGGGAATGCTCTCTGACAGCACGCTCGGGGAGTTCTTTCGAGCGGCCATCGACATTCCAGAGATCCCCTTTGGCGAGATGCTGTGGGAGTCGGCTCAGCGCTTTCCTGAGAAAATCGCGCTCGTGTTTCAGGGGCAGAAGATTTCCTACCGTGAACTCGATGGGTTAGCCAACAGTTTTGCCAATGCCCTCGCCAAATTAGGGGTGAAGAAAGGGGACCGGGTGGCGCTGTACATGACCAACCGTCCCGAATATGTCATCAGTGTGTATGGGATCGCCCGTCTGGGAGCGGTGTTCACGCCGATGAATCCTACCTATAAAGAGGGGGAAATCGAGCATCAGCTCAACGACGCCGAAGCCAGTGTCCTGGTGGTCCAGGAATCGCTCTATCCCTTAGTGCGGACCACTCGACCACAGCTCCCGAGTCTGCAAGAGATTATTATGGTTGGGCAGCGTGCCGAAGCCGGGACGCATCTCTTTCGTGATCTTATCCGGCAGTCATCGCCGAAACACCCACCGCCGCTCACACTCAACTGGGTTGAAGACCTGGTAGCCCTGCCTTACTCCAGCGGCACGACGGGTCTCCCCAAAGGCGTGATGCTGACGCAGCAGAATCTGGTTGCAAACAACCTCCAGTTTATCTCGAGCGGGCGCATCACTGAGCAGGATACCATGCTGCTGTTTCTGCCGTTTTATCACATTTACGGCATGATGCTGGTAGGGGGAGGGTTGTATGCTGGGGCCACGCTGGTGATCATGGAGGCCTTTGATCTGGAGCGTTCGCTGATGCTGGCGCAGCAGTATGGCGTGACCCTGTACTACGCGGTCCCGCCTATCCTGGTCGCGCTCGATAATTCTACACGTTTGACGCAGTTTACCTTCCCGCGTATGCGCTACATCATGGTGGGCGCAGCACCACTTGCTCCAGATGTGGCGCAGCGGATCCAGGAGAAAATCCAGGTCCCTGTCTTGCAGGGGTATGGACTCACAGAAGCGTCGCCCGTGACACACCTGAATCCCGTTGACCAAGGGCCGATCAAACTGGATTCGGTGGGCGTGTCAGTCCCTAATCAGGAACAGAAGATTGTCGATCTCGAGACCGGGGAACGGGAGCTGGAGGTGGGGGAGATTGGCGAGCTCTACGTCAAAGGACCGCATATCATGAAGGGCTACTGGAAGGCTCCCGAGGAAACAGATCGAGCCTTGCACGACGGCTGGCTGGCGACTGGTGACATTGCCCGTATAGACCGTGAGGGCTATGTCTATATCGTTGATCGTAAGAAAGAGATGATCAAATATAAAGGTTTTGCCGTCGCGCCAGCCGAAGTAGAAGCTATACTCTTCCAGCATGCGGCCGTGGCGGATTGCGCGGTGATTGCCAAGCCCGACCCGGAAGCTGGCGAAATTCCCAAGGCGTTAGTGATCCTACGACCAGGGGAAGAGGTGGCACCTGAGGCACTGATGGAGTTTGTCGAGAGTCGTGTGGCAGGCTATAAGAAGATACGCGAAGTGGAATTTGTCACGTCAATTCCCAAAACAGCGTCAGGCAAAGTGTTGCGGCGGGTCTTGATTGAAGCTGAACGTCTGAAGGTAAATCCTCTTCCAGAGGATCTGCCGGAGGATGCGTAGCATGCCCTTCGCCTTGGGCCTGTGTTGAAAGGGAGGGGCTGGATGAAACCCCGAGTGCTTATTACACGCGTGTTGCCAGAGCCAGCACTAGATGTGGTGCGCCAGGCCTGTGAGGTCCAGCTCGATCCGCTGGACCAGCCACTGACGCCAACCGCGTTACGGCAGGCAGTCATGGGCAAGCAAGGCGTGCTGTGTCTTGTCACGGACCGTCTTGATGCCCAGGTGCTGGACACCGCCACGGAACTCAAAGTCGTGTCGAATGTCGCTGTGGGGTATGACAATATCGACGTGGCAGCGGCGACCCAACGCGGCATCCTGGTGACGAATACGCCAGGGGTGGTGACGGAATCAACGGCTGATCTCACCTGGTCTTTGCTCTGTAGTCTCGCCCGGCGTATTGCGGAGGGCGACCGTTACATCCGGGCCGGCAAATGGCGCGACTGGACCCTGCTGCTCATGGCGGGAAGTGATATCCATGGCAAAACACTCGGGATTTGCGGCATGGGCCGCATCGGGCAAGCCGTGGCACGCCGCGCCAAAGGTTTTAACATGCGTATTCTGTACCACAATCGCCAGCGTCTGGATACCGCCCTCGAGTCGGAACTCAACGCCACCTGGGTTGAGAAGCGTACACTCTTGCAGCAGGCCGATTTTGTCAGTCTGCATATCCCCTTGTCGGCTGCGACCACTCATTTCATCGGGGTGGAAGAACTCCGCATGATGCGGCCGACTGCCTACTTAATCAATGCGGCACGTGGTCCGGTCGTGGACGAAGCAGCGCTTATTCAGGCTTTGCAGCAAGGCTGGATTGCCGGAGCCGCCATGGATGTCTTCGAGCACGAGCCGCATGTGCCACAAGCACTGCAAGAGCTTGAAAACGTGGTGCTTGTACCACATATTGGGAGTGCCTCAGTGGCCACACGCACGCGCATGGCGGTGATGGCTGCCGAGAACCTCGTGGCTGTCCTCCGTGATGAGTACACGCCATACATTGTCAATCCAGCAGTGATGGCACAGGGTGCGACGTCGTCTCGACATTAAGGGCGCCCTTTGGGCCTCCCGCGAGGGGCCCCTGCGACGTTGTTATCCATCACAGCCTTGGGAAAAGGTTTGCAATACAGGCCGTCAGGTTTTCGTATTAGCCTACGTCATCGGGGTACCGCAATGGATCTGGATGCTTTTGAGGTGACTGATCTCGTCCATGGTGTGTGGGAACTCCGCCAGACTGCTCTGCAACTTGGCGAATCATCCGGCACGAAGTTCCTGTGTCCCAACTGTCAGCAACTCAAACCCTTCGCTGGGGATCAGGCGCTGGGATATTACAACAACGCCTGTGGTGTGGTGCTCGTGTGTAACGACTGTTTGCTCGACTTTCACATTCGCCGTGGTGTTGAGCGCGTAAAGCAGATGTAACTGTGAACCTTGTGCATCGTTGCGCCATGTTTTGGTTCCCGTGTCTCTTAGGCCTCCTGGTATCGCTCCTGGGAGGCTGCGATCCCCTGTACCATTCTTATTCTTTCACCGAGTCGCTGCCAACGACGCTCCCGGTGCAAGTGGTGGGAGATGAAGTCTGGGTCACGTCGATACCCGTTGGTGCCGAAGTATACATCCAGCCTTATACGCCGGATCAGATACCTTCCCATGCCACTGATCCAGCGGCCTCGCGTGGCAAAACACCCGTACGTTTTTCTCTCCCCCCTGGTAGCTACTGGCTGGAACTGGCTTTGGAGGCGGACGTCTTCGAGAGCTATTTCTCTCCGCCATACGATGATGCGCAGTTTGAGCAAGAGGGGGCAGTGTCGGAAGCCCTGCTCTTCCGTCCCTTTGCCCCTGGGGAGAAACGCCGTGTGTTACGGTACTATCGCCTGGAGAAGGAAGCCGCACAAGGCCAGACGCTCATCGCTCTCTTTCACCCACGTGGAGCGCCACTGGAGCGTGTGGCAGCTCTCTATCCGCAGGGCGAGCAATACCGCTTTGCCCCAGATGCACTGGTCGAGCTCTTGCAGCGGGTGCAGGTGCCGCGTAATGTCCAGGAGCCGTTTCTGACGCTGCTCAAGCGCGGTGGCAAAGCGTTCTGGAGCGTACGAGATGAATATGTCGTGGCACTCGAAGTACGGCGTGACGCGATCGAGGGGCGTATTGTGGCGCTCTACACCGGGACACCTCCGCCTGATCCGCTCATCCCCGATGGCGGGGGGCTGTAGGTTTAGCGCGGCACAATCGCTTCCAAGCCGCCCATATACGGCTGCAAGACCTCGGGAATCGCCACACTGCCATCAGGGCGTTGGTAGAGTTCCAGTATGGGAATGAGAATACGGGGCGAAGCAATCACAGTGTTATTCAGCGTATGGACAAACCGCACATTGCCGTCCTTATCACGATACCGGAGCCGCAGGCGCCGCGCCTGAAAATCATGGAACTTCGAGGCTGAATGGGTTTCGCCATAGGCCTGACGGCTTGGCATCCACGTCTCAATATCGTATTTTTTCACTTGTGGGATGCCGAGATCGCCTCCACAGACCACGACCACACGATAGGGGAGGCGTAGTGCTTGCAAGATCTCCTCGGCGTTCTGCAGGATGTGTTCGTGCTCCTGGCTCGAGACCTCTGGATCATTGACGCATAAGACGACCTGTTCAACTTTCTGAAACTGGTGGATACGGTAGAGCCCACGCGTATCTTTCCCGTAAGTGCCAGCTTCGCGCCGGTAGCAATGCGATAGCCCGACATAATATTTGGGCAGCTCATCCGCATGCAGGATCTCGTCCGCATGGTAGGCGGTCACAGGCACCTCGGCGGTGCCGATGAGATTGACCTGGTCTTCGGGCAGGCGATACGTTTGCTCCTGTCCCACTGGAAAATAGGCCGTGCCGACCATGGCCTCGTCTTTCACCAGATGCGGCACGAGCATCGGCGCAAACCCCTTGCGGACCATACGGTGCAGAGCAAACTGCAACACTGCCTGTTCCAGCAGGACACCAGCATTTTTCAGGAAGTACGTACGTGACCCGGCCAGCTTGACAGCCCGTGGGATATCGATGATGTCGAGGCGTTCGCCCAGCTCTACATGATCACGCGGGGTAAAGTCAAACTGCGGGATCTCCCCCCATGTCCTGAGCACAATGTTGTCCGCATCGGTGCGTCCCTCTGGCACATCGTCCGCCGGGACGTTTGGCACCCGCAGCATCAGCGCGTCAAAAGAGGCTTCCACCTCACGCAGAGGACTTTCGAGCCCGCGGCTCTCTGCCGCCACCTGCTGCATCTGCATGATGGCTTCCTGACGCGCCTCGCCCTGGAGCGTTGGGATCTCCTTGGACACCTTATTGCGCAGCGCTTTCAGACTTTCAACCTGGCTAAGGAGACTGCGGCGCTGCTCATCCAGCCGCAGAAGCTGTTGGATGTCAACGTCAATATGTTTCTTACGAGATCCTGCCTGTACCAGGTCAGGATGCGCCCGAATGAATCGAATATCGAGCATGCGACTTCCTATGTTACACGTGCGTTTCCACCGTGACGCCTAACAGCGCATGATAACGCTCCTGCAAGGGGCGATAGACTGTATCTAAAAACTCGTCGACCTGCTGCACAGCACGGCCAATATACACTTCTGGTGCGGGCTTCTCAGGAATCTGGTCACGGATGGGGGCAAAGGCCAGATCCGCATGCAGGCGTTGTAAGAGGTCGTTCTCGCCACCCTCGACACGCAGGTGCTCCCACGTGTCCATAGCATGCTGCCGGATTTTTTCGTGCAAGGTCTGCCGGTCACCAGATGCCTTGACGCCTTCCATCATCAGGTTTTCTGCAGCCAAGAACGGCAGATATTCGGCCACGCGCCGGGCGATAATCGCCGGGTAGACCACCAAACCACGTGCCACTTCTTGGTAGAGAATCAAGATGCCATCAATAGCGAGAAATGCTTCAGGAATACTGAGGCGTTTATTCGCCGAATCGTCGATGGTGCGCTCGAACCACTGCCCGGCAGCGGTAAATGCCGGGTTCAGACTGGTGCAAATGACGTGACGCGCCAGGGCAGCGATACGCTCACTCCGTATTGGGTTGCGCTTATAAGCCATGGTCGACGAGCCGACCTGGCTGGTACCAAACGGCTCTTCGATCTCGCCGACGCTCTGGAGGAGACGAATGTCATTGCTGAACTTGTGCGCCGATTGCGCCACACCTGAGAGTATGCTCAAGACCCGACTGTCGTACTTGCGTGGATACGTCTGCCCGGTCACCAGGAGGGTGCGCTCAAAACCCATCTTCTCCGCGACGCGGCGGTCGATGTATTTGACTTTATCCTCATCCCCATTACACAACTGGAGAAAGCTGGCCTGGGTGCCGGTCGCGCCTTTGGAGCCATGAAATTGCAGTGTGACCAGGCAGTGCTCCAGATCTTCCAGATCGAACACGAGGTCTTGCAGCCAC
>Ga0137375_10005801_pt1 | contig 14653 bp, 10 predicted proteins | sample SagtaG_24_FD_104936 | JGI IMG/M metagenome (GOLD analysis project Ga0137375, IMG submission 104936) | Vadose zone soil microbial communities from Sagehorn Ranch, Mendocino, California, USA - Sage1_R_113_16 metaG | ecosystem: Environmental > Terrestrial > Soil > Vadose zone | place: USA...
ACATCACGCAGGGAGACTTTTGCCCTCTCTGACCGGCGTAAAAAGTGCCCCGCAGGTCCACGCCATCAACGGTGGGAATCCGTACCTCACGCCCGACGGGCCGCGCCGGTTTGACGACTACCGGCTGGCCTTGCACAATCACCTGCAACGGTTGTGTAGCTTGCAATGGGCCGAGGCGAGCCACGAGCGTCAGGTTGACGGGGCCGAGGGCGTTCTTGTCGGCGGCGACAATCACGAGGGCGCCGTTGGCGAATGGTGGGACCGTCGCGGGAAGAACCCGGACGCCAGCCGCCGGGGCCGCCTCCAGCTGGATCTCGCCCACGCACCCCTGGCGTTGCACGTTCACATTCACTGCCTGACTTTCGCCCGCCTTCAGGGTCACCGCTCCGATCGGCCCCAGGATAAGCGAGCCCGCCGGCTCCACACGGACGTCGAGCGACTCCTCGGCGATCCTCGCACCGCCCGCCAGGACATAGACGCGCACCTGGTAGTTTCCTGGGGGCGCGTCTCGGAGGACGGTCAGAGCGAACCCGGCTTCGAGCTGCTGCGGCGGCAGAGACACCGGCTTGTCCACTTGGCGGACCGTGTCCGGCAGTCCCTCGATCATGAGGTTGAGAGGTACATCGTGCCCCGTCGAGATCAGCCGGAGCGGGACGGAATAAAGATCCCCGGGCTTGAGCCGGATGGCTGGCAGCGGCGGTAGACGGACGGCGGTCTGTTTGGCAATGGTCAACTGCACCGGCTGAGCATCCTCCAGCTCCCTGCCCTGGGCGACAACGCGAATCTGCCGCATCTCTTCGGCGGCGCCCAGTTCGGCGCGGAGCGTAATGAGGGCGTCGGTCTGACCGGGGTTGAGAAGCAGGGCCTGTTCCTCACGGACGCGCTCCGGGAGGCCCTCCACGCGCACCTCGATCGGGGCGTCCTCTCCCTGAACGCGGAGGCGGATGGGGATTTCAACACGCTGGCCGGCCGTGAGGTTGACCGCGGCAATGGGATCGAGCTTCAGGCTACGTGCGACCGGCTGCGGCGGCTGCGGTCCCGGGCCGGGGCGTGGCCCTTCGCCGGGACCGGCGGGCGGCGTCTCGCCCGAGTTCAGCAGCGCCACAATGAGGATCACCACCAGCAGGAGGATCGCCGCCCCGCCGCCTGCGAAAGCACCGGCCAGCAGCCAGCGCGGTCGGGTCGGGGTGGTTTCGACGTCTGTTGTGCGGGCGGGCTGGGGCCGCTTCTGCGTCGCGCGGCGCGGCGCCGGGGCCTCGACCGCCAACGGCACGAGTGGAATAACCTTTTCTCGATCCGCATTCTCCTTTGGCTGCGAGGGAGCCGCAGGGGGAGCCACTTCGACCGGGACCGGACCGGCCTGCACGGCGCCGGGCAGCAACTCGCGGACGCGCTTCTCCGCACGCGGCGTCAGCGGCATCACCTGGCCATCATCGACCAACTCCTCCAGGAGCGGGACGCGCTCCAGGGGGCTCACACTGGCCAGCAGCAAATGGCCGACGAGGGCGCGAGCGTCGGCATCGCCCAGCCGCCACAGTTCTTCAAACAACTTCGACGAGGCGGGCTCCTTGAAATCCTGTTCGCGGAAAAGGAGGTTTTCGTTGTTGTCGTGGCGTTCCCAGAGCGACCTGCCGCCCACGAGCAGGCAGCGCAGGACGGTGTAGATGACGAGGTGAGCGAAGCGATCGATCTCGGCGTTGCAGGTGCCGTCGCGGAGACGCTGCGGGTGCTGGTAGCCAGGGTGGCCGACCTCGCCGCTCGGAACCTCGGCCAGCGCCGGCACGAACATGCCATCGTAATCGATGAGTCGCAGATCGAGCGTGGCGGCTTTCTGGCCGGGGACGAGCAGGACGTTGCCGTGCTGCAGGTCGGCGTGAGCGATGCCGGCGGTACGCAGTTTCTGGGCGAGGGGGAGCCACATCTGGGCGAGGCGCTGGAGCACCTGCGGCCGATCGACATGCTCCCGCAGCAGGGCGTTGAGCGTCAGGCCCTCGACCCAGCGCATCTTGACGGCGGGATACCACTGGCCGCCGATGCGAATGCCCTGTTCGAGATAGCGGAAATCGACCGTGAACGGCAGGGCAGCGCGGTTGAGGTGTTCGCTGATCGCCTGGTAGCGCTGCCGCCGGGCCGGCGCCTCGCGCGTGAAGCACTTGACGGCCCAGGACTGGTTCGCGGCGCCGTTCATCTGGTAGACAAGTGCGAAGTTGCCGGCGCAGGGCATCGGCAGGCCGAGCGGACTCAGGACGGGCTGGGCGTGACGGAGTTCGTCGTCGCTGAAGCAGACCTGAGGGCTCTGGATGGCCTCGTTGTAGTCGGTCGGTTCCGGCCAGGCCATGAAGGTTTCTCCTGCCGTGCGGTGGGTGCGGTTGCGGTGCGGGGAGGTTTGATTATACGCTCGCGCGGGTGGCGGTCGCAAGGGGGTCGAGGATTGAGGATTGAAGATAGAGGATCGAGGATCGAGGATTGAAGGTAGAGGATAGAGGATAGACGAGAACCACTTGCGCAATCCTCGATCCTCGATCCTCGATCCTCGATCCTCGATCCTCGATCCTCTATCTTCAATCCTCGATCCTCGATCTGATCTCCTCTGGCACATCGACCGCCGCGGTTATAGTTTGGTGGCGGGAGGCGCTGCGGCGCCCGGCAAGAAGACACCTTTGCGAGAACCATCATGGCCACTGTAGCGCCGAACCGATCGACTACCGAGGCAGACCTGCTCCGCCAGGCTGTTCTGCGGCACGTAACCTACTCCCTGGCCGCGACGCCCGACCAACTGACGCCGCGCGAGGCGTTCCGCGCCGTCGCCCTCACCATTCGCGATCGCATGGTCGATGGCCTCCTGGCGACCGAAAAGCGTTACCGCAAGGCGGACGCCAAACGTCTCTATTACCTCTCCCTTGAGTTCCTCATCGGGCGTTCGCTGGTGAATAACCTGGTGAACCTCAGCTTACTGGAACCCTGTCGCGACATGCTCCGCGGGCTGGGCATCGACCTGGGCGACGTTGAGGAGAGCGAGGTGGACGCCGCGCTGGGCAACGGCGGTCTCGGCCGCCTTGCTGCCTGCTTCCTCGACTCGCTGGCGACCCTCGGCCTCGCCGGCTTCGGCTACGGCATCAACTACGAGTACGGCCTGTTTCGCCAGGAGATCAAGGGCGGCCAGCAGGTCGAGAAGCCGGATAACTGGCGCATCTACGGCGCACCGTGGGAGATCGAATGTCCGCGCGACGCCGTCCTCGTGCCGCTCTACGGCCGCGTCGAGCACGGCAAGGATCGCTTCGGCAATTACAACCCGATGTGGCTCGACTGGAAGGTCATCATCGGCGTGCCGCACGACGTGCCCGTGGTCGGCTACGGCGGGCGCACGGTCAATTATTTGCGCCTCTTCAGCGCCCGGGCGTCGCACGAAGTCGATATGGACATCTTTAACGAGGGCGATTATCTCAAGGCGGTGCGGCAGAAGGTCGAGTCCGAGACGGTCTCGAAGGTGCTCTACCCGAGCGACTGGGTGGCCGCGGGGCGCGAGTTGCGGCTGGTGCAGGAGTATTTCCTGGTCGCCTGCGCCGTGCGCGACATCATGCGGCGCTATCAGCAGGACCACGATCGCCTCGACTCCTTCGCCGACAAGGTTGCGGTGCAGCTCAACGACACGCACCCGGCGCTGACCGTCGCTGAATTGATGCGCGTGTTCATCGACGAGAACGACATGGCCTGGGATCGAGCCTGGGCGCTGACGACCGCGACGTGCGCCTACACGAACCACACGCTGCTGCCCGAGGCGCTGGAGCGCTGGCCGGTGCCGCTGTTCGAGAAGGTGCTGCCGCGCCACCTGCAAATCATTTACGAAATCAACCAGCGCTTTTTGGGGGCGGTGGCCGAGCGCTGGCCCGGCGACGGCGCGCGGCAGCAGCGCATGTCGCTCATCGAGGAGGGCGACGTCAAGCAGGTGCGCATGGCGAACCTGGCGATCGTCGGCAGTCACTCGGTCAACGGCGTGGCGGCGGTCCACAGCGACCTGGTCAAGAAAGAACTGGTGCCCGACTTCGCCGCGCTCACGCCGGAGAAGTTCAACAACAAGACGAACGGCGTGACGCCGCGCCGCTGGCTGCTGGCGGCCAATCCGGAACTGGCGGCGCTTATCACCGATGCGGTCGGCGACGACTGGATCACCCAGCTGGATCGGCTGCGCGAGCTGGAGGTGATGGCCGACGACAGCGCCTTCCGCGACCGCTTCCTGGCGATCAAGCGCGCGAACAAGGAGCGGCTGGCGAAGGTGATCCGCGACACGTCTGCCGAGGCGGTCGTCCCCGACAGCATGTTCGACATCCAGATCAAGCGCATTCATGAATACAAACGGCAGCTATTGAACCTCTTGCACGTCGTTCATGAGTATCTGTCCCTGGTGGACGAGGGCCGCGAGCCGCTGCAGCCGCGGACGTTCGTGTTCGCCGGCAAGGCGGCGCCGGGCTACATGGCCGCCAAGCAGATCATTCACCTGATCAACGACGTCGCAGCAGTGATCGACCACGATCGCCGCGTGCGCGAGCTGATCAAGGTGGTCTTCGTGCCGGACTACCGGGTGTCGCTGGCGGAGGTGATCATCCCCGCCGCCGACCTGAGCGAGCAGGTCTCGACGGCGGGGACCGAGGCGAGCGGCACCGGCAACATGAAGTTCGCCATGAACGGCGCCTTGACCATTGGCACCCTCGATGGTGCGAATATCGAGATTCGCGAGGAGGTCGGGCCGGACAATATCTTCATTTTCGGGCTGACCGTGCCGGACGTGCGGCGGCTGCAGAGAGAGGGATCGTATCGGCCGTGGGAGATCTATCGGCGCAATGCCGCGGTGCGGCGGATCCTCGACGCCATCAAGGGCAATCGCTTTTGTCCGCGATCGCCCGGACAGCACGAATGGGTGTACCACAAACTACTCGCGCCGGGGGAGCATTATTTCCACTTGGCGGACCTCGAATCGTACCTGGAAACGCACGACGCGGCGGCGCGGCTGTATGGGGATCGGCCGGCGTGGGCGACGAAGGCCATCCTGAACGTGGCGCGGGTCGGGAAGTTCTCCAGCGACCGGACCATTCGAGAGTATGCTCAGGAAATTTGGGGGATGGAGCCGATTCTGTCCTGAGGCCCCAGGGAGTGCTGTGCTCGCCTGAGGGGCGCTGCTTGCGGCTTCGCGCTACTTTGCGCTGGGCCGCAAACGCCGCCCGGATGTCTTACACATCGGAAACCGTAGGTGCCGGCGATGGACGAACTCCTCTTGGCGCGGATGTTTGGCGGGGGCGCCTTCTCCGGCATGGACCTGACGGCCCTGCTCGCCTTTGTCGCGTTTGCGGTGGTTTACCTGATCATTCCCGTCATCGGCTATCGGCCCGAGCGGCCCGCGGGGCTGACGGCGTCGCTGTATTTCCTGGTCGCCTATGCGGGGCTCTCCCTGATTCAGTTGCTCATCCAGTGGGCCCAACTCCTGGAGCAGATCGGCGGGCGCGGCGGCGGCCGCGGCGAGGCGGGGGTTCATCTCCTGTTCCTGTTCGCCCTGCTGAAAATGGCGATGTTTGTCCTCTCGATGGTGGCATTTGTCGTTGGCTTGCGGTCGCTGCGGCTGCGCGACGCGAGCGCCGAACTCTTTCGACGGCCGTTCCCAGACGACTACGACCCTGAAGATCGTCCCGAGGATAGGCGTCGCTGATGTGTTGTGGTTGTCAACACTCATCAGCACAGGCTTCGAGGTGGCAGCGAAAACCGCCGGGATAAACCCGGCGGCTCGTCATAACTACAACGAGCGGCGGGGTTTATCCCCGCCGTCCCCACGCCGTTCACCCTTTGTCCGTTAGCTCTTACAATCCCGGCTGCACGCCGAGCCTGCGCGGCACCGGCGGATTGCCGGCATCCGGGAGAGTCGGGGCAGGTTGCACCGTCCAGCCGTGTGGCGCCGGGGCAACCTCGGCCGCCGGCGTCGGGTACGGACAATGCGACCAGTCGGGCGGGAACGGCCACGGCCGCCAGCACGGTTGGAAGTAGCCCCAGTGCGGCAGGTCGCAGGGATTGCACACCGGCCGCGGACAGCCGCACTTGATGCAGATGCGCGGCGGGCCTTCCATGCAATGGTGGTACGGCGGTGGACAGTGATGGTGCTGGCACGGCTGACCGCACGACGGACATCCCGAGATGCCGCAGCCACCCAGACCGCATTCCTGGCTGCGTGCAGTCCCTTGCACACTCAGGATCAGGGCCAGCGGAAGGCAAACGACGATGGACCTGAGTCCAACAAGTTGACTGGACATCAATCCCCCCTCCGTGGTTCGTGGCGACAAGCAGCCTTGCTTGTCGCGGAGAAAAGGCGACAAGCAAGGCTGCTTGTCGCCACGAACACACCCTAGCGTCGCACTCCACCGAGCGCTGGCGCCGAACTCGTGCGGCCGCCTCCGGTGGACATCGGGAAATACGTCGAGTAGTTGAAGAACGCGGTCGGATGGCCGGTTTCCGGCAGGCTGAAGCCTGCGGAGCCGTCCAGCGGAGCGAACGGCTGGCCCAGTTGCGGCATTGTCTGCTGCTGCACTTGCAGTTGCAGGATGGACTTCGCCGTGTTGAGTTGCGGTTGGACCAGCCCGAAGTAGTTGATGGCCGGATTGCCGCCGCGGGTCATGTTCAGGTAGGGGCTCACGGCCGGGCGCTGAAACGGGTTCACTGGTTGCTGCCCCGGTAAGTACACCTGGGCACTGGCCTGGCTCATGCCCAATGGCGGTACAAGGGCAAGGGCCACAGTGACGGCGAACGCGAGTCGCTTCCTCATCGGTCTCTTCTCCTGGTCGGCCGCTCCAGCCTGGGTACAAGGGCAGGTCGGAACGGTAATGCCGGTTGTAACACTGATGCAAGTAATGCATGCGCCGCCGAAGATGTCAAATACGCCGATTCTTCTGTCCGCTCCGCAGGGTTCACCGTCTCCTCCAACAATCGACCGTCGCTGAGCGCCGGGATCAATCAATGTGGCCCCGCTTGCGGGTTAGCGCTCCCATCGCTAACCCGCGAGCGGGGCGAAGGATGCTCAGCGGACAACGCCGATGAAGGCGCCGCTGTTGGTGCCATTATTGTTGTTGTTGTTGCGGAGGCTGTTCACCGTCGAGCTGCCCAGCAGCACCAGGCCGAGGGTCCGCTCGATCGGGGCAAAGATCTTCGACAGCCAGTTGTCCAGGGCAATCAGCCGATCTGCGTGGACGAAAACGCGGTCGCCCGGGAACAACTGATAGTTGGTGCAGGTTGCGCCGCCCTCGGTGATTGCCCGCCAGTCCACCGGCAGCACCTGGAAGCAACCGTTGCCGCACGGCGCCGGCCGGGCCACCTGGATGCGCCGCTTCGAGGCAACCGGCGGGAGTCCCTGGATGTTCGCAATGGCGTCGAGAACCGTTTCGTTGCCGGTGATCGGGAAGCGGTAGATCGCCTGCCCGAAGCCGCCGCCGTCGGTGATGACGTAGTAGACCTTGCTGTTGTACGCCGCCACGTCCACCGAGATCTGCGGGTTGAGGAAATACTTCGATAGGTGCTGCTCGATGACGCACTTGAGCTGACCGAGCGTCAGGCCGGCCACGTAAACGCAGCCGTAGGTGCCCAGGCTGATTGTGCCGTCCTGGCGGACGAGATGCTGGCCGCGCGTCTGCTGCAGGCCGCGGTACTGCAAGAGTGTGATCGACACCTGCGGGTCGCGCAGGATGGTGCCGAGATGCCTGCGGATCTCGGCCTGGGCCTCCTCGACGGTCATGCCGACGATGCGCACGGCGCCGTACGCGAAGCCGAGGTTGACCGTGCCGTCCGGCGAAACGACGTAGATGCCCTGGACGGGCTGATTGGGCAAGGTGTTGGTGACGATGATCTGCAGTTGCTCCAGCGGCTCAATGCGATACGGCGGCCTCGGGATCAGGCGCAACGTGTCGATGTAGAGAATGTCCGGCGGAGCCACGGTGTAGGGCGGATGCGAGGACGGCGTCAACTCGACCGGCAGCGGTCCGGGGGACGGCGGCCCGTGATCGTCCGGCGGCATCAGAGCGTCCACTCCCGGCGGGTAGGAATGTCCGTCGCCGGGCGGCGTGTACGAGAGCTGTGCGATGGCGGCCGGCGCGGGGGCATAAGGATAATTCGCCGTCTGCTGGACCTTGCAGCGGACGCAGCCCACCTCGCCGCCGGTGATTGTCGGCGTGACCGGGCTCGTGGGGAGCTGGCAACCGGTGCTGCCCAGGCAGGTTCCCAGCACTGCCAGGAGCGCCAGGAGCAGTTTCCGCTGGCCTCGAATGATCATCTCCCAACTCCTTAAATCGTGGCGCGTTCGGGTTCTGCCCGACCGGCGGCGCCCATCCCCCGCGCCGTGCCGGTAAGGGCTTCCCCGGAGAGCGGCCGCGATGCGTCGTCCCCGCCCGGGATTCGAGCGCAGGGATACGCCTCGCCGGAAACACGTTCGTGATCTGTGAGAGGCGGGCTTGTAGTCGCACGGCCGGAAGAATGCAAGAGGAAAATGCGCACGGTCGGCCCGATGTGAGAACCCCTCCCCCCAACCCCCTCCCCGCAACGGAGAGGGGGAGCAAGACAAGCGGCGTTTCTTCTTCTCCCCCTCTCCTCGCAGGGGAGGGGGCTGGGGGGAGGGGTTTCCAAGTGCTAACCCCCAAGCGGGGTGGAAGTTGCCGCACAGGTCTCCTATATCAACTCTTTCTGATCCAAGGGGAGAATGTCCGCCTTTCCGGAGGTCGTTTGCCGTGACACCCAAAGAAGTTCTGGCCCTGATCCGCGAAAAGGAAGTGCGGGCCGTTGATCTGCGGTTCATGGATTTCCCCGGCCTGTGGCAGCACTTCACCATCCCTGCCGAGACGCTGGGCGAGAACACCTTCGAGGAGGGCCTGGGCTTCGACGGCTCCAGCATCCGCGGCTGGCAGGCGATCAACGAGTCCGACATGCTCGTCCTGCCGGTCCCCGAGACAGCCTTTCTCGACCCGTTCTGCAAGGACGTCACCCTGACGATGATTTGCAACATCCAGGATCCGCTCACGAAGGAGGACTACTCGCGCGACCCGCGCAATGTCGCCCGCAAGGCCGTCAACTACCTGAAGTCTACCGGCATCGCCGACATCGCCTTCTTCGGCCCCGAGCTGGAGTTCTTCGTCTTCGACGACGTCCGCTACGACCAGACGCCGTATTCCGGCTACTACTACCTCGACAGCTGCGAGGGCGCCTGGAACACCGGCCGCGACGAGAAGCCGAACCTCGGCTACAAGCTGCGCTACAAGGAGGGTTACTTCCCCGTGCCGCCCTCGGACGCGCTGCACGACATCCGCTCTGAGATGATGCTGACGATGATCCAGTGCGGCCTGAAGATCGAGGCGCAGCACCACGAGGTCGCCACCGGCGGCCAGGGCGAGATCGACATGCGCTTCGCGCCGCTGGTCGAGATGGCGGACAACGTCATGAAGTACAAGTACATCATCAAGAACGTGGCCCGCAAGCACAACAAGACGGCGACGTTCATGCCCAAGCCGCTGTTCATGGACAACGGCAGCGGCATGCACGTCCACACGTCGCTGTGGAAGAACACGGCCCGCGACCCGGTGAACCTGTTCGCCGGCAGCGGCTACGCCGGCCTGTCGGACATGGGCATGTACGCCATCGGCGGTCTGCTCAAGCACGCCCCGGCCCTGTGCGCCATTACCAACCCGACGACGAACAGTTACAAGCGCCTGGTGCCCGGCTACGAGGCGCCGGTGAACCTGGCCTACAGCCGCCGCAATCGCTCGGCGTCGATCCGCATTCCGGTCTACTCGCCGAGCCCCAAGGCGAAGCGCGTCGAGTTCCGCTGTCCCGACGGGTCGAGCAATCCGTACCTGGCGTTCTCGGCGATGCTGATGGCGATGATCGACGGCATCAAGAACAAGATCAACCCCGGCGAGCCGCTTGACAAGGATATTTACGATCTGGAACCGGAGGAGCTGGAGAAGGTGCCGAAGACGCCGGGTTCGTTGGAGGAGGCGCTGACGAATTTACGGAAGGATCACGAGTTCCTGCTGCAGGGGGAGGTGTTTACCGAGGACGTGATCGACACGTGGATCTGGTACAAGCGCGAGAAGGAAGTGGACGCGATCCGCCTGCGACCGCACCCCTATGAGTTCATGCTGTACTACGACATTTGAGCCGAATTGCTCCCGCTTGCGGGTTAGCAGACTAGCGCGCCCGCAAGCGGGAGAACCTTCGATACAATGACTTGAGGAGGTTCTTTCATGACTCGAATCGTTGTGACCTCGAAGGTCGGATCAGACGGTGTGTTGCACCTGACGTTGCCCCTCGAAGACGCTATCGCTGGTCAGGACGTGCGCGTAACGGTCGAACCCGTCGCTGGGCCCGCGCCGACTCCGGAGGAGTGGCGACGGGCTGTGTTGGCGACGGCGGGCCAGTGGCAGGGCGATTTCGAGCGCCCGCCGCAAGGCGACTACGAGGAGCGGGAGCCGCTTTCATGAGGTAGCGATTGGAATGGCGGATTGCGTGATCTGCGCAGAGCCGTGCAATCCCTGTTACACTCGGAGGGGTACGATGTGGATTGTCTTGGCACATTCCTAACTTGCTGGGGCGCCTTCATCGTGGTCTGCATGGTCCTGAGTGTCATCTTCAAGCCACGCTGCCCCGCCTGTCATCGTCGGTCGTTGGTTCCCGTAGAGCAGCCCTGCTATTGGATCGGCACTGTGAATCAGATCCCGGTCGCTCGGTGCAAGTCCTGTGGGGTGACATCTGAGTGCGATGTCACAGGTCGTTGGAGACCTACGGGAGCTGTTTAATTCATGTTTTCTCCAAAATCTCGTCCGGCAAGTTCCAACCGCGGATCAGGTTCATGACTCGCCGGTGGATACGAACTCGGTACTCCACGGCTGGCCTCCCGGTCAACCCTGGCGACTCCGGTTCTCGACGCGCTGCCGCCAGGTGTCCACGTCCACGCCGGCGATTTGCGCGAAAGCTTCGTCTACGTCGAGGTAGTCTTCCGGTCGGTTGCCCGCCCGGACCTCGGCGATCTCCTGCGGGCTACCGACCGGCCAGCGCTCCAACACGCTCTGTTTGGCATCCACAAGGCGCTGGGCTTCTTGATCCAGCCGGCAAATCCAGTCTTTTCCGCCTGCGGAATCGGCAACGGGGCCGGCCAGGCCCTTGAGGGATGCCACGAGCTCGAGGTACTTCGCGGTCAACTCCTCGATGGCCTGCCGCCTCTCCTGGAGCCAGGCGACCGTGAGGTTCGCCACTTTGAAGATCAGCTTGTATTCCTTCTCCAGGAGTTGCTGTCCCGACGTGGAAAGCTCAACACACAGGGTCACCAAGTCCTGGAAAGCCCGTCCTGCCAACACAGCATGTCCCGCCTCATGCACTGCGATCTGCTGCACGGACAGCATCCGGTCTCGGTAGTGTCGTTCGAGCACCGTCTCAGGCATGGGGCAAACCTCCTCACGTGTTGGCAGCAATGTGGTAGTAGTATACCCCATCCCGACGCAAAGCGCCAACGACAAGTCGATCGTCCAGAACCGCTCGTCGCTTGGAGCCTGGGGATGGCTGCGAGCCTTCCGTGGCAAGATCGCGGCAGAATCCCTGAGAGAAAAGGGTCGCAGGGAACCTCCTCAGACACTCAGGCGCTTCAGCAACTGGATCTGCCCCGCGTGGTAGACGTCGTGCGCCGCGATGCCCGTGATCAGCGCCAGATTGCTCACCTTGCTCCCTGCTGGCGTCTTGTACAAGTCTTCCGGTGCGAAGGTCGCGATGGCGGCGCGCAGGGTCCGGTGCGTGGCTTCGAGCAAGGCCACGTCGGCGCGCCACGCTTCCTCGGTCAACTCCGTCGGCCGCACGAACCAGTTCGAGCCCTTCAGCGGAAATGAGCCGCGTTTCTCGCCGAGCAGGCGCCGCCGCACCGCGTACTTCCAGTAGGCGGCGTGGACGACGATTTCCCAGATATTGTGTCGCTCCGGCGCCGGTCGCCACGCCGCTTGCTCCGGGGTGACGCCGCGGATCGAGCCGCGCAGGTTCGGCCCGTGCCATGCCTTCTTCTCGAACGACGTGTCGAGCAAGTGCAGGAGTAAGCCGATCTCAGGACTGGGTTTCTTCGCTGCCATGCCGTCCCCCTCACAGGGCAGCCAGCACAGCCCGGGTGACGTCGGCGGTGCCGGCCGAGCCGCCCAGGTCCGGCGTGCGGGCCGCGCCGCTTTTCAGGACCGCCGCCACCGCGCTGCGCAGGGCGTCGCCGCTTTTCGTCAGTCCCAGGTGATCGAGCAGCAGCCCCACCGACAGCACCGCCGCGAGCGGGTTCGCAACGCCCTTGCCGGCGATGTCTGGCGCCGAACCGTGTACCGGCTCGAACATGCTCGGGTAGGTGCGCTCCGGATTGATGTTGGCGCTCGCCGCCAGGCCGACGCTCCCCGTCACAATGGCGCTCAGGTCGGTCAGGATGTCGCCGAACAGATTGCTCGCCACCAGCACGTCGAAGACTTCCGGTTTGCGCACCAGGTCCATCGCGGCCGCGTCCACCAGGAGGGAGTTGGTCTGGATGTCAGGGTAGTCCTTCGCCACATCCTTGAAGGTTTCGTCCCACAATGTCATGCCGTAGACCAGGGCGTTCGACTTCGTGATCGAGATTACCTTCTTGCGCCGCCGGCGTGCTCCCTCGAAGGCCGCCCGCATGATGCGCTCGCAGCCGCGCCGGGTGAATACTGCCGTTTGGATGGCGATCTCCGCCGGCATCGACTGGTACAGACGGCCGCCGATTGGCGAATATTCGCCCTCCGTATTCTCGCGATAAACGACCAGGTCGATCGACCCCGGCGCCTTGTCGCGCAGCGGCGACTGCACGCCGTCGTAGAGGTACGACGGCCGCAGGTTGACGTACTGGTCGAACCTGCGCCGCATCGGCAGCAGCAGGCCGTTGACGGTCACCGTGTCGGGCACGTCGGGGCTGCCGATGGCGCCCATCAGGATCGCGTCGTGCTTCTGCAGCAGTTCCCAACCACCGTCGGGGACCATCTGCCCGGTTTGCTTGTAGTGGGCCGAACTCCACGGCAGACGGTTCCACTCCAGGCTCGCCCCGTCACGACGCAGAGCGGCGTCGGCGACGCGAATTGCCTCGTCAATGACCTCTGGCCCGATGCCGTCTCCGCCGATGACCGCGACGCGAAAAGGTGCCATTGCAGGTTGTTCCCAGATTCTCTATAGATGCGGCGGCCTGTGTGCCGATTCCTCTATTTTGACGAAAACCTCAATTTAGGCGGCTTGGGAAACGGGTCAATATGCAAAGGGCGCGCGAGCGGGGAACACGGCCGACACCGCGGGGACGGGGCAGCGGCTCCGTCGCCCGGACACTCGCCGCCTGCCTTTGCGGCCTGTTCACGGCCTTGAGCGGCTGCAACATGGCCCAGCGCAACGACCGCGGCCGCGAAACTCCTCCCGACCCCCTGAAAGGTGAGATGGTTCCCAAGGGTTACGCCCCCGGAGTGGGGCCGGTTGCCTCGGGCGCGACGACGAAGTCCAAGACAGGGGTACCACCACTCCCGGCGGCCACCTCCTCGCCGAGCCCGGCGGAGATCGTCCAGCGCGGCCCGCCGGATCCGCTCTATGGTGAGCAACCATCCCTGGCGATTGGCAAGACGACAGGACCGACACAGCCCGTCGCGAGCTGGCAGCCGAACGGCCCCTCTGGGGTGTTGGCGTCGGGGCAGGGCGGTGCTCCTCCGGTCGGCGCCAGCCTCCAGGAACCGGTGCCGATGGTGGCGCCGCGCGCCGGTGGGCTTCCCGGGACGGTACCTCCCGGCACCTGGTCCAGTGCCGCCGGAATGAGCTACGACCAGTTGCAGGACGCTCTCGCGAAGTTCAACCCGAGGTCGCAACGTCAGGAAACGGTGCCAGGCGGCTTCAAGTTCACCTGCGAGATACCGAATCCGCAACGTCCCGAATTCTCCCGCCACTATGAAGCTACTGCTCGCGACTACAGGTCCGCCTTGCTCGCGGTGGTGGAGCAGGTCGGCCGCGATCGTCAGGGTAGGTGATCAGGGGAAAATCCGAAACTCGAAATCCGAAATCCCGCCCGTTGTGGCACGGTCTCCTGACCGTGCCACTCTTCCGACCGCAGGTCTCCCTGAGTCCCGAGGAGACCTTCGGTCAGATGCCGTGGCACGGTCAGGAGACCGTGCCACAACGAGGTGCTTGTCCTAACTGTTGCCTCCCCTCGGCCCGAGGACGCTGTCGATGGCCTGCTGCGGCAGCGTGGTCGGCCTGCCCTCCGGCGTCACGAACACACCCAGCGAATAGTCGCGCGCCAGCAGCTTGCCCGTTGCGGTGTTGTAGATCTCGTGTGTCCAGGCGCCGCGCACCTTGCCCAGCTCGCACACCCAGCTGACAATCTCGATCTCGTCGTTGTCCAGGGCCGGCGCGTGATACTCGATATCGTGGCCGCCCTGCACGATCAGCCAACCCTCGCGCCGTGAACGCTCCAGTACGTAGCCGGCCTCGCGCATCGCCTCGAAATAGGCCTGTCCGATCCATTGCAAATAGCAAGCGTGGTTGACACGCTGGGCGGTGTCCAGTTCGTGGAACTGCACGCGCCGGCGGTAGCGGTAGCGGTGCGCCCCATCGGTCGGGGTGGCCTTCT
>Ga0137375_10005816_pt1 | contig 14631 bp, 12 predicted proteins | sample SagtaG_24_FD_104936 | JGI IMG/M metagenome (GOLD analysis project Ga0137375, IMG submission 104936) | Vadose zone soil microbial communities from Sagehorn Ranch, Mendocino, California, USA - Sage1_R_113_16 metaG | ecosystem: Environmental > Terrestrial > Soil > Vadose zone | place: USA...
CAATGGACACCAGCCGTGGCGATGCAGCGCCGCCGGGCTTGTCGCCCGCTACGCTCAGCAGGTGCTCCTGGCAGGGTCGGCACCGCCGATCGTCCAGCAGGTCGGCCCGCACACCTTCCAGGTGCGCAAGCCCGACGCGGGCCTGGTCGCCACCGTACGGCTCGCCCAGCCGATCAACCAAGGGCCTTGTGGCCTGTGGGTCATCACCGGCGTGGACCGAAACGGCTGACACGACAGATGACGCCCACCCGTGGGCTGCATGACCGCGTTCACGCAGCCCACGGCCTCATGCGGAAGCCACCAAGCCGATCCCATCCAGGCACCTCCCCGTAGCGACCGCCGCAGCTCCAAGGCCACCGCGCGGACCGTGCGACGTTTCCACCACGACGCCGAGATCGTGACCGGCTCCGGCCCGGCGATGCCCTCCTGCCGGCGTTGCCCATGCGTGCGGTCTCCCCACCGCCGACTGCGCCAGGACCACTGATGCCCTGATGAGAGCGGATCTCCCGGAGTGGTGGGGCGCCCGGCACCCCGAGCGCATGGGAAACACCCCCAGCAGCACCAGCACGCTGTCGGCTGGTTCTCAACGGCGGCTTCACGGTGCTCGATGGCCAGCAGCGCCGCCTCCACCACCGCGCCCATACCCTCGGATTCCCCGACCTGCACAGCTACCTGGTGGCGCGCTGCCAGCACGACGCCAGCCTGGCCCAGCTCGCCGGTGAGCTCGACACCACCATTGACGTGGTCCGCCGGCTGCTCAACCAGGCCGGCATCCAACGCTCCCCACGTATGGTCCGCAGCGCCCGTCAGCGCCGCCGGACCACCGACCAGCGCCTCACCCAGCGAGCCGCCCAGCTCGGCTTTGTCAGCCTGCACGCCTACCTGGCTGACCGCGTGACCCGGCAGGCGTGGCCACTCACCCAGATCGCCGACGAGATCGGCGTGAACCGGGATACGGTCAGGGACCGGTTGGACCGCCATGGGCTGCGCCGCACCAAACAGACCGCTCGCTGACCCGCCGACCCTGGCCGGATCGCGACCGATCGCATGCAACGGCCGTGGCGTCCGGAGAGCCATCGAGGTGAGCGGCTTGTGCACCACACGTCGGGAAGCGACCCTCGAAACTGAACTGGGGAGACTTCCTGGCCGGGCTTCCCCCGGTGGCCAGAACCTCCTACGGGCATGCTCAGCATGCGGGCATGCTGAGCTGGGGTGTTCCTGTCGTGTCCCCGAATCTGTTCCGGCTCAGACGTATCCCGAGCAGGGAACAGGTCAGCGACAGATCGGGGACGTCCGCAACCAACGTCGAGGTGTCCCCGATCTGCTCCTCACGTGTCCCCAACTCATGCACCGATCAAGGCGGCCCCGAGGATCTCCTCGACGAACTCGCAGCTCAGCACCACGACCGACTTTCTGGCACCCACGGGTCGACCGGCTGCTCGGCCCCATCCTCTATCACGGCTATGACCTGGCCGCCCCGATGTATGAGCGGCACAAGTTCGACGGCACGATCACCAACGCGATCGCCTTCCCGCTGACCGCCGCGCTCTACGGGCAGCGCCTGCGCCAGCCGATCGGCGGCTACTTCGGCTTCTCAGGACGGCTGGCCAGCCACTGGGCGCGCAAGCAAGTCTGGCACACCGACGCGGCGCGCTTCGGGGTCGATATCTGGATGACCACCGTGGCGCTGTGCGAGGACTTCCGCGTCTGCCAGGCGATCCTCGGCGCCAAGCTGCACGACGCCAAGGACCCAGGCCGTGACCTGGGCCCGATGTTCCGCCAGGATGCAACAGTCCTGCGGTGTCACACCATGGGGATACAACTGCGGTAGCGCTCGAGGAGGATCGCTTCGGCTGGAGTCGAGGTCGCGGCGTGCCTCAGGATGATGGCGGTGACGATGGCCGGTTCGGCGTCGCACGACGGTTGTGTGGGATCGTCCACTCGTGCTCATGCCGCTACTGACCGGGCATTCGGCGAATCGGGCATGGATATCCTGCGCTGTCTGTCTCATCGCCTCTTCGAGGTGGTTGTTGGCTGTCGGCCCTCTGGTGGTGTAGAACTGCGCCCGCTGAGCGATCCAACTTGTCGTTCGAGGGTCTGTCCGACTGATGCCGATATGCGTGGTGTCGTTGAGTGTGGGAGGCTTCAGCCGTGCCGAACGACCTTGTCCTGGCGAGCGGTCAATCGTTGGTTCGTGCCTGTACCCGCCCAGCGAGTTGGCTGCCTCGTGCCCCCGCCAGTACCGCTCAGGTAGCAGCTTCTGTTGATAGCGGTCAGCTGATGCTTGACCTAGGTGAGGCGTTCGCGCCGTCCGTGGCTGAGCGTGCCAGACGACGCCGGGCGACCGGGGCGGGCCGATCCCGCAAGCCAAGCTCGGCCGGCGCACCGACATGGTCCACGACCTCAAAGGCGCTTTCTCCGACTCTGCTGGTGTTGGATTTCCATGTCGCGCTTGGGCTGCCATGGGCGGCGACGCCGAATGTCGCCGAGGTCCCTGACGGGCTGGTTCAGTTGCGGATCGCGCTCCTGGAAGAAGAGGTTGCCGAGTTCGCTCGTGCCGCCCAGGCCCGCGATCTTGTCGGCATTGCCGACGCGCTCGCCGACATCGCCTATGTCACCTACGGTGCGGCGGTCACCTTTGGTATCGACTTGGATGCGGTGATTGCCGAAGTCCATCGGTCCAATATGAGCAAGCTTGACGAGCATGGCCGCCCGGTGTTGCGTGCCGACGGCAAGGTGCTCAAGTCCAGCCGCTACCGCCCACCGGATGTCGCGGCGGTCCTTGCCCGCGCGCGGGCGCTCACTCAACGACCTAAGTAGCCACACGGGTTGCCATGCCCGACTGCGGCGGGCTGCGTCGCTTTCACGTTGCGGCGAGCACCGTCACGCGTGGATCGGGTGTGTCGGGTGGATCGGGTAGGCTCCCCTGCATGAGTAGCAACGCGAGCATCTGGTCGGGCGGCGGGGGGTTTTGGACCAACCCGTCTGTGTTGGCGTTTGCTGGCGACCGGGATCCTGTCGAGGCGATCACCGAGCTCGCCCAGCACGTCGTGGTGGCGGCGGTGGATGCTGGGTGGGAGGGACCGCCGTTTGATCCCTTCTTGCTCGCGGATCTGCTTGGTGTACCCCTGATGGCCTATCAGGGACTGTTCGACGCGCGCACGGTCCCGAGCGGAGGGCAGGGTCTGTCCCGCAATGAGATGCTGGGTGAGGTTCTTGGGCCGACACCCCCGGTGCTGATCGAGTACAACCCTGCGCGACCGCGGGGGCGGCTGCGTTATTCGGTGGCGCATGAGCTTGCCCACACGTTGTTTCCGGATGTTGCGGCGATGGCCCGCAACCGGACTCGGGCTGGGGCCGTTGCGGAGCTTGCTCGCAGCGACGAGTGGCAGCTTGAGCTGCTGTGCAACATCGCCGCCGGTGAGCTGCTCATGCCGACCGATACCCTTGCCGGGCTGGACGACAGCGACCTTGACATTGACGCGCTGATGGCGGTCCGGGCGCACTTCGATGTCTCGACCGAGGCGCTTCTGCGGCGAGTGGCAGCCAAGACCCGACAGCCGGTAGCAGTGTTCGCGGCCTCTCGGGTCCGAGCCGACGATACTGACAGCCCGTTTCGGGTCGAGTACGCGGTTGCATCCCGCAGCTTTGCCGGTCCCCTCCGCCGCGGCCAGCAGCTGCCGGCAGATAGCGTGCTGGCCGAGTGCGCCGCGGTTGGCTTCACTGCCCGCGGCACTCTGGAAGCCGCGACGGCCGGCACCGGGTTGGCGGTGCAATGTGTGGGGCTACCGCCCTACCCCGGGCAGCGGCTGCCCCGAGTTGCTGGATTCATCCGAAGCGCTGAAGCCCAAGCGACCGGGTCTCCATCGATCAGCTACGTCGCCGGTGATGCGACCCGGCCGCGTGGCAGGGGCTCCAGACTGATCGCGCACGTGGTCAACAATCAGGCCAGGCGCTGGGCCCGGCACAGCTTCGCCGGCCAACTCGCGCAGACCTATCCCCACGCCGCATTCCTATTCTCGACCTGGGTACTCGACGACCCTGCGCATCTGCGGCTCGGGAGCGTCCACTTCGGAGCAGTCCCTGATCAGGACATCACCGTTGCCTCCATGGTCGCCCAATACGGGTACGGTCCGTCAGATGAAATGCGGCTGCGCTACGAGGCGCTGGAAGCCTGCCTGCGCACCGTCGCCGAACACGCAGCCCGACTGGACGCGTCGGTGCACCTGCCCAGGATCGGGACGGGCCAGGCTGGGGGCCGCTGGTCGGTGGTCCGCGAACTCATCGACCGCACGCTGTGCCGCCACCACGTCCCGGTCACCGTGTACACCCTGCCTGGTCAGCGGCCAGACGACAACGGCGAGGGCATCACGCTTCGATTCCTACGTCCTGGCGGCACGCACAGACCGGTTGACTCGGTTCGGCCAGCCCGGCTGGTTGGGACGCCACCGTCCCCACCAGCTAGCCCCACGAGCCAACGGCAGGACGGGAGCAGCTAGCTGTGCCGCTGACCCTCGTTGCACTCTCGGGACCGGTCAGCTCCGGGAAGACAACGCTGGCACGTTGGCTTGCCGACCGCTATGGGGTCCTCCACTTGCGGACCCGGCAGCTAATGGTTGCCTACGCGCAGGCCAGCGGCCTGCGGCTTCCCATGGAACGGGCGGCGCTGCAACGCTACGGCCACCAGCTTGACGAGCAGACCACTGGACGCTGGGTTGTCGATGGGCTGAGCCGCACGATCGCCGACCTTGATGCTGACATCGTGATCGTCGACTCGATCCGCACCACGGCACAGCTGGACGCGCTGCGGGATGTGTTCGGCCGCCGACTGATCCACGTCCACCTGCTCGCCCCACAGGACGTCCTGGAGGCCCGCTATCAGGCCCGCCGCGCCACCTCGGCGGTGATCGAACTCGCCTCCTACGCCAAGGTTGCCGAGGACGCCACCGAAGCCAACATCGGCGCGCTCGCGGAGGAGGCCGACGCGATCATCGACACCAACCGCACCCGCCCGGAGGATGTCGCGGTGCGCTGCGCCGCAAAGCTTGGACTCCTCCCCCAGCTTGATGAGCGGCTGGTGGATGTCGTGGTCGGCGGCGGGTTCGGCAGCGAAGGCAAAGGCAACGTCGCCTACTACCTCGCCCCCGAATACGACCTGCTGGCCCGCGTGGGCGGCCCCAACGCCGGCCACATCGTCCCACTCGACCCGCCCTACACCCCACCAGCTGCTCCCCAGTGGAACCCGCGCCAACGAGCACGCCCTGCTGGTGATCGGCGCGGGCGCCGTGCTCAACGTCGACCGGCTGCTCGCAGAGATCGCCGACTGCCAAGTCGAGGTGGACCGGCTGTGCATCGACCCACAGGCCATGGTGATCGACGACGCCGACCGAGCCGGCGAAGAAGCACTGAAGGCCCAGATCGGCTCGACCGGGCAGGGCGTCGGCCGGGCTACCGCCCGGCGGATCCTCGGTCGCGGTGGACCGCTGGACGGCTTCCCAGCAGTGCAGCTGGCCGGCAACGTGCCCGCGCTTGCGCCCTACACCCGGCGCCGCGCCGTGGAGGTCTTTGCGGATGCGTTCGCCCGCCACCAGCGCGTCCTGCTCGAGGGCACCCAGGGGACCGGTCTGAGTCTGTACCACGGCGACTATCCCTCGGTCACCTCCCGCGACACCACTGTCGCGGGCTGCCTCGCCGAAGCCGGAATCGCCCCCCACCGCGTCGGCCATGCGGTGCTGGTCACCCGCACCTACCCCATCCGCGTCGGCGGCGAGTCCGGCCCGATGTCGCAAGAGATCGCCTGGGAAGCCGTCGCCGACCGCTCTGGCGTGGACCTCCACGAAATTTTGGAGACCGAGAAGGGCTCGGTCAGTGGCCGGCAACGCCGCGTGTCGGAATTCGACTGGGTCCTGCTGCGCCGCGCTGCCGAGATCAACGGCGCCACCGACATCGCCCTGACCTTTGCCGACTATCTGGATGTGGAGAATCTCCAGGCTCGCCGCTTCGACCAGCTGACCCGGCCTACCATCGAGTTCATCGAGGAGGTCGAGCAGGTCGCCGGCGCGCCCGTTACCTTGGTGTCGACCCGCTTTCACCAGCGCAGCATCATCGACCGTCGTGCCTGGCGACGCGGCCGCTCCTGACCGACCCAGACTTGAGATTGGAGGCTGCTCGCTCCAAGCGTGCCGGGCGCCATGCTAGGCTGCCTGCCTTGGCATGGACCCAACAGCCACCTGAGCCTGCGGCATGCGCATCGATGAGCTAATCGAGTACTACCCACGCCTGTATCACATGGCCGAGGACGGCAGCTGGCCCAGTATCACCTGTCATGGGCTGCTCAGCACCGAACGCCTCGTGGACCTGTTCGAGGTCCCAGAACCGCAGCGGACCGCGCTGCTCACCCAGCACCGGCCCGACTGTGTGCCGCTCACTCATCCTCGCCATGGCCACGCCGTGATCCGCGACCAGAAGCCGCTCCAGGCCACAAAGCTCGAGCAGCTACTCATCGACCTCAGCGTCACCCAGTGGATCCGACTTCTCAACAGCCACGTCTTCTTCTGGCTGCATCCCGACCGGCTGTCCACTTTGCTCAACGCTCGCGCCTATCGGGCTCGCCCACACTTGGTGTTGACCGTTGACACCCGTGGCCTGGTGAGGAGCCATGCAGAGGGCATTCGGCTCTCGCCAATCAACTCCGGCGCGTCCGCCTACCTCACTGGGCACCGAGGTTCGGCGACCTTCCGGACGATCGCCGACTATCAGCACCCTCGATCCCGACTTCGTCCACCCAAGTACGTCGTCGAGCTTGCCGTCGCACAGGCTGTTCCTGACATCGTCGACCATACTCTTCGCGTGGAGCGCCGACACGGCGATCGAGTATTAGAAACACTCGTCATCCGATAAGCATCATCGCGGGCGTGCACGAGCCGTCGGTCATCGGCACCCTGCGGATCAGCAGATCGTGCACGACTCAGTCGGTCGGCGCCGCGAACGGCGGCCACTGTCAGGGATCAACGCCGCGACGGCCACCACGATGGGCGCACCCCCGCGGGGTGCATAAATGCGTAGCAGCTCAGGGCGTTCACAGACAGGCAACCCGAGCCGCTCGCGTCGCTGCCCATGCGCTTGGTCTGGCCCGATCGGCAGTGCGCCGCCTGCACTGATGCCCTGATCATGGCGGGTCTCCCGGAGTGGTGGGGCTCCCGGCACTCCGAGCGCATGGGTAACTCCCCCACCAGCACGTTTGCCTCGCCGTCTCATCGTGAATGGCGGCTTCACCGTCGATGGCGGCCACCACCGCCACCTCGACCAGCAGGCCAGACGCCTGGGCTTCGCCGACCTGCGCGGCTGCCTGCAGGCCCTGCTGGCCGACGGCTGGAGCATCCCGCAGCTCGCGGGCCACCTTGCCACCACCCACGCGGCCATCCGCCGCGCGATCCAGGACGCTCACGTCCGCCAGCCTCCCCGCCGCGAGCAGCTCGCCCGCCAGCGTCAGCGCGCCGCCCAGCAACGCGCCGCCGCCCAGGTGGCCGCACTCGGCTTCGGTAGCGTGCGGGCCTACCTGCTGGACCGGCTGGTCACCCAGGCGTGGACGCAGGCGCAGGTGACCGCCGAGCTTGGCGCCGCACCCGCGACCGTGCGGTGTCTGCTGGATCGCTACCAGGTTCGGCGAGTGGCGCCGACCCGGCGGCAACGCGCCGCTGCCGCGACCGCCAACAGACCCCGCTAGCAGTCGCGGGCGGTCGGTCAATACCGCCAGGACCGCCTGGCCGAGCTCGGCTTCGCCATGCTGGACGCCTACCTGCGGGACCGGTATGTCATCCGGGGCTGGCCGGTGCGGCGGCTGTGCGCCGAGCTTGGGGTGGGCCATGAGTGGATCGGCAAGCAGCTCCATCGGCTCGGGCTGCACGACTGACCGATAGATAGGTTTGCCCGGCGGCTCGCTGGTCGCCCTGGGTCCAATCGGCACCAGCCGCTGGCCCAGCATGGCTGACCACCACGGTCGCGCTGTGAGCAGCCAGCGCGGACCCGCCTCGTCGTCCGCCGTTCAAGCGCGCTGTCAAGCGCCTTCATGGGGATTGTCGCCGTCGTTGGAGATCCTGCGACAGGATGCTGACAATGCTTGACAGCGGCGTGCTGCCAGACCAAGGACCCAACCGGCTACCTCGTGTGTCTGGCAGGAGGGTTGCGCTGCCACCAGGCATCGGCGGGATCACTGACGGGACCGCCAGTCCGATTCTGGAGTCGTTCGCGTCACGGTGGGGGTTCATGTCGGAGGGGGGAGTCGCACCCGTAGGGTTCAGAAAGCCGGGCGGGTGCCTCAAGCAGCGACGACCCTGAGCGAGAGGCAATCGGCCGATGACCCTCACCGGAGTTCCGCAGCTTGTAGGCACATGACCTTGTTTGATCTGCTCTGAACTGCACGAATGCTTGGATGTAGGGGTCCGGGCGTGTGCCCACGAACTCATGTTCTCCCTGGTCAGCGCCTCATGTGCCCACCTGCTACGGAACTCGAGAGTCAACCAACTCCCAGCCGCAGTCCGAGGAAGCCCGGCTCCAACTCGACCGTGCTCCACAAGCCGTCACCCAAGGTCCTTATGCAGTAGAGGATTATCAGTGGCAGGGCCGGGATCACCAGGGCCAGTTGGTTACGAAGCTGAGCAGCTGGTCGATCACACCCGGCCAGTACCCGGCGACGAGGCCGATCGTGACGGCGACCACCGTGGCGCAACTCCTCCGGCGGCGTGCTCATGGCAGGAGTGTGGGACCATGCGACCTCCTTGATCTGTGTGTCTGCAGCCGACACTGAGTGGCGGCGGCAGCGCGCGGGAATCCCAGACGCCGGGGGAGCCGCGCCGAGCGCGTCCCAGAAATCCGGGAGTGACCCCGCCGGGAGGCCGCAGCCATCATCGGGGAATGACCGGGCCGGTTCGCCGTGCCCGCCGCGAGATCGGCGGGCTTGCCGCCGCGCACTAGACTGATTCAGCCTCGCCCGGGCGATCGGCGAGGTCCTTGCTGGTGCCGTGCCTTCTGACCGCAGCTGCTGGCACACCGTCGACCCGGGCACCGTGCTGTTCACCGGCCGCGTCAACCAGAATGCCGGGGCCGGTGGGGAAGGGAGACGGAATGTCCGGATTCTGGCGCAGAGCCACGATCATCGCGTCGGTTGTCGCGCTGAGCGTGGCAACCGCCGGCGGCGTGGTGGCTGGGGCACGATCGGCCGAGGAGGTCGCCCTGGCGCCGACGCGGCAGCCGGCCGGGCCGGTGATCGAGGCGCGGGTGAATTCCCTGCTCGCGAAGATGACACTGCAGGAGAAGCTGGAGCAGATCCAGTTGCTACCCGACTTCCTGGTCACCGACCAGGAGGTGCAAAAGGGCCTCGGCTCGGTGCTGAGCCTTACGGATCCCGTGCAGATCAACCGCCTCCAACATATCGCGGTCGAGCAGTCGCGGCTGCATATCCCGATGCTGTTCGCGTTCGACACGATCCATGGCTTCCGGACGATCTTCCCGATCCCGCTGGGAGCGGCGAGTAGCTTCGACCCGCAGGTGGTCTCGGACGACGACACGATCGGCGCCCGCGAGTCGGCCGCTGTCGGGCTCAAGCAGATGTACGCCCCGATGGTCGACGTCTCGCACGAACCACGCTGGGGTCGGATCGCGGAGGGTGCCGGTGAGGACCCGTACCTCGGCGCGGTCATGGCCGCCGCGCGGGTCAAGGCCGCGCAGGGGACCGACTACAGCGCGCCGGATAAGGAGGTCGCCAGCCCGAAGCACTTCGCCGCCTACGGCCAGCCGGAGGGCGGCCGCGACTACAACACGACCGACATGTCCGAGCAGCGGCTACGCAACCTTTACCTGCCGCCGTTCAAGGCGGCGGTCGACGCCGGTGCCGACACGGTGATGTGCTCATTCAACGCGATCAACGGCGTGCCGGGTTGCGGCAACCACGAGACGCTGACCGACATCCTCAAGGGCGAGTGGGGCTTCGACGGTTTCGTCGAGGCGGACTGGGCCGCCGTCGCCGAGATGCGCGCGTGCCCGCCGGTGAACCCCGACTCCGGCGACTGCGGGCACGGCTTCGCGGCGGACGGACCGGATGCGGCAGCCAAGGCGCTGAACGCCGGTCTGGACTCCGAGATGACCAGCACGCTGATCCGTGACTTCGGCGCCCAGCTGCTGGCCCAGCACCGGATCTCGATGCCGCGGCTCAACGACGCCGTGCGGCGCATCCTGCGGGTGAAGTTCCGCGCCGGGCTCTTCGAGCACCCCTACGTCGACGTCTCCAAGGCCGAGTCGGCGCAGCTGCTGCCCGACGCGGTGGCTCTCGCGCGCAAGGACGCGGCCCGCACGATGGTGCTGCTGAAGAACGACAACTCGACGCTGCCGCTCGACCCGACCAAGAACACGGCCGTGATCGGTCCGCTCGGCGATGACGGCCACGCCATGCTGGGCCCGTGGTGGGGCACCGGGCGCGACCAGGACGCGGTCACCCTGCTGAACGGGATCAAGGCGCAGGCCTCGGGCACGACGACGTTCGTGCAGGCCTGCTCCCTGCCGCACACCGAGCCGCCCCAGTACGACCCAGCGGCCGACTGCCCCGCCGGTCCAGGGTTCGACCAGGCTGTCGCCGCAGCCAACGCCGCGGACCAGGTCGTGCTCGCGCTCGGCGAGTCGCGCGAGATGAGCGGCGAGGCAGCGTCGCGGACCACGCTCGACCTGCCGGGCGACCAGCAGCAGCTGATCGACAGGATCAAGGCGACCGGCAAGCCGTTCGTGGTCGTGCTCTTCAATGGTCGCCCGCTCACGCTGCAGAAGGTCGCCGCGTCGTCGCCGGCGATCCTGGAGGCGTGGTTCCCGGGCGTCCAGGCCGGCAACGCGGTCGCCGACGTCCTGTTCGGCAAGGTCAACCCGGGCGGCAAGCTGCCGGTCTCGTTCCCGGTCAGCTTGGGCCAGGTGCCGATCTACTACAACCACGAGCCCACCGGGCGGCCCTGCGATGCCACCTCGAAGTACAACTCGCGCTACCGCGACCTCAACACCTGCCAGCCGCTCTACCCGTTCGGCTACGGGCTCAGCTACACCACGTTCTCGATCTCGAACCTCCGGCTGAGCTCAGCCACCGTCTCCAGCAACGGCAGCATCACCGCCTCGGTGGGTGTGACGAACACCGGGACCCGGGTGGGCGACGAGGTCGTGCAGCTCTACATCCACGACCCCGTCGCTACCATCTCCCAGCCGGTGCGCCGCCTGCGCGGGTTCGAGCGGGTGACGCTGAACCCCGGCCAGACGCGGACGGTGACGTTCACCCTGGACCGCAGCGACTTCGGCTTTTACGACAACAGTGGCAAGTTCGTCGTTGAGCCGGGCCGCATCGACGTCTACTCCGGCACCAGCTCCGCCGCTGACCTGACGAAGTCGTTCACAGTGACCAGCTGACCTGCACCGGAGCGCTACGCCTGCCCCGCCACGCCGCAATGTGGGTGGCGGGGCGGGCGGCTGCGGCGGCGAACTTGAGCAACCACGAGTTCCGTAGCAGGTGGGCACATGAGGCGCTGACCAGGGAGAACATGAGTTCGTGGGCACACGCCCGGACCCCTACATCCAAGCATTCGTGCAGTTCAGAGCAGATCAAGCAAGGTCATGTGCCTACAAGCTGCGGAACTCCGGCCTCACCTTCCTCTACCTCATCGCTCGCAGGTTCCTTGGCATCCTGCTCGGACGCCTGCGCAGCCCAGCACGCGAAAGACGTCGAGATCGCGGTGCTACGACACCAGGTCAGCGTGCTACGCCGCCAGGTCACCCGACCCCAGTTCCGACCCGCCGATCGCGCGGTCCTCGCCACGCTGAGCAGGGCGCTTCCCCGCCAGCACTGGTCCGTCTTCCTCGTCACGCCGGACATCATCCTGCGGTGGCACCGCCGGCTGGTGACCGGCAAGTGGACGCAATCGCGACGACAAGGTGGGCGTCCAGCACTCGCCGACCACGTGGTTGCGCTGATCCTTCGACTGGCCCGGGAGAATCCCCGCTGGGGCTACCAGCGCATCAAAGGCGAGTTCGCGCGGTATCGTGCGCTGCTCATCCATCACGTGCGGCCTACATCGGCGGCCAGCTCCTCACGCCGCCAGCAAGGCCATCCCCAGCCTGCCGGCGGCGTCAGCGCTCGCAGCCGATCCCGTCGTGATCGCTATCCAAGCCGAACGGGTCTGGCGGGCGCACGCGGATCGGACCCGCAACATAGTTGGGGCCGTTCCCGGACCCACCCGCGCAGTCGTAGTCCCCGATCCCGTCATGCAGGCAGGCGTCCGGGTAGGCAGGATCGCAGTTGCTGGCCGGCGGCTCCGTGGGAGGCGGCTTCGTAGCCGGCGGGTGGGTCGCTGGTGCCGCGGTGGCCGGTGGGTGGGTCGTGGTCGGCCGCGCCGTCGTCGATGGGACGGTGGTCGGCGGCGTGGTCGTGGGCTCGGCAGTGGTCGACGGGAGGGTAACCGCACTGGTCGGCGCGGCCACGACAGCAACCGTCGTCGGCGTGGTCTTCTTGGTGGTGGTGGGGCTGGCCAGCGAGCCCACCACCCCCACGAGCACGAACAGGCCTACCAGGGCAGCCACGACGATGAACCACCACCGCCTGTACCAGGGTCGGGGTCCACCGGGAAGCCGGGGCGGTGGGGGTGGGGGTGGGGGTGCCCCCCACTGCTGGGTTGGCGAGCCGCCGCCCTGCTGTGGTGGCGGGTCATGGTGCGGCGGTGGTTCCCAGCCCTGGCTGGGTGGCTCCGAAGACATGATCCCCCTCTTGGTGGCCGGCAGCTAGGCGAAACTCTTGAGACGAACATACTTCCTAGTGGCGGCCAGGCCGTTGCTCAGGCCTATCATGTCGATGCTCCACAACCGCGACGATCACGGACCAGTAACTCGCAGGTAACAACCTGTTCGGCCGGATCGGCGAGCATGCGCTCAGCCCCGCAACGACATGGTCGTCCTGTAGGCGATCCGCGAGGAAGGCGGCGGTAGCTTCGCGGGCGCGGGCGTCGGCACCCGAAGCCGTGGGATGCGTAGATGCGTCCACGGAGCTCACGGGTATTCACACCGGAGTCACCGAGCCGATCGCATCGAGGCGCCCGCCCACCTGTTGCGACCGGCGGGGCTCCACGACCACCGTGCGGATTGTTGCAACCGGCCGCCCACGACGCCGAACTCGGAACCGGCTTCGACCCCCGCCGATGCCCGCCTGTTGGCGTTTCCTATCCGCGTGGGCTCCCCCGTCCCCGATTGCGCCGGCACCACTGATCCCCTGATGATGGCCGGTCTTCCGGAGTGGTGGGCCTCCCGGCACCCCGAACGCAGTGGTGGGCTCCCGGCACCCCGAACGCATGGGAAACACCACCAGCAGTGGGTTTGCCATGCCGTCTGGTCTCAACGGCGGCTTCACCCTCATGGGCAGCCAGCAACGCCACCTCCAGCAGCAGGCCAGACGCCTAGGCTTCGCCGACCTGGGCGCCTGCCTGCAGGCGCTGCTGGACGACGGCTGGAGCGTCCCCCAGCTCGCCACCCACCTCCACACCACCCAAACGGTGATCCGCCGCGCCATCACCGACCACCACATCCCCCAGCCATCCCGCCGCCAGCAGCTGGCCCGCCAGCGCCAACGCGGCGTCCAGCAGCGCGTCGCTGCCCGCGTGGCCGAACTCGGCTTCGGCAGCGTGCGGGCCTACCTGATGGATCGGCTGGTCACCAAGGCATGGACGCTGAGGCAGGTCGAGGATGAGCTTGGCGCTGCCCCCGCCACTGTGCGGCGGCTACTCGACCAGCACCAGGTCCGGCGGGTGGCGCCAACCCGGCGGCAGCGCGCCGCCGCCACGGCAGCCATCGGCCCTGCCAAGCAGGCGCAGGCGGTCCAGCAGCGCCGCCAGGCACGCCTGACAGAACTTGGCTTCGCAGACCTGGAGGAGTACGTGCGTGACCGGTATCTCACCCGAGGCTGGTCACTGCGGCGGCTATGCGCCGAACTGGGCGTCGGCTACGACTGGCTGGACCAGCAACTGACCCAGCTCGGACTGCGATCCTGAGCGGCCGGAGTGGATGGCGGACGCTGGCAGGCTGCCCGCGTCGGCACAGCTGACCACATCCTTGCTGGACCCACCCCGATGACGATGGGCAGGATCCTGGAGGACGATGCACCGTTTACCTCACACCGCGGGACGTCACCCATTGCATTACCGAAATGGTGGGCTCAGGCTCAGCGGCAGACCCTCGCCAACTTCGCCCGACAGTGACGCGGTCCGCCAACCACGCGGAGACCGCGGGCCGGTTTCCGTAGATCCGCCATGTATCCCTGGCTGGTCTATTCCGTCATACTCCTAGGGATCGGACGGGCACCCAGGCAGACGCCGCCGACCTGCGTTGAACGGTTCGCGCGCTGGCGACGCCGTGCCTCGGCAGGGCTGAGGGGGACGTGATCCGATGCCAGTGTATGCGATCTTGCGTGATCTCAGCGGCGCGAGCATGGCCGGGCCGTTGAGGGCGGGGCTGCGTCGATCGGCGACGAGGAGGTGCCGAGCGAGCCTCGCGTCGACATCGAGGAGCTCTCCAAGGAGGACGTCCGGGTGCTGGCGCGTGACCCGCAGGTGCGGGGGCTGG
>Ga0137375_10005817_pt1 | contig 14631 bp, 14 predicted proteins | sample SagtaG_24_FD_104936 | JGI IMG/M metagenome (GOLD analysis project Ga0137375, IMG submission 104936) | Vadose zone soil microbial communities from Sagehorn Ranch, Mendocino, California, USA - Sage1_R_113_16 metaG | ecosystem: Environmental > Terrestrial > Soil > Vadose zone | place: USA...
ATGATGGCGGTCTGCAAGTCAGAGTGGGACACGTGGATGTCGTGTTCTGCCAACGCAACCTACGCTTGCAACGATATGGGCGAGGCAAAGCCTCGAGGATGCGATACCCAAGAAGGCACCTATTTCGCCTGTTTGTTCGGGGGTGGGGCGCCCGACGGCGGCGCCGACTGACCGCGCCGGCCCTCAGCTCGGCGCCGGCGACGACGAAACGGGCAGCTCGACGGTAAATGTCGAACCCGAACCGGGCGCGCTCTCGAAACCGACCGTTCCTCCGTGAGCGTGGACGATCTCGCGCACGATCCACAGACCGAGACCGAAGCCTCCGTAGTTTCTTTCGGATACCGCGCGCTCGAACCTTTGAAAAATTCTATCCTGATGCTCGACGGGTACTCCGATGCCGTGGTCTTCGATGCTGAGGACCACCCGCTGCTCGTCGCCGGTCACCCGGATGTGGATCGGCTTGCCGCTTCCGTATTTGATCGCATTTCCAAGCAAGTTCGACATCACCTGATCGATGCGAGACCGATCCCAATGGCCGCTGCTGTTGCCCTTGGACTCGAAGGAGGTCGTGGACCCTGCGCGGGCGATCTCGCTCGCGTGACGCTCCACGACCTCTTGGGCCAACGTCGCGAGGTCGACTGATTCGCGGTCCAGCACCAGATGGCCGGAAGTGATCCTCGAGACGTCGAGCAGCTCGTGAATCAAGTGAGCCAGGCGCTTCGATTGGGCGATCGTTTTTTGCAAACGTTCGACCCACCGCTTCGTGTCGTGCAGGACCGCCCCCTTGTTGAAGGCCGAGGCCAAGCTCTGCAGTTGCAAGTCGAGCGCTGTGAGAGGTGTCTTGAGCTCGTGACCGGCGATCGACAAGAACTCATCGCGAAGCTGCACGGCGCGCTGCGCTTCCCGGTACAAGAGCGCGTTTTCGATGGCGATGCCGGCACGGCGCCCGAGCTCTTCGGCGAGCGTGAGATCTTCCTCGTCGTACGCACGTCCCATCCGGCTGGAGACCATGGTCATCGTTCCGAGGGTGCGTTCCCGAACCCGCAAAGGCACGATCATCGCCGATCGAACTTCGAGGGCACGAAGCAGCTCCCGGTAGTCGGGCGGCAGATGAGGGTCGTCGAGAGCCACGGAAATCTGTGGATAGAGCTCGGGACGTCCGGTGCGCACGACGCCGGCCACGCCACGCGCCGCCGTGAGATCCGGCGGATACTTCTGGCGGAGCTCTCGAGCCATGATCACTTTGGCGGGATCGGCATGAGCGATGGCGACCGAGCGGATTTGACCACCTTCGACGAGATCGATCCCGCACCAGTCGGAGAGGCGAGGCACCAGCGTCCTCGCAAGATTGTTCAATGTTTTCTCATAGTCGAGAGACATGGACAAAAGTGCGGTCGCCTCGGCGAGCATCACCGTGGCCTCCTCCTGACGCCGCCTCATCGTGATGTCATTCCAAATGCTGACTACCAGGTCCGGCACACCCTGATGATCGCGGACCGCGCCGGCCCGCAAGAGAGACCACCACTCGCGACCTGTACGCCGATCGCGCATGCGAACCAGAATGGGCTTGGGATCCGCTCCCGAAAGCGCGAGCTGGCCCGGCAGTTGGTCGAGTGGAAATGGGTTCCCGTGTTCGTCGAGCAACTCGACATATTCGTTGAGCTCGTCGGGCGAGCGACCGACCATCGCGTCGACCGAAGCGAAACCATGAATGAGAACGGCAGCTCCATTGGCGAAAACGAGCCGGCCCCTTCGATCCTGAACGGTGATCCCGTCGCGGATTCCCTCCAAGATGATTTCGAGTCGCTCGCTCAGCTGTCGATAGCGGTCTTCGCTGTCCCGCACGCGAGCCTCGGCTCGTTCGGCGGCGGTACGGGCGGCCTGCTCACGGATCAGTTCGCGCTCGGTCTCTTCCGCTCTCTTTTTTTGTGTCAGATCGCGGGTGACCTTGCCGAACCCGTGCACCTCACCCCCAGGCCCGCGCAGCGCCGTGATGAGAACGTTGGCCCAGAAGAGCGAACCATCCTTTCGGACACGCCACCCTTCTTCTTCGTAGCGACCCACGTCTGACGCGATCCGGAGTTCGCGCGCGGGCTTTCCCGAGCGAATATCCTCTTCGGTATAGAATTCGGAGAAATGGTGGCCAATGATTTCGTCGGCGCGATAGCCCTTGATGCGCTCGGCACCGCGGTTCCATGTGGCCACTCGACCCTCGGGGTCCAAGAGAAAAATCGCGTACTCTTGCACGCTCTCGACGAACAGACGAAACTCCTCGTCGATCGGCCGCCGGGGTGGCACGCCGGAAGGCGCGTCCTGCAACTCCGCGGTCCGACCGCCGTCGGTGAACGCCTCGGTGTTCGTGATTTCGCGATCTCTTAGGGGCAACGTCACCCTGCTTCCACTTTCGATTACCACAAACTGCCCTCCAAGACGTCCGCGGCCACTCAGACTTTCGGCCCACGGATGCGCGCGCCGCAATGCTATTTGTGCGTGGAATCGAGCGTGCCGACGTATACCTTGGTGTCGTACTCGAATCGGACGCGCCCCGAAACGGCCTCCGATAAGAAGAGCTCGCGAAGCGCCGCCACGAAGTCGTCGTGTCCCGGCTGACCGCGCGCCGGCACGTACGACGACGAAAGGGCGCGACCGAGGAGCCCCTCCCAATCGAAATCCTGGTGGTTGGAAAATAGGTGCAACGCGCATGTTCCCGGCGCGAAGAACGAAGCGATTTCGGCGTCGGTCAGATTCTGATGATTGACCTTCGTGTAATCGCTCGCCCACCTTCGCAATGTAGCTTCGTAGCCTTGCAGAAACGGCGTTGCGTCGGGTTTGCGCCCGTTCCACAACAAGGCAAGACCTCCGCCCGGCGCCAGGATGCGATGCACCTCGTCGCGCGCACGCTCTCGATCGAACCAGTGGAAAGCCTGTGCCGCGACGACGAGGTCCGCGCAGGCGGCGGGTAGATTCGTGGCTTCCGCGGCACCGTCGACACAGCGAAAACGTTCGTAGCTCGCGAGCAAGCGCTCGGCCGTTGCGCGCATCGCGGCGTTCGGTTCGACGCCAACGACCGAGTATCCGGCGTGCAGAAAAAGCTCCGCCGAGATGCCGGTTCCCGTTCCGATGTCGACGACGCGCGTGCGCTCGGGCACGAGCTCGAGCTCACGTTCGAGCAGCGCCAGGACTGCGTCGGGGTAGCGAGGTCGGTAGCGGACATAGTCATCGACACGGTCGGTAAAGCGGCCAGTCGACGCGCTCATCGTGCTCGATATACCACGGGCGTTGCGGCCCGCCGTGCTCACAACGTCTTTTGGCTCACGACGCGGGTCGAAACGACGCGCATCGGGCGCGCTCCGATGTTGGAAGGATCGCATCCACCGGTCGCGAGAATGCCGAGCGGCGTCAGACCAACCTGATAGGAGCACACCTTGCCGCGCCCCTTCAGCCAAAGCCCCGGAGGTTCGATGTTCAACACCAGCGGGGGCTGTTCGGCGGGCGTGCCCGGTGGCGCAACGGCAGCTGGATTGCGACGCGCCAACTCTTCTTTCGCCTGATCGGTGGCTCGGATCGATCCGCTCAAAGTCAGTGCTGGGCCTTCTGATTTCGCAGGGGCGCCGTTGGGCCAGGTTTCTTGCGCCTTGAGCTCGAGCTCGATGCTCACTCCGGCGCGAGGCGGATCGATGCGCGGGGGTTTGCGCCGAATGTTCGCAGCCATGTGCTCGCCGACCTTGCGCCAGGCGTCGACTTGCGAGCTCGCGCCGATCAATTCGACCCGCACGGCGCCCGTCTGCAGGACGATGATCGAAAAAATCGCGGTGCCGATCGCCGGTGCATCTTCCGAGTGACCGGCTTCGCGCGCGGCGGAAAGCACCGCCCCCGCTGGCCCCAGACCCACCGCACGGTCGTGCGCCTCGAGCGCTTCCGCAAGACCTCCCGTGGTGCTCACGGGCGCCGGAGCGGCTCGCGCATGCTCCGGAGCCGGCGGTACGCTCGATGCGAGTGGGTCGACCCATTGCGACCAGCTGCCCGGGGCCATCCCGAGATCGATCGCTCCTCCGACGCCCGGCGCGTTGCCGCGAGAAGGATCGACCGCATAGGGCGTTTCCGGAACGGCCGTGTCGTTTGGCTCGCGCTCGCTCGAAGCATCCGCCAACGATCGGCGGCCTGCGCCGGTGACCGAGCCGCGGGAGCCGGCGCGGACAGGCGTCTCTCTCGGCGAAGAAGGTTCGCTGCCTTGCCCGCCTGCAGTTGCGGAGCTCGAGAACTCTTCGATGTCGATCTCTATTTTCGGCGCGGTGGTCGTCGCAGCAAGGGGCTCACCGCGACCGGCGAACGTGATGAACGCGGCGGCCATGCCGTGAACGGCAATGGCAGTGACGATAGCTGCCGCCAACCTGTTCGGCGCGCTGTCGGGAGACAAAGCGGGCACGCTCAACACTAACCGCAGCGACTCACGCGGTCAACGGAGCGGCGATCGTGTTAGCTTGGCCACAGCAGCGGTGTCGACGTCTCTTCGCGTATGCCTCCTCTTGTCCGCAGGTTGTGCCAGCGCGTCACCGTCGACGCCGGATTGCGGCGACCCATCGCGGTCGCGCTGCGCGTCCGCGACGAGCAAGCAGGCGTGCCCCGACGACATGGTGTTCGTCGCCCATCGTTTCTGCATCGATCGATACGAGGCGTCGATGGTGGATGACCGGACCGGTGTGCCATTCTCGCCTTATTACCCGCCCAACCTCGAAGAGATGCGGAAGGCCGTCGTGGGACAGCTCTGGGGACCGGCGGCGCTCGGCAAACAGCAATTGCAGCCGCCCGTTCCTTTGCTACCGGAGTGGCAACGCAGTCCGGCTGCAAAAGCTCGCGCGGTGTCGCGTCCCCACGTAACACCCCAGGCTTACCTGAGCAAGCCGACCGCCGAGGCCGCGTGCCGCACCGCCGGCAAGCGTCTGTGCAAATGGGAGGAATGGAAGGTCGCTTGCCGCGGTGAGCAGGGAACGAAGTTTCCTTACGGCCCCAACTATGTGGACAAGGCCTGCAACGTGCACCAACCGCAGCACGGAGCCGCGATGTTGTACGGGGACCCGTCGCTCGGGCATTGGGATCCTCGCCTGAATCAGCTGATGGTCGAAGGCTCCCCCTTGCTCAAAGCAACCGGAGATACGCCGACCTGCCGCAGCGCCTGGGGCGATGATGGGATTTACGACATGGTCGGCAACCTCGACGAATGGGTCGACGAAAAAAAAGCGACGTTCGTGGGCGGCTTCTACGCCCGGGACACCGTGCGCGGCTGCGACGCGCGCGTCAGTGAGCATCCTCCCCCTTTCTTCGATTTCTCGACGGGCGCACGCTGTTGCAGCGATCCGTAGCATGACTACCGCAAACTACGGTGAGGCCGTCGGAATCACCCCGAGATACGAAACGAGCCGCGACGCCCTGGCCAGCCTCGCTCTGCAACACCGATAAATCCGCCTCTTCGGTCAGCAGTTTGTGTTACTCGGCGCGGGCCTTCGGCCCCGCCTTCGGTTTCGTGGGTTATGGCCGCTGACGATCGATCTGGTAGCGGAAATCTGCGGCAGTAGTTAGTCGTTGGAAATCAGGGTAGCTTCGAACGCGCTGTGTGAATGCTCTTTTTGAGGTCGACGAGCGCCTTGTCTGCTTTGGCCTTCACGGTCCGTAGGTTTTCGAGTGTCGCCTTGTCGAAGCCGTCGATTTCCTTGCGTAGCGCTTCCTTCTTCACCGCCACGTCTTTCAGGGCGGTGTCCACCTGCGTCTTCACCTTCGGCTGAGCACTGGCCGCCTTGGCCTTGATCTCGTCCACGTCTTTCATCGCCGTGTTGAGCTCGCGGCGTTCCGATTCCTTGTAGGCTGCGCGCGCTTTCGCCAGCGCGTGGGTCGCGTCGCTCGCCAGCTTGTCGGCTTCGGTCTTGGCTTTGGAGACTTCCTCCTCGGCTTCGGCTCTTACCTGCGCGCCAGCATCGACCAGCTGAGCCTCGAGCTCTTCCACTTTCCTTTCAGCCGCGGCGACCTTTTCTTTGGCGTCTTTTTCCGCCTGCGCGACGCGCTCGTCGGCCTGGCGTTTGAGTTTTTCTTTATCGGAGTCGCCACACGCGCCGGCGACGGAGAGGAGCAGCATCACAGCGCAGAGGGATCGGTTCATGGTCGCCAGTGTAGAGCATTTTTCGTTGGCCCAAAAGGGCCAGAGTTCCAAGCACTTACATGGTGTCCGCGTTTCAGCCTTTGCACGTCGTGAGCCGATGGGACACGAGCGCCTTGCGTTCCTGGAGGTGCTTTTTCCACGCGCCGGGGACTTCGTATTTGCGGTAGCCCTCGATCTCGGTGTTGACCCGCGTTTCGAAGCTCTGGACAGCAGCGGCGTAGGCGCTGCTCGTTCCCTCGCCCCCAGGGCACGCGACCCCCGATCGCTCGAGGGCCGCGGGCACGCACCACTCGAGAAAACCGAGCACCTCGTTGCGGCTGCGAAGCATCGTCCGTTCACCCCACAAGAAGAGTCCGCGCATGACGATCGGATCGAACGTGTAACCCGTCGCAAAAAGCGCGGCGGGCGCGATGTCATCCGGCACGGAGACCGACATGAGACTGGGAGCCGCCGCCCATGGTCCGACCGCAGTTTCCAAACCAGCGGGACAGAGGCTCGTGTTCGAAACCATACGCCCGAGCTCGCAAGCGTGCGCTCGCCTCCTGTGCTGTTCGAGACCGGCGTAGCTGGTCTCCCATCCGATGAGCCGCGTCCCTATCGTGATGACGGTGCCCAGCGCGAGAGGTGTCAGCCCTTTCAGGTCGGAAACGGGCGTTCCGAGCGCGCGGAACGTGTTGAGTGCGAGCACTTTCCCATCGGTATAGCCGACCGCCCGCGCGGCCGGATTGACGCTCTGCAGCCCTCCGTCGAGCCACAGCCCGGCTTCGCCCTGCGATCCGCGCAGGCCCGAGAAGACCCGCGGCCGCGAAGGAGCCAGGATGGGCTCGGATACCGAAGCCAGCACCGCTTCGCGATCGCACGCATCGGCGTTCATACCCGCGAGCCGGCAGGCGCGTTCGTCGAGACCGACCAACACGCCTTGCCCCAGCTCTGCCGACATCGTCGTGCGAAGAAAGGCATTCCCGCGGGCGAGCGCACCGAACTCGCGCAAAAAAGGATCGATCTGGTCTCGTTCGAGGGGATCGAAACGCAAAAGGCTCTTGGCGTCGGGCTTGAGAAGCTCGAGCGCCGTGCCCGGACGCGCACAGAGAAGCTCCCATTCGTTGGCCACGAAGTTGTGTTCGAGGAGAGCGAGTCCGCAATCCTGAAGGGGACGATCGTTGCGGGCGGCGACCTTTCCACTTCCTTTGCGCATACAGGCATCGAGGGCCGGTCCGAGTGTCGGTGGCGCCGCGCTCTCGGTGAAGTACAGATCGAGCGGTAAGCCGATCAGCGAGCCTACGCTGCTTCCGAACACGGCGCCGAAGCGCTCGCGGTCGACGAGGGCGCGCTGCTGTGGATTGGCGAACGCGCGCGCTTGCTCGCGGATCGAGAGCAGCGCGTACATGAACCCGGCTACGAACGCTCCGTTGGCAGCGCCGCCGCTCAGCGAGAGCGCCGGCAGATGGGTGTCGTGGGCGGCTGCCGGGTCTGCCTCGAGGACTCGTGCCGCGTGGAGCAACACGGTGCGTAACGCCTGAGCCACCTCGGGTCGCGGCGCCTCGTGATTCGCCGACGGTCCCAAAGCTGCAAGCTCGTAGCTAACGACGGCAACCGCTGCGTCATCGAGCGCAAGCGCGAGCGAGAGCCGATCTTGCTCGGTCGAAGGCGCATTGCAGGGGAATTGCAAGGTGAAAGGCGAGGCCGGGCGAGCTCCGCCCGCGGGTTTGATCCATGGCAGTCGCGGCAGGCAAGCGAGCCGCGTTCCTCCCGCCGCCATGCAGCTGCCGTAGCGCCAAAGGGCGGTGGGGGTCTCCGGGTGGCCGGAGGCAAGCTCCTCCAAGCAACGTCCGACCTCGGCGGGATGGGGATAGCCAACGAGCAGCGTCGTCGAGATCGCCGAGTCGAGGCTCAACGGGAGATCCCTTGCGGCGCTCTGGGTCGGATCGTCGGGATAGGAGAGATCGACGAAAACGGATTTGATGCTGGGGATACAGGAGCTGGCGCCCATCGCGAGTGGCAGAGCGACCGAGCAACGGAACAAAAAGACGCGGGCAGGGAAGGGGAGCACGGTCGCAGCCTATCCCGGCGCGCGAGCCAGCGTCCATGAGAAGGAGTCTTGACGGCGTGATCGCATTCGAGCGACCGTGGCTCGATTCCCCCATGCCGAATGAGCGCCATCCTATCGTCAAGCGTCGCCAATTGTTTCAGTGGGCCTTCGCCGCGAGTACCGCCGCTTCGCTCTCCGGTACCTCGAACGGATGCACTCGACCCTGTCCCCCGGCGTTCGGTCAATGGAACAACGCCGTAGGATCGCTGGGCATCCGCCCCTCTCTATTGATGTTCCCCACGAGCCCCGCCGAAATCGTGGCGGTCGTGCAGCAGGCGGAGACCTCGGGCAAACGGATTCGCATGACCGGCTCCGGCCACTCGTTTTCCGACGTCGCCCTCACCGACGACTACCTTTTGCTGCCGAATCGCGTGGACGGCCTGCTGGCGATCGACCGCGCGCAGCTGAAGCCCGGCTTTGCCGAAGATGCTCATCTCGTTCGGGTCGAGAGCGGCATCACGATCCGAAAGCTCAACGCGGAGCTCGATTCGCGCGGTCTCGCCCTCGAAAACCTCGGCGGCTACGATGGCCAGACCGTCGCCGGCGTCATGATGACGGCGACGCACGGATCGGGGCTTCGTTATGGTCCCATCGTGTCGCAAGTCGCGTCGCTGCAGATCGTGTGTGCGGGCGGTGAGATGTTGCAGATCGAGCCCGCGCAGGGAATGACCGATCCGGCCAAGTTTCCTGGCTTTCTACCGGAAGATCCGCGCATCAAAGTGCGTCTCGTGCAGAATGACGATTGGTTCGACGCCGTCACCGTGAGCATGGGTTGCATGGGCATCGTGTACGCGGTCGTCGTGCGAAGCGTCGACAAGTTTTGGATTCGCGAGCAGCGTAGCCTCGTAGGCTGGTCCACCTTGACCAAGCCCGATGGGCCGATCGAGCGTCTCATTCGAGGAAAGAAGTTGAAGGACGACGAACGCGATCCCGATCACTACGAAATTTACGTGAACCCCTACGCGACCAGACGCCTCCACCCGCGCCTCGACCACACCTGCATCGTCACCGAGAGATATCGATTCTCCACGCCGCCTCCTCCGACGCCCGAGAACACCGTCCGTGGCCGCGGCGGGACCGGCAATCTGCTGGCCAACCCTGCGACGCTGCACTTGGCGGAGAACGTGCTTCGTCAGATTCTCGACGATTCTCGAGGCGACGCGCTCTACGGCTTCCATGACGGGCTACTCGACTATCTGGAGGACGACGATTACACCGATGTCAGCTATCGCGTGTTCAACTTGGGCGATGCCAATCGCTTTCGTGCTTACGGCATCGAGATGGCCTTCGGCATCGAGCAGACCGTTGCGGCGACGGAACGACTCTTTCAACTGGCGGCTTGGCACGAAACGAAAAACCGTCACCACTCGGTCCCGGTGTCGCTCCGGTTCGTGGCGCCCGCGCGAGCACATCTGGCGATGCAGTTCGGCCGGCCGACGTGCATGATGGAAATCGGCGCGCTCGTCGCTGCGCACGGCGCCGCTGAGTTACTCCGCAGCTATGAAGAAACGTATCTGCGCGAGTTCGACGCGCGCCCTCACTGGGGGCTCGACCTGAACGTGCTGAGCAAGGAAGCGAGCGTCGCCCGCCTCTATCCGGCATGGCCGAAATGGAAGTCGGTCTACGCCGAGCTCAACAAGCGGGGTACGTTCAACGGCCGAACCACCGATCGGCTGGGGATCTCGATCGCACAGCGCTGAACCGAGCTGACATGTCGGTGCTAAGGAGGCGGCGCGGCCCTGCGAGCCTCCTGTTGCTCGGCTTCCATCTTTCTGAAGAAAGCGGCGCGAGGGTTCATGGGATCCATCGCCAGCTCTGCCATCTCCGGTCCGCCCACCGCCCGGATGTTCTCGAGCAGTTGTGACTTGAGATCGGGATCTTGGGGGCCTTCTCGATACATGTGCATCAGATCGCTCAGCAGCGCATACCGCTGGCTATCGAGATTTTCGAAGCCGCTCGGAGGAGAAAGAAGACGGTCGGCGAGCGACTCGGCGAGGAGCGCCTGTGCTTTGGCGTTGTCGCTCAGGCGAAGCAGGTCCAGACCCTTGGTGAAAACGGGCGCATCCGTCCAGACCGCCGCCAGGTCGCGCGCAACCGAAGTGAGCATATCGTCGGACTTCAAGGGAATCGGATCCTGCGACACGGCGGTCACGATCATTTCGAGCGCGACGGCCGGATCCTCGTTGCGCAGGATCTCGCGAACGATGGCCCTCCGAGTTTCGTTGCCCTCCGGTTTGCCAGCCCACCCCACGTACATCGCGACGAGCTGGTCGCGCGCGGACGGGTTCTTCTGTTCGGCGAGCTGCGCAATGTGGCCGGCGTTCGGCTCGGAACGGCCCGGCTCGTTCTTCGACTTGCCCCGAGCCACCATTTCGGCCGTGGACTTGCCGTCTTTCGAAAACGGACGAAGTAGCAGCAGCCCCGCGGCGGTCGCGAGAATCACGATGCTAATCAGAGCTGCTGCTACTTTTTTCATGTGCCTCATCATTCAGGATCGGTAGGATCGTTGAAGAGCGCACCGAGTCGGATGGACCCATGGCCCACCTGAGGGAAGTTCGCGGCCGTGCGATTTCCCGGATCGAGGCTCGACGCGGTGTCGTCGGGCGGAAAGAGGACGAGCGAGTTGAGGTACTTTCGCACCGTCGTCTTTTGCGCCTCGGTCAGGCCGGTCCAATTGATCACGGCCTGCCGAGCCGCCGCCTCCGCATCCGAGCTCCCGTGGCGAAGGATGACTTCGTCGACATTGATGCTGCGGCCATCGTGACCGTAGGGCGCAGAGGTGCCGACGCCCCACAGCGGTTCGGTCATGAACAGATTCTGGAACGTGCCGTTGAAGTTGCGCTCTCTGAAGTTGGCTCCCAGGTTATGACGCCTGAAGTCCGTGTGGATGTTGCGCACGAGGAAGCTGGCGAGATTCTTGGTAATAGGTGCTCCCACGCTCGCCCTCGTAAAGAGGGTGGTCGCCGTCGCGAACAACCGGTTGAAGATGCCTCTCGAGGTGTCGAAGGCCGTTTCTACGTCGGCGACACGGCGGTCGCGGGTGATCGTGAGGTCCCTGACGTGGCAGGAGTTGCACCCCATCGAGGAGACGAGTCCTTCCCCGGCGACGACGTCGGCTGTGACCTCGCCGCGGCCGGGCTTGAAGTAGTTCAAAAGATAGAACTCCTCGTGATCGATGAGCGCGACGGGTAGCTCGTTGACGACGCCGTCCCCGTCGGGATCGGCCGTTGCGCTGGTCGCGGGGGGCGCCTCGATCGCGTCGCGTGTTCCGTCGAGCACCATTCCGGACGGCGTGGTCACCCTCTGACGGTTGACCGCGGCGTTCATCAGATCGGGATCGAAGCCCTCGATGCCCATCTCCGCATTGAAGGCGCCCACCAAGAACTCGCGAATGGAAATCGTGCCGCCCTGCGCGAAGAACGGACGCACGCGAAGATCGGTATTTACGTATTGGCCGAGCCCGGTGACGTTCATCCGCGTGGCGTCGGGATTGCAGACCCCCGCCGTCCCCGACGGCCTCCAGTCGATGATGCCGAAGTCGATACCGCCCTGCACATTGCCCGACTTCGCTCGAAGAGCGGCGCTGGTGGTGACACCCTGCGATTGACACTGGTTGCGTGCCGGATCGGACAGCGCTCGAAGTTCCGACGTGATCTCGTCGGCAAGCATCTCCTGCAGCCCGAGCCCGAACAGGTGCGGCGCGTCACGGCTGTCGGGGCGCGTCACCACGTCTCCACCGAAGCCGGCTGCGCCGCGCGGCCGGCCGTGACAGCCGGCGCAAGAATCGGCGAGCCCGGCCCCGATGCAGCCGTCGGTATTCAGGTCGCCCGCGCCGTCGCCGGTGATCGGTCCCTGACCTTGAGACCTCGCGAACTTGCGCTGAAAAAGTTGACGGCCGCGTCGAACCGATCGCGCCGGATCTCGATTGATGATGAAGATGGACGACCCCGCCGTGTTGATGTCGCCACGGCCGGCGCCGACTTGTTGCTGCAGCGATTTGGCAATACCTTCATTGAGTGTGTTGGTCGCTCGAGTACGGTCGGTGAGTTGCGCATCCGCCGCGGTAGCGATCAGCAAACCTGTCACTACGCCGCAAATTTACAAATAGCCGATGAATTAAAACGCAGAGATCTCATAGTGCCCTCCTGGAGATAAAGGCCACTCTTGGCTCGTCAGTCGTGGGGGTGAAGCACGCGAAACGTGACGAGCTCCGTTCGTTGACCCGCGGCACGCCTCCCTGCGAGAAGGGGGCATCATTTACTCAGCCAAGCTGGATTCGACCGTTCCGGGTTGCAGCCCCGCTCTCAAGCCGATCTCGTTACGAAAGGACGGCGTAGCGGCGGGTTTCATCGTCTTCGAGCTCCCTCGAGCTTGGCAGGAGATCTTCTTGGATTTTCAGCCGGTACGCTGGGGTGGCGCCGGTCTCGTTCGCTTCGCGGTTCCCCGGCCGACGAGCGAACGGAGTACTGCCCGATGAGCCGTCGTCACGGGCCGCATTGCGATATCGCGTGAGTGCCATTCAACACTCTTTTGTAGAGTCTGACTGGTAGGCAGCTCTTCGCATCGCCGTCGAGCATTCGTTATCGTCATTGCCCGGGTACCGTCCACTCTTGTCGCGATCCGGTCAGGACGCATGCTCAACGACAATGCCGATCGTCGGCCGCGCGCCTCCACCCCTGCTGCTGGAAGTCGCGAGGAGGCGAACGAAGCAACGCGTAATGTGCTGCTGGATCCGTCCAAGTAGCATTCGGGGTCCAAGCGCAGCTACCATGACAAGGGCTGCATGGACCAACCGCCGCAGATACGGGCCAACTGGCCGAAGTTCGTCGTCCGGTGCGCCAAGCATTTCCGGGACCCGAATGGCCTGCCCGTTGCGGACTCGATTCCGAGTGACTTGCGACGCGAGATCCGGGAATCGGGTCGCTTGGCTTGGCAGGACGCCCGCGTGCTCATGGAATTGGCGGAGGTGATTCGCCAGGTCTGCGGTTCGACCGAAGCGCGGGTGTTCTGGCGCGTGAGCTTCCGGGAGTCGATCACCCAACCGATGCTTGCGCCACTCGCGCGGGGGGCTCTGATCTTGTTCGGCAACATGCCGGGGGCGCTGGTGCGCAGAACCCCGCAAGCCTGGCAGCTCTTCACCCGAAACTGCGGCAGCCTCAAAGCTGTCGATGTGGGAGAGGAGAACGCCGTGATGCTGCGCGTCGAAAATTTCCCGCGCACCTGTCGGGTTGCCGGCTTCGTCTGCATGGTGGAGGGTGGTCTGGAAAGTGAGATGGACTACTTTCGGGTCAGAGGAAGCGTCGAGACGCGCGCCGAGGGCTTTTTGGCGCGCGGCTTCGCAGAGTTCGTGGCCCGTTGGGGCCGAGACATCTAAAAAGCCGCGGTCACGGATTGCGGTACGCTTCGGGGATGTCGCTGGAGACGATTTTGGCGCCCACGAGCTCTGCGGCTTGTGAGACTTGGCTGTAGACGACTTGGTTATGAAGCTTGAGCCCGCCGCTGGAGAAAAAGAGTGCAAACGTCGAGGTGAGCTCTTGATATTCAAAAATCTGGGTGAGCTTGCTTATTCCCGGTGATACCGGGGTCACCACGAAGGTCGAGCTTCCGGCAATCGGTGAACCGCTCAGGTAATGGTACGAAAGGACGTACTCTTGAGAAGCCTGCGGAGGGAGCACGAGCTTTGCGATCACCCCGTAGTCGCTGGTGGCCTGGTTCTCGACGTCACACAAAAAAGCCTTGACCCCGGGATCGTCGATCAGATCGCCGAAAATCTTCTTGGCCCAAGGACGCAGATCGCGACGGATGGCTTGGTCGATCTCGTAGCGCCCCTGGAAACGCTCGCCCATCGTGAAGGGCTTTCCGACGTTCGACTGCTTGCGGTCCACCCGAATGAGTCCGAAGCGGCGTTTCGGATCGCGCATGACTTCATGGAAGGCGGTGGCCAGCTTGTCGGCGTCGGCGGAGACGACCAGAACATGAACGTCACGTTTGATGCTGATGTCACGCGAGGGATCGGTCGCGAGTTCCTTCTTCTTGTCCAATTCGGTTTCCCACTTCGTTTGCGCGTCCGCTGACGATTGGGCAGGGCACCCGGCGTGGCACCCCATCGAGCTCGGAATGGTTGCCAGGCTGCACAGGATGAACATCGACGAAACGACACTCGGCATCGGCGGAACCTTAGCATTACTGGGCCCGTCTCCTCGCTACCAGATCGTTGCACCGGAGTAGCCATAGGCAACAAAACCGCAGGCGGGGCCGAAGGCCCGCGCCGAGTAACTAACATTACTGCCGCAGATTTTCGCTACCAGATCGATCGTCGGAGCGGCCATAAGCCCACTTAGACTGACCGAACAGGCGGATTTCTCGGTGTTGCGGAGCGAGGCTGGCCAGG
>Ga0137375_10005831_pt1 | contig 14622 bp, 10 predicted proteins | sample SagtaG_24_FD_104936 | JGI IMG/M metagenome (GOLD analysis project Ga0137375, IMG submission 104936) | Vadose zone soil microbial communities from Sagehorn Ranch, Mendocino, California, USA - Sage1_R_113_16 metaG | ecosystem: Environmental > Terrestrial > Soil > Vadose zone | place: USA...
GATTTTCACGAACGATGTGCGCGAAGCGGAGAAATTCGTCAGCGCGGTCGGAAGCGATTGCGGCATCGCGAACGTGAACACTGGAACTAGCGGCGCGGAGATCGGCGGCGCGTTCGGCGGCGAGAAAAATACTGGCGGCGGCCGTGAGAGCGGCAGCGATTGCTGGAAGTATTACATGCGTCGCCAGACGAACACGATCAACTTCTCCAGTGAGCTGCCATTAGCGCAGGGAATTCAATTCGGGGCGGGCGAGGGAAGCGGAACCGCGTAAATTGCAGTTCAAAAGCGACGCGAAGACGCGTCGCACTCCGAAAGCTTCCCGAAAACGGACGACGTTTTCCGGCAATTTCGCACGAAGGGCTTTGGGAGTGCCGTGAGTCCGCGCACCGCTTTCGCCGCCGGGGGCGAGTGTTCTAACGCGCTGTGGTTAGCGCGAGGAGTTCGTCCAGCTTCTCGGCGCTATCGATGTTCATGATCAAGCGCTGCAAATTTTTGCATTGATCTTTACCGATCACGTCGCCGCCGAGCGCGTTAAATTTCACCGCGATTTCGTCTTCCGTCATGGGATCGCGCGGATCGCCCTTGGGAACATCGACGCGCGTAGAATATGATTTGCCGTCGTTCGTCGTAATGGTCACCCTACTAGGTTGAAACTTCGGGAAGAGCGATTCGAACTCCTGATTCGCGACGACTTTCACTTTGTCCATGATCGGAATCAGCGACTTGTCACGCACGCGTTCTTCGCGGAATTGCAGCGGCGTCACCATCCCGTCCACCAGTCCGACCGCCATGCAATAAGGCAATGAATGATCGGCGGTCTCCTTGGAGTCTGGCCGATACTTGTGCGGGTCACCCAGGATGTCCGCGGCACGCGCGACCACTTCTACTTTGATTTCCTTCACGTTATCCGCCTTGATCTTGTTCTCCTTCACCGTTTTCATCATGGCGGTGAGCGGTGAATGACTTAACGCTTCGATGGGAAAACTCTTCATCCCGCAATCGAGAATCCGATAGTGCGATGTCGGCGAGGTTGGCAGATCTTTGACTAGGCCTTCGCCATCGAAGTTTGCCGGTTGTCCCTTGTATTGGATGTGACTGAACACCGCAAACAAACCTTCTTTCCCATCGATCATGTGTTCCGGTCCAGAGAATCCTTCGCGCGCGAGCAACGCACTCTCAGCACCCATGCGACCGGCCCACGGATCGACCGTGTTCTTCATGTTGGTCAACTTGCCTGCTGTGACCGCGCCGGGACAAAATGTGCGCGCCGCGCTGATGCCAATCGCGGAGACCATCTGCTCCGGCGAGAGATTTAGCACGCGACCGGCCGCGACCGGCGCGGCGAACGCGCTCAAGGTCGCGTGATGCCAACCGTATTCGCGAATCCCAGGCCGACCGATTTCGCAAAGACGCATCTCAATCTCGTAGGCGATGATCGTGGCGAGAATTAAATCTTTGCCGCTCAAGCGTTCGCTTTCACACAGTGCCAGCGGCGCTGCGATGAGATCGCTCGGGTGACACGGGTCGGCCTTCCAATAGATGTCGTTGTAATCCATCGCGCGGATCATGTGCCCGTTCAGAAATGCGGCGTCGACGGGATTTGTTTTGAATCCGGAAACAAATGCAGTGGCTTTTCCATTGCCGCCGCCCATGGCGCGATAGTGCTTCAGCAAAATCCTGGCGTCATCCTGTTGACTCCCGCCGAGTGCGCACCCGATGGAGTCGAACCAGAATAGTTTGGCCGCTTGAATCGCCGCCGGAGAAAGATGCTCGTACTTCAACGCGCAAGCCCATTCGGCGATGGTGTATGAAAGAAGACGCTTCGAATCGGTTGGTTGGTGTGACATAGTCGCTCTCCTCTATTAAGATTTCTGCCCACGAAACACACGAATCACGCTAAAACAAACTAAAGATCACAACCTAGAAGAGATAAAAATTAACGATCTAACTCCACGTCAGGCATCAAGATGAAACGCATTCTAAAATGGAGTGCAGGCGCCATTTTCTTCGCGTTGCTGGCGGTGGCGCTTGTCGCTTACTGGACATCGACCAATGACTGTGGTCGCGACGCGACCACTCCGAGCAACGCGATGAAAGCTATTGTCTATTGCGACTACGGATCACCGGACGTTCTCAAGGTTGAGGACGTTGAAAAGCCAAGTCCGGGAGATGACGAGTTGCTTATCAAAGTTCACGCAGCTTCCGTTAATCCTCTCGACTGGCATCGCGTGCGAGGCACGCCGTACCTCATGCGCAAAGATGCCGGGCTACGCAAACCGAAGGTCACAAGACTTGGGGTCGACTTTGCCGGAACCGTTGAAGCAGTTGGCAAGAACGTTACGCAATTTAACCCGGGCGACGAAGTGTTTGGCGGACGAACCGGCGCGTTCGCGCAATATGTGTGTGTTCGCGAAAGCCGAGCTGTTGTGCGAAAACCGTCCAGCGTGACCTTCGAGCAAGCGGCTTCGGTTCCGATCGCGGCCATCACGGCGTTGCAAGGTCTGCGCGACAAAGGGAAAGTCGAGGCTGGCCAGAAGGTGTTGATCAACGGCGCGTCGGGAGGCGTAGGAACTTTCGCCGTTCAGATCGCAAAATCGTTCGGCGCAGACGTGACCGGTGTTTGCAGCACGCGAAACGTCGATCTTGTCCGGTCCATCGGCGCGGATCACGTGATCGATTATACGAAAGAGGATTTCGCTAAGGGCGAACTTCGTTACGACGTTATTCTCGACAACGTTACGAACCGTTGGATATCGGAATGCCTGCGGGTCTTGAAACCCACGGGAATCTACGTCCCGATCGGCGGGGGCGGCGCAAACGAACAGGGATTGATCGGTGCCATGGCCAAGCCGATCAAAGCGAAGCTGCTATCGCCTTTCGTAAGCCCGAAGATCGAAACGATGCTTGCGGAGTTAAATCAAAAGGACCTCACCTTACTGGCCGAGATGATGCAGTCCGGGCAAATGAAACCGGTGATCGATCGGACTTACAAGCTGAGCGAAGTTCCCGATGCTGTTCGGTATTTGGAACAAGGCCACGCGCGAGGAAAAGTGGTGATTGCTGTCGAATAACACACGCGCGACGACCAGAAAGCGAACTTGCTCTTGTTCGTAATCGGTGTGTATGGAAAGAGTTAGGTGATGAATCCGAAGAATTTCTTCGGGGGGCTGAAGCGGCGCAACGTTTACAAGGTCGCGGTCGCGTACATCGTCGCCGGTTGGGCTCTATCTCAGGGAATCGCGCAGGTATTTCCGTTCTTCGACGTTCCGAACTGGGTGATCCGTTCAGTTGTCGTACTGATCATCGTCGGTTTGCCGATCGCGCTTGTTCTCGCCTGGATGTTCGAGCTGACGCCAGAGGGAATCAAGCGTACCGAAACCGCCGGTGCGATGCCGGCCGTGACCCGAAAGAAGTATATCTGGATTTACGTGGTCGTTATCGGCGGGCTTCTCTCGATCGGATTATTTTTTCTCGGCCGTTACAGTGCTGCGACCCGCCCGACCCAATCATTCGAACTGCCGCAGAAATCCATCGCTGTATTACCCTTCGAAAATCTGAGCGAGGAAAAAGCCAACGCTTATTTTGCCGATGGCATTCAGGGAGAAATTGTGACGAAGCTCGCTGGCATCGGCGATCTGAAGGTTATCTCGCGTTCTTCCACAGCCAAATACAAGAGCAAGCCGGAAGACTTGAAGACGGTGGCCCGTGAGCTCGGCGTGGCCACTGTGCTGGAAGGGAGCGTGCAAAAGGCTGGCGAGAAAGTACGGATTAATGTGCAATTGGTCGACGCGCGGGCCGACGCGCATCTATGGGCAAAGAGTTATGATCGCGACTTAAAGGATGTTTTCGCTGTCGAAAGCGACGTTGCGCAACAGATTGCCGATGCATTGCGGGCAAAGCTTTCTCAGGGCCAGGCGGATGCCCTGGCCGCTGCTCCCACGAGCGACACCGAAGCCTATGATCTCTTCTTGAAGGGCGAATATGAAGAGCGTCAGGCCGAGAGCGTACTAAGCTCCGAACTCTTGGATCGCGCCCAAATGTTTTATCGACAGGCACTGGCACGAGATCCGAAGTTCGCGCTCGCTTATGCGCGACTGGCCTACAGCCAATTGTTTCGGCACTGGTCTGTCAGTAAGTTGACTTCAACGGAGTTGGCAGAAGTAAAGTCTAACATCGACCGTGCACTAGCGATCGCGCCATCGTTGCCGGATGCACATCTGGCCTTGGCGGTATTTCATTACTGGGGCCATCATGAGTACGATCCTGCTCTGAGAGAACTTGACCGAGTCGTCGAACTCCAACCAAACAACGCCAATGCGCAAGGCTTCTACGCATGGATTTACCGCCGTCGCGGCGAATGGAAACGATCGCTCGCGGCGGCCGAACACGCGGCGGAGCTCGATCCGCGAAACCCCCAGATTCCCACCGATATTGGTGTAACCTTCGTTATGCTTCGCCGCTGGAGCGACGCTGAACGTGCGCTCACCCGTGCGCTGGCTCTTGACCCACAGAATGCAGTGGCCACTCAGTTCCTCGCACGCACGTACGTCAACAGCACCGGCGATATTCGGCGGGCCAAGCAAGCTTACGAAGGTGTGCCGGCAGAAAGCGAAACACCCAATGTCAGTGGTTGGAGCATTAGTTCGGGAATAGTCGACGACCGCGTGTATCTCGATGTGCTCGAGAGGCATTTCGCTGATGCTCGGAAGGCTTGGGAGAAGATTGCGACGACCGCCCCGGAAGGGCGTTTACGTCAGCTGGCGGCGCAAATTCGAATTCAAGTAATTGCCGGCGAAGGCGAATTAGCAAGATCAGAGTGCGATCAAACGCGCGCTTTACTCGAGGTCCGTTTAGCCGAACGACCGGAAATCATGGACGCGCTGGCATGGGTTTATCTTTGCCTCGGACGGAACGACGACGCACTCCGCGTTTCGCGACAAGCCGCAGACTCGCTGTCGGTCGAAAAAGATGTGTTTACCGACCGGTTTTATCTTACGCGACTCGCCGAAATCGAAGCGCGCACTGGCCAACTCGGGGAAGCGGTCAAAATACTGCGTCAGTTACTTACAGCGCCGGCCGGGCTTTTCGTTTCTGTCGCGCGTCTAAAGATCGATCCTGTCTGGGATCCGATTCGCAATAATCCAGATTTTCAGAAACTGATTTCGGGACCCGAGCCGGAAACAGTTTACGAGTAACTTGTAGTGGACCCGCAAAACTTTTTTGCCGAGCTGAAGCGGCGCAACGTTTACAAAGTCGCGCTCGCATATGCGGTCGTCGGGTGGCTGCTGATTCAAGCGGCTTCGATTTTTCTGCCGATGTTGGACGCGCCGGAGTGGGTGATGGAGGCACTCGTTGGGTTGCTCGTGCTGGGTTTCATTGTTGCCGTAATCGTCTCTTGGTCCTTTGAGATGACCCCGGAGGGAATGTTCCCGGCGCCAACCGTACGATAATGTTTTAATAAAATCTTCGCGTCCTCCTGCTGGCTGCCTCCCAGCGCGCACCCGATGGAGTCGAACCAGAACAATTTCGCCGCTTGAATCGCCTCTGGCGAAAGATGTTCGTACTTCAGCGAGCAAGCCACTCCGCGATGATGTATGAGAGCAGACGTTTCGATTCAGTCTTTTGGTTTGCCATTTGATTTCTCCGTTGAATGCGCCCACGAAACACCCGAATCACGCCAATACAAATCAAAGCTGGCCGTTTGTATCACGATGCCATCACTCACCCTTTCCGGAGCCACGGGGCGTTAATCAGAATGGGATAAAGCAGGTTTGCTCATGAGGCGACGCTGTGGCAAAAGCAGGGGCGTGAATCCAAAAGCGTTCTTCCCCGAGCTTAGACGGCGCAACGTTTACAAGGTCGCCGTCGAATATGCGGCCGCCTTGGGCTTGCTCATCCAAAAGGGCTAGCGATTAGGTATCGCGTCTGATACTGCATCAGAAGGGTCGCACCATCCTACGCGCACGAATCTTGGTGCGTTTCGGCGATACCGACGATACTGTGGCGATCTTGTTTCACCTCCAGCAGACACCTTATGAAGGTGGCTTATTCAGCCCACCTTTGACGCCGACCCTATCCCGCCCGGAGCCAGAGTTCGATCCGCTGGGCGACGAAGGTTTTCACAAGCTTTGCCAGGAATCGCGAAATGAGTGAGAAGCCTTCGTTCTTTTCCGAGCTGAAACGGCGCAACGTTTACAAGGTCGCGATAGCTTACGTCGTCGTTAGCTGGTTGCTCCTCCAGGCAGCCTCTATTTTCCTGCCGGCTTTCGACGCGCCGCCGTGGGTGATGAAAGCGTTTATCCTTTTCCTTATCCTCGGTTTTGTCCCGGCGCTGATTTTTTCGTGGGCTTTCGAGATTACGCCAGAAGGCATCAAGCGCGAGTCGGAGATTGATCATGCCAGCTCGATTGCAAGAAAGACTGGACGGAAGCTCGTCGGTCTCACGGTTGCGCTGGCAGTTATCGCAGCGGCTATGCTCGCGATTCAGTTACTGCGGCCGAAGGGAACTGCTACTTCCGGTTCAACAGCACCAGGGCTACTAGCTGCTATTCCGGAAAAAAGCATCGCGGTGCTTCCGTTTGAAAACCGGAGCGAAGATAAAGCGAACGCCTATTTTGCTGACGGCATCCAGGACGAGATTCTGATGCGCTTATCCAAGATCGCCGATTTGAAGGTGATCTCGCGCACTTCCACTCAGCATTACAAGAGCGCACCGGAAAACCTTTCCGAAATCGCGAGGCAACTTGGCGTCGCCCACATCGTGGAAGGAAGCGTGCAGAAGAGCGGCGACGCGGTGCGCGTGAATGTGCAGCTAATCAAAGCGGCGAACGATTCCCATCTTTGGGCCGATACCTTTGATCGCAAACTGACGGACATCTTTTCGGTCGAGAGTGAGGTAGCCAAAGCCATTGCCGATCAGTTGCGAGTGCACCTCACCGGTCAGGAAGAGCAAGTCATCGCCGCCAAACCGACAAACAATCCCGAGGCCTACGATACTTACCTGCGTGGCCTGGCTTATACACTGAAAACTGGCAACACACAGGCCAACTCTCTTGGCGCACAGAGATATCTAAGAGAAGCGGTGAGGTTGGACCCGAAGTTCGCCCTTGGTTGGGCGTTGTTGTCAGACGTTGATGCCAGGGGCTACGTCACGCAGGCTCTTCAACCAACGCTCGCCCTCCGTGAAGAGGCACGGCAGGCAGCTGAAATCGCGCTCACTCTTCAACCCAATCTGGGCGAGGCCGTATTGGCCAAGGGATATTTCCACTACTCCTGCCTGAAAGATTACGACACCGCGGTGCGTTATTTTGAGCAAGCACGTCAGTTCCTGCCGAATAGCAGCCGGATTCCTCAGTCGCTGGCCTACGTTGCACGGAGGCGAGGCCAGTGGGACCGGAGCGAATCGTATTTCAACGAAGCCGAGCGGCTCGATCCGCGCAACGTCTACCTGCTCTCCTCACACGCGGGATCCTATATCATCCTGCGTCGTTTTCCGGAAGCACTGCGAAAGCTTGAGCAGGTTCTCGATATCACACCGGACGACGTGGATACTATTGTGAAAAAGGCCGGTATCGCACAAGCTGAGGGCGACCTGCCGCGGGCCTCGGCGTTGCTCGCTCCGCTCCGACCGGCCGCCGACCTCACTCAGGCTTTGCAAACACAAGTTTACCAAGCGATCCTGGAGCGTCGCCCTGCAGAAATCATTCCTCGGCTAAAGGAAATACTGGCCCAGCCCGATCCAGCGTTGGGTTTTTACAATGGCGAACTGCGCTTCTACTTAGGCTGGGCACAGGAAGTCGCCGGCGACGAGGCCGCCGCCCAGGAAAGTTGGCGACAGGCGCGCAACGAACTGGAACCTTTCCTCAGAGAACAGCCGGAAAATTATCACCTTCTTGGAGATCTCGCGCTCACCAATATGGGCCTCGGTGACAAAGCCGCTGCATTGAGTCTAGCCGAACGCGCCATGGCGGTAATCCCTATCGAGAAGGACCCCATGGACGGTCCTTGGCCCATGGAGATCCTTGCCCGGGTAGCGGGCCGCATGGGAGAGCCCGACCGCGCCATTACCGTTTTACAGAAACTACTGTCAATCCCGTACGAAGGCCCGCTGGCTACAACAGTCGTCCCGCTCACTCCCGCGCTGCTCCGACTCGATCCGATGTTTGATCCGCTCCGCAACGATCCTCGCTTCCAGAAACTCTGCGAAGAAAAACCCAAGTGAACACGCGCGAGCGGGAGCCGCGCGGGTAGGTGGTAACGCAGTCCGCCGCGGCGGACTGGCGCGACCCCGAAAGCTTTCGGGGGAGTGACCAACAGTTAGGATGCAAACTTCGAGCATTTCGCGTATTCCTTAGCGTTTGAAGCGAAGCCGCAAGACGTAACAATGAAGATCGACAATGGAACCGGCGGGAGCCGAGAGACATCGACGGGTGGGTCGGGATCACGACCTGGGCGGAGTGCTGTTGACGAGCGGGGACGCGAGTCAATCAACTTCTTCACCGAGCTGAAACGGCGCAACCGCTGTCCACGCTCGCATTGACAGAAAACCAGATTTCTGGGAATCTCGCGCATGAAAACAACGCTTGATCTCCCTGAGGAACTCATGCGCGAGGTGAAAATCCGCGCCGTGCATGAGAAAAAGAAACTAAAGGATGCGATCGCTGAGTTTATCCGCAAGGGGATTGCGGTGGGCCGAAAGCGCCCGGCGAAAACACCCAAGCCGGTCAAGCTGCGCGGTGGCCCGATCACGACAAAGGAGATCGAAGCTGCGATTGCCTGGGGCCGCGACTAGCAGATGCTCCTCGTTGACACCAACGTCGTCGTTTATCTTTTGATTGCCGGCGATTACACCGCAGCCGCGCAAGAATTGCCGCGCGCGTGATCCTGATTGGCGAAGCGAAGCTTTTCTGCTGATTGAATTCACGAATGTCCTCGCCTCATCGATCGCGAGGAAGAGGATGACGCTTTCCTTGGCTGAGGATCTTCTCGCGAAAGCCGTCGTCTTATTCGATGGAAAATTAGCACGCATCCCTCACGCATCGGTGTTGACAATCGCCGCTCGCTACCAAGTCAGCGCCTATGATGCGCGCTTCCTTGCCCTGGCAGATCAACTCGGGAGTCGCTTTCTCACCGAAGACGCCAGACTGCGCACCGCGGCGCCCGCACTCACTCAATCCCTGGCTGAAGCGCTCGCCACTCGTTAGGATTCGCCCCGACGCTTTCACCTGCCAATGAACCTGTTCGCCGAACTAAAACGCCGCAAGGTATTCAAGGTCGGCGCAGCTTATTTGATTGTGGCGTGGCTCGCAGTGCAGGCCGCATCCATCGGGTTTCCCGCGTTCGACGCGCCGCCGTGGGCGCTGCGCATTTTTATCCTGATCGCATTGCTGGGTTTTCCGATCGCGGTGGTGATGGCGTGGGTGTTTGAATTGACGCCGCAAGGCCTGAAACGCACGGAAGATGTCGATCTTGCCGTGCAAGGACGCCGAAAATCGCATGCGTGGATTTACATAGTGATCGTTGGCGCGGCGTTTTCGATCGGTTTGTTTTTTATCGGTCGCTACACGGCCCGAAATACCGCAAGCGCAGCTCCCACTGAGGGGTCTACAGGTTCATCCTTGCCGCAAAAATCAATTGCGGTGTTACCGTTTGAAAATCTGAGTGACGACAAGGGTGCCGCTTATTTCGCCGACGGCATTCACGATGAAATTCTGACGAAGCTGGCGAGCATCGCCGATTTGAAAGTGATCTCGCGCACTTCCACCGCGAGATACAAAAGCAAACCGGAAGATCTAAAAACAGTTTCGCAACAGCTCGGAGTAGCAACTGTTCTGGAAGGGAGTGTGCAGAAGGCCGCTGACAAAGTTCGCGTCAACGTACAACTCATCGATGCCCGGGCTGACTCACACCTATGGGCCAAGACATACGATCGCGACATCAAGGACGTATTTGCCGTGGAGAGCGAAGTGGCGCAGGAAATCGCCGATTCGCTTCAGGCGAAGCTCTCCCCGGCCGAAGCTAACACGCTCGCCACCGCGCCAACCAAGGACACCGCAGCGTATGATCTGTTTCTGAAAGGCGAGTCCCAGCTCCGTGCGGCGAATGCTTCCTTGAGGCCGGAGTCATTCGACCAAGCTATCGCGTGGTATCAGCAAGCCATTGCGCGCGATTCGAATTTTGCGCTTGCGATGGCTCGCCTGGCCGAGTGTCGTTTGAGTCAACACTGGTTCGTCGAAACGTTCACTGAACCGGAGCTCGCGGAAGTTAAACAAACGGTAGAGCAAGCGCTAGCTTTGGCGCCAGACCTGGCGCAAGCGCACGTCGCGCACGGCCTTTTTTATTACTACGGCTATCGGCAGTACGAACAGGCATTGGCCGAGTTTAGGCGTGCGCTCCAGTTACAGCCTAACAACGCGCAGGCGCCCGAATATTCCGGTTATGTCTATCGCCGGCAGGGGCAATGGCTACGCTGTTTGGATACGCTCAAGAAGTCTCTCGAGCAGGATCCGCGCAATGCCGATGTAGCCGGGAATCTTGCTCAGACTTATTGCATCTTGCGTATGTGGCAAGATGCCGAGCGCGCCGGCAAGTATGCACTTAGCATCGACCCGTCCGATGTGATCGGTATGCGCGCGTTGCTCCTCGCGATTTTGAACGGGAGCGGTGACATAAAAAAAGCGCAAGGCGTACTCGCGACCTTTCCGTCCACGAACGATCTCATCTCGTCGTCCGCTTCCGGTATCGTTGCGAGCGTGACCGGTGACCGCGCGTATACCTTTGTTTTCGCGCGCAATTTCCAAGCAGCCCTGAAAATTTGGGAGACGGGTGCCGATACCGCCGCGGATGAGCGCAGACGGCTCTCCGCGAAAGCTGGCATCCGCGCTCTGGCCGGCGATTTCACCGGCGCACAAGCCGACGCAGAAAAAGCCAGACAACTGCTCGAGGAAAGATTACGCGAGCGACGGAACGAGCGCGTTTCAATGAGAGAATTGATCTGGGTCGACCTCGCGCTCAAACGTGACGCCGACGCTCTAAAACTCGCGCGACAGGCTGTGGACTTACTCCCGCCGGAGAGAGATGCGCTCCTTGGTAATTCCAATCTGGCCGGCCTTGCCGAAGTCGAAGCTCGCACCGGAGCAGCGTCCGACGCCATCGCAATTCTCCGCCGGTTACTTACCATTCCCGCGGGCGAAACCGTTTCCATCGCACGCCTGAAGATCGATCCAGTGTGGGACCCGATTCGCAACGATCCCGGCTTCCAACAACTGCTGACCGTGAACGAGCATGTCGGACCCTAAGACATGAACTGCGGGCCTTCTTTTAAGAATGATGACCGCATTTGAACATGTCACCGCGCTTTTCTCGTTCGTTTACGCTTTGGCGCTGACGCACCTGCTCGCGCGCATCGCTGAACTGATCGTCGCACGCGACCGCGTAAAATTTTCCGGATTGCTCGCGCTCGGAATGATCAACGCTATTCTTGTAGTCTTCGCCAACTGGTTGTCGCTTTGGGATCTTCATGCGATCACCTCCTGGAACCTTGCTTCCATCAGCGTTCAGTTCCTCTTCGCGATCAACGTCTTTCTGATTTGCGTATTTAGTCGGACCCAAAGCTCACGAATGACGGGCCGATTGATCTTGAAGATTTCTTCTGGCGCCAGCGCCCATATTTCTATGGCGCTCTAGTGGCCTGCGCCGTTTTGTCATTGTTCGCCAACCTCGACTACCTGAAGACAGCAAATGCCGCGCTTTTCTTGAAGGAAAATTTGACCGTTCTACCAATGTTCATTCCGACTCTGACCGCACTAGTTTCTCGTAAACGATGGGTCCAATGGGCAGCCGGCCTCTGCTATCTGGCCATGGTGCTTGGATACACGATCGCGTTCTGCGGCACACTTAGTTAAAAAAAGCGTCCTAGCGAAATGAATGAGCGCAATTTCTTCGCTGAGCTGAAACGCCGCAACGTTTACAAAGTCGCCGTTGCGTGTGCCATCGGCGCAATCTTGGCTGCTGCGGCAGCGTGTGCCGATGAAATCACCGTCGTAAGCAATCTTCTTGGGCCTGAAGGTCCGTTATTCGTGGACGGCAATCTTTATTACGTTGGCTGGATTTCCAACACGCTATCGAAGTGGGATGGCAAAACGGCCACCGTGTTGAATAACACTCCCGGTTGCGGCCATAACGGGTTGGCGCTCACGAAAAAGAAGACTTTCCTGCTCGCGTGCACGAATGATCCCGGCTCCATCCTGGAGGTCGACATGACAGGCAAGCAGCTGCGACGATGGGATGCTGACGGCAACGGTAAGAAATTCGACGGCGGCATAAACGATATTGTGGTGACTGCCAACGGCGGCGCTTATGCCACGGTCTTTGGTCCATACGCCAACCCACCAACACCAACAGCCGTGATTGGAAAAATCCTTTATCTTGCGCCCGGCAGTGAGAAATGGGTCGAGGTGGCAGATAATCTCAACTACGCAAACGGAATAGGTGTCTCGCCAGACCAGAAGACTCTCTACGTAAGCGAAACTGTCGGAAACTGCATACTAAAGTTCACGATCAACGGCAACGGCTCTTTGAGTAACAGATCAAATTTTGCTCTCCTAAGTCTTCTTGTAAGAAACAAGGTCAACTCTTGGTGGCTTGGACCTGATAGCATGAAGATCGATAGCAAGGGTAACATTTATGTTGCCCAATGGTTTGGCGGCAAGATTTTGAAGATATCTCCGGACGGCAAGCTTCTGCACGTCTTCGAAATCGCCGCAGGTGATGGTACGACAAACGTCGCCTTCAGCGAAGGCGAGAAAGAATTGTACGTAACCGTGGTAAAAGATCCTAACGATCCGCAAGCAAAGGGCAGTATCGTAAAGATCCCAAATGTTAAATAAACTCTGGCAGGTGAGCGCGAAGCAGTGAACGACCGCAACTTCTTCGCCGAGCTGAAGCGGCGCAACGTTTACAAGGTTGCGGTCGCCTATGCTGTTGTCGCATGGCTGCTGATGCAAATCGCCAGCCAGATCTTTCCATTTTTTGAAATCCCCAATTGGGTAGTGCGCCTAGTAGTTCTGCTCCTCATCATCGGATTTCCAATCGCGTTGATCATCGCATGGGCATTTGAAGCGACGCCTGAAGGAATCAAACGGACAGAAGTTGCTGATGCAGCCGGACAACGGTCCCGCGGCGGCGCTTGGATTTATATCGTCCTGATCAGCGTAGCGCTCTCTGTCGGTTTGTTCTTTATCGGTCGCTACACTGCTGGACCTCGAACAGCTCGGCAGAGCGGGGCGGCTACAGCGATTCCACAGAAATCGATCGCGGTGCTTCCGTTGCTCAACGAAAGCGGCGACCCAAAGGACGAATATTTTTCCGATGGATTGTCCGAAGAATTGATTGCAGCTCTGGCGCAAATCACTGGGCTGAAGGTCATTGGCCGCAGTTCTTCCTTTCGGTTCAAAGACAGGAAAGACGAACCGAAGACGATTGGCGAAAAATTGGGTGTAAGTACACTTCTCGAAGGAACTGTGCGGAAACAGGGGGAGCGGGTGCGGATCGTCGCTGAACTGGTAAACGCCGCGGATGGCATAGAACTGTGGACGCGGACATTCGATCGCGAACTTAAAGACATTTTCGCGGTTCAGCAGGAAATCGCCAGGGCGGTCGCTGAGTCACTCAGGGTGACTTTGCTTGGCTCGGAGGAAAAGTCGACCCAAATGGCCACGAACAGCGTGGAAGCACACAACGCTTACCTCCAGGCCCGCTTCCATTCGCAGCGTCGTAACGTCGAGGACTATCGTAAAGCCATTAATTACTTCGATCGTGCAATCGAGCTCGATCCTAATTACGCGCTGGCTTACGCAGAGCGTTCTGAAACGTGGACTGTCATTGGTGACCTTACCGGCGAGCGGCCGACCGCGTACCCAAAGGCGCGGAGCGATGCTGAGAAAGCTGTCACGTTAGCACCTGCGCTGGCCGAAGCGCATGCTGCCCTCGGCTGGGTTCGGGCTTTTACGGAGTGGAAGTTTGCTGAAGGCTTGAGCGAACTACAGCGCGCGAAAGAGCTTTCTCCGGCAAATCCCACCGCGAACGATCTGCTCGCGCGAGTAATCGTTTACAGGGGCCGAATGGAAGAGGCCGAACGTCAGGCGCGGCAGGCGGTGGAACTCGATCCTTTGTCTGCTGCAACCCAATTCACCCTTGGTCGAGTCCTTTTCTACGCTGGAAAGCTTGACGAGGCACACGCGGCTGGCCGCCGAATGGCAGAGTTGCAGCCGTCCGCGTCTTCCAGTCATCGATGGCAGGTGCTCGTCGCCATCCAGCGCGGCGATGGCGAGACGGCCCTGCGCGAAGCGCAACTGGAGCCTGACGACAGCATTCGTTCTTTCGAACTAGCGCTCGCACAATATGTAGGTGGCGACCGCAAGGCAGCGGACGCGGCTTTGGCCGATCTCATCGCGACCGGCCGAGATAGTCTGGCCTATCAAATCGCCCAGGTTTACGCCGTGCGACACGAGCTAGACAAGGCTTTCGAGTGGTTGCAAATCGCGTTCGATAATCGCGACGGCGGCATGCCGAGTCTCTTAGTTGATCCGTTGTTGCGCAGCTTGCGCGATGATCCCCGCTACA
>Ga0137375_10005837_pt1 | contig 14617 bp, 15 predicted proteins | sample SagtaG_24_FD_104936 | JGI IMG/M metagenome (GOLD analysis project Ga0137375, IMG submission 104936) | Vadose zone soil microbial communities from Sagehorn Ranch, Mendocino, California, USA - Sage1_R_113_16 metaG | ecosystem: Environmental > Terrestrial > Soil > Vadose zone | place: USA...
CCTTGAACGGTCCCTGACGATCCGCCCCGAGCGGCGGAATCAGATGAGTCAGTATCAAGTGCTTTACGCCCGCACGTTGGCCCATGGCGCCAAGATCGAAGACGTTGCTCTGGCGATAGTAGGCATAGGGGTACATCCCACTGCCGTTGTCCGGCCCCATGACGGGATGAATGGCCGAATGCACAATGATGTCGGCTCCTTTCGCCAGCCTCTCGACCTGATCCGAAGTCGAGGAAGGGCGCGGTGGCGTGAGCCGAGCATTACCGGCGTCGCCCGCGATGACGACGCTTCCGTCAGGCGTGTCGACGCGAAATGACGCGTGCCCTGCCATATGGGTCGAACGGACGGCTGTGACATTCAGGCTTGCGCGGGACCACACGACCTGCGCCTCGTCCTGCGGCTCAAACGTGATCGTGTTGAGCAAGTCCGCGGGGCCGCCGGGTGTACGATCCTTCCGTTCAGAGTGCCGCTGTGCGATCTCGCCGGACTGGATGAAGGCGTCGGCGACGTGCATAACGAATTTTCTACCGCTTATCGTGTGGCCGCGCTTCGAAACGGCGTCGGAGCTGCAGACAACGTCGAGCTTCGGTCCGGCGCCGTGAAACGACCAGCGCGCCATGACAAGGTCTGCGAAGCCCTCGGTATGATCGTTGTGCATGTGGGTGAAGAAAACGGCATCGAGCTGCTCAGGGAAGACGCCAAGCTGCGACAGCCGCATGGTGGTTCCGCGTCCTGTGTCGAACTGCAGGTTAAGGACGTCGCAATCATCGTCGCCGCTGCGGTAACGGACCAGCGTGCCGGGGCCGGCCAGACCTGGAAACACCGCCGGGCCGCCCTGTGTGCCTGTGAGCGTGACCGTGAGAGACATGATGAGCAAAAAAACCTTACTTGGTTGAACGCGTAGCGCGGTTGCCGGTCACTTTGCCCGGGCAGAGGATTAAGGCAATTCCCAATGTTCCTTAATCGTGTTAACTAAATTCCTTATGCCTAGAGCAATCCAGTGGGAAGAACAGATCGGCCGCCGCGTGAAGTTGCGAGACCTATTCGTCTTCTTCACAGTGGTTGATTCGGGCAGCATGGCGAAGGCGGGCGCCAAGCTCGGGGTCTCCACCCCGTCCGTGTCTGCCGTCATTGCTGGCCTGGAGCATGTGCTGGGGGTGCGGCTCCTCGATCGCAGTCCGCAGGGCGTCGTCATGACGGCCTATGGCGAGGCGCTGCTGGCACGCGCGCGCGCCGCGTTCGATGAACTCCGTCAGGGGATCAGGGAGATCGAGTTCATCGGCGATCCTCATGCGGGCGAATTGAGGATCGGCAGCCCGGAATCGATTACGGCAGGACTTTTGTTGCCGATACTCCAGAAACTCAGCAGCGCTTATCCTCGGATTCGGTATCAGGTTCGGCAGGTGCAGCAGCCGACGGTCGAATACCCGGAGCTTCGCGATCGCAAGGTAGACATCGTCCTCGCCCGTTGGGGAGACGATCCCGTAAAGGACGATTCTAGCCAGGAGCTGGATACGGATGTTCTCCTCAACGATCCCTTCTTCCTGGTGGCCAGCCGGGCGAGCCCGTGGGCGCGACGCCGCAAGATCGACCTTGGCGATTTGGCGGATACGCCGTTGATCATCCCTCCCGGCGATGCTTGGGGAGGTGCACTCGTTACTGAGGCTTTCAAGAGGCGGATTGAAGCCGCCCAACGTCATTGTATCCACGCTCTCCATCCCGCTACGCAACGAGCTCGTCAGCACCGGCCGCTTCGTAACGTTGCTCACGGCATCGGTGGTACACACGTTCGGAAAGCGATACGCGCTCAAAGTCCTGCCGATCGAATTGCCGCACCATCGATCGCCTGTGGGGATCGTCACTCTTAAAAATCGAACGCTGACGCCTGTTGTTCAGTTATTTGTGCAATGTGCTCGCGATGTCGCCAAAGCCGTCGCGGCCCAATCAACGGCGCGGGCATATTAACGCGCAGGTCGGTCGGATTTGCCAGCCATCAAATTCGATCAACAGCCGCTTTTGGGGCGAGCAGACATTGAGGGATTTTGGGCGCGCACCGAATCTGTAGCGAATGACCCACAACAGACGTAGTCGCGTGCTCCGAACTTACCGTGTTCGTTTCGCCAGCGGCTTGGCGATTTCGCGCGCACACTCGAGGAACAGTTGCGCGAGCGGGCTCAGCGCTCGCTTCTTGAGAGTGAGGACGTGAACCCCTTGGTGCGTTGTAGGAAGATCGACAGGTAGCTTCCTGATCGAAGGATACTTGCCGGGCATACTGACGGTGCCCGCGGCAACAACAGCAAGGAAGGGGCTCCTTTCGAGGCCTCGCTGACCGGCGCCAATTGTTCGCCTTCTTAATGTTAGAGGTTCACAATGGCTGCCAACTGCTTTAGTCTATTCCCCGGATATCAACAATGAGGGCTGCTATGGCAATGAGTCGAAGTCGAGCAAAAAGGATCTCTAGGAGCGCATCAACGAAGCGAAAGGGTGGCGCTGTCAAGACGCGTGCAGGCATGGCCAAACCGAAAATATCGCCCGCCGCTGCTTCTGCAGCATTGAAACGGTATGCCGCGAAACAGCAAGTCGAGGTCGAGTTGAGCGAAGAGCAGATGCAAGCCCTTCGGGGTAAGCTCGGGCCAGGAACCGCTGGCCCTCTGGATCCTCGGCGTCCTTTCAACATCAAGTTTGTTGTGAGAGGTAGGCCAGAAGCATTTGGCGACTTCAGCGTTGCGAGCTGCGCATTCTGGTCTGATACCTGTTGCGCGTGAACGGCTGTATCGTGGGGCGCTCCGCGCGGCGGCGAACATGCCGTCTTGTTCGCCGAGCTCGCTGTCTCGTCAGCTATTGGCAAGCAGGGGAGTTCTTTATTGAGAACTACCTTACTGCTTCGAGCGCACGTGCGTCGCCTCTCATTATGGCGGTTCTCGATGCCGCTTCAGGATATTTGACCAAAGTGCAGCTTGCTCGAGCACTTAGGGGCGTACCTGGCGTTCCTGAGCTCGTCGATCAATTGGTCGCGCTGGATCTCCTTTTAGTGCGGGGAAGTGCTAAAGAACGGGCGGATTTGCGCCTAGATGCTACCTGGGCATGGGGGCATTCAGCTCGATTTTTTCATAATTGGACTCAATCCGTCCCGTATGAGGAAGATCTCGATCGTCAACGAGCAAGTATTGTAGCCTTGGCTCGGGAGTTTCCTCCTCCTTCGCCATACAAGGACTACCGAACTCGCCGAGTTAGGCTTCCCGTCTCGGATTGTGAGAGCGAGTTTTTATCGGTTCTCCGACAGCGTCGCACGCGCCGTCAATTCAGTCCTGCGCCCCTTCCAGTAATGGATTTTTCACATATCCTAGAGTGGACTTGGGGGCGCACAGAGTACGTCAAACATAGGGAGCTAGGCCCATATCTCCTTAAGACTAGTCCGTCAGGCGGTGCCCGCCACCCAATTGAGGTATATCCGGTGGTTCTTAACGTCGACAAGATAGAGCCAGGGATCTATCACTATTCGGTCCGCCATCATGCCCTTTCCTTGCTTCGACATGGAGATTTTCGTTCTCTATGTAGAGAAATGCTAGCCAAGCAACCGTGGGCGGGTGAAGGGGCAGCGGTTCTTCTTATGACCGCAGTGGTAGAGCGATCCATGTGGAAATATCGGCACGACCATGCTTATCGCGTTCTTCTTCTTGACGCCGGGCATCTCGGCCAGACTTTGCATCTGGTGTGTACCAAACTTGGCGTCGCCGTTGCAACATCATCTGCGAAAAATGATCGATTGATCGAACACGTCTTGCAGATTGACGGTATCTCGGAAATCTCACTGTACGCAGGAGTCATAGGAGTGCCAGCCCAAGTAGCAAAGTAGATGATTGAGGCGCGTTCCGAAAAATGCTGGCTAACTTGTTTCTTTGCTTACTGTGGCACAAAGTGAGCAAGGTGTATCTGACAGGCCAAGCTGGACAGCCCGGTTGACGCCGCTGGTTGTTGATGGACAAAGGCGCCGCAATGTTGAACGCTTGTGTGTGCTTAGCGGCTGCTTTCTTCAAGACGCCGCCGTCGGAGATTCAACCGATGAATCATGAGGAGCAGGCTCCGCCACCTCGATGTCGCATTTCGATGTCAGCCACGAGACCGCGGTGAAGCGCAATCCTCTTCGGACCCGCAAAACCTCGTGTAGCAATTGGGAAGGGAAGGCAATTAGCATCCCCTCACATGGCGTGACGTCAATCCGCGTGAGTTCTTCAGTTCCATTCCTGAATCGCCCTATAAAGCTGAGGTCGCCGCCTTCGAAGTGATGATCTCCCGTTGTATTGCGATCATTGAGGAAAAGAACAACAGAGATCTTTCGGTTCACAAGATCTTCGAAATGCGATTCTCGGGCGGCGTCGCGGTGTCTGCGAAAAAAGTCGCCTCTGCGATAAAGCAAATATTGCGTTGGCTGGATATCGGTTGTCTCGATTCCAAAATATCTATCTAGTCGAACCTTGATAGAGCGAAGTCCAACGTTGACAACCGACCGCAGGCAAGCGTCGATCTCGATGTTGGTAGCGCGGCGAATCCTGGAATCGACTGTTGCAATTCCGTCATGTTTGACAATCGTGCCCATATAAGTGGGCGAGGCAAGCATACTCTTCCTGATTTCTGCGCATGCGCTGTGCGGCAGAAAATTGTTCTCGCGCAGAAGCACCTCGGGCGACCATAAGTGTTCCAAGTAATTCATTACGCACCTCGCGGTTCAAGACCAGCGTTCTAGGTATGCCGCCGTTTCGCGAAAAGACGGGTCAATCCGGCTGAGGAAGCGCGCAAGGCGGCGCCCAGTGACATTGGGACCGAAGTTAGCCGCGAACCAGCGATGAGGATTGTTGCAATGCTGGATGGAGTTGTTGACAGCCGCTGCGACCGAGTGCTCGTCATCAAAAAAGCGCCCGGTGTGTCGATTGACATATTTCCAACCGCCCAGTATTCGCCGGTTCACTACAACGGGAACGTCAAGGGAAAGAGTCTCGGCCAATAATCGAGGTGAAGCATCCATTTCACTGGCAATCAGGAGACATCTGCAGGCCGAGAGCACATTTAACAATTGCACGCGTTCGAGTTCGGGAACGAACGTGATGTTGCCGCTCTCAATTCCTTCCAGCTCAGATACGGGAACACCAATCAGCACAACGCGCATAGAGTGTCGGAGCGAAAGAATGGTTACACACCGCTTCGCCAGTTGCCAGTTCTTCGTGTATCGCTTCCATGAATTGTCCGCACAAACGAACGCGACATCATAGCGCTTTTCGACGTCAATCGGAAAATTGGGCCTCAAATCAACAAAATCCGAATAGCTGATCAATTGCGACACCCGGCCGGAAGGCAAAAACTCAGCTGGATTTCGAAAGCAATGACACCAGCCTTCACACGCATCAACCCAATCGACAATGTTTTGGTCGAGATAGGGGCGAGGGAAATCCGTGTAGCTTGTAAACCCAACAAACCTAAACTGCTTACGGAGTGTTGCGAACAAATCAGCATCTGCCCGCGTGACTACGGGCCCGTTCAAAGCCACAAATGATGTGGGATTGCCCCGTCGATCGAGGATTCGACTGAACGGCCATTTCGAAACCACGGCGGCGCTCACGCTTGAACGGACCCATTTTGGCTATTGATGCAGTCTTCAACTTGTTGTCTGACCTCGGCGGAAAGGCCTCCCCAACTCCAGAAGATTTTTGTGTGCTTTTTGGGGAGGGGATCGGTCGACATGTCGATCCACCTGAAAGAATCATGATGAAAGTAGTAAGCGAATGCCCCGAGCGCGTTGAACTCCGAGAAACATCGAGCGTTTTGCTTCATCACGTAGGAGGCGAGGCGACAGCCGTGAAGATCGTATGCAAACGCGCGTAGCGCCGGATAAAGCCACCGGGGATATGTGAGCGGCATCATCTGCATGAAATTATAAGTAATGTGGCGGCGCATAAACCGCTCGATGACGCCTTGCCACGGAATGCGCCATGGAGCGTTACGCGCATGTACGTCGTATGGTGTCATCAGGAGTTGCGGTCGACCATCCCTGATGAGATCATATGGATGAGTCGGTCTAGTGAATATAACGTCAGAATCCACATGCGTTATGAATTCAGCGTCGGTTAGCTGGTCAGCGTACAGTTTGGTGACCTGCTGACCAAGATAGTCATCGCGATAGTTATCGCATACTATAAGCTTGTCTGGGTCTAGCTGGTGCCTTCTAAAAGCTCCTACACTGGCTCGAGGAATAACGACGATCACTGACCGAAAGCCAAAAGCATGCTTGCGGATCGATCGTAAGCAGAAACCAAGCCATTCCAAATCTTTATAATAGCTTCGTATAAAAAGATCGACGACCGGTTTTGCGAAAGGAGCCATTATGAATCCCGTTTTGTCAAATCTCCTTCGCTCAGCACGATAGGTCCATGGGTGCCTCCCGTTGTTGTAGGCGGCAGTGAATCATCCAGCCCGCCGTCTATGGCAACAATTTCCCTGGTCAATGAACCAGTCGCTGAACTAATGCCCACAAAAAAAGCAGCTTGGCGTGCCAAATGCTCATCATTCACGTCCTCTGCCAACAGATCGGCGGGACTGCCCGTCAGACCAAGGTGGTCGATTAGCGCGGAAGCCGATGCGCGATAAATTGAGTAACGACCCTCATGAGTTTGAAAAAACTCATTTACCCGAGCGAAGCCTGCACTCCGCAAAAGCCATGAGCTATAGCGCGCTCCGTCTCTTACCAGATAGTTCACCTCTCCGTCGGCATGTACTACCTGGTCCAAAGCTTCTTTGAATACCGCTGCCAAAAGCCCAATGTTCGTCTGGTGCATCGGATCTGCAAAGACCGGGCTAACACCATATCGTTTGTCTCCGACTTTGTGTATTTGACACAGCGCCAGTACGGTGTGTCCGCCCAGTCCCCAGGGAGGCCAAGGTCGATCAAGAATCGCGGCAAAAACGGCAGAGTCTCCTGCCCGTAGCGTTGGATCAATTCGTTCGGAGTAGAGATGCCCAAAGCCCGAACGTCGCAGAAATCCCCGAAGCGCAACCTCGTATTCGGCTTCCGGACACTGATCAAACTGCTCTATTCGGATTCCCGAGTTGATTTGAGCGTAGGGTGATGAAGCAGAACCGGCTGTGGACATGATCGCGCTCCAGCTCACCGCATTGGCAAAGCACAACAGCCTGAAACATATGATCGCGACGCATCCGAGTATCCTGCAAATCACAGGCGAGTGTCAATATTGCGTCGAGCGAAGTGAATTGCACGCGTAGGTAACTCGCCAGCTACTTATTGAGCAGGGCTCTGGCCCGGAGCGATCACCTTCTCATCCGGAGGCGATCCACGGAGAATAGCAGATTCTATCCACGATGGATCTGCCTCGATTTGCGTCGAGCCAGGGACTGCACCGGAGAAACCGGCCCGGTCGCCTTCATCTCCCCGATACATGACTTGGTAGACGCACCCGGGCTGAATTGGAACGGCTGAATCCCGAGCCGGGACCCCTGGATCGTAGTACCCACACTCCAACTTTTCTAGAATTGTGCCCCTCATTAGCTCCGCAATGTAGTTCGGCGCTTGCGCCGCGAGGCCTCTATCCGAAAATGTTGATAACGGAACACCCGTACGAACGCCTATTACTCGCTGGACGCGCCCCAAGATATCCTCGACACCGATTAGCGATCGAGCCTGTTGAGCTGCCGTCTCATATTTTGGCCAGTCGTACTGAAAGGATTCCAGGGCACCATCATTTGTGAATGTGAGCACGACCCTAGAGCCTCCTCCCACGATTGGGACACCTCGGATAGAGCGGCCGAAAACAATGCGACTCGCCAACACTGAACGGGTTACTTCCCCGGTTGCTAGATTCTGATCACCTTCAATACGGTAATCAGCACGTATAGGGACGAGCTCTTCCTCAGAGCCGAGAACGATTACGGGTGCGAGGTTTGCGGCTATGTACGCACGGCCAGCGCGTACCAATGACTCGGGCGAGGTCTTTTGGCTTATGGAACGTGCCAGCGGGTATGCTCGTTTTTCGACCTCGAGATCTCGGAATCTGGCCCCCGAGCCGTCGGCCAGGACGTGTAGCGACCACGAGCTTGTTGTCACGTCGATTAGATCGCCCGGGCTTCGCGTCCTTAGAGAAGGGCAGGGCGCAAAGCACAACTTTTCGATCAACGCGGCCGTTGCTGCCTCCGGCGCGTTGATGTTAGATCGGCGCAAAAGCGACAAAGAGCGTTGCCTGAATCCTTGAGTAATAGAGAACTGAGCGGCCGCAATTGTTTCCGGAAAGTCCTGACTGAGCGCCGCCCTATCAGCAAGGAAAGATCCAATGACACACAAGCCGGCCATAAGCGACTTCATGGGGCTTCTCCTGACATTCGTGCTGTCCTAGTTGCTCCATTCACGCCAGCAAACATGGCCGATTTGTCCGTCCCGTAGTGGAGTGCTCGTCCGCACGCTCTCCAGATTCATATCGAGACGGGCGCGACAATCATTGGCGTTGACACCCGTCGCCGAGGCCGCGGGTCGGTTGTTGTTATTGGAGTACCACACAGCTTCGAGCCACGAGGTGCTGATGGCCTCACCGTGCTGCATTCGGCTGGCGAAATCAGCGCCTTTTTGCGGAGCGCCATTATAGACTGACCCATGCGCGCCCACAATGAGCTTGACACCCCCTCGGAAGGCCCGTCCCATTCTGTCCCACAAGTGCCCGTCTGACGAGTTGAGAGTATCGCAGGTATATGTCGCAAAGACCTTAAGTTGTTGGCCGGTATCACCGAACCGCATAGAACCCGACCAAGCCCGCGCCTGAAAGTCCCACATCGCATAACGCGACTGCCTTTCGTCGATTCCCCCGTGCGTCGCTATCAAGAAGAAGTCGACACTATCAGCTCCACCGCATCTACTGCACGTTTCGGCAGCGTTACCATCGACGAAAGCTACCTGTGCACCATGCAGGTTGAAGTAGAAATCAACCCAGTCGGTACGCTTGATAGTGTTAATGAAATTCGTGCACATCCCATAGTTATCCCACACCGGATCCCAGTTTTCTTGAAAATCGGCTTGGCATCGAACCCCGAAGTGAAGTGCGGAATGGGGCAAATCACCTGCGTACGAACTTGGCATTAGCATCAGCATTACGGCTAAACCTGACGCCAGTACAGCAAGAGGACGCGTTCCATACAGTGCTACCTTTGTCTTGCTTCTGGTTTTCTCCATGGCCGTCTCCTTAACCGAACTTGAGACCTAACGCGGAAGCGATAGCCTATCCGCTCCAAGCACTCGCTCGTCAATGGGGGCGCTTCGATGCGATAACAAATGCTAAACGTCCTCTGGCGGCGACCTGTAAAATGAAGTTGTGTTTTTGCACTGTGGCTCGGATACTCTCCTGACAGTAACAGGCCGCGCCGTGGAAGGATGCCGTACATTTTCGATTTCGCCGTGAGGGAGCAACCATGCTACAGGTGACTGCAGACGCGTTCTCCGGACTGCCCAATCCGACATGGACAGTCGACGCTGACGAAGCAAGATACTTGTTGCAGGAGATAAGCCAGAACCGCTCAGTTGTCGCGGCCGTGAATGAGGGATTTCAAGGGCTGGGCTATCGTGGAATCATTGTTGAAAGCTTGACTGACAATATTGCTAATAAATATGATCTTCCTGCGAGCTTCCGCGTTGGGCACACCGCTGATCAGAAGAATTTGGAGATAGCGGAAAGAATCTTGAGAAATATGCAGCAGGCGGCCGCGTTGGAAAATGCGGTGCACACTGTGTTGAATAGGGAGCTGCAGCGACTGGGATCACGTGAGGAGACCAGCGAACCCGATCGCGCTCCACAGTCAATGCCGCAGGGAGGTGGGCCGGACTCTGACGTAGGCTGCACAATCGAAATCGGCGCTTTCAATCCGGGATTTTGGAACGATCCGGCGTATATCGGGCGAAACAATTGTTACAACTACGCTTCCAACCGTAGGACCAACACTTTTGCGCAGCCTGGGCGCGCCACCGGTCATCAGGCGAACGTCATGGCTTGCGGCGACGTGACCAACGGCGCGCTATCAGATGGCCTCCATCGCCGTTTTCAATGCTTTCCCGATTCTGAGAAGCCACGTTGGCTAATGGCGTTGGTAGTAGCACCAGGTTATGATTATCACTGGTACCGGAAACAAAAAGAGGGATTTTGGGGACACAAGCCCGGAGGCACGGCGGCCAAGAACACCGATAACAACAGCGCGGTGGTTTGGAATCCGGAGACAGCAGCGCGAGCACCCTACAGCGATTTTTGCGGATACTTCTACGCCTGCAAAAGTCAAAGGATCAATTGAGTGGACTAAGCGGGTTCGGAGTTGAAGCGTGAAGCTGATATCTGCGGCCTGCGTTGCGTGGATAGCAATCTACTCGATTTCTGGTCATGCCCAGATGCAACAAGTGTCACTGCAAGTCGAGTTGGACATTTTTAGCGGCCGTCCGAACCCAGTTTGGGAATTGACGGCGCCGCAGGCGACAGAATTCATGGCACGTTTCCAAATGTTGCAGTCGATTGAGAAGCCCCCATCAGGAGCAAACGGCCTCGGCTATCGAGGATTCGTCGTGCGTCCCGCGGCAGGAGTGCTAAACGGTTTCGACGAGGTGAGAGTATACCGGGGGGTCGCTGTAGCTAGAGAGGGAAACCGGGCTAAGGCATTCACAGACCCAGAGCGCGTTCTTGAACGTCAACTGCTTAGCTCGAGTCGAGACCATATCCCTGAGCCGATCTTACAGGACCTTGAACGTGAGATAATGCGCTAGAAGCGCAACCGCGACGACGAGTTTCATTGCGGTATTGACTAGCTGACAGTTCGCTAGCTGACGGCTCCTTCACATCTATCAAATCCCTAAGCCACAGCAGCTGTCCACCATTCCCTCGCAAGGCCATATAGATACGCAGCATAGACGTCAACTCGACCGGCTCCGAAGTGATTCTCCTTTTCATGAGATTGTCCTACGATACGCACGGCCGTACTCTCAAGAGCTTCCTGGATCTGAACAGGGACAATTGGCTTTCCCGAACGAAGGCAGGCACACGCGAGCAACGCCAAACAGCCTGCGACGTGTGGCGTGGCGGATGATGTTCCGCCAAATGATACATAGGGCTGTGCGGAGGATCCGTTTCCGTCATACAGGAAATTGCAGGATTCGGTACCTGGTCCAGGGGCACACAAATCCGGCTTGATTAAACCAGTACTGTTTCCATCTACATAGGGATAGTCGACATACGGCGAGTTCTCCCAAGCTGCGGGACCACGCCCGGAATATGAGGCAAGTTCATCACTATCAGAAGTGGCACCGCAACCGATCGCGGACGAGATGTCACCTTGTATAACCTGCAGCGGGTGCAAACGCGGTGGCGGGCAGTTGCCCGGCGCAGCGATATTGTAAGGGAGAGGGTGGGAGCTCAGTTGGTTGCCTTGATTGCCAATGCTATTTGCATGAAGAATTCCTGCGGCCAAAATAGCTTCGCATGTGCGGCGCCAGCCAGGGTAGTTTGGACTGCTTGGAAATTTCCACGACATCGACATCGAAATGACGTGTGCCCCCTGTTCGATCGCAAATTGCATTCCGCGCCAATATTGAGCTTCTGTTCCCCCGACTCGGACCGCGATTATCGTCGCGCGTGGTGCAATCCCGGTCATCTTTCCGGCGGCGCCGTTGCCCGCAACAATGCCGGCGCAGCACGTTCCATGTCCCTGGCCATCGATAGGATCATCGTCATTTGATTCGAAGTCGTAACCATGGTGGGGGTACAGAGCGGACTGCCACATCTGCCCATGGAGGTCTGGATGATTGTAGTTCACGCCTGTGTCCAGTACGGCCACGAGACTGCCGCTTCCATCAACTCCGTATTGCCAAAGTAGTGGCGCATTTACCCGTCTGACACTCCAGGTCTCTGTCGAAAGGAGTTGATCAGGTGCGGCCGATGCCGAAGGACGCCTTACGGTTTTCCGCTTGCGCACGGCGGGACGACTACTAACGCGGGTTGAAGTGTCAAGCAGTTCTTGCAAGTCGGCATGACGCGCGAGCTCTACAAAGAGCACATCTGGCCGGTCCAGAACATGCCGAAGCGTATCAAGAGTGAGATCTGCCTTGACTGAATTGTTGATCCAAAAAGATTCGATTTTGCTAGCCCGACGAATCGAAACGGTGTCGTCTACTCGCAGTGTCTCGCGCTGCGCTGCTTCCAAAAACTCGAGCAGCGCCCGCTGGCTCCTTTCAACGCTGCTACGAATGACGTTGATCGTCGGCGACCGATCGCTTGGGCCAGCCAAACTCCCAGATGACAGCGCTTCCTTGGCGGGCTCTTCTCGCAAGAAAATGTTCACTTCAAAAACGTCATAGCTCTGGGCAGAGTCGAGCCTCTTCGCCAGGGCGGGGCCGGCTTTGGGGTGCATATATAAACCTCCCGCTGGTCGCTACGGTGGTGATACGCGATGAACAAGGAACGCATTTTCAATTCTTGGACCGTGTTTGTAGACTGCGAGCCAAGCGATTAGGAACGCTAAGCGACTACACGGGTTTTTTCCTTGTCGCGCGCCGGCCGCCGACGGGCCATTTTCAGCTTTTGAGCCGCCAATCAATTCAGAGAAGATGGCGCGTTTGACCAGGTTTTCGAAAAGCTCCGTTGGCGGAGTCTGGTTGCGCTTGGCGCACCCGTCTCTGCGCAGCGAGGCTGCTATCTCTCTACGATTGCAGACCAAAGGCGGTCCTAGCTGACATTTGTCTGCTTACGTTCGGGGCTCCGGGGCCGCAGCGCGCGCTCGCGTGACGCTCTTCAGGTGTTCCAGTGACTCTATTTTCTTTGCCAAATCCATATCCGCCACCGGCCGCGCGGTTACCGGAGGGACGTAGACGGTCAACCCCTGGTGCAGATCCTCGAAGCGCGACTCCATGTCAGCTAGCTTAAACTTAATGATCGAGGAGTCGAGCAGCGGATGATGGCTGCTGTAGACAGCGCTCAGCTCGTGGTCGGGCGGATAGATTTGGAGCAAATAATTCCTAATTCGGCGAAACCTTTGCGGTCTGCTGGGTGCAGTCGAGTATAGGACCGTTTCAATCGCGCCCACTTGCCACAGCAGACACGGCACATCCGGTTGTAGTGGGCGCTGCTTGACCAGCAAGTCGGTCGCCTCATACATCTGCAGGCCATTCATGGCCGGATCGAGACCGAGATCAATCAACATCGTATCGAGCGACGATATCCCAGCTAACACTCGGACGGTAAGTCCTAGGTACGGCGCGGCGTCGACAATCTGCCTGGTGGGATACACGTAGATCAAGGGATGGCCGTAGGTTGCGAACGTCACCGGTGCATGCTCGAGTGCGGCAGCGAGCACCATCGCGCTCATGGTATCGTACGCCTTGAGCCGATTCTCGTCCTCCTCGTAGCTGAGCGGATGCAAATCGGTGACCCTAGGGCACAGCGACCTCAGGTAAGTAAGGACCGCCGGAAGATTGGCGACCGCCAGGATCTCGGTCGATCGGCGGCACGCGGACTCGCATTCTCTCGTCACGTGTTCGATGCCCTTGACGCCAAGCCCGACGATATTGATGTCGGCGTCTCGCTGATTGTGAGTTGCGGAGACCATTGCATACTCCTCGCATGATCAAGATGACGCGGATATCTTCGATTACCGCATCCGGGCAAGGAACTCCTTGATGGGTTCGGTGCGATCACCCTCCATGTTAGCGATCTCGCGGCCGCGGCCTTGAAGTTCGGACTTGCGGGACTCATCTAGGGTCGGCAGCAGGGCGACGATATTTCTGATCATGGCGAACCTGATGGTGCAGGCCATGAATGCGAGGTCGGACACCTTCGTAAGCTGCCGCGACAGAAGCGCCGAACGCTCCTCGTCGGTGAGGTCGAAGTCTCGAAGACGTCCCTCTGGATCAGCCTGGATTGCACGGCGGAATTCCTCGTCCAGTAGAGATCGATCGAGGATTTCGGTAAGGGCTGCACGGGACATGTTCGCTCTCCTTAGGCGGAACATGCTGTATCACACAATGGGACAAAAGGTTGGGTAGCGGATTGCCGCTGCCGCCGTGCGGTCTCGGCGCGCTGTTCCGAAATCTGTCTTTTGCGAATCCGGATGCCGGCGTCCCAGCTCGCCAGCTCGGGCAAGACGTGATCGGGTTTGCGTGGCCGCGCTGCACCAAATGATTCCAATCTTCGAGGCCCGCCGCTGCCATCCTTGACCAGCGGCGCGAGTTTTCTGTATTACAGAAAATGCCAAAGAAGACGCGCCGGAGGAGGCGGGGACGCCCGCGATCAGGACACGACCCGCTGGTGCCAATCCGGCTGCCTGAGAAGCTCATGCGGGACATCGATACCTGGGCCCAGGTCTATCGCGATCCCTACAAGGGCATGAACCGTTCGACCGCCATCCGTTGCTTGCTGCTCCTCGGTCTACAGGCGGCGCAACTTCGCGTCGTGGACCCAAAGGATAAGACTACCTTTGAGGGAGCGACTCTCCCCATCCTGAAATTCTTCAGACGCGGAATGGTCGGAAAGTGGCTCCGTGAGGGCACATCGAAAGCCGCGAAATTGAAGCCGCCCGCGATGCACAAGGCTTCTCAGCG
>Ga0137375_10005846_pt1 | contig 14606 bp, 16 predicted proteins | sample SagtaG_24_FD_104936 | JGI IMG/M metagenome (GOLD analysis project Ga0137375, IMG submission 104936) | Vadose zone soil microbial communities from Sagehorn Ranch, Mendocino, California, USA - Sage1_R_113_16 metaG | ecosystem: Environmental > Terrestrial > Soil > Vadose zone | place: USA...
GATCCGGATGAGCACGGCGCCGAGCACCATCAGCCCGAGGTTGGTCGGCCACCGGCGCATGCGTGCGGGTGGCGCCTGGCGCCGCGGGCGGCGATCTCAATGAGGGCCAAGAGAAGGAACGCAGCGCCGAAGACCGTCAACCGGATCACCATCTCGTCGCTGACCCACGGCGGCATTGGCCGACTCCTTGTCCGGTGCCTCAAGCCGGCGCAGTGGCCGGTCTCGGGGCCGGGCGTTCCATGACTCGGGCGACGACGAGGCCCGACACGAGCGTCAGCCCCGCGACCAGGTGAATGGCGGCGCCGAATCCGACCAGGTCCGCGACCACTCCTGAGAGGAGGGCGCCCACCGCGTACCCGAGGTCCCGCCAGAAGCGATAGACGCCGAGGCTGCTGGCCCGCCACGTCGGATGGGCATGATCCGTGATGGCGGCCAGCAGCGTCGGGTACACCATGGCGGTGCCCAGCCCCTGCAGCACCGCGCCCAGCAGCCAGGCGGGATACACTGGGACGAGAACGGTCAGCCAGATCCCTCCCGCCTGAACGATCATGCCGCCGGCGATGAGGCCCTTGCGCCCGAAGCGATCGGACAGCGGGCCGGTGACGACCTGGAGGAGCCCCCACACGGTCGGATAGACCGCCTTGATGACCCCGATGCTCTCGACTCCCAATCCGTGGGCCGCGAAGAACAGCGGATAGATGCCCCAGGACATCCCGTCGTTGAGGTTGTTGACCAGGCCGGCCTGACACGCGGCGAACAGGCTCGCGTTGCCGATGGTCGTCACGAAGAAGATGTGGCCGAGCGACGGTGCGGGCGAGCTCGTTTCCCGCGGAGTGGTGGCGGCTTCGAGGTGCGCATGGGCCCGCGTTTCCCTGACGAAGAGCACCGAGAGCAGGAGACCGACCACGGCGATGGCGATCCCTGGGTAGAACGGCTGGGGACGGAGCGCCCAGTGCGCCGCGATATAGCCCGTCACCCATGACATGACGCCCACGGCGACGTAGCCGGCGAACTCGTTGAGCCCGAGCGCGAGGCCGCGGCGTTTGGGCCCGACGAGGTCGACCTTCATGATCACGGTCATCGACCACGCCAAGGCCTGGTTCGCGCCCAGGAGGACGTTGGCGAGATCGATCCACCACCAGGCCGGCGCATAGATGATCAGGAACGGGACGGGCAACGCGAAGAGCCAGCCGGTGACGAGCACCGGCTTCCGTCCGATCCGGTCGGAGACGCGCGCGGCCAGCAGGTTCAGGATCGCCTTGGTGACGCCAAAGCTCACGATGAAGGACGTGATGGCGGTCTTCGAGCTGAGCCCGAACTCCTGCTCGCCGAGGAGCGGGAGGACGGTGCGCTCCAGGCCGACCATCGCCCCGACGAAGGCGTTCAGGACGACCAGGAGCACGAACTGCGGGAGGTTCTCCCGCAGGCCGAGCCGCGGGCCCGTCACTCGTCGCCCAGGTTCTTCCGGCGGTTCAGCGCGAACTCCGCGGGCTCCGGTGGCAGGTCGGCCAGCACGAAGCGGACGAAGTCGTCCTTCGACCGAAGCTGCAGCGCAGGGTTGAAGCGGCGCTCGAAGCCGATGGTCGAGCCCGGCTTGCCGCTGAGGCCCTTGCCGCACGCCGCGCCGCTGAAGTGGGCCGGGAAGATCTCGATGTGGTCGGGGAGTGTGAGGAGCTTGCCGAAGAGGCTGTCGTAGAGCTGCTCGGCCTGCTTCGTCTCGGTGCCGGCACCGAGGAGGTCCGGTCGCCCGACGCCGCCGGAGAAGAGTGTGTCCCCGGTGAGGACGAACCAGGGTTCCGGTGCCCGGGTCCGGTCGGTGACGAGGATCGAGATGCTGTCAGGTGTGTGGCCCGGAGTGTGGAGAATGGTCAGGCGCACATTGCCCAGTTCGTGCTCCTCGCCGTCCTCCACGGCGACGTGGGGGAAGCGGACGTCGGCGGATTCGTGATACAAGACCGGCGCGCCGGTGGTGGCCGCAAGACGGCGCGCGCCGGAGACGTGGTCGGCCTGGACATGGGTCTCGAAGATGTGCGTGATGCGCATCCCCTTCTGTCCGGCCGCTTCGAGATAGGGCTCGATGTCGGGCTGTGGATCCACCACAGCGCAGGAGCCTTTGCCCCCTCAGCCGAAGAGATAGCTGGCGCAGCCGGTCTTGGGAGCGAGGAACTCGCGGAAGATCATGGGCGGGCCTCCTTCGCGGAGATTTGGTCCACCGCCAACGGTAGGCCCACCGGTTGTATAAGGTCCAATCGTGTGTTCTTATCTCCCCGATAAGGTCAGGCTTATGCAGCTCAGCCTCCGGTAGTTCGAGGTCTTCCTGGCCGTGGCCCGGGCGAAGAGCTTCCGCGGCAGCCGCCGAGGTCCTGCACTTGAGCCAGCCGGCGCTCTCGCAGTACGTGGCCGAGCTGGAGCGGGAGCTGGGGGCTCGGCTGTTCGACCGCCTCCGGCGGACCGTGGCACTCACCGAGGCGGGGCGCATCCTCGAGGACCACGCCCTCCGCCTGTTCGCCACGCTCACCAGCGCTCGGGAGGCTATCGCCGAGCTCGCCGGCCTCTAGCGCGGATCGCTGCTCGTCGGGGCCAGCACCACGCCGGGGATCTACGTGCTCCCGGCCGTGGTCGCGTTGTTCCAGCAGCGCCATCCCGGGATCGCGTTGAGCCTGCAGATCGGGAGCTCCGCGGTGATCGAGGAGCGCATCCGCGGGAACGAGATCGATCTCGGGGTGGTGGGCGGACACGCGCTTCACCCCGGCGAGGAGTGCTTGGCCTCGGGCCTCCACGACGAGCTGGTCCTCATCGTCCCGGCTGACCACCTGTGGGCGCGGCGGCGGGAGATCCCGCCGGCTCTCCTGGCCAACCAGCGGCTCCTCGTGCGCGAGGAAGGGTCCGCGACGCGCCAGGTCGCCGAGCGCGCGCTCCAGCACGCCTGCATGAGCGTCGGGGCGTCCATGGAGCTCGGCCACACCGGGCTGCGCAGCCCCTGGGCGTGTGGACCTCGTGCGGGTCAGCTCTCCGGATTCAACGCGATGCAACCGAACTGGCCGAGCATGCCCGTGATGGCGAGGCGCTGGGTCATCTCCAGGCGCTCGAGTCCCTCCTGGTACCGTTCGGGCCCCCGGGCGGCCTCGAACCGCACGCGCTCGGCGCGATAGCGCTCGAGCACGCGGGTGTAGAAGCGGACGGCGTAGGCGGAGGTGTCCTCCTGAAACAGGAGTTCGAGCCCGGCGGCCTCGAGGGCATCGACATAGCTCTGGGGGGTCTCCAGGCCGGCAAAGCGCCACCATGCGCAGAAGCGCTGGTGCTGCTCCTCGGGTAGCGGGCGGCGTTCGGCGTGATCGTAGAATGCGACCCGCCCCCCGGGCCGCAGGAGCCGCGCGCAGCGCTGGAGGAGAGCAGCGCGGCGCGGGATGTGACACCACGCATCGAGGCCGAAGACGACATCGAAGGTGCCGGCCGGGAGCTCGATAGCATGGATGTCGCCGAGGCGGAACTCCACCAGACGCGTGAGCCCGTTGTCGCGGGCCCGCGCTTCGGCCTGCGCATGGCCGACGACGGAGACGTCCACCCCGAGGACGCGGCACCCCAGCCCCTGCGCCAGGTAGCACGCGGGGCCGCCCGTGCCGCTACCGATGTCCAGCACCGACGTTCCCGCCGCGATCCCGGCGCGCCGGGCGAAGGCCCCGATCTCGTCCGCCGTCAGCGTGCATTCTTGCCCGATGTATGCGTCGCCATAGGCCAGGGCTGCCGGGGACAACCCGCTGGCTCGGAGCACGTCATAGAAGCGGCCAGCGTCCGCTGCCTCACTCCCCGGTGGCGCCGGCATTCCCGTCTTTCGCGCTGGCCCGCCACACGCGGGGCTGCGCGCCGCTCACGGGACGGGCCACCCCACGGTACAGGTAGGCCATCGGCCTCGGTCCCGTCCCGTACTCCTGCTCGCTCTCCGTGATCTCGAAACCCGCGTCGAGGATCAGGCGGTCGATCTTGCGGTTGAGGTTGCAGCCACCGGCGACGCGCCGCCATACGGGATTCAGCCGGTTCCGCCAGGCGACGATCCGCGGATCCGGGGCGAGCCCGTGCTCAATGAAGATGAGCTGACCCTCGGGCGTGAGCACGCGCTTCATCTCCAGGAGCGCTCGGCCCGCATCGCGAATCGAGCAGAGCGTCCACGTCATCACGACAGTGTCGACGCTCCCATCGCCCATCGGGATCCGCTCGGTCGCCGCCTGGATGAACTCGACAGGCCACGGCGCGTGCTCGACCCGTTTCCCCGCCAGCGCCCACAGCTCGGGTCGCGGGTCGACGCCGTAGAGTCGCTCGACGGCGCGTCCGTAGAAGGGAAGATTCAGCCCCGAGCCGATTCCCACCTCGAGCACGGTCCCGGCCGCACGCGGTATTGCTCGGGAGCGCTCGGCCCGGTTGGCCTTGTTCCGCATCGCCAGGTCGATTAGCCGCGGCAGGACATATCGCTCGTATAGGTTCATCGCATCGATCCTGACAGGCCATGGGAGCGCTGGGAAGTCATTTCTCACGTTCGCAGGACGACGTGGTCGAATCCCTCGGCATAGGTGTAGCCTTTCACTTTCCCGAGAGCGGACGCCCGCGCACGCACCCGGGTCTCCACGAGTTGGAAGTCGCCGACCTGGCTCGCGTGGCAGGCGACGGCCTGGAGCTTCTGGTCCATGGTATCTGTGATGTCCACGACCAGCTGGGGCTGCTCCCACTGGATGAGGTACATCTCGCGCACCTTGTGGGGCGCGTAGTCAGGCAAGAGCTCGGGGAACGACAGGTGGTCGCGGGCGAGCGGATAGACACAATCGAGGACGACGCCGGCGGTGACCCGGTGGTCGCGGTGCCAGCCGAAGAAGTTGCTGGTCGTCCGGTCTGGGTGCTGCGTGATGATCAGGTCTGGCCGCCACCGGCGGATCTGGCGCGTGATGTCTAGCCGCAAGGCGCGTGTGTCCTCTACCTCGCCGTCCTCGTACCCGAGAAACTCCACGCGGGTGACGCCGAGCGCGTGGGCGGCGTTCTGCTGCTCCATCTCGCGGATGCGCACCAGATGCGCCGGGGTGACACTGAGGTCGCTCGACCCCTTGTTGCCGTTGGTCACGATGACGTACGTGACCTCGCGCCCCTCCGTGACCAGCTTCGCGATGGTCCCGCCCGCGCCGAACTCCGGGTCGTCCGGGTGCGCGGTCACGACCATGACCCGCTGGGCCCCTTCCGTCATGAGCCGCCTTCGGTAACGGCGACGGCTGACATCGCTCGCGCGTGACTCCAGCACCGCCACCCCGTCGCGACCAGCAGCGCCGCGCCAAGGTAGAAGGGGCTGGAGAGATCCACCGCGTCCGCCAGCACGCCCATCGCCAGCGGACCCAGGATCTGGCCAGTGTCCGTCAAGGTGCGAAGCCAGCCGACCGCGACCGCCTGCAGGGCCGGCGGAACCCGATCGCCGATGAGCGCTGTCGGCAGCGGCGCCACGAAGCCCGCGGCACTTCCGAGCGCCACGCTCCACAGGCCGAGCAGGATCGGATGGGTCAGGAGCGGCACGCTGCCGAGCAGCACCGCATAGGCCAGCAAGCCCGGGATCAGCAGGCGCAAACGGCCCCATCGATCCGAGACGCTGCCCCCGAGCCAAAGCGCGAAGAATCGGCCGAGCACGCTCAGGCTGACGAAGAGGCCGACGGTCCCGGGAGCCAGACCGCCTCGGTTGGCGAGGTAGAGGGGGAACAAGAAGACCAGCACGCCGATCTGGATGGCGATCAGCGCCGCATTGGTCAACCCCATGAGCAGCACGCCGGGCGTGCGGAGCACCGCTCGGAGGAGCCCCTGGTCGCACGAGGCTTCCGGCGCCGGGGATCGGGGAGCGACGAGCAACGCCGACCGCGCTGCCGCGACGGCCGCCGCGAGCATGCACGCCGCCTCGAACGCGAACGGGCTCGCCACGCTGACCCCCTGGTAGAGCCAGCCCCCCGCGGCACTGCCAAGCAGCAGCCCCAGCGTCTCGCTCATGAGCAAGAGGCTGACCGCCCGGCCGCGACGGCCGGCGGAGGACTGATCCACCATCGTAGTGGTCGCGACCGTGCTGAACGCCGCCCAGCCTACGCCGGCGACCGCGCGCAAGATCAGGAAGAGCCCGTACGTGGAGACCATTGCGCTCCCGACATCGCTGAGCGCGATCAGGATCAACCCTCCCGCCATCAGCCGTCGCCGCCCGAGGCGGTCCAGGAGGTATCCGGTCGGCAGATTGGCCATCCATTTCCCCGCTCCGAAGATGACGGGGATCAGCGTCACCATCCGGTAGTTCGCGGCGAAGACCGTCCGCAGGTAGAGCGGCAGCGTCGGGCGAAGGACTCCCTGGCCGAGGTTGAAGAGGAAGGCGCCGGCGAGCACGGCCGGTGGCGCCTGCCATCGAGCGCGCTGGTGTTCCTTGGCCGAAGCGGCACTCGTCATCGTCGACCGCGCTTCGGCCGCGTCTTCAGCACGTTGGCGGCGGGCCGATCGCGTCCGCGACCCGGCGCACGCCACAGCTCCGCCGGTAACGCCGGCTTCGCCCGGCCCATTTTCACCAGGAATCCCTCGAGGTCCCTCCTGAGAAGTGCGAGCTGGCCAGTCTTCGTCACAATGTCCTGGAGCTGCTCGCGAATCAGTTGCTCCAGGTGCGGCCGGATCTTGGGACAGGCGCACTCCGTCTCGCTCAGGTGGACGACGAGATCCTTGATCTTCCCGAGGGGCAAGCCCATCAGCTTGGCGCGCTGGATGAACGCCAGGCGCCGGACATCGTGCTCGGTGTAGAGGCGATAGCCCGCGGGACTGCGGGCGACCCGGGGAAGAAGGCCGCTCGCCTCGTAGAACCGCACGGCCTTGACCGTGCAGCCCGCCCGCCTCGCCAGCTCCCCGATCTTCGATGGACCCATGGAGCGCGTTCCATCGCTTATCGTAAACCCTCCCCTAGAGGGGAGAGTCAAGGGGCTTCGAACACGGGAGGATTGGGTCCGTTCGCGGCGCTGGTACCTCAGTGTGACGGCTGAGGAACCGCGAGGGCGGGCCAGCTCTGTGGGCGCGAAGTCACGCATGGCCGCCTTCACGTCGTCGAAGGTGGCGGGCATGCCGAGATCCGTGATGCCTCCTCATTTGTCCCCGAAACAAAAAAGGCCCGCGCCCTGGGTGGTCGCGGGCCTCGTCGATTCGAGAACGTCGTCGGTCCTGGTTAGTAGGCTCCGCCGGCGCGCGACACCGCCATCGCTGGGCGTCCCGTGTTGCGGGACCCCAGCTGGTTCTTCTCGGTGGTGCGCTTGAACCGCGGATGCATGATGCGCGGTTATCGGCGAGCGCGGCGCCGACTGTCAAGCCTTTCCCCGTCCGCGCGTTTCACAACCATCCGCTTCCGGGATTCTAGTAGTCTGAGACACCGCGCACATGACAGCCGATAGCACCAGCGCCGACTTCGTCGCGCACATCGAATCGCTCGGGACGCGGGCCGTCATTCCCTGCGAGGCCGGCGCCATGGTGTGGCGTATCTGGGGAGAGGGTCCGCCGCTCGTGCTGCTTCACGGCGCGAGCGGCTCATGGACCCACTGGATCAGAAACGTGCTGCCTCTGGCCGCGCGATTTCGGGTCCTCGTGCCCGACATGCCGGGCTACGGCGACTCGGACGCACCCCGCGAGCCGCATACGGCCGACGGCCTCGCCGATCTCGTGACATCTGCAGTCGACACCCTCCTGCCGCCACCGAACTCGTTCGGCCTGGCGGGATTCTCGTTCGGGGGCATCATCGCGGGAGTCGTGGCCGCGCGACTCACCCGCCGCGTCCGCACTCTCGTGCTGCTCGGAACGGGTGGCCTCGCGCTGGGTCGTACTCCGACCCGGCCCCTGCTCCGGATCCGGTCGGGCATGGCTCCTGACGAGATCCGGCACGTGTATCGCGCGAATCTCAGGACGCTGATGATCGCGAGCGACGACAAGATCGACGACCTGGCCGTGTTCCTGCAGATCGAAAACCTCCGGCGCACGCGATTCAGGTCAGGGGGCATCCCGGAGTCGGACAGCCTGTTGAAGGCGCTGCCCGCGATCCGGGCGCGCATCACCAGCATCTGGGGAAGCCGCGACGCCTTCACGGGACCGCATCTCGAGGAGTGCCGGCGCATCCTGGCCCCGGGGCAGCGCGACCTCGACTTCCGCGTGATCGAGGGGGCCGGTCACTGGACGCCGTACGAAGCCGCCGATCAGGTCAATGCCATCCTGATCGACATGCTGCGCTGAGCGGATCGGCTCACTCGATCACCTGGTCCGCCCGCCCGAGCAGCGATGGCGGGATGGTGAGCCCGAGCGTCTTGGCCGTCTTCAGATTGATCACCAGCTCGAACTTGGTGGACCGCTCGACGGGCAAGTCGGCCGGCTTGGCTCCCTTGAGGATCTTGGCCACGAGCTGCGCGGCGCGCTGATAGAGATCGGCAAGGGCCGGCTCGAAGGACATAAGACCGCCGACGTCCACGAACTCTCTCATCCCGTACATCACGGGGACCCGGTGCTTGGCGGCAAGATCGACCAGGCGGTTTCGGTAGGCGATCAGCACGGCATCCCGTCGCACCACCAGGCCTTCTACTTTTTCCTTCTTGACGGAATGGAAGGTGGGTTCCACGTCGTCCGGACCCTGAATGCCGAGCCGCAGAACCTGGACATTGATCCGGCGCCCTTCCTTCTCGATATCTCTCAACATCGACGCGTAGGCGGGATTGGCAGGTCGCGACGCGAGAGAGTCTGGGCACCGCCTCTTTGAGGAGCTGGAGCTGTTTCCCCACCGTCTCCTCCGAGAAGAAGGTGGATCCCGTGACGTTCCCGCCGGGTCTCGCGAGGCTCGTGACGAGGCCGACGCCCACCGGATCGGCAACTCCCACGAACACGACGGGAACGGTCGTCGTTCACTTTCCAGGCCGCCAGGGCGGCCGGCGTGCTCCAGACCGTGAGCACCACGTCCACCTTGCTTCGCACGAGGTCCGCCGCAAGCTCGGGCAGTCGTTCGTACTTCTCCTCCGCCGACCGGTACTCGAAGACGATGTTCTGGCCTTCGATGTAGCCCAGCTCGCGGAGGCCGTCGCGGAAGGCGTGGAACGACGGAGCCGGCGTGGACGAAGAGTACGGGGAGAGCACACCGATCCGGAATATCTTCCGCGATTGCGCGCCCGCGACGCGGGGCCGGGGGAGCAGGCCGAGGCCCAGAGTGCCGAGAAATACCCGGCGGCCCATCACTGCGTCAATATTCTCACGAACCTTCGATGAGCGTGAGCCGTGATGAGGCACTCGGCCCGCGACGGCCCGGACCTTGCGCGGCGCCGCGAGCCAGATGGCGGCAACGGAGAACGCGCTCAGAGCAACACTAGCACCCTCCAGCGGCGGCGCTCCGTCCGAGGGCCCGCCCACGTGACATAAGGGGCCAGACTCAGACACCGGCCGCCCCACGGAGCCGCCCCACGGAGCCGATGCCACAGCAGAAACAGCGATTGGCCATCCACCTGTAGCCACGGGAGATGGTGACGATTCGTCAGTGGCGTCAGACTACTTGAGCTTCAGACGTTTCTTTACAATTTTGTGCAGCTCGGCGACCGCTCCTCTCCAGTGATACGCCTCGGCTTCGTCGATTTCCAGTTCATGTGAGCGTTGGCCAGGACCGACAACCAGTCTAGCCGTCGGGCCGACTGAGTTTTCGGGCTCTTGTGCAGAAATATACGTCGCGACCAATTCCCCCGGTGGCTGATCACGGTGACTCGCGTGGTTTTCATTGCCAATCCTCAATGTCTAAGTTGTAGGTCATAATTCCATTGCCGGCATTCAAGATGGCCACTCTGTACGCTAGGCCGGCTGACCCATCAGCCTTTGGGCGCAGAACGACACTCTGATTGAGCACGACCATCTCAATATTGGTCGCGCTCTCATCGAGTAGGTTGGGCGCCTGGACGACGATGCCCTCGTCAAGCCCGTTCCCGTAGGTCGTTTCCCAGTGCGCCGTCTTTCCAGCGGCAAGGGTGGCCACGCCGCCAACGCCTCGAAAATGTGCCATGTGATAACCCCCTTACTCGGCCTTCAGACGCGGTGCTGCGTCACTTGTGGTGAAGCGGCCACACATGACAGCTAGTGTACTCGGCGCAGCGGTCCCATGGTCGTCTGCTAGACTTTCGGCCAGTAACTGAGGAGAGCCCCATGGGCCCTGTCCGCTTGCCCGGGCTGCCACGCCGCACATTCATTGAAGTAGTGGCCGGCGGCCTTCTCGCCGCGCCGCTCGCCGCCGAGGGACAGTAGGCGGGGAAAGTCGCGCGGGTCGTTGTGCTCTCGCCCGGTGACGAACTACCCAGGTTCTTCGTTCGCGAGCGCGGCTGGGTGGAGGGCGAGAACCTCAAGCTCGAGCTCCGGTTAGCGGGAGGACTACGCGTCATTGCGCGCCGTGGCCGTCGAGGTGGCGCGCACGAAGCCGGATCTCATCGTCGCCGCCTCCGCTCCCGCCGCCCAGGCCGCGAAGGCGGCCACCACGACGATCCCGATCGTGTTCCACACGCTGAACGATCCCGTCCGGACAGGCCTCGTGGCCAGCTTCGGGCGACCGGGCGGCAATCTCACGGGCAACGCTGGACTCGGCCCTGAGCTAGATCGCTCGCCCATGCTGCCCGCGTTTCGCCAGGGGCTACGAGAGTTAGGATGGGTAGAGGCCAGAACATCCGCTTGGAGCAGCGATATGCGCCCCGATCGGTCGTCGACAGGTGAGCGCACGGCTGCTGAGACATCTGGTGATCGTGCTGCCGGCGACGGGCCGCGGTACCATGGGCGGGCCATGACGACCCCTCCCGTCCCCACCCGCGCTCTGGCCGCCGACGTCGATCCGGTGAAGTTCGAGGTCATCCGCAATGCGCTGCTCGCGATCACCGAGGAGATGGGGGCGACGCTCCGGCGCGCCGCCTACTCGACGAACATCAAGACGCGCGGGGATTTCTCCTGCGCGTTCTTCGACCGCGACCTGCGCACCATCGCGCAAGCCTTCGCCCAGCCCTCGCACCTGGGCTCGCTCGCCCACATCGTGCCGCGGGCCATCGGAGCCTACGGGCCCGATCGCCTCACCCCTGGCGACGGCATCCTCATCAACGACCCGTACCTGGGCGGGGTGCACCTGAACGACATCACTCTCATCACGCCCGTCTTTCACGAGGGCGCGCTCTTCGGCTACGTGGCCAACATCGCGCATCACGTGGACGTGGGCGGAGGCGCCCCGGGCAGCATCGGAGTGTCGAGCGAGATCTACCAGGAGGGGCTGGTGATCCCGCCGGTGCGCTTCGTAAAGGGCGGCCAGATCGACCCGGACATCTTCGCCTTGATCCGCTCGAACTTCCGGGGCACCCGCGAGATCTCCGGCGACTTCCGCGCCCAGACAGCGGCGAATCGCCTGGGCGCTCTTCGGATCGAGGCGCTGGTGGGGCAGCACGGCGCCGCCACCCTGGTGCATTACCTGGACGAGCTCCTGCGCTACACGGAGCGGCGCACGCGGGCGGCCTTCGCGGAGTTCCCCGACGGCCGCTTCGCCGCCGACATGCTCATGGACGGCGACGGCGTCACCGACGAGCCGGTGAAGCTCGCGGCCACCGTCACCGTCGAGCAGGGCCGCCTGTCTGTCGACCTCACCGGCTGCGACGACCAGCGTAAGTCGCCCACCAACGCCACCTCGTCGCAGACCTACTCGGGCGTGGTGTACGTGCTCAAGTGCCTCATCGATCCGGACATCCCGGTGAACGACGGCTTCTATCGCCTCATCGACATCCGGAGCCGCCCCGGCTCGGTCGTGCACGCGCGGCATCCCGCCGCGGTGGCCGCGGGCTGGGAGATCGCCATGCAGCTCTGCGACCTCCTGTTCAAGGCGCTGGCCCCCGCCCTGCCCGATCGCGTGGTCGCGGGCACCAAGGGCTGCGTGTGCAATATCGCGTTCGGGGGCATCAATCCGGCCAGCGGCGAATACTTCACGTACTACGAGACCATCGCGGGCGGCTACGGCGCCACCCTGACCACCGACGGCATGGATGCGGTCCAGGCGCACTTCCAGAACACGGAGAACGCGCCGGTGGAGGAGACGGAGGCCAATTACCCGGTGCGCATCCTGCGCTATGCCCTCATCGAGAACTCGGAGGGCGGCGGGCGGCATCGCGGCGGCCTCGGCGTGCGGCGCGACTACGCCTTCCCCGGCCACGAACCGAGCTTTTCCATCCTCTCCGACAAGGCGCACTACGCGCCGTGGGGCCTCTTCGGCGGCGGCGCGGCGCGCCCCGCGAAGTACATCCTGAACCCGGACACGCAGCAAGCGCGCGAGCTGCCCTCCAAGATCACTTTCCAACTGGCCCCCGGTGACGTGGTCAGCGTGCAGACACCGGGCGGGGGCGGCACCGCCTCTCCGCTCGAGCGCGACCCGGAGCGCGTGGCCGCCGACGTGGCCCAGGGCAAGATCTCGGCGGAGCGCGCCCGAACTGTCTACGGCGTGGTCGTCGATCCGGCTACGCAGGCCCTCGACGCCGCGGCCTCCGCCGAGGTGCGGGCGAGGAACGGTCGATGACGGCATGGCGGGTGGGCATCGATATCGGCGGCACCTTCACCGACGCGGCCCTCGTGGATGGCGAGACGGGTCAGGTGCGCGTGGTCAAGGTCCTCACGACCCCGGAAGACCCCGCCAAGGGCTTCATGATCGCGCTGGAGCGCGGCCTCGCGGAATGCGGGGCGGGAGGACGCGACGTGGCGGCGGTGGTGCACGCCACCACCGTGGCGACCAACGCCATCATCGAAGGCAAGACCGCGCGCGTGGGCATGCTGGTGACGCGCGGCTTCCGTGACATCCTCGAGATCGGCCGGCAGATCCGCTCGCGGCTCTACGACGTGCATCTGCAGAAGCCGGCTCCCCTCGTGCCCCGGCGATGGAGCCTCGAGGTGAGCGAGCGGCTCGACGCCGAGGGCGCCGTGCTCGAGCCGCTCGATGCCGACGAGGTGCGCGCGGCGGTGCGCCGTCTCCGCGCCGAGGGTGCGGAAGCGGTGGTCATCTGCTTTCTCCATGCCTATCTGAATCCGGCGCACGAGCGCGCCGCGGCGGCCATCGTGCGAGAGGAGATGCCGGGGACCTGGCTGTCCGTCTCCTCCGAGGTCTGCCCGGAATTCCGCGAGTACCTGCGCGGCAGCACCGCGGCGGTGAACGCGGCGGTGATGCCCATCGTGTCGCGCTACGTGGACGCCCTCGAGTCCCGGCTCGCTGCCCTCGGCGCCACCGCGCCCTTCTACGTGATGCAGTCCAACGGCGGGGTGATGACGTCGGCCTCGGCCAAGGAGCGGCCCGTCTACATGGTCGAGTCGGGCCCCGCCGCGGGCGTCATCGCCGCCGGGGCGGTGGCCGCGCCGTACCGCTATGCCAATGTGCTCTCCTTCGACATGGGGGGCACCACGGCCAAAGTCGGGCTCATCCAGGACGGGCAGCTCAGGCTCTCCACCGAGATGGAGGTCGGCGCGCAGGCGGTGACGCCTCTCGGCGAGGGGCGGGGCGGCGGCTATCCCGTGCGCACTCCGGTGATCGACTTGGTGGAGGTTGGCGCGGGCGGAGGCAGCGAGGCGTGGATCGACGCGGGGGGCGCGCTTCGCGTCGGGCCGCGGAGCGCGGGGGCCCGGCCGGGCCCGGCATGCTATGGCCTGGGTGGCGTCACGCCGACCATCACCGACGCGAACCTGGCGCTGGGCCGCCTCGACCCGGCGTTCTTCCTCGGCGGCGAGATGGCGCTCGACGCCGACGCGGCCCGGCGCTCCATTGCCGAACACGTGGCGGCGCCGCTCGGGCTCGATGCGCTCACCGCGGCCAGCGGCATCGTGGAGATCGCCAACGCCCACATGATCGCCGCCATGCGCCTCGTGTCCGTTCAGCGCGGCTATGATCCACGCGACTTCGTGCTCGTCGCCTTCGGCGGCGCCGGCCCCCTGCACGCCAACGCGCTGGCGCGCGACCTCGGCATTCCCACCGTGCTCGTGCCTCCCAGCCCCGGGATCGCATCCGCGCTGGGCATGCTCGCCACCGACATCCGCCACGAATTCGTGGCCACGCGAAGGCTACGGCTGGAGGGCCTCGCGCCCGCGGCCCTCGAAGCGCTCTTCGCGGATTTCGTCGCGGAAGGCGAAGCGCGCCTGACACGCGACGGCGTGCCGCTCGCCGACCGGCGCATGCAGCGAAGCGCCGACCTCCGCTACCACGGCCAGTCCTTCGAGCTGCCGGTGATCGTGCCGCCCGGCTCGCTATCGGCGGCCGACGTGGTGCGGGTGAGCGAGCAGTTCCACGCCATGCACGAGCGCGCCTACGGCTATGCCGCGCCCGACGACCCGGTCGAGCTGGTGAACATCCGGCTCGCCGCGGTGGGCGTGACTCCGAAGCCCCGGCGGGCGCCCCTGCCCGCGGGCGGGCCGACGGCCACCCGGGCGCGGAAAGGCCACCGTGATATCTGGTTCGCCGAAGCGGCCGGCTTTCAATCGACCCTGGTCTACGACCGGGGCAAGCTCCTGCGCGGCAATGTTCTCGCCGGCCCCGCGATCGTCGAAGAACCCGACGCGAGCAC
>Ga0137375_10005856_pt1 | contig 14588 bp, 10 predicted proteins | sample SagtaG_24_FD_104936 | JGI IMG/M metagenome (GOLD analysis project Ga0137375, IMG submission 104936) | Vadose zone soil microbial communities from Sagehorn Ranch, Mendocino, California, USA - Sage1_R_113_16 metaG | ecosystem: Environmental > Terrestrial > Soil > Vadose zone | place: USA...
GCGCTCGCAGCGCGCGGCCTCGTCCATCACGTGACTGGACACCAGGATCGTCGTCCCGGACTCGGCCATCGCGGCGAAGCGCTGCCACAGGTCGAGACGCAGCACCGGGTCCAGACCGACCGTCGGCTCGTCGAGGACGAGCAGCTCCGGTTGGCCGATCAGCGCGCAGGCGAGCGACACCCGGCTGCGCTGGCCACCAGAGAGCCGGCCGGTCATGCGGTCGCCCAGCTCCGACAGTCCGACGCTCGCGAGTGCTTGGTCACCGTCGCGGGCAGGCACTCCGTGCAGCGCGGCGAAGTAGCGCACGTTCTCACGCACGGTGAGGTCCGCGTACACACTCGGCGCCTGCGTCACGTAGCCGACGACGCTGCGCAGCTCCGCGGCGCCCGCGGGACGACCCAGGACGGTCACCGAGCCGGAGTGGATGCGCTGGACACCGACGATGCTGCGCAGCAGCGTCGTCTTGCCGCTACCGCTCGGGCCGAGCAGCGCGGTCAGGCGGCCGGACGCGATCGAACAGCTGATGCCGTCCAGGATGCGTTTGCCGCCGCGTTCGACGACGAGGTCGGCGATGTCGACCGCCGGTCTCGTCACGGTCAGTTCGAGCCGGCCCCACGAGCCGGTCGTCCCGAGTGACTCCATGTCGTGCTCCTTCCGCCCAGCGGGAGCGCTCGGCCGGTCGGCCGTGTCGATCGCTCAAAGCGGGCTTGATCAGCACACGACAACGGAGCTGCGCACGAATCCGTGCGACTACTGGTGTGGACCCCAGTCGGCCCCCGGTGACCGCGATCCGGCGCTCGTCAGCCGACGGGTTCGAGGACGGCTGCCTGCCGGATCAGATCGGCTCGCGACGCGATGCCGAGCTTCGTGAACACCTTCGCGAGGTGGTACTCGACGGTGCGCGGGCTGAGGAACAGCTGCGTGGCGACGTCCTTGTTGGAACTCCCGGCGCCGACCAGCCGCGCGATCTGCATCTCCTGCGGGGTGAGCTGGGTGACCGTGCTCGGATCGCGTTTGCGCGCCGTCTCCCCCGTTGCCCGCAACTCGACGCGGGCCCGTTCCGCCCACGGCTCGGCGCCGAGCCGCTCGAACGTCTCGACCGCCGTGCGCAAGTGGGTCCGGGCGTCGCCGCGCCGCCGCTGCCGCCGGAGGAACGCGCCGATGAGCAGATGCGTCCTGGCCCGGTCGAAGCGGCGGTTCAGGCTGGCGAGCAGCGCCAGCGCGTCCTCGAAGGCGCGCTCGGCTTCGTCGCCGTCCGCGAGCAATGCCCGGCACCGCGCCGCCATCGCCCGCCCCCACGCCGGCGCGTCGCCGGCGGCAAAAGCCTTGAGCGGTGCGAACGCCGCGTCGGCCTCGTCTCGCCGGCCGGTCTGCACATAGGCCTCGACCAGATCAGGCGTTTCGATCAGGACGCCGAACGGATGCGACTCGCCCAGCGGGGCCGCACGCATCGCCTCGAGGCGCGTGACCGTCTTGTCGGGGGAACCACGTGCGAGGTCGAGCAACGCCACACCCCACTGGGCGAGCGAGTTGGCGTTGGCCATGCCACTCGCGCTGATCGTGCGGCTGACCTCGGCGGCATTCGCCCGGCACACGTCGTCATCACCGTTCAGCCCGGCCATCACGCCGAGCGCGGCGAGGTGGAACATCAACGGGTTCTTGAGCCCGACCTCGCGCGCAAGCCGCAGTCCCTCGGTCGCTTCTGCCGCGACCGAGTAGTACCGCCCGGCGATGAACGCCGAGGCGACGACGGTTTCGAGCAGGTCGACGAGCGTGTCGACGGCGCCGGACGCGCGGGCGATCGCTCGGGCGCGGCCGAGTATCGCTGTCTCGACGGCACCCTCCCCGATGGTCGAGGCGCCGGCCGCCGCCCAGGCGAGCACGTGTACGTCGTCGGACTCTCCGGCTCGCGCCACGGCGGCGCGGATCCGCGAGGCGTCCGCGGCGCCGCGGCCGAGCATCAGGTTCCCGACACCGACGAGCAGGTCGCGGAGCACCGCCTCCGTGCTGTCCTCGCCACGAGGCAGGGACGCCGCGATCGCGGCGGCCTGGCCCATGCACGCGAGGTCGCCCGAGCGGCCGGCCATCAATCCCGCGTCGAGCAGCATCTCCAGGCTGCGGTGCGGGTCGCGCCGGGACACCTTCGCCGCCGCGGCCAGCAGCCGGGATCCCGCCGAGAGCATGCTGCCCGACCGCGCCTCGATACGCGCGCGCACATGCTCCCGGTCGGCGCGTAGCAGCGGATCATCCAGTACGGGGCCCGCCGCGTCGAGCAGCGTCGTGGCACGACGCAGCTGCCCGGCCCGCCAGGCTGCGCGCCCCGCGTGGACGAGCCGCCGCGCGCGCCTCGGGTGCCGCACTCAGCCGCGCGGCGCGTTCCAGCGCCGTCGCCGCACCGGAGAAGCCGCCCCGGGTTCGGGCCCGCTCGGCCGTGGCCTCGAGTTCGTCGGCGACGTCATCGTCCGCCCCGCTCGTGGCTGCCGCCCGGTGCCAGGCGCGACGGTCGGCGTCGGCGGGCCCGTCGAGGACGTCTGCGAGTGTTCGATGCACCCGCTCGCGCTCCGCGAACGGGGCGCCGCGGTAGACGGCGGAGCGCACCAGCGGGTGACGGAACACGATCTGGTCGAGTCCCACGGTGACGAGTCCGTGCGTCTCGGCGATCGACAATTCGAGGGCGGCGAAACCTAGCGCATCCGCCGCCCGCGCGATCGTGGCGCGGTCTCCTGTCTCTTCGGACGCAGCGACCAGAAGCAGCTGCTGCACGCTCGCCGGCAGGCGCCGAAGCTGGTTCAGGAACGCGCGCTCGACCGAGGTGGCCGGTGGCAGAACACCGACCAGCGGCTCACGTCCGCTCGCCTGATCAGGCGTGAGGGCCTGTGGCAGCTCCACCAGAGCGAGCGGGTTTCCGTTGGCGTTGGCCAGCACCCAGTCGACAGCGGTGGCGGCTGCGGCGTCGCCGAGTCGCGCGGTGGCGAGGGCGCGCGCGTCGCTGTCCCGCAGGGGCTCGAGGCGCAACTCCCGCACACCCGGCGCATCGAACGGAGCCACGTCGTCGTCCCGGGCGGCGAAGAGAATCGCCAGTCGTTCCGCCTCCAGCCGACGCGCCACGAACAAGATCGCGGCTGCCGAGGCCTGGTCCAGCCACTGGGCGTCGTCCGCCAGACACAGCACCGGCCGCTCGTCAGCCGCGGCAGCCAGCAGGCCGAGCGCGCCAAGCGAGGTGCGGAACCGCTCGGCCACCGTCTCGTCCGACAAGGCGAACGCGGCCCGCAGGGCGGCCGCCTGCGGGGCGGGCAACGTGTCAACGCGGTCGATCACAGGATGCAGCAGCTGGTGCAGGCCCGCGAACGCGAGTTCGGCCTCGGATTCGATGCCGACCACCTGCAGCACCAGGAACCCGTCGGCCGCCGCGCGGGCCTGCTCCAAGAGCACCGACTTGCCGACACCCGCCTCGCCACGCACGACCAGCGCCCCGCCGCGACCCGACCGCGCGTCAGACATCAACCGGTCGACGGCTGCGATCTCGAGGCTGCGGCCGACGAGCATGCCTACAGGCTATGAGCCAGGTACGTGGTAGGTAAGAGAACCCGGCCACTCCGTGCAGTCGATCAGCCGACGGTTCCAGGGCGGCGGCCCGCAGCATGAGATCGGCCCGGGATGCGATGCCGAGTCGCGAAGACCTTGGCCAAGTGGTACTCGACGGTGCGCAGACTGATGAAGAGCTTCTCCTGCGGGTCAGGACCGTACGGCTCGCCGTCGGGTCGTGCAACGCGGTCGGCGCCGGAGGGTCGACGATCGCGGTGATGAGATCGGCGTACCTGGCCGGCCCCGTAGAGCGCGTGCTGACCCGGAATCGGCTCGACCGGCGTTGCCGGATCGACGGTGACCGGGCCGCCCAGATCCGCCGGCTGCTGAGCTGGCGGATCTGGTGGCCACTATTGGTCTTGTCGCGTCAGCCGGCAGGGGTGCGCCCATTGGGCCCGACTGATGCTTCTATCTGGACCGGGATGGGACGTCCGGTCGTCGTCTCACCCAGGTCGGGGGCTTCGCCACCGTTCCTGGCAGCACCGGCCTCCTCGCTCGAGGTCGGAGGCATGGCGGCCGCGCCGAGCGTGGGGGTGCCCTGGTCGGCGCCGCCGTCGAACTCCTGGATACGTGGCAGTCCGCCGGCCGTGACCTCACCCGAGCCGGTCTGCGTCACCGGCTCCCAGCCGGAGGTCCGGATCTCGACGGGCGGGGCGCCGGGCGTGGTGTCCGGGATGTCGATCGTGATTCGCATGTCGTCCTCCGGTCAGCGCAGCCGGGCGTAGCGTGCTTCGAAGTTCGTGGCCGCCGAGCCGGTGTTCCGGATGGTCAGCCAGTAGGTGAGCGTGCCATTGCTCGCGCGTGCGATCTCCTCGCTCCAGGTCACCTTTCCGCCGAGGGTCGTCGGCCGTACGGACCACTGGATCAGCCACTCCGGCGCCCAGTTGAACGTGAACCACTTCTGCGTCTCGCCGGGCTGGATGGTGCCCGCGAACTGCGTTCCGGCCAGCGCCAGGTCAGCAGGGGTCACCTGGTGCCGGTGCAGTGTTGTGTAGCCGTGATCGGTCAGGTCGGTGACCTCGGCGACGGACAGCTGCCGGCGCAGCGGGCCGAGCGTCGTGTCGACGTCCATCAGGCCCTGCGTGGCCGCCCGGAAGTCGCTCGCGAACCGCCGCCGCAGGGTGTCGATCCGGTCGGCGAGGTCGTGCGACCTGTCGAAGTCCTTCGTGAGCAGGACGAAGGCGTTCTTGAACTGTTTCTGTGACGTGGCGGCGCCGGGCACGCGGGCGCCGTTCGCCCAGATGAAGTTCTCGGCTCGCAGCAGCTTCTTCGTTGCCGTGAACATGTTGCCGCCGACGTTGGTGAGGCCGGACAGCAGGGACAGGTCGCCGACCTCGTCCGAGCCGAGGGCGCCCATCAGGTAGAGGTCGAGCGGGCAGTACTCGCGCTGGTCCGAGGTCAGGCTGACTCGCTCGAACTGACCGTCCCGCGCGACCCAGTCGTAGATGTCGTAGTCCATCGGCGAACGGTCGTCGTCGAGTTCCAGGGCCCAGTGACCCCATCCGCCGAGCAGGTGGTCGGTGCGATCGGGACCCGACGCCGAGTCCCGGTACGGCGCGAAGCATGCCCACCGGTGGGCCTGCTCCTGCAGCACCACGTAGCGCCAGATCGGGAAATGCCCCTGGTTGAGGAACATGATCCCCTGGAGCTTGTTCGTCCCGTACCCCGCCCGCTGGTCGAAGTTGCTCGGGAAACCGATGCCTTCGACGTCGTTGTAGACGAAGCGGTACCACGAGGACCCGCCCTGCGGTGGCATGCCGGTCGCCGTGTCGGTGAAGAACAGGACGAAGTCGTAGATGTCTGGATTCTTGAGGCGGAACAGCTTGTACGCCCGAACGAAGTCGACCACCTGCTGGCCGTTGATCGTCTGCACAAGCGTGCCGTCGTCCTGGATGACCGCGATGTCTCCGTAGTCCCGAATGATCCCGTGGAACTCCACGTCGCCGCCGGCCTCGGCCATCCACTGCTCGTGCAGCCGCGGCCAGTCGATGGCGGACATGTCGTCGGAGTGCTGGTGGCTCTCCGAGAAGCCGAGCGCCTCCTGCGGAGCATCCGGCCCGAACGGTGCCACGACGTCGGTGCCGATCCCCTCGAACTCCCGCGGCACGACGAGGGCGAGCTCGTCCTTGGGCAGTTTCTCGGTCACGTACACGATCAGCGCGATCTCGTCGTGGTGCGCCTCACCGGCCACCCGCCGCGGACCCACGCCGACCCCGATCACGTGCGGATCGATGTAGAAGGCCTGCCGGGCGTGCTCGAGCAGTTCACCGGTCTTGACATCACCGCGGAGGGCGTAGGTGATCTCCTTCGCCTTCGGAGCCTCCTCGGCGGCCTTTGTCTTTGCGGGCATGACCCACTTCCTTCCCGGAAGGTGAGTCCGCGGTTGGCCCGTGCCGACGCGCCATATCAACGCGCCGAAGTCAACGCGCCAAGGTCAAAGCGCGTCGCAGCGACGAAAAGCACCGCGCAGGTGGGTCCCCCAAGTCATGTCTATACGTCACGATGCGTCTGATCCGCCGGGCCGATCCGGCCGCACCACGCCTCACCGTTCCCAACCAATCTTGGGGGGCACCCGATGACCCCCACTTTCCGGTAAACACCCATCGCCACGCGCTGTCAAGGACACAGCGGCTATGAGTTCACTGCCGGAGCAGTCTGCATACCGTCAACTTGCCCAGGCGACGCCGGCGGCCTCCACGCTGAGCGCCCAGACGGCGACACGCGCCGTTGTTCAACGACCAAGGTTCGCTGGTCGCGGTCCGGCGTGGCCGCTGGCTCAGCCGACGGGGGTGGCAGACCCTCACCGACATCGCGGCGCCCGCGAAGGGCTCGGCCGGGCCGATCTGCATCGCGTCGATCTACGGCGATCACCCCGAGACGCAGAGAGCGCCTGAACCCTGTGTCGAGCTCGACGAGGTGGGAAAAGGACGCCGCTGGGTTCGAAGCCGTCTCGGCCGCGACGCGCAGCGGCGTCCACGAGTCTCGTGTCCGGCCGATCCGGTGGGAGCCGCCGCGCTTCTCATGGTTCTCTCAGGGATTCTTGGAGATCGGCTCATGGGGGTGCGGTTGAATCGGACTGGCTGGGAAGTGGCGAGGAGATGCTCGGGATGCCGGCACGGGTGGTCGTGGTCGATGATGACGAGGCGCTGCGGAATGCCGTTCGCCGGGCGCTGCGGCTCGAGGGCTACGACGTCGACGTGGCCGCTGACGGGGTGGAAGCGCTGGACCGTCTCGCCGGCCTGCGGGCGGATCTTGTGGTATTGGACGTGCTCATGCCGATGCTGGACGGCATCACGGTATGCCGGCGGCTGCGCGAGAGCGGCGATCGGACGCCGGTTCTGATGTTGACGGCCCGCGACGCGGTGTCCGACCGGGTGGTCGGCTTGGACGCCGGGGCCGACGACTATCTGACCAAACCGTTCGCCCTGGAAGAGCTGCTGGCTCGGGTTCGGGCGCTGTTGCGACGCAGCTATCCGGAGCACGAGGGTTCGTTGCGGGTCGACGATCTGGAGTTGAACCCGCGGACTCGTCAGGTGCGCCGGGGCGAGCGCCCGGTGGAGCTGACGCGTACCGAGTTCGCCGTGCTGGAGCTGATGATGCGCAATCCCGGGGCGGTGTTGACCCGGGATGCGATCCGGGAGCGGGTGTGGGGTTTCGACGACTCGGACGGGTCGAACACGCTTGACGTGTACGTGGGCTACCTGCGCCGCAAGACGGAGGCGGGGGGTGAGGCGCGGATGATCCATACGGTGCGGGGCGTCGGGTTCGTGCTGCGCGGCGGATGACGTTGCGTACCCGCGTGACCCTTGCCGCGGGCCTGGCCGTGCTGCTCGTGGTCGTCGCGGTGTCGATCACCGTATTCGCGATCATGCGGGGCACCTTGTACGGCCAGATCGACGAGTCGCTGAGCCACGACCGCGCGGTGTCCGGCTCGGCGGAGTCGCACGACGGATCGGCTGTGCCTGGGGACCTGCCGTTGGCCCACCAGGTGTTCCGGCAGGTGGTCGATCGCGACGGGACGATCCTCACGATGGTCGGCGACCGGCGGTTGCCGGTCACGGCCGAGGTGCTTGCCGTGGCGCGGGGCGATCGTCAGGACGCCTTCTTCGATGCCGAGGTCGGTGGTACCCCGGTGCGGGTCTACGTGACCTCGGCGAGCGAGGGTACGGCGTTGCAGGTCGGCCGGTCGTTGACCGAGGTCGAGCAGGCGCTCCAGCGGCTGGTCGTGACCCTTGTCGCCATCTCTGTTGCCGCGGTCGGTCTGGCAGCGGTGATCGGCCGTCTGGTGGCCTCGGCCGCGGTTGCGCCGGTGCATCGGGTCGCTGAGGCCGCCGACGTGGTTGCCCGCACGGGCGATCTGTCTCATCACATCGCTGTACCGGGTGGCGATGACCTCGGCCGTCTGGCGATCAGTTTCAATACGATGCTCGACGCGTTGGGCGAGTCGCTGGCTCAGCAGCGCCGGCTGGTGGCTGACGCGTCCCACGAGTTGCGCACACCGTTGGCCACCGTGCGAACCAACGTGGAGGTACTGGCCCGTGCTGATGGGTTGGCGCCCGATGAAAGGGCGTCGCTCATTCGCGACACGGTCGCGCAGATCGAAGAGTTGACCGGGCTCGTCGGCGACCTGGTCGAGCTGGCGCGTGGCGATGGTCAGGAAGAGCCGTTCACGGTCGTAGACCTCGACGCCATCACCCGGCGGGTCGTCGCCGTCGTCGGGCGCAACCATCCGTCGATTGCGTTCGCGGTCGATGGCACCGCGGGTCTGATTCGCGGTGCTCCCGCACGTGTCTCGCGGGCGGTGTCGAACCTGGTCGACAACGCCGCCAAGTGGAGCCCGCCCGGGGCCGAGGTCGAGGTCGTCGTTCGCGATGGCACGGTCACCGTAAGAGATCACGGGCCGGGTGTCGATCCCGCCGACCTACCGCGCGTGTTCGATCGGTTCTACCGCTCGCCGCAGGCCCGAACCATGCCCGGCTCTGGTCTGGGTCTGGCGATCGTCAAGCAGGTGGCCGACAGTCACGGCGGAACCGTCACGGCGGCCGCCGCCCCGGGTGGGGGTGCGCTGTTCGCGCTGCGGTTCCCGATGGCAAGTGGCGACGCAAGCACTATCCGAGCTCGAATTTCCTAACTGATTTTCATCCCCTTCTCAAAGTGGCCTCACGGCTGGCTCATACCCGCCCTCGATCCTGGCGACCATGCCACGCGGTCGGACGACCACGCGTGACGGAGGACGGCGCACAGGGACGGACACATGGTCATGGGTGGTTCGATGACGAGGCGGGTGCCGGTGAGGCGTCTGATGATCGCGTTGTGCGTGGTGCTGTTGATGGTGCTGACCGCCTGCAATCGGGGTGGCCACAACGGCGACACGACGGGCAGCGACATGGACAAGCGCCGGGCCTACGCCCAATGCATGCGCAACAACGGTGTGCCCGACTTCCCCGATCCGAACCCGAGCGGGGACTACGGCACCGGACACGACTCGATCGACCGCGATGACCCCAGATACAAGGCGGCGAACGAGAAGTGCCGTGATCTGCTGCCGGCCGGTGACAAGCACGACGTTGTCGACCCGGCGACGGTCCAGAACCTGGTCAAGTTCGCGCAGTGCATGCGCGACAACGGCGTGCCCGACTTCCCCGACCCCGACGCCGACGGCAAGTTCCCCAGGGACGCGGAGCAGAAGGGCGCACAACGACCCCACGTTCCAGGCCGCCTCGGAGAAGTGCCGCAAGGACCTGCCGCAGCATGGTGGCGGATGATGCGGCAGCGCACGTTGGCCATCGCGGCGGCGGTCGGAGTGCTGGTGGTCGGCGGTGTGGCCGCCCGAGCCGTGGTGTCCTGCGGGTCGGCCGCGAAGTCGACAACCCAGGCCAAGCGGCCGCCGGCCACCGCGGAGGTCACCCGCACGACGCTGGTGGAGACCAAGACGGTCACGGGCACGCTCGGCTACGGCGACCCGGTACCGCTTGGCGCCGCCGGTGAGGGGATGCTGACCTGGATCGCGGCCAGAGGGTCGACGGTGAATCGGGGCGAGCCGCTGTTCAAGATCGACCAGCGGCCTGTGGTGTCGCTGTACGGGTCGGTGCCGCTGTATCGGGCGCTGCGCGTGGGGGTGACCGGCAGCGACGTCAGGCAGCTCGAGGCGAACCTCTCCGGCCTCGGCTACACCGGCTTCACGGTCGACAACACTTTCACCGCGGGGACGGCCAAAGCGGTGCGGGACTGGCAGAGCCGTCTCGGTCGCCCGATGACCGGAGCCGTCGAACCGGGGCAGGTGGTGTTCACACCCGGTCCGGTCCGGATTGCCGCACAGGAGGCGCGGGTTGGCCAAGTCGTCGGGCGTGCCGAAGGCGGCGCGACCGTGCTGTCGTACACCGGCACGACCAGGCTGGTCTCCGTCGGCCTCGAGGTCGCCGACCAGGCACTGGCCGCCGCAGGTGGGAAGGTCACGGTCACGATCCCTGGGGGGAAGCGTCTGACCGGGACGATCACGAATGTCGGAACGGTCGCCGCCGCGCTGGACCAAGGGACCGAGGGAGCGCCAGGGCAAGCCGGTCAGGTGGCCGCCGAGGCGCGTATCGCGGTGATCGTGAAGATCGCGGACCAGCAGGCCCTTGGGAGGCTCGAGGCGGCCCCGGTGGACGTCGACTTCGTGAGCCAGAAGCGTGAGGGCGTGCTGACGGTGCCGGTTGCGGCGCTGCTGGCGTTGCCTGAAGGCGGCTACGGCGTCGAGGTTGTCGAGGGCAGCGCCACGCGGATCGTGCCGGTGAACACGAGGCTGTTCGCCGCGGGCCACGTCGAGATCGACGGCAGCGGCGTCGCGGAGGGGATGACGGTGGGGATGCCCAGGTGAGTCTGCCGAACGACCCGATCGTGACGCTGCGCGGTGTCGGCCGCGTGTATCCCGGCGGAGTTGTCGCGCTGCGCGGCATCGACCTGAACATCGGTCGAGGCGAGCTGGTGGCCATCGTCGGGCCGTCGGGATCAGGAAAGTCGACGCTGCTGCACCTGATGGGCACTCTGGACCGGCCCAGCGGCGGCACAGTGGTGATCGACGGGTACGACGCAGCCGAGCTGTCCGACCGCGGACTGTCAGCGCTGCGGGCGAGTCGGATCGGGTTCGTCTTCCAGCAGTTCCACCTCGCGCCCGGGGTCTCCGCGATCGACAATGTCGCCGACGGGTTGCTCTACGCCGGCGTCGGCCTGCGGCAGCGGCGTGCACGAGCGGTGCGTGCGTTGGAGCGCGTCGGGCTGGGGCATCGGTTGACCCACCGGCCGCACCAGATGTCGGGTGGCGAGCAGCAGCGCACCGCGATCGCGCGAGCAGTGGTGCGTGAGCCGGCGCTGCTGTTGGCCGACGAACCGACGGGTGCGTTGGACAGCCAGTCCGGCGCGAGCCTGATGCGGCTGCTGACCGATCTCCACGACGGCGGCACGACCATCGTGGTGATCACGCACGAGCGAGACATCGCGGCGCAGCTACCCCGCCAGGTGTTCCTGCTGGACGGACAGGTGGTCGCCGACGAGACGGCGGTGGCATCGTGACCTCGGCCGAGTCCCTGCGGGCGGCCAGGTTGAGCCCGCGCGACGTGCTGCGCGTGGGTGGTCACGGGCTGCGCGCCCGACCGGTACGGGTCGTGCTGTCGGCGCTGGGTATCGCGATCGGCATCGCCGTGATGGTCGCCGTCGTCGGCATCTCCACCTCCAGCCGCGCCAAGCTGGACCGACTCCTCGATGCGTTGGGCACCAACCTGCTCACCGCCGGTCCAGGCAGCACCCTGTTCGGGAGTGAAGCGAAGCTGCCGCCCGACGCGGTCGCGATGGTGGAGCGGATCGGGCCTGTCCGGTCCGTGTCGGCCATCGGCAGCATCAGCAACGCGAAGGTGTACCGCAGCGACAAGATCCCGGCCACCCAGTCCGGTGGCATCGGCACCTACGCCGCCCGCACCGACCTGCCCGGCACCGTCGGCGCCACCATCGCGTCCGGCACCTGGCTCAACGATGCCACCGCGCGGTACCCCACCGTCGTGCTCGGCGCCAAGGCGGCCGAACATCTCGGCATCGGCGCGGCCGGGCCGAACCGGCAGATCTGGCTCGGCGGCCAGTGGTTCACCGTGATCGGGATCCTTGATCCGGTCCCACTGGCGCCCGAGCTTGACATGGGCGCGCTGATCGGCTGGCCGGGCGCACAGCGCTACCTGGACTTCGACGGTCGCCCCACCACGATCTACACCCGCGCCGACCCCGAGCGGGTCGAGCTGGTACGCGGCCTGCTGGCGCGCACCGCCAACCCGGCCCAGCCCAACGAGGTCAACGTGTCTCGACCCTCGGACGCGCTGGCCGCCCAAGCCGCTGCCGAGGTCACTTTCACCGGCCTCCTGCTCGGCCTGGGCGCAGTCGCCCTCTTGGTCGGCGGCATCGGGGTCGCCAACACCATGGTGATCGCGGTACTGGAGCGCCGCGCCGAGATCGGCCTGCGCCGCTCGCTCGGCGCCACCCGCGGGCAGATCCGCGTCCAATTCCTCGCCGAGTCGGTGCTTCTGTCCGCGCTCGGCGGCGGGACCGGAGTGCTGCTCGGCTCCGCAGTCACCGCCGGGTACGCCACGCTACAGGGCTGGCCGATCGTCGTACCCGCCTTGGTCATGACCGGAGCCGTCACCGCCGCCCTGCTCATCGGCGCGCTGGCCGGCCTCTACCCAGCCGTCCGAGCGGCACGCCTCGCACCGACTGAGGCACTGGCGACCACCTGAACAGACGCGCGCGCCGCGTCGGGTCAGCGCGCCGGCGGGAGGTACCGGTCGAGGATGCGCTTGACCGCGGGGTCCGGCGGCTCGTTCGCATCGACGGTGTGCTGGTGAAGCTCGGCGTCCACGATGCGTCCGTCGCGGATGGTCAAGTCGAGGTCGCCGAAGCTACCGACTCCCCAGTCCGGGACGGAGAGCAGCGTCGCGTTGATCCGTTGTGGTGTGGCGAGCGGCTCCCCGATGTGTGTGCCGAGGATGAGGTCGATGCCGGGCACAGTTCGTGCGATCCGCTGTGCCTCGGTGCGGGTGTCCAGGTGGGAGAGCACGACGATGATCTCGGCACCGGCGGCACGCATCCGCGGCACCTGCTCGGTCAGTGCCTGCGCGGGTTCGACCACCTCGACCGTCGGCACGAATGGGACGGCCCGACCTTGGGCCGTGATCGCACCGGTGATCCCGAAGCGCACCCCGGCCACTTCCTTGATCACCCACGGGAGGGCACCGTATTGAGCGCCGAACACCTGCCCGGTGGCACGATCACGCACATTCGCGCTGACCATCGCGAACCGGGCGTTCGGCAATTGCGGCGCCAGCCGGTCGATCCAGTCCAACTCGTTGAACCCGTACGTTTCCGCGTCCAGCCCGATCGCGTTGAACGCCTCGAATGCGTACATGCCCCGTACATCCGGGCCATGCTCGACGGTGAAGTCGTAGTCGGCATACGAGCCTCGGCCAAGGCCCGGATCGATGTCGTCGCCGTTGCCGACAACCAGAGCGTTGCGCGGTTCGGGCAGCGCAGCCCGTAGCCGGCGCAGCAGCGCGGCGCGCCGCGCGAAGTCTTGTCCGCCGGCGAGCACCCACGCACCATCGAAGTGGGTCGCGTGAAAGATCGTCACGCGCGCCTGTCCGCGATGCGCCGAAGGTGAGGTGGTGCTCACGGCCGGGCTGGCCACACCCGAGGGACGCCCGTTCTGGGGCGACGTGCAGGCCGTCCCTGCGACCAGCACGCTCACCAGCAGGACCGCCGACGCACCGAAGAGGCGGCGGGCCATGACGACCACCTCCGCTGCGGTCGACTCGCGCCGCGTCAGCCCCTGGCTGAGCTGACCACCTCCAGTCTGCGGGCCGGACGGTCAGCGGAGCCAGGTCTTCGACCCTGAACCGATCGGCCTCTTCCAGGTCTCGGCGCACGGATACCAGCCTCCTCGTGCGGAATCAGGCCGAGCCGTGGCGGTGCGCGGTGGTGTAGCGGTCGGGATCGGCGTCGAAGGCGGCGGCGCATCCCGGCGAGCAGAAGTAGTAGCGGTGGCCATTCACGTCGCGGTACGCCGCGGCGGAGTCGGTGGTCACCGTCATCCCGCACACCGGGTCGGTCTGGCCGTTGGATTCGTGATGGTGATGGCTGGCGGTCATGTCGGTCTCCGCCTGCCTTTCGGGGGTGTGCTGCGGCACCTCGACCCGCGGCTCGACGAGCGCAGGTGCGGCGGCCCGCAGCGGTTGCGTGCTCCAGCGGCGCAGCCGGTTGGCGTTCGAGACGACCGACAAGGACGACAGCGCCATGGCGGCCGCGGCGAGCATCGGGCTGAGCCGGATACCGAGCCACGGGTAGAGGACGCCGGCTGCGACCGGGATGCCGATCGCGTTGTATACCAGGGCGAAGAACAGGTTCTGCCGGATGTTGCGCATCGTCGCGCGCGACAGCCGGATCGCGGTGACGACGCCGCCCAGGGCGCCCGAGATCAGGGTGATGTCGGCCGCCTCGATGGCCACGTCGGTACCGGTCCCGATCGCCAGCCCCACGTCGGCGGCGGCTAGCGCCGGCGCGTCGTTGATACCGTCGCCGACCATCCCGACCTTGCGGCCGCCGGCTTGCAGGCGGCGTACCTCGTCGGCCTTGTGCTCGGGCAGCACCTGGGCGAGCACGTGCCCGATGCCGACCTGACGCGCGATCGCGGCCGCGGTGCGCGCGTTGTCGCCGGTGATCATCACGACGTCGACACCGAGGTCCTGCAAGGCGGTGATGGCGGCGGCCGAGTCGTCCTTGACGGTGTCGGCGACCGCCAGCACACCGGCGGGCCGGCCGTCGATCGCGACCATCACAGGCGTCTTGCCCTGCGCGGAGAACTCACCGGCGATCGTCTCCAATCCCGCGGCGTCGATGCCGACGTCGGCCAGCAGAGCCGCGTTCCCGACCAGCAGGGCGCGGCCGCCCACGGTGGCCTGCACACCCTTGCCGGTGACCGAGTCGAACCC
>Ga0137375_10005857_pt1 | contig 14588 bp, 15 predicted proteins | sample SagtaG_24_FD_104936 | JGI IMG/M metagenome (GOLD analysis project Ga0137375, IMG submission 104936) | Vadose zone soil microbial communities from Sagehorn Ranch, Mendocino, California, USA - Sage1_R_113_16 metaG | ecosystem: Environmental > Terrestrial > Soil > Vadose zone | place: USA...
GTTCTTGGGTCATGAGGGCCTCCTTCGCTTACAGCGTAGCGGAGGCGGGCGGGAACTCAAAGGGGAAAATGGCACTGGGGGGTGGATGAGACCCGGTGCTCATCTGACAGCGAATGTCGCGATAATCCGAGTCCCGATACTTGCCTGACTGCTAATCTCCAAACGACCACCCGATTTCTCCGCGCGTTCTCTCATAGACCGAAGGCCGAGGTGCCCTGGGAAATCGCCGGCAGTATCGAAGCCCGTGCCATTGTCCGCAACCTCGAGCTCCAGCCCAGCACCCGTTGACGCGAGTGATACGCGCACTTGCGTCGCCTGACTGTGTTTGACGACGTTGGTTAGTGACTCCTGGGCTACTCGATAAACCGCCTCTTTGACTGCCAGCGGCAGATCGGGCTCCTCGCAGGGCAAGAAGTCCACGTGTATGCCGTGCCTTGCTTGCACGGCGTCGACCTGCTTGCGGATCGCGGCATTCAGGCCCTCGCTCTCTAGTGATTCGGGCCGCAGCTCGAAAATAAGCGCGCGCATTTCGGCGAGGCCGACCTCGGCGAGGGACAGGACGTAATCCACCGGCTCCACGGCGGCGGGCGGATCGCGGTCGATCAGCGTCCGCGCAGTCCGCGCGCCGAGCGCGATACCGTACAGGGCCTGCGAGACGGAGTCGTGCAGTTCGCGGGCAAGGCGCTGGCGCTCCTCGAGCGAGGCGGCGTGCTGAGCGCGTTCGTACAGCTCTGCGTTGCTTATTGCCACGGCCGCCCGCTCCGCCAGGGCGACGAGCAGGCGCTGCTCGGATTCGTAGAAGTGGTGGTCGGTGGTGTAGGCGACTGAGAAGAAGCCCAGCGGCCGGCCGTCACGGGATACCACCGGGATCTCGATCATGGACCCGATGCCCTCCGCCTCGATTATTGGGACCAAGTGCGGCGGTGAGCGGGATGGGTCTTCCGTGACAATGACAGCCATGAGGGAGTCGTCGTAACGCTCCCCCTTGGCGGTCGGTGCTTCCAAGCGCTGCGTTCTCTGGTTGAAGAGGTCACGGATATAGGCCAATGTACCGGCGCCGAGGTTTCGCCAGGCACGGAGCGTCATCAAGCGCGTGTCGACATCCCAGGTCGACACCATGCTCTTGTCTGTTTCAAGCACGTCCACCGACACGTCGACCAGGGCCTGCAGCACCGTATCGAGGTCGAGCGAGCGAAAGAGTTCACTGTCCGCACGCGACAGCGCCTCGAACCGGCGCGCGCTGCTGCGCATCTCTTCGTATAGCCGGGCGTTCTCGATGGCGATGCTCGCCTGGTCGGCGAATACCCGCGCGAGGCGGGCGTGGTCCGGCGTGAAGTATGCGGGCTCGGTCCAGGAAATGGTGAGCGTGCCGAGGACGCGGTCCTTGAGGGCGAGCGGCACGGCCATCCAGGAGCGAATGACGTTGAACGGCGGCCGGTCAGGCACGCCAATCGACCGTATGATCTCGCGGTAGTCGGCGGCCAGGGGTTCATCCGAGCGTACGTCATCGATGATCACGACCTCGCCGCGCTGTATCGCTGCTGCAACGCCGGGCCCGACCGTGAAGGGAAGCCGAGCGCCAATCTGCGCCCTCGAGCCGGTTTTTGAGCGGGCCGCGACGAACTCGAAGGCGTCGTCCCTGATGAGCAAAATCGCCGCGCCGGTGTGCTCGGTGATGGCGCCGAGCTGGTCGAGAATCGCGCCCAGAACATCGCTCAGGTCGAGAGATGAAGCGACCACGCGCGAGACCTCCAGTAGCGCGGTCGTCTCTCTAGTCCGGCGCTCGGCTTCCTCGACCAGGCGCGCGCTGTCGAGGGCATCGCGGTTGATGTCGGCTGCCTCAGGCGTGACAGGGCCGCGATTATCGTGACCCTGACGCTTGCGAGTGGCCATTCCCTACGCCGGTCGCTGTTAGGCGGATTCGATCGGAATGAGGCCGGACTGAGCAGCGTAGAGGGCGGCCTGCGTCCGGCTCTGCACTCCGAGCTTGTTGAGGATGCTGCTGACGTGCGTCTTCACCGTCTTCTCGCCTATCGACAGCTCTGCCGCAATCTCCTTGTTTGCCTTTCCGCGGGCGATCAACTGAAGGACCTCTGTCTCGCGCTCGCTCAAAGCCGTCGGTGTCACATCCGGCGTCCGCACTTCGCGAACAAGACGGGCGGCAGCCTGGGGCGAGAGCTGCACCTGTCCGGCGGCGGCTGCTTTGATCGCCCGGCACAACTCCTCGGCCTTGGTGTCCTTGAGGAGGTAGCCGATGGCGCCCGCTTTCACCGCGCCGACGACCGAGGAGTCGTCGAGGACGCTGGTAAGAGCGATGACCTCCGTCTCGGGCAGCTCGCCGCGGATCGCTTGGGTGGCCGCCACGCCATCCATCACCGGCATCAGCATGTCCATCAGAACCACATCCGGCCGCAGCTCCCTGGCCCTCCTCAGCGCCTGCGCCCCGTCTTCCGCCTCGCCGACTACCTCGAGCTCGGAGTCAAGCGCGAGGAACATACGCAAGCCCTGGCGCACGACGCCATGGTCGTCGGCGATGAGAACTCGGATCGTCACGGAGCGCCCCGCAGCAATTATAGCGGCTTGCTTGTGAGCGACAAGCGCCAACATGGCGCGGCTCTGGAACGACAATCCGACTTTTGACGGAGGCGTCGCGTCGAGCAGAGGTCGGAGTCGCAACCCGTCGCAGGCACGATGCGGCCGGGACAGCCAGACGCGACACTGCGGGTGTCATGGAACCCATCCAAGTCTTGCTTGTAGACGACGAACCAAAGGTGCTGCGTGGGCTGCGGATGCTTCTCGGACTGGAGGCGGATATTCGGGTCGTGGGCGAGGCGGCGGACGGGGCGACGGCCATCGATTTGGCCAGCCTGTTGTCGCCGCATGTTGTGCTGATGGACGTAAACCTGCCGGTCGTGGACGGCATTACGGCCACACGAGAGCTTGCCGCCCGCGCCCCGCATGCGGCGGTCGTGATCCTGAGCCTGCATGACGACCAGGGGACGATCGACCGTGCGCTCGCCGCTGGGGCTGCCTTCGTAGCCAAGCAACAGATGGACGGCGATCTTCTGGCGGCGATCCGAATGGCCGCGGGGATAGCGAAAGGAGGGACATTGGGACAGGCCGAGCGTACGAAAACGGAGAAACAGGAACGATGACGGAGTCTATCGAGGATACAAGGAGGCTAACGATGGATGGCACAGAGTCAAAGAAGAAGCAGTCTCGAGCCGTTGCCAACGGTGACGGAACGAGGGGCAGCGCCGGGGCAGACGCTTCCGGTTTCACCGGCCGGATTACCCGCGCCGCAGCGCTCCATCCCTGGCGGACGATCGGGGCATGGGTGGTGCTGGTGGTTGTAGCGTTCGGCGCCGCTGGCGCGATGAGCAGTTCGTCCGACACGGCGACGGCAGGCACGGAGGCCACGACGGCAAAGGACCTCATCAAAGAGCGCCTAAGGGGGCAGACCCAACCCGAGGAGTTCATCATTGTCGAGTCAGAAACGACGACCATTGATGAGGCCGCCTTTGCACGGTCCGTTGACTCACTTATCGGTGACCTGCGAGCGCTCCCTGAGGTTGATTCGGTGGCGAGCTACCGGGACGGCGGCGAGGGCCTGGTCTCAGAGGACGGCCACACAGCGCTCGTGACAGCGACGCTCACCGGCGACGAAGAGGACGCGGCCGATACCGCAAAGCCGCTGGTAGCTGTCGTCGAGGCAGCGGACGGAAAGGAAGGCTTCCGAGTGACGACGGTCGGCTTCGGGAGCGTCGAAGGCGAAATAAATTCGTTGATGGAGGACACGCTGAAGCAGGGCGAGTTGATCGGAATTGGTGTCGCGCTCGTCGTTCTTCTCATCGTGTTCGGCGCCGCGGTTGCGGCGGGCCTGCCAATTGTTGTCGCGCTCCTCTCGATCTTCGTTGCAATTGGCGCTACCGCGCTTGTCAGCAACGCAATCGAAATGTCGGACATGGTGGTCTTCATGATCACGATGATTGGTCTCGCAGTGGGCATCGATTACTCACTGTTCATCGTTCAGCGCTACCGTGAAGAACGGGCCCGTGGCCGGCCAAAGATAGAGGCGATCACGACGGCCGGGGCGACGGCGAGCCGCACGGTATTCTTCTCGGGTATGGCCGTGGCGATCGCGCTAGCCGGGATGCTGATCGTGCCGGACCCGGTATTCCGGAGTTTCGCCATCGGAGCGATTCTCGTGGTGGCGGTCACCGTGCTGGCGGCGCTGACGCTGCTCCCGGCAGTGCTCGCGCTTCTGGGCGACCGCGTGAACTGGCTGACGCTGCCGTTCATCGGAAGGCGGGGCGAGCTGAATAGCACGGGCGGAGTATGGGGTATGACGACCCGGCTCGTGACGGCCCGGCCGGTCGTCAGCGCGTTGCTGGCGGGAGGGCTGCTCGTCGCTGCGGCTTTGCCGGTCTTCAATATCAACCTCGGCAACGTCGGGATCAGCACCCTGCCCGAGGACAGCGACCAGCGTCACGCGTTCGACGTCCTGAACCGAGAGTTCTCTAACGGCGTGCTGACGGCTGATATCGTTCTCGACTCGCCAGACGTGAACGCGACGGAGGTGCAGAGCAGGATCGACCAGCTGATTGCGGCGCTGAACGAGGACGGATTCTTCGGCGCGTCGACGGTCGAAAGGAATGACTCGGGAGACCTGGCGCTGATAACTGTAGCGATGCCCGGAGACTTCTCCAGTCCTGAGTCGAAGTCCGCGCTCGAGCGCCTGCGGGGCGAGTACATCCCGGCCGCATTCGACGGCGACACCGAGAAGGTCTACGTCGGCGGGCCGACGGCGGAGACCGTGGACTCGGTGCAGACGCAGGAGGACTACCTGCCGTTCGTGTTCACGTTCGTGCTCGGCTTAAGTTTCCTGCTGCTGATGGTGGTCTTCCGGTCGATCGTTGTGCCACTGAAGGCGGTAGTCATGAACCTGCTTTCGGTGGGCGCCGCCTACGGCATGCTTGTGCTGGTGTTCCAGGAGGGCGTTGGCACGGAGCTCCTGGGCTTTCGTGAGGCGCCTGTGATCGAGGCCTGGCTCCCGTTGTTCCTGTTCGCCATCCTGTTCGGGCTGTCCATGGACTACCACGTCTTCCTGCTCAGCCGGATCAAGGAGCGGTACGACGAGACCGGGGACAACCGAAGTGCGGTCGCCTACGGGCTGCGACAGACGGCGAGCATCATCACCGGCGCGGCGCTAATCATGGTGGCGGTGTTCGCCGGGATGGCTTCCGGCGACCTGGTGATGCTCCAGCAAGCGGGCTTTGGCCTGGCGGTGGCAGTCCTGATTGACGCCACGATCGTACGCATGGTGCTGGTGCCCGCAAGTATGGAGTTGCTTGGAGACTGGAACTGGTACTTCCCGCGGTGGCTGGCATGGGTGCCCGACGTTCGTGTTGAACGCGAGCCGGAACCGGCCCGCCTGGTCCGGGCCACGGTTGATCGAGCGATTGAGGGCGCATAGGTGTAGCAGAGCTCGCGCGGAAAAGAAAGGCGGCCGCCGGTTTCGGTGGCCGCCTTCACACATGCTTGGAGAATGATGCCGGGGCCAATCGTCATCCGTCGTGAAGCTGGAGGAGGAGAGGATCTGGTTGCCGCTTTCTGAGTAGGGGCGACCCACGCAGGGTCGCCCCTACGGCGTGAGCTCCGGTCGGGCGGCCGCCGGTAGCCCCTACGGTGTGGCCTCCGTGATGTTGAAGATGCCGATCATGCCGGCGTCGGCGTGGGCGACGACGTGGCAGTGGAAGAGCCAGAGGCCCGGGTGCGTGAACGTGAGCTGGAGCGAGTCGGACTGGCCGGGGATGAGCGGCAGGACCTGCGCGGACCAGCTCGCTCCGTCCAGCGTCCCCGTCGAGATGTGCGTGACGCTGTGGGCGTGGAAGCTGTGGACGACGTCGCCGATGTTGATCACGTGGACGTGCATCTCCTCGCCCACCTTGGCCGCGATGACCGGCACAGTGACGCCCAGCTGGGCGGCGACGCCGTCGAAGCCCTGCTCCGTGAAGATCTCCTCCAGATGGTGCTCGCCGCCGGGGATGCCGCGGCCGTTCATGATGTAGGTGGGAACGTTGTCGCCCTCGGTCTCGGAGCCGATCTCGCCCATGAAGATGACCTCGTCGCGCACGGCCGGCTCGTCGGCCGCCTTGACGATGATCGCGCCGTAGAGGCCCTGGTGGATGTTGGCGCTGATCGTGCCGCCGCCGTCGCCCGAGTGGTCGTGGTAGAAGGCGAGGCCCGGCTCGGTGAGGTCGAACTCGTAGGTGTAGGAGCCGCCCGGCGGGATCATGGCGCCGGGGGCGATGCCGCTGATGACGTTCATCTGGCTGCCGTCGTTCTCGAGTGTGTAGTTACTGAGGTGGGTGTGGAAGCTGTGGACGTGAGGAAGGTTGTTCTTGACGTGAACGACGAGCTTCTCCCCCACCGTTGCGACCAACGTTGGGCCGGGGACGGTCCCCTTCTCCTCACCGGCGAGCTTGAAGGTCCAGGCGTGCCAGACGTTGCCGCCGCCGTAGTCGATGTCGGTGGGGACGATCTCGAGGTTGTACTCGCGCACCGTCTGCGCGTGGGCACCACCGCCTCCGTCGTTGTCGATAAAGATCAGGCCGAGCACGGCCGTGGTTATCGCCGCCAGCACGAGGATCGCCAGGGTCAATACCGTCAGCCTGCGCTGCTGGTCAGCCGGCATATCGTTTGGGAAAGCCATGGAGTCGCTCCCTCTATTCAGATGTGTTTAGATTCGCTTGGCCCATTTCATCGTGAGCGGCGGTTTGGGGCATGGGTCGTTTGGCCATGATTCAGGGGGGCCGTTCGGCCCGTCCGGAGCCCCGGCTTTTGTGGCCAGCGTTGGGGGGAAAGGGAGCTCGCCCCCGTAGGGAGAAGGAAGGAGGAAGATAGAAGTGGACGGAGGAAGCACGCGGTGGCGCGTAGGGCTGATGCTTCGACAGGCTCAGCACGAACGGATAAGGGCCCTTGCCCAGCGAAAGGTCACGCGCCTCGCGTCACGTAGGCCGCGAGTACCGGGCGACTCATGGGCCCGGCGAAGAACTATGTCCGGCCCGATTCCACGACCGCTCCCAGCACCCTGCGCACGGTGCGGTCCTGCCGGCCGGCAAACGCGGTCCGCGGGACGATAGCGCGCGCAGGGCAGTAGGGAACGCACTCGCCGCAGCCGTTGCACAGAGCCTTGTGAATCACGAACTGCCTCTTCGCTTCGAAGATGGCGCCTTGCGGGCACATATACTCGCAGACCCCGCAATCCATGCAATCGGAACTGATGATGTAGCCGGCCGGGCGGTCAAGGGTGAGGGAATCGGGCCCCGATCTGGCCGGGGCCCGGACTCCCTGTGTCCCGTCGTACCTCATTCGCGTTCTCTTCAGCTTGCCGCGAACTCAGTCGGCACGACGGCGGCTTCATTGAAATACGCCTGGAAAGACTGGTTGAACCGATAGAAGATGTCGGCATAGAGCTGGTCGCGGGCCAGCAGCTTAAGAGGCACGCCGGCCATCGTTAGCCGGTTCAGCGTGTGATCGATGTCGGCGCCGCTGTTCTCCTTGATGTTGCGGACCATCTCCGTCCACGCCTCCAGGCTGCCCTCCAAGCCGAAATCAGCTTCGTCGAGACCCCCGGCCTCCTCGACGGACGCCACTCCGTAGTCGCGGAACTTGAGGAGAAACGTCTGCGCTCCGGCGCCGTTGTTGCGGACGTTAATGCCGACGTCGGCGTCCACATATCCGAGGTGCTTGAACCTGTCCTTGTCTTCTGCGGCGCGGCGGTTTACTGCTTCAAACCATTCGACGGAAGGGAACTTCGGCATGACGGTCCTCCTTAGAACGGGGCCTCGGCGGGCACCTTGGTTACTGAGCGCCGGTCGAAGCCGGCCAGCTCGCAGCGGTTCAAGTACTCTTCGCGCATGCGCACCCAGACGAGCCGAACGGCCTCCATCCCTTTGTCGATTCCGCTAACGCCGTTGCCCATGAGCACTGCCAGCGGCTCGATGATGAAGGGGTTGGTGAGGAAGCCGGGAATGCCGAGCTCAGCCACCTCGGCGAGCTGATGCATTTCGGCGATGGCCTTCTCGCGGTCCGGGTGATGCTCCAGGAAGTACTTCAGGTGCATCGTTCCATAGGAGACGTGGCGGGCCTCGTCCTGCATGCAGAGCCGGAAGATCTCCTGGTCGGTCTTCGTCCGTGCCAGGAACTCGCCGCTGCGGAAGATGTCCAGCACGAGTCCCTCGCCTAATACGTGCATCAGGAACGATCCCTGGATGTAGGTGGGTGCGTGCAGGATCGTCTTCAGGAACAGCTCGGTGCCGGTGAGGCAGCGCATGAGGCCGCCGCCGTTGGCGAGGGCGCGCTTGCGGAAGACCTCCAGGTGACGCGCTTCGTCCATCGCCTGCGTGCACAGGAACATCTTGACCTCATGGAAGTGCTGGTTCATCTGCCAGAGCCACTTCGCCGGGAAGTCGGAGGCGATCATCTCGACCTCCGTGAGCAGAGTCGCGATCTGGCAGACGGCACGCTCGAGCTCATCCGGCAACGTCTTGAGATTGTCCCAGGGTATGTCGCGGGTGGCGCTCCACTGACGGGCGCAGGCTTCTTCGTACAGGGCAACGACGTTGTCGGCCCAGACCTGGTACTTCTGGTTGTAGGTGTAGCCCATGTCCGGGACGTCTGGGTCATATACAGAACCACGTGGGGCCATGGTGCGGTATTGAGGAGCGTCCTCGGGGACGCCTGCGTAGGCGTTATTGATGTCCTGGAGGGTGAGGCCGCGCTCCGGGTTCTTCATCCTGGCGCGGATACCCCAGTTGGGCCGCGGATCATTCAGCCACTGAAAGTCGTAGCTTCCCTTGCGAAGCTGGTCAATGTACTGGGTCTGCTCGTACGTGAAGATGTTACCGTTGGTGCTGCCGGGCGCAGGGGGCGCCGCAACAGGAACGTTGGGAGCCTGAGTCATCAGCTGATACCTCCTGTTCGATCTTCTAGGCCCAGCTTAGCGCGCGCTAAAATAGGCTCGCATGGGGAGATTGCATCATTTTTTCGAAGAAAGGGGGGCCATTCGGCCCTTCACAAGATGTGGTCCGGGCGCGCATCTTGGCCCTGTGAGCAGTTCGACTGTGCCGATGGAAATGCTGCCAGCGTTCGAGCGCTCCGCCGACGGCGCCTACGCGGTGGACTTCGACCAGCGAATCGTCTCCTGGAACCGCAGCGCGGAGCGCCTCCTTGGGTATCGCGCGCCGGACGTTCTGGGCAAACGCTGCTATGACCTGATCGCCGGCGGCGACCACAGCGGTCACCCGTTTTGCGGCCCAGATTGTGCGGTGATCGAATGCGCTCGCAGGGGCAAGGCGGTGGAAAACTACGATGTGCGAACGCGAACGGCGGTCGGCAAGTCCGTCTTGATCAACATCAGTATCGTGGTGCTTGCCGGAAGGTCAAAACGCTCAACTCTGACAGTGCACCTCTTCCGAGAAATCACCGAGCGGCGTCGTAAGGAGATGCGGCTTCGCCGTGAGCTGTCGCAGTCAGCGGCGCCTCAGGAGCCTGACGGGAAAGATCAGGCGGGTGCTCGCCTGACGCGGCGTGAGATGGAGGTCCTTGGTCTCATGGCGAGCGGGCTGAGCGCGGCACGCATCGCCGACGTGCTCTGCGTGAGCCGGACGACAGTACGCAACCATATCGAGCACTTGCTGGCGAAATTGGGTGTCCACAGCAAGCTCGAGGCAGTCGTCTACGCGGCGCGACACGGGTTGGTGTAGCGCAGGTCAGCCGATCCCTTCTCTCTCACTCCACTATCCTAGGGGCGGAATCGTCGCTGAGTGCCGCTATCGCGGCGTGGCGGGCTCTTCGACGATGATGGTGCCGCCCTGCCCGGCGTGGAAGGTGCAGACGAAATAGTAGGTGCCGGGCTTGTCGTACTTGATCTTGACGGAGGCAGTGCCGCCGCCGGCAATGGGGTCGGTGCGGATGTCGTCGCCGGTCTGGGTCTTGCCGTCGCTGCCGGCGGCCCAGAAGTCGTGGGTGTTAACTCCGTTGTTGACGAGGTTCAGCGCGTACTTCTGCCCGGCCTCTATGGTGATCTCTTCCGGATCGAAGAAGTTGTCGCCGATGGACATCGATATGGCGGGCAAGGCTTCATCGGCCTCGCCGGAGCCGGACCAGGGAGCGAGGACGAGCGCGAAGGCGATGACGCCGGCCACGACGACCGCCGCGAGCCCGATCGCGAGCAGGCGTCGTCTGGTCTCGGCGCGCTGGGAAGCCCGGCGCTGCGCGTCGCGGTCGATTCTGTGCTGCTTCTTGATGTGCTTGCGGGTGGTCACGCCGGTCTCGCCCCTGAAGCAGCCGTCAGACTCATCTGCTCCGGGCCGCCGTCTAGCATCCGTTCGTTGAGGACCCTGCGCTCGGATGCCGTGAGGACGTAAGAGCAGGTGACGCAGGTGATCCGGGTCAGGATGCCGTCTTGCTGTTCGAGCAACTGAGCAGCCCGGCAACGCGGGCAAGGTTTGAGCCACAACCGCACGCCGGCGAGACTCCCGTCCACTAGTGCTTGCCGTTCCTGTGGCCGTCGCGCGATCGCTGGCGATCGCCCGCTGTCGCGAGAAGCTGCTCGCCGAGCTCCCGGACGGCGCTCCCCTTCAGGATGCACTGTGCGACACCCGCTTCGCGCAGGGCCCGCTCCTCGCCGTTGGTGAGATAGCTGGCGTGCGCAACAAGCTGCGAAGAGGGGCTGACGCGACTGAGCCAGCGATACGTCTCGGCGCGCGGTGGACCGGTGCGGCGAAAGTCGGCGAGAATGACGTCCGGCTCCAGCTGATGGGCGAGCTCGGCGCCGAGCATGACGTTTGCGGTCTCGCCGACAACGCGGATGCCGGGAACGAGATTCAGGCGTTCGGCGAGCGTCGGCGATACGCCGGAGTGCTCGTCGATGATGAGGACGGTGAGGTCGCCTTGCTGTTTCATGAATCCAGAGTAGCGCGGAGCGGGCGGCGACCCTCAGTGGCAAAAGTCCCTGTAAATGGGGGCCAATCGGCCTCTTGTGGGGCCGGACCGAGCTGTCAGGCTGAGTCGTTGTCGAATGAACGGAGGTATTCTGGGTAGACCAGCGAAGGCGGGTGAGGTGTCATTCAGCGTGGGAGCCTGACCCCCCGAATCCGGCTGTTGTGAGAGGATCGAGGCTGTCGGGCGTCCATGTCCGCACGCCGGCACTATTCTGGTTGAAATGGGAACAAGTGCGACGGAATTGAGGGACGATTTCGACTAAAGGGCACTAGATTCCTCGCTCTCGGTCGCCTGGCGGCGACCTTGCCGCTCGGAATGACATGCACCTCATGAGCCTATTTACAAGTTAGGCTGAGTCGGTGCCGAACGGACGGACGTTATTTCGGTAGAGCAGCGAAGGCGGGTGAGGCAGCATTCAGAGTGAGCGCCTGCCCCCCCGAATCCGGCTGTTGTCAGGGGACCGAGGCTGTCAGGCTGAGTCGTTGTCGAACGGACGGAGGTATTCTCGGTAGAGCAGCGGTGCGGCGGCTGGGAGCCTTCAGAGTTAGAGCCTGACCGACGGGAATCCGGTTCCCCGCTCTTTACCGCCTCTGCCACGCCTTTATAATGTTTCACGTAATGGTGACCTCATACAGCGTCAAGGACATCCGCGGGCTGGTGGAGGCGGGGATCGCCCTGACTTCGGAGCTCTCGTTGGACGGCATCCTCCAGAAGCTGGTCGATGTCGCGCGCGGGCAGGTGAACGCGCGATATGCCGCGATTAGCGTGCTCGATGAGGAAGGGCATATCTTCCAGTTCGTGACGAGCGGGATCAGCGACGAAGAGCGAGCGAGGATCGGTCATATCCCGCACGGAAGAGGCCTGCTGGGAGTGCTCCTGCGCGAAGGGACAAGCTTGAGGCTGGCCGATATAGCGAAGGACCCGCGCTCCGCCGGCTTTCCGCCTCATCACCCTCCGATGAAGTCGCTGCTCGGGGTACCGGTGCTTTCGCGCGGGCGGGTTATCGGCAATCTGTACCTGACCGATAAGCAGGGGCAGGAGGCGTTTGACGAGCGTGATGAGGAGATAGTGCGGCTTCTGGCGACGCAGGCGGCGGCGGCGATCGAGACCGGGCGCCTGCAAGACCAGCTAGAGAGCCTGGCACGGCTCCAGGAGCGAGAGCGTATCGCGATGGACCTGCACGACGGCGTGATCCAGACGGTGTACGCGGTCGCTTTGCACCTGGAGGACGCGACGGAGCGACTTTCCGACGCCTCAGATGATGCCCGGCCGATTCTTGAGCGGTCGATCGATAATCTGCACCAGGTGATAAAGGACATTCGCAGCTATATCTTCGATCTTCGGGCGCAGGTGTCGGAAGTGGACGACCTGCCCGCCGCGCTGCGCGAGCTCGCCGAGACGCTCCGAGTGAATACGCTGATGAACGTGCAGGCGGAGATAGGGAACCCGCTGACCGGCTCCCTGGAACAGGAGCAGGCGCTGGCGCTATTTCACATAGCGCAGGAAGCGCTCAACAACGTCAGCAAGCACTCGCAGGCGAAATCGGTCGCGATCAGGCTGATGGCCGCCGACAGCCGCGTGAGCCTGGAGGTTGAGGATTACGGGCGAGGGTTCGAGATGGGCACGGGCCGGTCGGCAGAGAAGCACGGAATCCGGAACATCAGGGACCGGGCGCGGGCAATGGGCGCAGACCTGTTCATCGACAGCGAGTTGGGACGGGGGACGCTGGTCCGCGTTGAACTGCCGCTGCGGCGGGCGAAGGATAGCAACGATGACTGACGGGAGCGTGGCGATTCTACTGGTGGACGATCACGAAGTGGTCCGGATTGGGCTACGCACGTTACTGGAACGGCGTCCCGGATTCTCGGTCGTGGGTGAGGCGGGTACGGTAGCCGAGGCGATCAGCGCCGCGAGTCAGACGCGCCCGGACGTGATCGTGATGGACATCCGTCTGCCGGACGGCAACGGTGTGGAGGCTTGCAGGGAGATCCGCGGAGAACTGCCGGAGACGAAGGTCATAATGCTCACCTCGTACGCCGACGACGAGGCGGTGTACGGCTCAATAATGGCCGGCGCCTCTGGCTATCTGCTGAAACAGGCGCGGGGTCAGAACCTGGCCGAAGCGATCGAGCGCGTCGCCCGCGGCGAATCCCTCCTTGACCCATCCGTCACCGAGAAGGTGTTGACGCGAATGCGGGCACTGGCCTCCGGGAAGTCCGATGAGCTTGCCTCACTCACGGAGCAGGAGAGAAAGATCGTTGGGCTGATAGCAGAGGGCAAGACCAACAAGGAGATAGCGGCTGAGGTCTTCCTGAGCGACAAGACCGTCAAGAACTACGTTTCGAGCATCCTCAGCAAGCTGAACCTGAGGCGCCGATCAGAGGCTGCCGCCTTCATCGCGCAGCGAAAGACGAAGGCTTTGGACGAGGGCTAGCGGGCCTTCGCCAGATCCTCGCTGATTCGCTGGAAGTCCTCGCGGCTAATCTCGCCGCTGGCATAGCGCCGCTTCGCTACCTCGAGAGCATCGCGATTGGTGGTGCGGTCGGTGCCCGCAACGCGCGCAACCAGCCAGGCGACAGCACCGATGAGGACAGCCCAGAAGAACACCATCCATATGCCCCCGAATACCATCCACCATCCCATTCCGTCGTGCATGTCCCACATCGCTGGAGCCTCTTCATTCCTTGATGGCCGCGCGGAGGTAGCGGTGGGCCAGCCCGAGAGAGACCAGCGGACAGCCCTCGGCGTCCGGCGCGACTTTGAAGTTCCAGCCTTTGTTCATGATCCACTTGCCGCCGCAGGCCGCCAGGTGCCCTTCCTTAGCCCTGGGGCACCCTCCATGCTCATCGGGGCCCATGCAAATCTCTTCGATTGCCGCGCGGTCGTCGCTGAAGATCAGTGTCCTCAGGTCTTCGCTCAACTCCACGGGCTCATCTACCTCGCTCCGCCGGGTGCTTCCCATGCGGAGCGCGCGATACAGATGTGCCAGATCGAGGAGCGCCATCGGCAGGTCATCGTTGCTGAGGTCGTAAACAAGGCCTTTGATGCGTCCCTTGATATAAGGCGGCAGCTCGTCTGCAACGATTGCTTCGCGAGCCGCAATGTTGGGGCTGGTCTCGGCTCTCATGGTTGCCTCCTTTACCGGCACTCCGTCGCCTGCTGGCTCCTCTCGGACGTGCCCGGGGACGGCGGTTCTGGCTTCGCCGTCCCCGGAACTGGAAGGAGTAACCGGTTTCATAGCATTCGCCTCTCTCTTCTCCTCAGGTTATGCCGCCGGATGTGATGGGATGGAGTGCCATCTGTCATGTTCTCGCCGGGACTTTTGGCCGTCTTGCCTGCGTTCGCTGCGCGTATAGACTGGATCTAGTATCCGTCTCGGCCAAGGAGGTCCAGTTGTGAAGGCGGCGATTCCGATTGCGTTCGGTCTCAGCGCGGGAATGGCCGCAGCCGCTTACCTGAAATTTGCCCGGCCGCGGGTGCTCAACTGGGGCGCCACAAAGGCGGAGGTGGAGCGCTCTATGCCGGGCGACGAGATCCTGGCGGACGCCTCACTGGAGACGACGCGGGTTATCACCATA
>Ga0137375_10005866_pt1 | contig 14575 bp, 13 predicted proteins | sample SagtaG_24_FD_104936 | JGI IMG/M metagenome (GOLD analysis project Ga0137375, IMG submission 104936) | Vadose zone soil microbial communities from Sagehorn Ranch, Mendocino, California, USA - Sage1_R_113_16 metaG | ecosystem: Environmental > Terrestrial > Soil > Vadose zone | place: USA...
CATCGAGGTGTTCCCCAAACGACATGCGCGTCTCGGCAAAGAAGTCGTCAGGGTCGATCTGTTTGTCGCCGAAACTCATGGTGTAACTTCGTTGGAATGAGGAGCGAACTCCCGAGGGTGGGTGGCGGGTGACGGGTGATGGGTGGCGGGAGAAGGAGAGGAGTTTGTGTCTTCTCCCGCCACCCACCACCCGTCACCCGCCACCCATCCGAATTATCCTAGCAATCGGGGAGGGGAGTCTCAAGAAGTGTGTCGGGCGGTTCGTGCAGCGCTCAGGGCGTCGCCTTCGCCAAACCCCCTGAATTCTCTTTTTACCATCTCTTCCTTGACTTCTCACCAAGTATGGGTTGCACTACTTCCTTACTCGCTACCCGCTGTTTTGCGGTTTGTGAAAACTGTCATCAGGATAACAATCCCCACAAACAACATGGCGTACGATTGACTCCCCAAATCGACGCGACGAATTTGCCAACACCCTTCGTCACGGCGAACCAGCCCCAGGACTGACCACGCGAGTTGCACGCTTGTCCAGGGCGGGGCGCTCCACTCTCAGGGAAGGCAGGAGAAGGAATCTTCTCCGCGCAGGTATCGGGTCGCCATCCCCCAAATCGGCGCCCCCCGCGTATCCCCAGAACTGTCGTGACGACAGCGCAGGGGCGGCCCTCCCTCTGATCAGCCTGGCCACACCCTCAGGATCCGACCGAACTCAAGGCATGGAAAGCCGCGCAACGGCCCCTCCGAACGGGAGCGCCTCGCAATGGCTCTCCCACGGGGACGGAGTCTGCCCCGTTTCTGACCATCCGCAACCGAACCAACTACAGATCCGATTTTGACAGCCGCCCTCCAAAGCCGGCGGCTCCACCCTCTCGCTGACTTTGACAACCGCAGGAGGACGACGTGGTCCAGCACCTCACGGGAGCCCCCACTGACGGCAGCGCCGCCCCAGTTTCCGGGCACGGCTTGTTGCAAGTCGCCTGGAGACGCAAGCTCCTCATCTCGCTCGTAACGGGATTGTTCTTCGGGTTGGCCGCTGTTTACTACGTCCGCGCCGAGCGCGTCTATCAATCGACCGCTCAGGTGCTCGTGGTGCAGAAGCGGCCCGGCGCCGTTACCGGCGTCGATAGCCGCGAGTTGCCCCTGGAGGACTACGCGGCCACGCATCAGGTGCTCATTCGCAGTCCTCTCATCATCGGGCGCGCCTGCACCAAACGCAACCTCGGCAGCCTCCCAAGTCTGGCCGGCGAGGTACACGGTGAGCCGCTGACCGAGCGGATTATCAAGGCCCTGACCGTGGCGCGCGGGAAAGGCCCGACCGGGAAACGCCGACAACATTCTGACCCTCACCTTCCGCGGCACCAGCCCCGAGGACTGTGCCACCATCCTGAACGCGATTATTGAGAGCTACAAAGACTTCCTTGATGAGACGTTCAAGGATCTCAGCAACGACACCCTGAAATTGATCACCCAGGCCAGGGACGAACTGGATCAAGGGCTGGCCGAAAGGAAGGCGGCCTATGCGAAGTTCCGTCAGGAGGCTCCGCTGCTCCTCTCCCGAGGCAAAGAGGGCGCCAGTTTGCTTCAGGATCGCCTCATCGGCATCGAGGGCAAGCGGGCGGCGCTGCTGCTGCGCAAGGCGGAGTTGCAGGCCCAACTCACCGCCCTCGACGCCGACCCGAAGGACGCCGGCCATGAGGCGTTGCTCGCCCTGATCGCCACCTGGATCGGTCAGGCCGACGGCGCCCGCGCTGGCCCGGCCGTGAGCCTGCAAGGCCAGCTGCACCCGCTGCTGATGGAGGAGCAGAAACTGCTGGAGACGCGCGGCCCCAATCATCCCGAGGTGATCGCGCTGCGCAAACGCATCGAGGTCACGCGGAATTTCCTCGCCGGCCCGTCGGCCGCCTGGCGCCCCAACACCACCAAAGACGATCCGGTATCGCTGTATCGGGACTACTGCCGGCAGCAGCTCAAGCACTGCGAGACGGAGGAACGACTGCTGGCCGACCTGTCCCGGCAAGAGCAGGCGAGTGTCCGCCAACTGATCGCCGCCGAGATCGAGGACGCGACGCGCCGCGCCGACATCGAGCGGCGGCAAGCGCTGTATGACGCGGTCGTCAAGCAGTTGCAGCAGGTCGGCCTGGCGAAGGACGGCGGCGGCTGCGACGCGCGCATCATCGCCCCGCCGGCCGCCGGCAAGAAGGTGCAGCCCAGCGCCCTGCAAATCTTCCCGGCGGCGCTGCTGCTGGGCGCTCTCAGCGGCCTGTCGCTGGCCTACCTCGCCGAGATCCGCGACAAGCGTTTCCGCACGGCCGACGAGGTTCGGCAAGCGCTGCACTTGCCCGTGATCGGCCACATCCCGTTCTTCAAGCCACAAGCCCTCGATCCCCGATCCTCGACTCTCGACCCCATGCTGTCCGCATCTCACCGTCCCAGTTCCGCCGCGGCCGAAGCCTATCGCGGAGTGCGGACGGCCCTCCTGTTCCGCAGTGGGGCCGGGCCGAAGGTGGTCCAGATCACGAGCCCGGCCTCGGGCGACGGCAAATCGCTGCTGGCGGCCAACCTCGCCGTGTCGGTCGCTCAGTCGGGCAAGCGCGTGCTGCTTGTCGATGCCGACCTGCGCAAGCCGCGGTTGCACCGCCTGTTCGGCGTCGAGGCCGGGACGGGCCTGGCGTCCGTTCTCGCCGACAAGGCATCGCTGGAGAAGGCGATTGTGGGTAGCGGCCGGCCTGTCGCTGCTGCCCTGCGGCCCACGGCCGGCGAATCCCGCGGAGTTGCTGACCTCGCCGCGCTTCGAGGAGGTGCTGCGCTCCTTGCGGGACTCCTATGACTTGATCCTCGTCGATACGCCGGCGCTGCTGGCCGTCACCGACCCGAGCGTGGTCGCCCTGCGCGTCGATGGAGTGCTCCTGAACGTCCGGGTCACGAGCAACGATCGGCCGCTCACCGAACGCGCCCGCGACGTACTGCGTGACCTTCAGGTGCCGGTCCTCGGCGTCGTCGTCAACGGCATGAATCCTAGCAGGCGCGGCTACGAACACTTCGGCGGCGCCTACGCCCCAAAATACAGCCAGACAACACCCATGTCCGAGCCCGAAGCGTAAGCGCGGGTGTTGGCTAACGAGCAACACGCCACAGGGAAAGCGAACGAGCGGCGGGGTTTATCCCCGCCGTTGCAGCCCCAGACGGCGGGGATAAACCCCGCCGCTCGTTCACCACTTTCCCTCTGCTGGCAAGCGGGTCAACGGAGATGGCGAAATCCGACTTCATACGGAGGGGAAGGCGATGTCCGGGTGTCCTCGGTTCGCTCGGATCGGGAAGACCGTCCTCGATCTGGTCGTCCTCACGGCAGCCTATTTCCTGGCGGTCAGCATTCGGCTCGAGGGCTGGGTGGTGCCCGCACACTACGCCAGGGTGATGCTGCAAGCCTTGCCAGTGATCCTCGTCGTCGAGTACGGTTGCCTCTACCTCTGTAGCGTACCGCGGAGAGCGTGGCGCTATTCCGGCCTGTGGGAGGCACAGCGCATCCTATCGGCGCTGGCGTTGGCGACAGTCGTCCTTCTGGTGTGGCGCCTGCTCGCGCAGCCAGCTCCCGGGCTCCTGCTGCCCGGAGACGGCCCGCCGGTGCCCTATGGGGTACTGCTGATCAATCTGCCTCTGAGTTTTCTTGGCCTGTCTTGCCTGCGGGGCGGTGTGCGCCTCTGGGTGGAGCGCGCGGAGCGCAAAGGCCTCACTGCCATCACGCCGAAGCGTGTCCCGACGCTGCTCATCGGCGCCGGCCGCGCTGGTGTCCTTGTTGGCCGCGAGATTGTCCTGCGCCCCGACCTCGGCATTGAGCCGCTCGGCTTTCTGGACGACGATCCTGCCAAGGCCGGGTTGGTGCTCCAGGGGCTGCCCGTGCTGGGGAACATCAGCCAGGTCGCCGAGGTCGTCGGTCGCCACGGCGCTCGCCAGGCGCTGATTACCCTGGTCGATACCGGCGGGAGCGCGCTGCGCCGCATCGCCCTGGCGTGCGAGGAGTGCGGCATTGCCGCCAAGATCATCCCTGAACTCCACGAGATCGTCGTCGGCAAGGTCAACCTTTCGCGTATCCGCGACGTGGCCATCGACGACCTGATGCGCCGCCCCGCGGTGAACCTCGACGGCGAGGCCATCGCCGGCATCGTCAAGGGCCGCACCGTGCTAATCACCGGCGCCGGCGGCAGTATCGGCTCGGAGCTGTGCCGCGTCCTGTGCGGCTTCCAGCCGGAGACGCTCATCCTCCTCGAAAAGGCGGAGAACAACCTCTTTCACATCAACGGGCAGCTCGCTGAGGAGTGTCCAGATATTAAAAGGGTCGCTTGCATCGCCGATATCTGCGATGAGCCGCGGATGAATCAGATCCTGGCGGAGTACCGGCCGGCGGCAATCTTCCACGCCGCCGCTCACAAGCATGTGCCGCTCATGGAAGCGAACCCCGGCGAGGCGGTCAAGAACAACGTCCGCGGAACGCGCACGCTGGCGGACCTGGCCAGTGCCCACGGCGTGGGCGTCTTCGTGATGATCTCGACCGACAAGGCGGTCAATCCGACCCCGATCATGGGGGTCTCGAAGCGCGTGGCCGAACTGTACATTCAGGCGCTGTCGCAGCGGAGCAAAACGCGCTTCGTGGCGGTGCGCTTCGGGAATGTGCTCGGCTCCGCTGGCAGTGTAATTCCGATCTTCAAAAGGCAAATTGCTCAGGGCGGGCCGATCACGGTGACCCATCCGGAGATGAAGCGCTACTTCATGACCATTCCGGAGGCGTGTCAGCTGGTGCTGCAGGCCGGCTCGATGGGTCGCGGCGGCGAGCTTTTCATCCTCGACATGGGCGCGCCGGTGAAAATCGTCGATCTGGCGCGCGACCTGATCCGGCTGTCGGGACTGCTCCCGGAGAAGGACATCGAGATCCGCTTCACCGGGGTGCGGCCGGGCGAGAAACTGTTCGAGGAACTGGCACTCGACGAGGAGAGCGCCGCCAAGACGCATCACCCGCGCATCTTCGTCGGCCACCTCACGCCGCAGAGTTGGGAGGAGATCAACCGCCACATTGACGAACTCATCAAGCTGGCGGGCTCTCCGGAAATGGGCCGCCTGCACGGCAAGTTCAAGGAGATCGTGCCGGAGTACGAGCACGAGGCATCTCGGCAGGCAAGCGTCGAGCCCGTCCGTTCGGCTGTGCCCCACAAGCGCCCGGCGGCGGTGAATGGGGTCGCAACATAGGGAACCTGAGGGAGTCCAAATGGGGAATGGAGAATGGAGAACAGGGAACGGAGAACCGAGAACGGAGAATAACGACCTCCATTTTCCGTTCTCCGTTCTTCATTCTCCATTCTCCGTTCTTCAGCCCTCGGAGCCCCAACCGGCACAGGGCCAGCCCTCGGTGCGCCGCAATTTTTCCTGGGCGCTCGTGGGCAACTTTGTGTATGCGGGTTGTCAGTGGGGCATGCTGATCGTGCTGGCCAAGCTCGGCTCGCCGGCGATGGTCGGCCAGTTCGCCCTGGCCCTCGCGATTACCGGCCCGGTGATGCTGTTCGCCAACTTGCAACTCACCGCCCTCCAGGCGACCGACGCCGCCCAGGAGTATCGTTTCGGGCACTACCTGGCGCTGCGTCTCATCACAACCATGCTCGGACTGGCGGCGATCGCGGGCATCGCCCTGGGCGCCGGCTACAGCCCGGCGACGATGGGCGTGCTCCTGGCGGTCGGGCTCGGCAAGGCGTTCGAGGCCATCAGCGACGCCTACCACGGTCTGATGCAGCAACACGGGCGGATGGACCGGGTCGCCCGGTCGCTGATGCTCAAGGGGCCGCTATCGCTGCTGGCGCTGGCGGCTGCGGTCTGGCTGAGCGGCAGTGTAGCGACCGGGGCGCTCGCCCTCGCCGGGACGTGGGGCCTGTTGCTGCTGCTCTACGACGTGCGCAGCCCGGCCTGGCTGCGTGCGGGTGGCGGGTGGCGGGTGGCGGGTGATGGGCAAAGCAATCCCGTCACCCGCCACCCGCCACCCGCCACCCGCCCCTGCTGGGAGTGGGCGGCACTGCGGCGGCTGGCGTGGCTGGCCCTGCCGCTCGGGCTGGTCACCGTCCTGCTAGTGCTCAGCGCCAACATCCCGCGCTACTTCGTCGAGCAGCGCATGGGTGAGGGAGCCCTCGGCATCTTCGCGGCGCTGGCGTACGTCACAGTGGTCGGCCAACTCTTGAGTAATGCTCTGGGGCAGGCAGCGGCGCCGCGGCTGGCAGCGCACTACGCTGCCGGGAACCTGCGCGCGTTCCGTGTCCTGGTGCTCAAGTTGGTTGGGCTGGGCACTGCCGTCGGCGCCGCGGGCGTGCTGGTGGCCCTGGTCGCTGGCCGGTTTCTCCTGGGGGTACTGTACCAGGCGGAGTATGGAGAGTATACGGATGTCTTTACGATGATGATGGCCGGGGCTGGGCTGTGGTGTGCCGCGATGATGTTCTGCTACGCCGCCACCGCTGCGCGGCGGAACCGCAGTCAGCTGGCGGGCGCGGTGGCTGTCACCCTCGCCACGCTGGTAGCGAGCGCCGTGCTCATTGAACCCGATTCGCTGCGAGGCGCGGCCGTAGCGAGCGTGATCAGCGCCACGGCCGGCCTGCTCACCTTCGGGGCCATCTTCCTGACGACGCGAGCCACGAGTGCCAGATGAGTCAGACCGCCAGCGACATCCTGACAGCACCACAGGCCACGGACACGGCGGGGAAGGCGCTGCTGCGCTGGCTGCTGGTGGGGTATCTCGTCTGCATGCCGATCCAGATCGAGACCCCTTTTGACATCCGCTTTGCGCCGTCCGATCTGTTCCTGCTCCCCGCGTTGCTGCTGGGACTGCGCGTGTGGAGGATCGGCGGACCGGCGTGGAGCCCGTGGCACGTCGGGCTGCTCGGCCTGTTCCTTGTCTGGACGCTGGCAAAAATCCTCGTGACCGGCTCCGTCACGCAGTACATCCTGCTCAACAAGATGGGCGGGATCGTCCTGCTGTTCGCGTTCTACGTGTGTTTCACCAGCCTGACGGACAGTTGGGAGGATCTCCGCTGGTTCCTGAAAGCGTTCGTGCTCTCCGTCGTGGTACTGAACACCGCTTCTGCGGCGGCCTTCCTCTGGTGCGGCTACACCGGCAGCACGAATCCGCTGTTCCAGTTCCTGATCAGCGGCGGCGTTGACCGGCTCGCGGGGATGCTCGTGGATCCCAACGCCTACGGCGGACTGCTGACCGTCGCCTACGCGATCCTGCTGCTGGACGGCGATAGCGAGCGGCCGTTGCTGTCGCGGTGCCTGCGGCTGCTGGGTCTGGTCTCGCTGTCGGCCGGGCTGATGCTGACGTCCTCGCGCTCGGCGTGGATCGGCTTCGCGGTGCTGACGCTGGTGGGCGCTGCCCGGAATCCCCGGTTGCTGCTACTGGTGCTGGTGATGGCCGCCGTCGGGGTAGCGGCGGTCGCGTACTCCGCCGGCGAGGAAGGCTTCGAGTCTCTGCTGGCCACTTCCAGCAGGCGCGATACCATCGACGAGCGGCTGGAGATCAACCGGAACGCCCTACAGATGTTCCTGGAGCATCCCGGCTTCGGCGCGGGCATCGGTAGCTACTACGAGGAGTACGACATCATCGTGCATAACTCGGCCTTGTGGTTCCTGGCGGAGTTCGGCGCGGTGGGGGGGTTTACCGCCTTCGCCGGCTTCGCCTTGTGGTTTCTGGTGACGGGGGTGCAGGTGTACCGGCGTGTCGGAGCGGGGCGGCAGCCCCTGGTCGTGGGACTGGTCGCGGCCCACCTGGCGATGATGGGCTTCTCGTTGGGAGTCGAGGCGTTCTATCAACGCTACTGGTGGCTGGTGCTGGCGGCCCTCGGCTCGGCCGCGACGGTGGCGGGATCTGCCAGGCGGCTCGCAACCGTTGTGGCACGGTCTCCTGACCGTGCCACCGGGCCGACCGCAGGTCTCCCGCTACTCCCGGAGACCTGCGGTCACAAGCCCTGGCACGGTCAGGAGACCGTGCCACAACAGGCCGCATCCCCGCGGAGAACACTGCTATGATCGAGTCCGGTGACAATGACCTGTCTTCGCAGCCCGCCCCGATGGTGTCGATCGGCATCGCGGTCTACAACGCGCAGGGCACCCTCGCCGACACCATTCGCTCCGTCTTCGCCCAGACCTTCACGGACTGGGAGTTGATCCTCGCCGATGACAGCAGTACCGACGATTCGCTCGCGATCGCACGGTCGGTTGCGGATCCTCGCGTTCGTGTGCTGACGGATTCGGTCAATCGCGGGCAGGCGTTCCGCCATAACCAGGTCACGGCGCAGGCGCGAGGCAAATACCTGGCCCGCCTCGATGCCGACGACCTGATGCACCCGGAGCGGCTGGCACGTCAGGTCGCCTTCCTGGAGGCGAACCCACAGGTCGAGTTGATCGGCACGGGGGCCTACACCATCGACGAGGCGAACGAACCCCTGGGCGTTCGCGGCCTGTCGCCGCCGGACGTTCGACCCGCAGCGGTGCTGAAACATAGCCTGTTCATTCACCCCTCGGTCATGGGCCGCATCGAGTGGTTTCGCCGCCATCCTTACGACCCCGCTTACGTCCGTTCCGAAGACCACGAGTTATGGTGCCGGACGTGTCAGAACAGTGTCTTCGCCGCCCTACCGGAGCCGCTGGTGTTCTACCGCGAGAGTCGCTCCGGCAACCTATCCAACTATCTGCGCACCGCGGCGACCGACCGCAAGATTCTGCGGACGTACGGGCCGGCCACCATCGGGCGGTGGCGCACCGTACTGCTCGTGATGCGGTCGCATCTGAAGGGCGCCCTGTATGCCGCCTGCACACGGCTGGGGCTGCAAGGGCGGCTGATTGCACGGCGCAACCGCGCGCTCGCTGCTGCGGAGATCGCCCAGGCCCGAGCCGCCCTGGAAGGCATCCGGCAAACTCAGGTGCCCGGGTGGGGGCCGGCCAAAAACACCAACGGAGAGAGGGATTATGAGGTTCTCGGCAAGCCCGCCTGAGCGGCCCGCGCCGCGGCTGCTCCATATCACCACGGTCTCCGAGACGCTGGGATTTCTCATCGGCCAGGTGGGATACCTGCGGGCGCAGGGGTTCGAGGTGCATGCGCTGTCCTCGCCGGGAGAGTGGCTCGGCACCTTCGCCGCGCGGGAGCGGGTGCCGGTCCACGCCGTGGAGTTGCTGCGCCGCATCACCCCGTTGCAAGATCTACGGGCGCTGTCGCGAATCCGGCGCGTCCTGCGCCGGCTGCGCCCGGTCATCGTTCATGGACACACGCCCAAGGGCGGCCTGCTGGGGATGATCGCCGCGACCCTCGAACGGGTGCCGGTGCGTGTCTACCATCTCCACGGCCTGCCGCTGATGACCGCGACAGGAATGCGGCGCCAGCTGCTGACGTGGACGGAACGCGTGTCCTGCCGGCTGGCGCATCAGGTCTTCTGTGTCAGTCACTCTCTCAGGGAGGTGGCGATCGCCGAGGGGCTGTGCCCGGCGGACAAGATCAAGGTGTTGCTCGGCGGCAGTATCAACGGCGTGGACGCGGTGGGACGCTTCAACCCCGGACGGCTGCCGGAGGGGACGCGCGCCGCGATCCGTGCCCGGTACGGCATTCCCACCGAGGCCACGGTTGTTGGCTTCGTCGGCCGCATCGTGCGCGACAAGGGCATGGTCGAACTGGCCGCCGCGTGGCGTGCATTGCGCGAGCGGTTCCCGCAGTTGCACCTGTTCCTCGTCGGCCCGTTCGAGCCGCAAGATCCGGTGCCGGCGGAGGTCACGGCGCTGTTCCACTCCGACCCACGGATTCACCTGGCGGGCGTGTGCTGGGAGACGCCGCCGCTGTACGCCGCGATGGACTTCATGGTGCTGCCCACCTACCGTGAAGGGTTCCCCGTCGTCCCGCTGGAGGCGGCGGCGATGGGGCTGCCGACCATCGCCACGCGCATTCCCGGCTGCATCGACGCCATTGAGGACCGCCGCACGGGGCTGCTGGTTCCCCCCCGCGACGCTGCGGCGCTGGCGGAAGCGCTCGCGGTCTATCTGCGCGAGCCGAAACTATGGCACAGACATGGGCGGGCGGCGCGGGAGCGCGTCCTGCGCGACTTCCGGCAAGAGGCACTCTGGGAGGCGCTCGCCGCGGAATATGGCCGGCTGCTCCAACGGGTGGCGGGTGACGGGTGGTGGGTGGCGGGAGAAGACAAAGAACCTCCTGCTTCTCCCACCACCCACCACCCGTCACCCGCCACGCCGCAAGCCCTGGCAACGGCCTAAGCGGCCAGGATCCCGAAAACGCTGTAAGAAGGAAGACTCCCTTGGCGCCACGACGCGACAACACCTTCAACACGCTTTTCACCAGTGTCGGCAGGCGTGTCGAGCTGGTGCGTGCCTTCCAGCACGCCTACCAGACACTCGGCCTGCGCGGCGACGTCATTGGCATCGACATCGACCCGCTCGCCCCTGCGCTGCGCGTGGCGAATCGGTCCTACATCGTCCCGCGGCTGGAATCCGCCGAGTATGTGCCCGCCCTGCTCCGCATCTGCCGGGAGGAGCGCATCGACCTCATCTTTCCCCTGATCGACCCCGATGTGCCTATCCTGGCGAAGAACCGCCCGGCGCTGGAGGCGCTGGGCGTGCGGCTGGCAGTCGTTTCCGAGGAAGCGGCAGCGACTGTCGCCGATAAATGGAATACATTGGCCCTCTTCGAGAGTGCCAATGTTCCCAGGCCGCGCTCCTGGCTGCCCGGTGAACTCGATCCGGAGCGCGCCGAGTATCCGCTGTTCATCAAGCCCCGCTGCGGCAGCGCCGCGAAGCACACGTTCAAAGTGGGCAATGCCAGGGAACTGGCCTTTTTCGTCGATTATGTCCCCAACCCCATCCTTCAGGAATACGTCGCTGGTCCGGAGATCACCAGCGACGTTGTCTGCGATCTGCGCGGCCAGGTGCTGGCGGTCGTCTCGCGGAAGCGGCTTGAGGTGCGCTCCGGCGAAGTGGCGAAGGGGGTAACCGTTTATCACTCCGCGATTGCCGCTGCTTGCATTCGGCTGGCGGAAGCCCTCCCGGCGATCGGCCCGATCACGGTGCAGTGCCTGATGCGCGAGGGCGTCCCACTCTTCACCGAGATCAACGCCCGCCTGAGCGGCGGCTTCCCGCTCGGCATTCAGGCAGGCGTCGATTCGCCGCGCCTCGTGCTGGCCCGCGCAGCGGGGCTGGACGTAGACCTCCCGCCGCTGGGCGCCTACCAGCTGGGCCTGTACCTGACGCGCTTCGACGCTTCTTTCTTTCTCACGGAGGCCGAGCGTGAGCAGATGGCAGGCCGTCGTCTTTGATCTGGACGATACGCTCTTCGCGGAGCGCGATTATGTCCTCAGCGGCTTCCAGGCAGTCGCCGCCTGGGCGGAAACGCATTTGCACATCCCGTGCGGCCAGGGATTCGCGGAACTGACGAACCTGTTCGAGGAGGGAGTGCGGGGTGTGACCTTCGACCGCTGGCTGGCCATGCACAACCTGAGTGCGCCCGCACTGACGGCTCGACTGGTGCAGGTCTACCGCGAGCACGAACCGGCCCTGGCGCCTTTCGCCGGCATCCCCGAGTTGCTCGACAGGCTGCGGCGGCGCTGCCGCGTCGGCCTGCTCAGCGACGGTTACCTGAGCGTGCAGCAGGCCAAACTCAGGTCGCTGGGCCTGGAAGCCTGCTTCGATGCGGTCGTGTTCTCCGATACCTGGGGCCGTGCGGCGTGGAAGCCCAGCACGACCCCGTTCGCCGCTGTCCTGCGCGCCCTGGGCACGGAGGCGTCGCAGGCGGTTTATGTTGGCGATAACCCGGTGAAGGATTTCCTCGGGGCGCGGCGGAACGGGCTGTCGGGGATCCGGCTGCGGCACACCGTCGGGGAACACGCGCACCTCGATCCGCCCACCGCGGAGCATGCCCCGGGCTTCACGGTTCTGTCGCTGACGGGCCTGGAGCGACTCCTGACCGAGCCAACGGATTCCATTTGCCGAAAGGAGCCCTCATGAGCAACGGCTCGACGTTCTACCGCCGCCACGGCAAGCGGCTCCTCGACGTCCTGGTGAGCGCTATGGCCCTGGTGATTCTGGCCCCGGTACTCTTGCTCCTGGCGGTCCTGGTACGCGGGTTCCTTGGTTCACCGGTTCTCTTCCGCCAGACGCGCAGCGGGCGCGACCGGAGGCCGTTCACGATCCTCAAGTTCCGCACCATGACCAATGCCTGCGACGCCACTGGCAAGCTGTTGCCCGACACCGAGCGCTTGACTCGCTTCGGCCGGTTCCTGCGCCGCACCAGTCTTGACGAGTTGCCGGAGTTGCTCAACGTCCTGAAGGGTGAGATGAGTCTGGTCGGCCCTCGCCCGCTGCTGCCGCGGTACGATGCCTACTATTCCGAGCCGGAAGCGCGACGCTTCGACCTGCTGCCGGGCATCACTGGCTGGGCACAGATCAATGGCCGCAATGACCTGGCCTGGGATGATCGGCTGGCGTGCGACGTCTGGTACGCCGAGTCGTACTCCTTGTTGCTGGACCTCAAGATTTTGTTCCTCACCATCATCAAGGTGATACGCCGCGACAACATCCAGGTGGATCCCGGGTTGACTTTCGGCGCCCTGGATGAGGAACGTCGCCAGCGTGCCGCGGAGATCCGCGGTGTCTGTGATTGAGGGCAATGATGACGCGAATCGACGTATGCACGACGCGGGAACCCGACGCATGGATGCGCGCCCTGGAGTCCTGTGTACCTTATGACTTCTACCACCTCCCCCAGTACCATGCCATCGCCGAGGAGGCAGGCGAGGGAGCGGCGCACCTGTTCCACTACACTGAGGGCGACTATACGCTTGCGCTCCCTCTGCTGCTGCGTTCCCTAGAGGGGCTGCCGCTCACCCAACCCGTCGGGGCTTGCTGGCGGGATGCCACCTCAGTGTACGGGTACCCAGGGCCGATCTGCTCGCACCGAGAGATCCCTGCGGCCATCGCCCGCAACTTCCAGGCGGGCCTGCGGGGATGGCTGCGCGACCTGCGGGTCGTGACTGTCTTCTCGCGTCTACACCCGTTCTTCTCCCCGCATACACTGTTGTCGGGCCTGGGGGAGTGCCAGGTGACTCAGACCGTCTCCATCGACTTGACCCTGTCCTCTGCGGAGCAGCGTGCCAGTTACCGCAAGAGCAACAAGGAGGCGATCAACAAACTCCGGCGGCTCGGCCTGACCTGTCTACACGACCGCGAGGGGGGCCTATCTCGGGGAGTTCATCCGCATCTACCACGAGACCATGCGTCGCGTCGCAGCCGCGGAACGGTATTTCTTCCCCCCCGCGTACTTCAAGCGGCTCCGGGAAGCCCTCGACTCTCGGATCCATCTCTTCGTTGGCCTCCTGGAAGGCCGGGTGGTTTGCGGCGGGGTGTTCGGGGCCTGTCACGGCATTCTCCAGTACCATCTGGGAGGCACCTTGAGCGCGGCCCTCAAGCTCGCACCCATGAAACTGTTGCTCGATGAGGTGCGGTTGTGGGGAATGGACCAGGGGTTACACACGTTCCACCTGGGCGGGGGGACCACGTCCGATCCCGACGACTCGCTGCTCTACTTCAAGCGGGGTTTTTCCGAACGCCTGCACGACTTTGCGGTCTGGCGTTGGATTCTGTCTCCCGAAGTCTACCAGCGGTTATGCGCGGAGAAGACCCAGTGGGATGAGCAGCACGGCCTTCGAGCCGCAGCCACCAACTATTTTCCGGAATACCGCTGTCCGACTGTCCCCTGTGTCTGACCCGAGGAACCCGATGAACATCTTGCTGACCTGCGCTGGTCGGCGGAATTACCTGCTCCAGTTCTTCAAGTGTGCGCTCGGCGCGCGCGGCCAAGTCATCGCCTGCGACTGCAGCGCGACCGCCCCGGCCTTGCTCGAAGCCGACCGGCAATGCATCGTGCCGCGGATGGACGATCCCCATTATTTCGACGCTCTGGTGTCGATCTGCCGGGAGCACCAGGTACGGCTCTTACTCTCTGTAAACGATCTCGAATTGTCCGGCCTGGCGGAGCAGGCCCTTCGGTTTCGCGAAGTCGGGACAATTCCGGTCGTGGCGTCGCCGCAGGTGATCGCGCTCTGCCAGGACAAATGGGCGGCCTTCACGTTTTGCAGATCCCACGAGATCCCGACGCCCGACACCTACCTTTCGCTGGCTGGCTCCCGCCAGGCGCTGGCCCTGGGGATCATCCGGTTTCCCGTGGTCATCAAGCCACGCTGGGGAACGAGTTCGATCGGCGTGGAGTATGTCGAGAACGACCGCGAACTGACGTTGGCCCACGAGTGGGGACGGATCCAGGTGAAGCGGACGATCCTCGCCGGGATGAGCCAGGCTGACCCGGACAACGCTTTCATCATTCAGGAGTGGCTGCAGGGGCAGGAGCACGGCATGGATGTGGTCAACGATCTCGACGGCCGCCATGTGTGTACACTGGCGCGACGCAAAGGAACTGGGCAACAATAAATTGAACAAATCACTTGGGACTAATGGTGTAATTCCAATCCCCGTGGAACGCCTCTTTCTCCAGCTGCACCGCTGC
>Ga0137375_10005875_pt1 | contig 14560 bp, 15 predicted proteins | sample SagtaG_24_FD_104936 | JGI IMG/M metagenome (GOLD analysis project Ga0137375, IMG submission 104936) | Vadose zone soil microbial communities from Sagehorn Ranch, Mendocino, California, USA - Sage1_R_113_16 metaG | ecosystem: Environmental > Terrestrial > Soil > Vadose zone | place: USA...
CAATCACCATTCACCGCGGCGATGATGGGCTTGGAAAAAGGGTGATGCTTTAAGAAGGCGTGCTTGACGATGGTTGCCATCTCGGGGTCAGCCGAGAGATCGCCGCTCACATCCGCCCCCGCACAGAAGGCACGCTCCCCAGCGCCGGTGAGGATAATACAGCGACAGTGCGAGCGCTCCAGCCTGTCCCACACAGCCGCCAGGTCTGCCATCATCTGCCGCGTCATGGCGTTGCGGCGGGGCTGATGGTCGATGGTAACGAGCACAATGTGCTCGCCGTGTTCCTGCACGTGAATCTCCATGGGGGTCCGTCCCTTTTGGATCAGTCAGCCTGGAGGGCCGGGTTGATGACCAGTTTGCCATAGGCCTGGCGGTTCGTCAGCAGACGGATGGCCTCGATACTGCGTTGGAAGCGTAACAAATTACTGTGCTGATCCGTCTCATTCGCGTAGATGGTGAACCAAGCTGGTCGAGGGTCATGCGACACAAGTCAGACTTGGTGGTCGGCTCTGCTTCGCAACCTGTTGAATATCAATATGGTTTGTGCGAGGTGTCCCAGACAGAACCTCACCTGTATAGCTTCTCCAAGAATGAGAACCTTTGCGCCACGGAGGTCATAGCACATGAATCTGTTACGCTTTCCTCCCTCCCTGTCCCAAGCAGGTACATCACCTGGGCACGGGGTGGACATCATGCGCCATGCGCCTCATGACGCCCTGGGGAGCCGTCTACGCGAGATCTGGATACATGTCCGTTTCACTGATGAGCTCGGCGTAGGCGCCCAGTTGCTTTGTGTACAGATAACGATAATACTCAGGCAAGGTATGTACAGTCCCTTCGTGAAAGGCTCTCAGCTGCCTATCGCCTCGCAATTGGTCGCGAATGTCACGTAGCTTGGCGAGCAGCGTGCGCATGGCGACGGTGCGGAAGGCTTGGAAGAGTTTCAGCCGGTACTGCCGTGTGCTCCACACGCGGTGCACAAGCATCTTCGTCGAGGTGAGCACCGCGTACAGGTCGACCATCTTCTCGTAGTACTCCAGGGGAGAGTAGTGTTTCAGCTGCACGACCAGATAGGGTAAGTAGTAGAAGCTGAACGGCATAGGCTTCAAGATGCGGTCTTCAGCACGGTAGCTGTCGTACAGAGGCGTCCCGCCATACGGAATCGGGATAAAGACCATCGGCCACACGAACGGCAGCCGCCGCATGAACGCCTGCGTCAGCTCGAACGGTTCCGCCCCGGCATCGACGTCCGTGCCCAGGACGAAGTTCGCTCCCACATAGGGGATGTACTGAGACAGTTCGGCAAAGTGCGCCACGACTCGCTCCCACTTGGGTCTGCCGACCGCCGCCCCGACGCCGGCTTTGTGCGAATAGTTCGCCCAGGATTCGACGCCCGGTCCCACATACACACAGTGGGTATTCTTCAAGCGCTGGAGACGGTGTTGACTGCGCATAATGGAGAGCGAGATGGAGACCGCGTAGGGGTTGCGCGCCTTCTCTGGGATGGTCTCCATGACCTCAAGGACTTGATCAAACTTGACCCCGAAGTTCGGGTCGTGAAAGCCCACCAGCATGCCGGGGAGGTGCGTCGAGAGGTAGCGTAAGTCGTTGGCCAGATGCTCCGGGGGCAGGAGGATGTAGGGATTGTTCCAATCGATACAGAAGTCGCAGCGGTAGGGACATCCGACGCTGCTCAAGAGCGGCACATTGCTGAGCATGGTGGGCCGGCCGCGCGTGAACGTGGCCGTGCGGATCTCCGGCAGGCGTTCTTCGACGCTCGGGAGGTCATCGAGCAGGCGGCCGCTGGTGATGATGGTGCCACGGCTAAAGGCTCCGTGGAAGAGATCCCGGAGGAGCGTTTTGTCACAGTCACGCACGACGAAGTCGAAGAAGCGGAGGCAATCCACGGGAAAGGACTTCGCATGCGGGCCGCCGATCACGGTCACGGTCTTTTCACGGCGATACAGTTTGCTGAGCGCATAGGCGAGCGCACTGGCCTGCGTATACGTCGAAATGAACACCATGTCTAACTGATCCGGGAGCAAACTTTTCGGGTCACGCTGGCCATAATAGGTCGCATAGTACACGTGGTGTCCAAGTTGTCGGCACCAAGCAGCCACGGCCTGAGGGGTGATACTCGCCAGGATTTTTTTGTACCAGAGATTGTACCGATGTTCGCCCCAGGTCTGGGACACGGATTCCGCCAGAAGCTCAAGAATTCCGACGCGCATAGCTGTGCTCCCGTTCTCTTCATGCAAGGCATTCTCGTCGCGGATCGTGCCTATTGTATACGAAATCAGCGCACACGACATTGGCACACTGACAGTGCGTGCAAACACACAATATCAACGTATTCAGGTTATGATGTGTACGAATCTCATGTGGACCGATTGAGAGTGATCGGCATCAGTAACGATGCATGTGAGGCATGCCAAGCCTTCTCACAGGGAGGGCATACTTCCCCGCCTCAAGACAAGGAATGACCAGAACGCGAAACCACCCTGTTGACTTCTGTTGAGTGGCACAGCGCTTGCAGTATGGAGCATACATTGAGACAACGCTGCGGTACCCTCCCGCTCGGGATGAGCGGTAGGCCGCTTTACAGACATACGTGCAAGGAGACTCTTCCATGGCACAGCATGACCATGTCAACGAGACGATGACCGAGCCGGACGATGCCATGGCGATGCTGAAAGCGGATCACCGCCAAGTACGCATCCTCCTTCAGCAATATGAGGCAACGCCCGATCCGTACCTGAAGCAGATCATTGCCGAGCATGTCTTTGCCGAGCTGGCACTCCACGCATTGCTGGAAGAAACGATCTTTTACCCTGCCCTGGCCGAGCTGGCCGATGCGGCGGGGAAGCAGCTGGTCGATGACGCGCTGCAGGACCATCAGCGGCTCAGGGATCTTATTACAGACTTACGGGAGATCGACGACGATGCGACGTTTGAGGCCAGATGCCACGCGCTGAGAGACCACGTCGACCAGCATATAGAGGAAGAAGAATCCGCCATGTTCCCACAGGCTGCGCAGGCACTGAGGGAACATCTGGAGGAGATCACGGCCCTGATGCAGGCACGCAAGGCGGAGATCCTGGCCTCGCAGCGGAAGGGCGTACTGTCTGAAGTCTCCTGGCATACGCACGAGAGGAGGAAACACGCCATGGCCGACTGGCGCGAGGCACTCCAGCACGCGATGTATCCCATACTCACCCGCCTGCTGCAGGAGGGCTTTGTCCTGCCACTCTACGTGACCTGTATTGGCCGCAATGGTTCCATGATGTGTGGGCGGTATGACGATATTGACGCCACGGGCCTGGATTTCACCTTTGAGGCGTCGCATCTCGAGGGCGAGGCGTTTCCCCTGTCCATGCATATGCTCATCGTGGACCAGCGAGGCGAGGCCGTCCATGTGCGGTGTGACCATGAGAGTGGATAGGAGGCGCCAGAACGCCGGCCTGTCCTGAGCCCGCTCCTTATCCCACACGTGTCTTCTGGCCATGGCACCGCATGATCCCAGGGTGTGCAGGGATGGTCCGTCGAAGGGAGACACCGGACGCTCCCTTATTGGAGAAACTGTGTCGTCTCGGGCAGCACGTCAAACATCCGGACTGTGCCGCGATGGAAGAAGTCGAGAAACGTGCGCACCTCTTGCGCCTCGAGGTGGTCAACAAACGTGATGGTGCCTTGCACAATCAGCCGATCCGCCTTTGCAGACAGCGCAAAGTTCGCAAAGTCAAAGGTTGTATTTAAGCGCAGGAGATAGGCCGAGAGTGCCAAGGTGTGGCGATACTCAAGGGCCAGGTCAAACACTTTCGCTACAATGATCCGACTCAAGTCGCCGAGGCTGACCCGCAAGTCCAGCAGAAATGCGCCATGATTATAGCGGACCAGGACAAACACCTCCTCATAGATCTCTGCCTCTATATCATTCTGCTGCAAAAACCGGACGAAATCTTGGGCCACCTGGACCGCCGTGCCGGCCTGCACCACAAAGAGCGGCCGTGTCTCAGAGCGTGGGTCTGCCGCGAAAGGGTCCTCACAGACTGGCCCCGCGTGCTGCTGGCGCTGGAGTTCTGCCCTCAGCTGGCCTGCTGCGGCACGCTCGACTGTCCCTGGCGGGAGGAGCACGCCGCCGACGAATGCGACCAGGAGGCAGACCAGGACCCTCGACATTGTTGGCGCGCTCATAGCCTACCGCTCCTGTTCCCCGCGCGACGGGCGCTTACCAGAGGTCCACATACGAGTCTTTCCCGAGATGTTTGACGTAGGTCTTGATAATTTGACCGGTTTGTGGGACGCGGAATGAGCTCAACATCGGTGTGGGGTTGATCCATGCCCAGCTTTTCAAGGTGCTCTGGATGTGGCAACACCTCACGCCTCTGCTTGGTCAAGGAGGCGACACGACCTGTGATCTCTTGCTGTCTCGCCACGCTGACCTCCAGCACCTGCCGGGCTTCCTCCCGGGTTGGGATGCCACACAAGGCGGGCAGGCGAAGCGCAATGCGATTGACATCCTTGATCTCGCCCACGCCGTGTTGCTTGGCCAACCCGAACAGCGATTCGATTTGATCGGAGCTGACCGGTAGGCCGACCTCAGCCAGACCAAGGGTCTTCGCGGTCTCGAGTTGGTACTGGAGATAGCCAGCAAACTCGCGGCGCACAACGGTGGAAGGGATCGCGTCGAGCAGCGGCTCGCACTGCGCCAGCGTGTCATGATCAAGATGGCGGCGATATGCTCCCCACCCGTCTGTATAAAAGTGCGTGATGCCAAATGGCTCTAATAACTCTTTGAGCTCTACGAATACCGCATCCTCGCGCGACCCAAAGACCTATGCCAAGATCTGCCCTGTGCGATGATCAATAGCATGCCACAACCACCGTTGCTGGCTTTTGCTCCCGACAAAGCTCCACATTTCATCGACCTCGGCTTCCTCAACCTTCGAGAGGATGACGTCAACCTGCTCAGGAGCAAGTCGCTTCAGGAGATTTTCATTGACCTGTGTTAGGCCTTGATTACCACGTCGGCCACTTTCGGCCACTCAGAATAATGGCCTAAGCCCTTGAACGCCTTGTTCTTTCGATAGTTAGGTGCTTTTGCGTCGTACAGAAGCAGAAGGGGGTGGCCGACGCCATGATCGAAGCCCTGTGTTAAGCCCGGCTCTTTTTTTTGAGCACATCGATGACCGTCGCCGAACTGACGCCCAGGACACGGACGATATCCCGCACGCCACTGCCATTAAGCGTCATGTCGACGATCTGCTGTTTCACGGCTGGCAAACGTCCTTTGTCGTGGTACTGTAAGAGGAAAATGGTGCGTTGACAGTCGGGATTGTTGCAGTGATAGCGTTGAGTCCCATGGGCTTGCTTCCCGTATTGCACCACATCGATACTCTGACACTGGGGACATTGCACGTGCACAAGAGCCATCGTCCTTCTCCTTCCTCCCTCAGGAACGGTGGTGTTTGTGCACGCATGATATCAGAGGATCAACTGAATTAAAACATCACCCAGTAGGTTTCATGGGAGGCGCAGTATACCATAAATCGTGATAAACTTAACTGTGCGACAACGCCAGGTGCGTTACACGTCAAGTGTGCGCGTATTTGACGCTGTCGGGGCCGTGACGTATACTGCTGCTGGCTCCAAACACTCTCGTAGCTGGCCCCATTGCCGAGACACCACACCGCTTCGGGCACTGCTGCTGGACGAGACATTATGACACTGCACCGTGCGCTCTTCTATGAACCCGGGCATTTTCATGCCGCCCTGACCCTCCGCACGCCCAATCCGCGGCTCGCTCCTGACATCCATGTGTATGCGACGCCGGGCCCGGAGCGCGAGGACTTTCTGACCCTCGTCGAGAGTTTTAATACGCGAGCGGATAAGCCGACCCACTGGCAACTGCATCTGCACGAAGGCGCGCAGCTCCTGCAGCGCCTGGTCAAGGATGGGCATGGGGACTTCGTGGTGTTGGCCGGGCGCAATGCCACCAAGCTCGAGACTATTGCCCACCTGACCCAGGCCGGTCTGCATGTACTGGCGGATAAGCCGTGGCTCACCGACAGTCAGCAACTGCCGTCCCTGGCCCAGGTGACGACCGGCCCTCGGCTCGCCCTGGACCTGATGACCGGGCGGCACAGCACCCGGGCGCAGTTGATTGCGCAGGTGGTGCACACGCCGGAGCTGTTTGGGACATTCGTGCTGCACGAGGGTACTGAACCGGCTATCGATATTGCTTCGGTGCATCATCTCTACAAACGGGTCAATGGCCGGCCGCTGCAACGACCGGCATGGTACTACGACACCACCGTCCAGGGCGATGGTGTCGTCGACGTCCAATCGCATATGGTGGAGCAGGCGCAGTGGTGGGTGCTCGGTGAGGCAGGCGGCGATGGTGCACGTGACATCGTGCTGGACACCGCACGCTGCTGGACGACGCCCGTGCCCTTGGACCTGTTTCACGACAGCACCGGGCTGGACGCCTATCCTGAGGTGCTGCAGCCCGCAGTACGCGACGGCGTACTGCAGTATGCCTGCAACAGCGAAATCCGCTATCGCCTGCGCGGCATCAGTGTGCGCCAAACGGCCGAGTGGCGACAGCGGGAGCCTGAAGGGGCTGGCGATCTCCACAGGCTGACGATCCGCGGTAGCCGTTGCCAGGTGCTCATACGCCAGGACGAGGATACGGGGTACAAAGCGACGCTGCATCTCACACCGGCGCCTGGCGTTGCGCTGGAGCCTCTCCTGCACACGGTGCTGGCACAGTGGCAGGAGCGCTTCCCCGGACTGACTTACGAACCCTCAGCGCTCGGTGTGCGCTTGCAGCTCCCGCCGGCGCTCGAGCCTGGACACGAAAGCCAGTTCGCCCTCGTCCTCAAGGCGTTTCTGGATCACCTCGACTGCGGTGCCTGGCCGGAGGCGCTGCGCGCGCGCATTCGTATGCGCTATACCCTGCTGGCGCGCGCCCGCGACCTGGCGCTGCGGGAGGGCACGGCAGCGTAGAGACCCACGCACTGTCCACAGAACCTTGTCTAGGTCACGATGGGGGTCTGAGCAACAGCCATGCGCAACCGCAGGAGGCTCCACCATGGCATAGATGCACGTTTCAACGCCAGTGCGTGTCAATCAAGGCGTGAGAAGCGTGTATCGTTGTTCCTATGAACCTCGAACGTGGCACACAAGGCTATGGTGAGACCGACGGTCTCTTGCACATGCACTGGTGGGAAGGAGATCACATGCGAGGCACGATCACCTCGCAATCCGATCTGGAGACGCTGCTCGCGCTCAACCGGGACTACATTCACGCGGTGCAGGCCTCGGATAGCCGCCGCTTCGACGAGATCCTGGCGGACGACTTCCTATGCACCAATCCCGACGGCTCGCTCGTCGACCGGGAAGGCTTCTTGCAGCAGACGTCGCAGCCGGTCGGGATCGCGCATCTCCAGGCCCATGATGTCCAGGTCAGACTCATGGGGGACGTCGCGATCATCCACGCGCGCACCACGTATAGGCGGCCGGACGGCCAAGCCGGCGCCGGGCGCTACACGGATGTCTGGGCGCGCCGCCAGGGCACCTGGCTCGCCGTCTCCGCCCACGTCACGCGCTGCTGACCAGCCACCGCAGCCATGAATACCACCACTCCAGCCGGCCGGATGCTGATGCAGATGGTGGGGAGCTATGTGGAGTGCGAACGAGCCCGGATTCGTGAGCGCCCGCCAGTGGGCCTGGTGGCGGCCCGGGCGCGCGGCCGGATCGGGGGCCACCGGCCCAAGCTGGGGCCGCAGCAGCAGGCCGCTATCGTCGACATGGTGCACGCGGGGCGGCAGTCCCAGGCCGACGCGGCGCGGTTATTCCGGGTGCATCCGGCGACGGTCAGTCGCCTGCCCGCGGCGCATCGGCAGCAGGCCGCGGAGCCCAGGTCTGCTGCGGACGCTGCCCAGGCATGCACCCACGGTCGCCGGTTGTAGAGGGTTACGTGCGCGTGTGGCAGATCGTGTGCTGCTGACCTCTGGGTTTTGTCGCAATTTTCATTTGAGGCGATTTGGGGTATGATCTCCCTCCATGACCTACGGGATATCATGAGGGAGAGAGACGATGGCGATCAGTTTCAAGGGGGCGCATTTCCCCAAAGAGATCATTCTCATGGGCGTCCGCTGGTACGTAGCGTACCCGCTGAGTATGCGTCACGTCGAAGCACTCATGGAAGAACGCGGGGTCGAGCTGGATCATGCCACGATCAACCGCTGGGTCATCCAATATAGTCCCCTGTGGGAAGAAGCCTTTCACCGACGCAAGCGCCCGGCGTGGATCAGCTGGTGCATGGATGAAACCTATATGAAGGTGCAGGGCGAGTGGCGGTATTTGTATCGCGCCGTGGATAAGCAGGGCCAGACGATTGATTTTCTGCTCACGAAGGAGCGCGATGAGCAGGCCGCGAAACGCTTCCTGACCAAGGCGATCCGCCGTCACAGCGTCCCAGAGAAGATCACGATCGACGGGAGTGCGGCCAAGGAAGCGGCCATCAAGAGCTATAACGCAGAGCACGGCACCGCCATCACCATCCGCAAACTCACGTATCTCAACAACAGTGTGGAACAGGATCATAGAGCAGTTATACGGATCACCCGTCCCATGCTGGAGTTCAAGTCCTTTGACGCAGCGCAGTGTACGTTGGCTGGTGTGGAACTCATGCACAGGCTCAAGAAAAGACAGAGGGTGGTCGAGGCCGGAGACGAAGGCCTCACTGCGGCCGAACAGTTCTACGCCCTAGCCGCCTAATTTCCCCACCGACAGGGTTTGACTCGCCTCACATCGTCTACACACAAAAAATTGCGACAAAACTCTCATGCTCCCAGGGAGCACCACGACCCATGAAAATGGTCGCTACGCGACAGTAATTTACAAGGCAACCCAATGACCCGCTACAGGAAAATCGCCTTTCGCTAGGTTAAGGCCTATACGCCTGGCACGCAATGGCCCCGCCACACTGGCGGGGCCATTGCGGTGCGCCGCACTTAGCATATGACTCTGCGGAAGAAGGCGAGGGCGTTGCCTCCAGCAATTTTCTGGATGTCCGTGTCGGCGTAGCCCCGTTGGAGAAGACCACGGACGATGTTCTTGCCATCAGCGGGTGACTCCAAGCCATTGAGGTAGGGCGCAGGAAGCTGTTCCGGCTTACGGCCCAGCACGACCCGGTGAAAGTCGACATGATTGCCCACACTGGTATCGGTGCCGATCCCCACATGGTCAATGCCCACGAGTTTTACCATATAGTCGTAGTGATCCAGGACGCAGTTGATGTCCTGAGCTGGGTCGTCGCTGAGGGAGTTGGGCACGGCCGTAATAGCGATGAGACCCCCCTTCTGCGCGCAGGCCAGCAGTTCCTCGTCGTTGCGGCAGCGAGGCACAGGCCGCAAGGTGTGGGCCGCGTTGTGGCTGAAGACGACCGGGGCGTCAGAAAAATGGATGGCGTCCATGGCCGTCTGAAAGGAGGCGTGGGAGAGGTCGATGACCATGCCCAGGTCGTTCATGCGCCGTACCACCGCGATACCAAAGTCGCTTAGACCACCGTCATGGCGCTCGGACTGACCATCGCCGATATAGTTCTTGCGGGTGTAGGTCAGCCCGGCCAGCCGGATGCCCATATGGTAGAGGATGTCCACGCGGTGCAGTTCCTGGCCGATGGCCAAGTGCTCCAGCGTGGGCAGGAAGCCGACCACGCCCTGCTGTTTGGCCGCCTCGATGTCGTCGGCGCTCTTGATCTGCACCACATCGGCCTGCTGCCTGAGGTCCGAGAGCATCAGCCCCACTTCTTGCAGCACGTCTTCAAATGCCACCATGGAGAGGTCAGGCGTATGGACCAGCCCCCGGTAGAAATTGGCCGTAGCGACGGCGGTCCACCCGCCGTGCTTCACTGCCTGGTAGCCCCAACGGTAGTCGTTGGCGCGCAAATAGGCGGTGAGCTGTTCCATGTCTTCCGGCAGGACCATCGGGTGTACATGCACATCGACCATGATGAGAGGGTCTATCAAGTGCTGAAAGCGCTGCTCCTGCGCGTGGTCCAGAAGCACCGTTGAGGACGGCACCCGGTCGATTTCTTTGGCGAGGGGAATGGTACCAAGGGACATCACGAGCCCTCCTTCTGTCTGCTTCGCATGTGACGGCGTGGGAACGGTCGTCAGCCGTGTAACCCAAGTCGCTCAATTTATAGCTGTTTATAGCGCGTAAACACTGGCTGAGGAGCTGATCCTCTCTTCACCGTTTCAGAGTGAAGCTCGCGAAAAGAGGCGAGCCTATTCAAGGCCTACTCGTTCTCGTGTCCACCAACTGCGACCCTCTACAAACTGTTATCAATTGAGCGACTCAGATAATCAGCCAGTTGCCACCGGAGGTCCATAGTGGATAGCCACCTTGGGTTCAGTTGGATACATATGCGGTCCCAAATGTTTCGCTGTGGGCGATCTCTGCCATCGGTTTGCGGGGTGTCCCTCCGGCTCGGCGCCCTTCGAGCCGGTACCCAAAAGGCAGGACGGTGATGAGTTCCATCTCCTCTGGGATACCCAGCAGTTCCTTGATGGCGTCTTGCTGCTCTTGCGCTCTTATACCGACGAAACACGCCCCCAAGCCCTCGGACCAAGCCATGAGCTCCATTTGTTGTAATGCCCGGCCTGCATCCAGCTGGGGGCGACGGGCATTCTCCATCACGATGGCAATGGCGAGAGGCGCTTGCCCAATGAAAGCCCCCTGGGTCGCGATCCGACCGAGCGCGGCTATCGTCTTGCGATCTCTCACGACCACAAAATGCCAGGGCTGAGAGTTACTGGAACTCGGAGCCCACCTGCCGGCTCGGAGAATTTTGTGAACGATGGCATCGGGCACCGGGTCAGGTTTGAATTCCCGCACCGTTTGGCGGGTTCGAATGCACTCATACACGTCCATCTATTGTCTCCCTTCTGATTGAAAACAACGAGCGTTACAATCCGAGTGCGGTTTGATCCTTACAGTCAGGAACACTTCCCACAGACGAAGAACCGGTTCGTTTGTCATCCCTTCGATCCCTTCGAAGCATGACTGGCGCGTAATACAGGCATGCCTGCTCCACACCAACCGCGCGGGTGGACGATGTTTGGGAGGGAGGGAGCAATGGCACGCTGGGAGACCGATGCCTCCGTTACCAATACATCCCTACCTTGGCGGAGCTGGAGTGCTAGTCGATGGCGAGCGACACACCGATCGGTCGGCGGCTCCATCTCGGGCCGGTGCCGCACCTCTCACCTTGGCCGCTCCTCGGCGGCATGCTCGTCTCAGCCATGCCGACATACGCGCCCCTTGCGGCCGGTGCCCTGCACCTGCCCGTGCTGGGGAGCGTGCGCCATGCAGCGCCTCGTTGCCATGAGTGGACGTTATCCGTTCAAGCGGAGGACGGTTCGGTCAAGATTGTCACCGACATGGCCATCGCTCGTGTCCTGTACGGCTCTTGTTGACCTTCCCGGTCCCCGCAACCGGCAGACGCGGGTGGCTTCACTCGGCTCCCCCTTCCCGCTCCTGGCGCAAGAAGTCCTCGAGCTCGTGCATCAGCTGCTCCGAGTTCAGGTCGTCGTCACGCCGGGGACCCGGCGCCGCGTCACCCGTCGCGTCATACTCCTGCTCTAATTGTCGCACATAGGCCTGGGCGGAGGCGTCCTGCGCCACCGCCTGGTCGCAGCGGGTCCCAAAGGCCTGCACGGCTGCATCTAAGTGGGACCAATCGAGGGGCAGGTCGAGCAGGCGGGTGACATAGCCCAGCAGCGTCCGGCTCACCGCCGGATTGGTCGCCCCCTGCAGATAATGGGGCGCTTGCCCCATCAAGGAGAGCGACGCCATCCCGCGTCGCCGCGCCGCATCCAACACGACGCTGGCGATGCCGGTCGGGCCTTCGTAACGCGAGCGACGCGCGATCCCCCACGCCTCTAACCGGGCGTGCCAGGTGGGGTCGGTGCTGCTGCCTGTGACGCGCGGGGGCCGGGTATGGGGCACGGCCGCGACGAGCGCCCCCAGGGACACGATCCGCTGCACCCCGCATTGCTGGGCGACGTCCAGGAGCAGCGTGGCGTAGGTGCGCCACAGGCGATGGGGCTCCATCCCCCGAAACAGGAGCAGCCCCGCGCCGCGCTCGGGCGGCTGCCAGGTCCAGAACGCACTCCGCGGCCAGCGGATGATGCGCTCCCCCTCAGCGGTCAGGCGCACGACCGGCCGGACCTGGGTAAAATCGAAGAAGTCTTCAGGGTCGATTGAGGCCAGCGGTGAGGCCGAGAGTTGGCGAACCAGGTGGCGCATCGCGCCGGTCACAGCCTCGCCGGCATCGATCCATCCCCCAAACGCCACCACCATCGTAGGGACGTTGGACGGGGGCTCGCAGTGAAATTCCACAGCGTCCATGCTCATCCTCCTCGCGGGAAAGTGTGACGCCATATGCGGCCCTGCCGCGGCGGCCTCCAGCCGCTCCGTCCTGCGCCATGCGTCACCGCGGTGGCAGCCTTCCACGCCGCGGTGGGCGTGGCGTCTCTCCGCCTCACACGCGTAGGAGCGTCATGGATCACGACGCGGGCCTCCAGACCGTCACGCATCGGTGACACAATACCCCTCTGCCCAGTGGCACACGCGAGCGTTGTATGGCCAGGGGTGAGCATAGCACATATCAGTGATGACAAAGCACTAGTTTTGTGCCAGGGGGCTTACCACACATTTTTCGTCAGTCATCTCAAGGACCGAATCATCCCAAATAAAGTTAGCAAACGTATGCGGGGCAACGACTTCATGAGATGCTCCTGGGCATGATTCGAGCGAGGGGAGGCACGTCAACAGAGGCGCATCCGCCTGGAAGCGCTGCCATCCCCCCTCCAGCGGCTTGCGCTTGTCGCGCGCTGGCTCGTGCATCGCCCGATCGGCCTGCAGATACCTGGGGGGCGTTGCGATCCTTGCCTGACCGCGCCACAGGGCCCTGGGGGCGAGATCGCCCCCAGCTGGAAGCACATGCATGGCCGTCGAGTGCCTTATGACATGGGGCGTGCTGTTTTTGGGCGCCAGGCGGGGACAGGCAGGTATGGCTCGCGGGCTAGCGTGTTGTCACAGGTCGTCCACGCCTTCGCGCGACAGCGCCTGGCCCCTGGCCTGGGGGAAAGCCATAGGCCCGGCGGCATCGCCACGCTCAGCCACCCCGGCGTGCAATCGCGGCGCGGTATCAGGCCATAGCGCGATGGTCCGCTCTTGACGGCCCTGCCCGGTCAGGGGGAGGAAGGTGCTGGCGCCGACGCCCACCTGCGGACGCCGCAGCGTCGTGACCGCAGAGACGCGCGCCCCGGTGAGAGCGCGTCAACAGGAACGCAGGATCACGCCGCCCTCTCCACTTCGCTCGCTCTGGTGCGGCCAGCAGGGCCTGGATGGCCGTCCGCGTGAGGTCGCCGATCCGCTTGCGGTCTTCCCGCTGCATGGGACGAGCGCGGACCCGTGTGCCCATGCCGAGGCTGTCCGGGTCACGCCGGGCCACCAAGCGGAAAAACGAGCGGAGAGCGGACAGACGGCTAGGACGTGAGCGCCCGGCATGGCCTCGCGCCTGCTCCAGCGACGTGAGCAACCTGAGCCCCGCAGGGGCAGCGACCTCGGCGAGCCGCCACGCTGCAGGTCCCCCCCCAGTGTGGGCTCGTAGCAATATGCGCCCTCACCGGCAGGTGTCACGACACCTGACGACGGGGTGCGGCCTGCGCCGTTTCTGCTGCCAGAGGGAATCGGCCAAGCATGCCTGGACAGGGGGGGCCATGCCGTGGCTCGGCCTCAGGCGCACCTCCGGCTTGGGCAGAGGCCTGGCATCGTGGTGCCGCGGCGCCCAAGCGTGCAGGGACCGCCGTCCGGGACCCATCACTCGCCTGCGGGTGGACGTGACCGAGGGAGACCGCGAGGTGGGGCCGCAACGCGTGCACGTCGCGCCCTGGCTGCTACCAGCGCGGCCTCCGGGGCACCGCGACCGTATGGCGCAACGACCTCAGGCAGGGCTGGCGGCCACCGGCCGGCGGCTCGATGGCCACGCGCTGGCACCGCTGCGCGAACCAGGCATGCCGGGCACGAGGCTGCCCGGGCTGTCCTGGTTCAGACACGCAAAAGGCCTCCGCGAACCCCTCGGAGGGCCAGCGTGCGCGCTGCGCATGGTCGTGACGCAGGCGCGCTGCCGTGCTGGGGGGCAGGGGGACAATCCGTGATGTATGGCACTGCGTCTCCAGGATGGGTCAGTGCGACGGATCGAGCGCCCGTTTGCCCTGCTCGACTGGTCAGCAGCTCGCCGCGCCCACCCGCAGCCCGGTGCTCGCCAGCAGCCCAAGCACACGGGCGAAGGTGGGAGGGCGCACAGCGCCACGTGGACGCCTCGCTTGAGCCCCCGCCCACAGCGCCGTGATCTGGGCTGTGTGTTGGACACATTTTTTTGTTTAGGATGGTTTGGGTCGTATACACGGCTCTGGCCGCATAATACGAGACATTTTGGTGAGGTCCATGCAGTGTTGCAAGCCCCGCCACAACGTTGCCG
>Ga0137375_10005877_pt1 | contig 14557 bp, 11 predicted proteins | sample SagtaG_24_FD_104936 | JGI IMG/M metagenome (GOLD analysis project Ga0137375, IMG submission 104936) | Vadose zone soil microbial communities from Sagehorn Ranch, Mendocino, California, USA - Sage1_R_113_16 metaG | ecosystem: Environmental > Terrestrial > Soil > Vadose zone | place: USA...
GCCTCCACCGCAGCCCGGCGGGTATGGAACTGCGCGTCGGCGGCGGCGCGTTCCGGCCGGCCGGACGGGCGGCGGGGCAGGTCGTCCACGGGCAGCTCGCCGGATGCCTCCAGCTCACGCGCCAGCGACTGGGTGGCCAGGCCGAAACGCAGCTCGCGCCACACGACGTACAGGCCGATCAGCGGGAACACCAGCACCGCGAGACCGAGCAGCACCGGGACCACGCCGCCCTGCGCGATCAGCAGCACGCCGCGCCAGCCGACCAGCGCGGCGTACACGACGAAGACGGCGGCGAGACCGACCGCCGCGCGCTTGGCGGTCACCCGTCGAGGAAGTGCTCGAGCCCGACGGTCAGGCCCGGCGCGCCGCCGACCTTGCGGACGCCGAGCAGCACCCCGGCCATGAACGACTCGCGGTGCAGCGAGTCGTGCCGGATCGTCAGCGTCTCGCCGACGTCGCCGAACAGCACCTCCTGGTGCGCGACCAGCCCGCGCAGCCGCACCCCGTGCACGCGGATCCCGTCGACGTCCGCGCCGCGGGCGCCCGGCAGCCCGGTGCTGGTGGCGTCCGGCACGGCCTCCCGGCCGGCCTCGGCCCGCGCCGCGGCGACCAGCTCAGCGGTACGACGCGCGGTGCCTGACGGCGCGTCGGCCTTGTCCGGGTGATGCAGCTCGACGATCTCCACCGACTCGTAGTGCGGCGCGGCCAGCTGCGCGAACTTCATCATCAGCACCGCGCCGATGGAGAAGTTCGGCGCGATCAGCACACCGGTGTCCGGCGCGTCCGCGAGCAGCTCGCGGAGCCGGCCGAGGCGTGCGGCGTCGAATCCGGTGGTGCCCACGACGGAGTCGATGCCGTGCTCGATGCACCAGGTAAGGTTGCCCATCACCGCGTCCGGGTGGGTGAAGTCGACCACGACCTCCGGGCTGGCCTCGACCAGCGCGTCCAGGTCGTCGCCGACGTCCAGCGCGGCCACCAGCTCGCAGTCCTCGGCCGCCTCCACCGCCTGGCAGGTCTGTGAACCCATCTTGCCCTTGGCGCCCAGCACGGCAACCCGAATCGTCATGCGCCCAAGGATGTCAGAGGGTGAAGCCGGCGTCGTCGTCGAAGGGGCCCATCACCGTCAGCGCCGGGGCTCCGGCGTACAGGTCGGCGGCGAGCGTGGCGACGTCGTCGAGGGTCACCACGTCGATCCGCCGCAGGATCTCGTCCACCGGCGGCAGCTCGCCGTACACGAGCTCTGCCTTGGCGATCCGGGTCATCTTCGCCCCGGTGTCCTCCAGGCCCATCACCACCGAGCCGCGCAGCTGGCCCTTGCCGCGCAGCAGCTCGTCGGGGGTGATCCCGTCGCGCGCCACCGCGGCCAGCTGGTCGCGGATCACGTCGAGGACCTCGGGGGCCTTCTTCGGCAGGCAGCCGGCGTACACCCCGACCATGCCGGCGTCGGCGAACGCGGACCCGAACGAGAACACCGAGTACGCCAGCCCGCGCTTCTCCCGGACCTCCTGGAACAGCCGCGACGACATCCCGCCGCCGACGATCCCGTGCAGCACGCCCGCGGCGTAGCGCCGCTCGTCGTTGCGCACGATTCCGGGCATCCCGAGCACCAGGTGCGCCTGCTCGACGTCGCGGTGGTGCACCTCCACCCCGCCCGCGGAAGGCACCGGTCCGCCGCCGATCCGGACCGGCGCGGGCGTCGCCTCGGCGGTGACCCAGTGCTCCTCGAACGCCTTGGTCACCAGCCGTACGACGTCCGCGTGGTCCACGTTGCCCGCGACCGAGACGACGATGTTGGGCGGGGTGTACCGGTCCCGGTACCAGCCCGCGATCTGCGCCCGCGAGAGCGCCTCGACGGTCTCCGGGGTGCCGGTGATGGACCGGCCGAGCGGGTGCGACGGCCAGAGCTGCTCGGCGAACAGGTCGTGGATGTGGTCCGAGGTCTCGTCGGCGTGCATCGCGATCTCCTCGTCGATGACGTCGCGCTCGCTCTCCACGTCCGCGTCGGTCAGCGTCGCCGAGGTGATCATGTCGCAGATCACGTCGACCGCCAGCGGCAGGTCGGTGTCCAGCACCCGGGCGTAGTAGCAGGTGTACTCCTTGGCGGTGAACGCGTTCATCTCACCGCCGACGGCGTCCAGCGCCGCCGAGATCTCCAGCGCGTCGCGGCGCCGGGTGCCCTTGAACAGCAGGTGCTCGAGGAAGTGCGTGGCGCCGGCGTGCACCGGCGGCTCGTCCCGGGAGCCGACCCCGACCCAGACGCCGAAGGTCACCGTCCGGAACCCCGGCACGGCATGTGAAAGCACGCGGAGCCCGGACGGGAGGACGGTCCGGGTGACCGGACCGCCCTCCGCCGGGCTCTGCAGAATGACCGAGGTCACTCGGCGCCGGACGGCGCCTCGGCGTCGCCTGACGCCTTCTCCGCAGCCGCGTCGTCCTCGACCACCGGGATCAGCGACAGCTTGCCGCGGTCGTCGATCTCGGCGATCTCGACCTGCAGCTTCTGCCCCACGGTGAGCACGTCCTCGACCGCCTCGACGCGCTTGCCACCGGCCAGCGTGCGCAGCTTCGAGATGTGCAGCAGGCCGTCCTTGCCGGGCAGCAGCGAGATGAACGCACCGAAGTTCGTCGTCTTCACGACGGTGCCCAGGTAGCGCTCGCCCTTCTCCGGCATGGTCGGGTTCGCGATCGCGTTGATCGCGGCCCGGGCGGCCTCGGCCGACGGACCGTCGGTCGCGCCGATGTACACGGTGCCGTCGTCCTCGATGGAGATGTCGGCACCGGTGTCCTCGGTGATCTGGTTGATCATCTTGCCCTTGGGGCCGATGACCTCGCCGATCTTGTCGACCGGGACCTGGATGCTGATCACCCGCGGGGCGAACTCGCTCATCTCACCCGGCGCGTCGATGGCCTTCGCCATCACGTCCAGGATCGTCAGGCGAGCCTCCTTGGCCTGGGTCAGCGCACGGGCGAGCACGCTCGCCGGGATGCCGTCCAGCTTGGTGTCGAGCTGCAGCGCGGTGACGAAGTCCTTGGTGCCGGCGACCTTGAAGTCCATGTCGCCGAACGCGTCCTCCGCGCCCAGGATGTCGGTCAGCGCGACATATCTCGTCTCGGTCTCGCCGGCCACTTCAACTTCACCGGAGATCAGGCCCATCGCGATACCCGCGACCGGCGCCTTCAGCGGCACACCCGCCGAGAGCAGCGCCAGCGTCGAGGCGCAGACCGAGCCCATCGAGGTGGAGCCGTTGGAGCCGAGCGCCTCGGACACCTGGCGGATCGCGTACGGGAAGGCCTCACGCGCCGGCAGCACCGGAACCAGGGCCCGCTCGGCGAGCGCGCCGTGACCGATCTCGCGGCGCTTCGGCGAACCGACCCGGCCGGTCTCACCGGTCGAGTACGGCGGGAAGTTGTAGTTGTGCATGTACCGCTTGCGGGTCTCCGGCGACAGCGTGTCGAGCTGCTGCTCCATCCGCAGCATGTTCAGCGTGGTGACACCCATGATCTGGGTCTCGCCGCGCTCGAACAGCGCCGAGCCGTGCACCCGCGGCAGCACGCCGACCTGCGCGATCAGCGGGCGGATGTCCTTCAGGCCGCGGCCGTCGATGCGGACCTGGTCGGTCAGCACCCGCTGGCGGACCAGCTTCTTGGTCAGCGACCGGAACGCCGCGGACAGCTCCTTCTCGCGACCCTCGAAGTCACCGGCCAGCTTCTCGGTGACGGCGGCCTTGAGGTCCTCGGTCTTGCTCTCCCGCTCGGCCTTGCCGCCGATGGTGAGCACCTGGCGCAGCTCGTCGGCGGCCTCGGCCTCGACCGCGGCGAACGCGTCGTCGGCGTAGTCCGGGAAGACCGGGAACTCGCCGGTCTCCTTGGCGGACTTCGACGCCAGCTCGGCCTGCGCCTCGACCAGCGTCTTGATGAACCCCTTGGACGCCTCCAGGCCCTCGGCGACGACCTCCTCGGTCGGCGCCTGCTTGCCGGCGGCGACCTTGTCGAAGGTGGTCGGCGTCGACTCGGCCTCGACCATCATGATCGCGACGTCACCGGTGTCGGTGATCCGGCCCGCGACCACCATGTCGAAGACGGCGTCCTCGAGCTCGGTGTGGGTCGGGAACGCCACCCACTGGCCGTCGATCAGCGCGACGCGGACGCCGCCGATCGGGCCGGAGAACGGCAGTCCGGCGAGCTGGGTGGACATCGACGCGGCGTTGATCGCCAGCACGTCGTACAGCTTGTCCGGGTTCAGCGCCAGGACGGTGATGACGACCTGGATCTCGTTACGCAGGCCGGACACGAACGACGGCCGCAGCGGGCGGTCGATCAGCCGGCAGGTGAGGACGGCCTCTTCGCTGGGCCGGCCCTCGCGGCGGAAGAACGAGCCGGGGATCCGGCCCGCGGCGTACATCCGCTCCTCGACGTCGACGGTCAGCGGGAAGAAGTCGAACTGGTCCTTCGGCTTCTTGCTGGCCGTGGTGGCCGAGAGCACCACCGTGTCGCCGTCCAGGTAGGCGGCGGCGGAGCCGGCGGCCTGCTTGGCCAGCCGGCCGGTCTCGAACCTGATGGTGCGGGTGCCGAAGCGACCGTTGTCGATCGTCGCCTCGGTGAATTCGGCACCCTCCATGGGCGCGCTGGCGGTTCCCGTCACGGGATACCCCTCTCTTCATCGCTGTGGGGCGACGGCGCGGCGTGCGCGGAGCGGGGGCCGGTCTTCGATCGAGGCCCGCGGGGCTGTTGGCTGTCCCGAGGGTCACTACCGAGGACCGGTCGAACTCATGTCACGCGACGCGTCGTCCCGGTGTGTTGATTCTTCTTCAGTTGTGCATGTGAAAGGAGCGGCCACCCGGCAGTTGGGGGCCGCTCCGCTCACGTCACCGGCGAAGGCCGAGCCGCTCGATCAGGGACCGGTAGCGGTTGATGTCCTTCTTCGCCAGGTAGTTCAGCAGCCGGCGGCGCTGACCGACGAGGAGCAGCAGGCCACGACGGCTGTGGTGGTCGTGCTTGTGCTCCTTCAGGTGCTCGGTCAGCTCGGCGATGCGGTGCGAAAGCAGCGCGACCTGGACCTCCGGGGAGCCCGTGTCGCCCTCGCCCGTGGCGTACTCGTCGATGATCTTCTTCTTGGTCGCAGCGTCGACTGACACGCGATCTCCTCTCGAATCCGTTGCGCGGCGCACCGGGGCAGGTGATCACCCGGGCACTCTCTGTCCGCGGCCGCAGGTACGGCAGCGCCAAGGTTACCAGCGGGTGGACAGCCGATCCCAATCGACGCCCCGGTGTGCTACCTCAACAGTGTCAGTCGAGCAGGCGCCGCGCGGTGTCGACGTCGGCCTTCATCTGGGTGATCAGGTCGTCGATCGAGTCGAACCTGACCTGCCCGCGCAGCCGCGCGACGAAGTCCACCGCCACCTGCGCGCCGTACAGCTCGAGGTCGTCGCGGTCCAGCACGTACGACTCGACCCGGCGGTCCAGCCCGTCGAACGTCGGGTTGGTGCCGACGCTGATCGCCGCCGGCAACCTCTCCGAGTACGACGGTCCGCCCGGCGCTGGTCGCAACACCGTGAGCCATCCGGCGTACACCCCGTCGACCGGCACCGCGATCCCCGCCTCCGCGGGTACGTTCGCCGTCGGGAAGCCGAGCTCGTGGCCGCGCCGGTCCCCCTCGACGACCACGCCGGTGACCCGCAGCGGCCGGCCGAGCGCCGCCGCCGCGGCCTCCACGTCACCTTCGGCGACCCGCTCCCGCACGTACGTCGACGACCAAGCCTGGTGCTCGGGTCCGGCGTCCCCGGAGAGCGCCAGCCCCTCGACGGTGAACCCGGCGGTCTTCCCCGCCTCGGTCAGCGTGTCGACGTGCCCGGCCGCCTTGTGGCCGAACCGGAAGTTCTCCCCGACCACGACAGCCTTGGCGTGCAGCGCGCCGACCAGGACACGGTCGATGAACTCCTCCGGCGACCAGTTCGCGACCTCACGGTCGAACCGCAGCACCAGTACGGCGTCGGCGCCGGCCGCGCCGAGCAGCTCGGCACGATGAGCTACGTCGGTGAGCGCGGCCGGCGCGTGCTCGGGCCGCAGGATCCGCATCGGGTGCGGGTCGAAGGTCAGCGCGACGACCGGCAGGCCGCCGAGCTGCGCCGCCTGGTCGTGCGCCCGCGCGAGCACCGCCTGGTGGCCGCGGTGGACACCGTCGAAGTTGCCGATCGTGACGACGGTGGGGCCGAGATCGGCGTCCACCTCGCTGAGGTCGTGCCAGACACGCATGGCAGCAAGGATTCCATGTCCGGCCGCGGCCCCCTCACGCGCACCGGACCTTCCCAGGACGGTCAGCTGATCGCCCAGTGCTGCAGCGTCGAGTTGGTGTTCGTCTGCTGGGTGACCAGCGAGCCGTCGGCGGTGGACGCCGTGGTGAGCAGCAGACCGCTGTGCTTCGCGGCGATGGTGTAGCCGCCGCCCGACAGCGCGGTGACGATCCACCGCTGGTTGCTGTTGCCGGTGCAGGTCCACTGGATCACCTGCGCTCCGGCCGAGAGCGACCCGCCGCTGACGTCCATGCACAGGTTCGATTCGCCGTTGACGATCTGGTACGAACCGTCGGACTGCCGGGTGAACGCCCAGTTCTGGTTCACGCCGCGGTTGGGCGCCCAGGTGATCAGCTGCGTGCCCGGCGACGTCGAGTGGCCGGGGTCGTCCAGCGCCTTGCCCGACGCGATCACCGTGTGCGTGCCGGTGAGGTCGCCCGTGCCGGCGCCGACCTGGGTGAAGGTCAGCGTCTGCTCGGTAGCGCTGCGCGTCCCGCCGACCGCGTTGCCGGTGGTGTTGGTCCACGACCGGGTCGGCGCGGTCTCGGCGAGCCGGGTGGAGTCCGAGGACAGGCCCAGCACCAGCCCGCTGTACCGGTTGACCAGCCGGTACGTGCCGCTGCCGATCACGAACCACTGCTGGCCGACGGTCGGCCCACCCGAGCCGATCGTGGTGACGGTCGGCTTGGCGCCCCAGGCGCGGGTGCTCGTCGTACCGGAGTCGACGCCGAGGGCCTGCCCGGTGGAGGCGTTCGTGATCCGGTAGGAGCCGTCGCCGTTGCCGGTGAACGACCAGGCCTCGAGGTTCGATCCGGTGCCGGACGCGACCGAGGTGGTCGCCGTGCTGCCGGACACCTGGGCGAGCACCCGGCCGTTGCCGTTGCCGATCTTGTAGGTCTTGGTCGGATCCACCGGGGACGTGGCCGGTGAGGTGGAGGTGATGGTCACGTTGGCGTACTCGCCGCTGGACGTCGCGCAGGCGATCGAGCAGTAGGAGCGGAACGTCTTCCCGACGATCGTCGAGCTCGTCTTGTTCGCGCCGTCGAGGAACCAGCGGTACCACGAGCCCGACTTGTAACTGCCCGAGTCGCCGGCCAGGTACCACTTCTCCGTGGCCAGGTCGTCGGTGACGTAGAACTGCTGCGGGGCCGTCCCCGAGATGACCTCGGGCTCGCCGATGTAGAGGCCGAGGTAGGCGTCGTACGCGATGTTCATCACGAACAGCGGCGACTTCGAGGGGAGTTCACCGGACGCGATCTGCTGGTCGGTGGTGCCGGTGTTGGCCGGGTCGTAGTCGGCGCTGGTCGGGGTGTAGCCGTTGGTGTTCGCCGACGTCACCGGCACCATGTTGCTCTCCCGGCCGCCGACGCCGGGCTCGGTCCAGGTGCCGTTGTACCACTTGCGCCACGAGCCGGCCGCCATCTTCGACGACATCGGCGCCCGCGCGACATGCGCCAGGCCGTCCATGCTCCCGCCGGCACTCGCCTTCCCGATGATCCGCGAGCCGTAGTAGACGTAGAAGTAGCCGGACGCGGTGTCCACGAACAACCGCGGATCGCCGTCGCCGTAGTCGAACGTGCTGTTCGGGAAGGCCGTGGTGTCGCCGCGCTTCGTGCTGTACGGCGAGGTGATCGCGTGGCCCAGGATGGTCCACACCTTGCCCTGGTTGGTCGACACCGCGAAGTCGATCGCGTCGTAGTGCGAGAACGAGTAGGCGCCGAACGGCTCCGGGGTGAACTCGTTGTGCACCAGGCCGTACCAGTCACCGGTGTCCGGGTCGACCCACACGCCGACCAGGTCGCAGTAGTTCTTCTGGGAGTAGCCCGAGCCCGACGGCGCGTAGGTCGCCTCGATGCCGGTCGGGCTGTTGTTGCACCGCCAGGTCGTGTCGTTGTTCTGGTCGTTGGCGTTGTTCGGGTTCACCGCGTCGCTGATCGTGCTCGACCTGGAGGCGGTCTCGAAGTTCGTGCCGGTGAAGAAGTCCCAGTACCGCGGGTCGGTCGAGCCGTACAGGGCGGCGGACTGCTGGAAGTAGAAGGTGCCGAACGCGCACGTCACCCGGTGAGGTCGGTGAGCACCGGCCCGAGCTGGGCATGCAGGCGAAGCGTCGCGCAGGCGTCGCCGCGGGTCTCGCCCTGGTTGACGATCGCGATCTCGATGCCGCGCTTGGCCGCGTGCCGGACGAACCGCAGGCCGGACATCACCGTCAACGACGAGCCGAGCACCAGCAGGGACCGTGACTCGTCGACCAGCCGGTAGCAGTACTCGACGCGGTCCCTCGGCACGTTCTCGCCGAAGAACACCACGTCGGGCTTGAGCAGCTCCGACCCGCACGCCGTGCACGGAACCAGCCGGAACGCCGCCACCGCCGCGTCCGCGAGCTCGACGTCACCGTCCGGGTTGATCCGCGCCCCGGTCGCGGCGAACTCCGGGTTCGCCGCCCGCAGCCGCGCGTCCAGCTCGAGCCGGCTCGACCGGGTCCGGCAGTCCAGGCACACGACGTCGTCGAGCCCGCCGTGCAGCTCGACGACCTCTCGCGCGCCGGCGGCCTGGTGCAACCCGTCGACGTTCTGCGTGATGATCCCGCCGACCAGCCCGCGCTCCTGCAGCACGGCCACCGCACGGTGCCCCGCGTTCGGCTCGGCCCGCGAAATCGCCTGCCACCCGACATGGCTGCGCGCCCAGTACCGCCTGCGCGCGGCGACCGACCCGCAGAACTCCCCGTACGTCATCGGCGTGTGCCGTCGCAGCGACCCGGTCGGCCCCCGGTAGTCCGGGATCCCCGACTCCGTCGACAACCCCGCCCCACTCAGTACGACGACTCCCCCGCCCGACACCATCTCGCGCAGCCGCTCGATCGCACGCTCGTCGTGCGCGGTGCGGGTGGGATAGACGGTCACCCAGCCAGCGTACGGTCGGTTCAGCCGACCTGCGGCGGGCCGGCTCTCAGGCGGCGCTCGGCGGCTTCGCGAACACCGGACGGGTCGAGGCTGGACCAGTCGGCGTCGATCCACCAGTTGGCGCCCGCCTCGAGCCACGGCCGCACGGTGTCGGCCGCCTTCGCCGGGTCGTCGTACGGCGTGACGCCCTCGACGACCACGTCGTACGTGTCCATCGTGAGGCCCTGCGACGCGCGGTGGTCGCGGATCCAGTCGATGCCGTCGGCGAGCAGCCGCGGCGTCATGTCGGTCCGTTCCGTGGCGCCCGCCGGAGCATTGACGGGGAGCCAGCCGTCCTGGAGGGCGGCGCGGCGCATCGACTTCGGTCGCGGCCAGGCGCCGACACACCAGGTCCGGATCCGTGGCTGCTGCACCGGTGGTGGCGGAGGCGGTGGCGTCATCTCCTCGAGCCGCCGGGCGCGGTAGTGCTTGCCGTCGAAGCTGAACGGCTGGTCACGCCAGAGGTGCCGCAACATCTCCAGGGACTCGTCGAGCCGCTCTGCGCGGACCGCCCGCCCGGGGTCGTCCTCGAACAGCCAGAACCGGTCGTCGCCCGCCACGCCGAGCCCGACCGAGAGGATCACCCGGCCATTGCTGAGGTTGTCGACCGTCGAGGTCTGGCCGGCCACGTCCCACGGCTTGCGCCGCGGCAACGGGGTCAGCATGGTGCCGAGCCGGATCCGCTCGGTCGTCATCGCCGCCGCCGCGAGCATCGCCCACGCGTCCAGCCCCCAGATCGACTCCCAGACGAAGATGCCGTCCCAGCCGTGGGTCTCGGCCAGGGCGGCGAGCTCCGCCGTCGTGCGCGCGTCGCCGTACGGAATCACGAAGCCGTATCTCATGCCCGCGACGCTACGACCCCGCACCGACAGGAATCGGTCAGCCGACGAAGACCGCGGCGGGTTTGAGCACCGGGCCGTGGCGCTCGTAGAGCGCGAGGAAGGCGCCGTCGGGGGCGAACATCGCGGTCAGGCGCTCGCCGACCGGGAGGCCGCTGAGCTGGCGCCCGTTGCGGATCGCGTCGGCCTGCTCGGCGGTCGCGTCGTACCGCGGGAAGGTGGCGGCCGCGACCTCGGCGATCGGGGTGTAGGTGAAGCGGTCGGCCAGCTCGTCCAGGGTGCGCGCGGACGACATGCCGAAGGATCCGACGCGGGTGCGGCGGAGCATGGTGAGGTGGCCGCCGACGCCGAGCTCGGTGCCGAGGTCGCGGGCCAGCGCGCGGATGTAGGTGCCGCTGGAGCAGTCCACCGACACGTTGACGTCGACGCAGTCGAGGCAGGCGATGTCCCCCTGCCCGCCGGGCTGGGACGCGGCCGGCCGGACGTCGGTCACGTCGTACCGGCTGACCGTGACGAGGCGTGCCTTCAGGGCGACCTCCTCGCCGGCCCGGACGCGCTCGTAGGCCCGCCGGCCGTCGACCTTGATCGCGGACACCTTCGACGGCACCTGCGGGATCTCGCCACGGAAGCCTGCCACGGCGAACTCGATGCCCTCCGGGGTGAGCGCCGCGACCACATCCGCGTCCGCGGTCGTGACGACGTCGCCCTCGGCGTCGTCGGTGGACGTCGAGGCGCCCAGGCGGATGGTCGCGTCGTACGACTTGTCGGCGGTCTGCAGGTAGCCGAGCAGCCGGGTGGCGCGGTTCAGGCCGACCACGAGCAGGCCGGTCGCCATCGGGTCCAGGGTGCCGGCGTGGCCGACCTTGCGGGTGCCGGACAGCTTGCGGACCCGGGCGACCACCTGGTGCGAGGTGAGGCCTGGCGGCTTGTCCACGACGACGATGCCGTCTTCGGTGACGGCCGGGGGGACCGAACTGGCGGCGGCATCGACGGTCACGACAGGTCGTCGTCCTCGTCCACCAGGTCGTCGTCCTCGCGGCGCTTGTACGGGTCGGATTCGCCGGCGTGCTGGGCGTTCGCCGCTGCCCGCGCCACCTCGGCGTCGGCGACCCGGGCCTTGGCCAGCAGCTCCTCGATGTGGTGCGCGGTCTCGGGCACGGCGTCCAGGAAGAACGCCACGCTGGGCGTGTGCCGCAGTCCGAGCTGCTTGCCGACCTCGGACCGGATCAGCCCGCGGGCCGACTCCAGCGCCGCCGCGGTCGAGCTGCGCTCCGCCTCGTCACCGAGCACCGTGTAGAAGACGCTCGCCTCGCGCAGGTCGCCGGTCAGCCGTGCGTCGGTGATCGTCACGAACCCGAGTCGCGGGTCCTTGACGCGGCGCTCCAGCATCTCCGCGACGATCTCCTGAATCCGGTCGGCGAGCTGTTTGGCTCTCGCGTCGCCCATGGTGCTCCACTCCTTCAGGTGACGTCCGGAGAAGCGGCACGGGATGCCGCACCGCTTCTCCGGACGCTACTACTGCCAGCCGTGCGGATCAGTTCCGCGGGATCTCGCGCATCTCGAACGACTCGACCACGTCCCCGATCTTGATGTCGCCGTAGCCGGACAGCACCAGACCGCACTCGAATCCCTCGCGGACCTCGTTCACGTCGTCCTTCTCGCGGCGCAGCGACGCCAGGTCGAGGTTGTCCGCGACCACGGCGTTGTCGCGCAGCAGCCTGGCCTTGGCGTTGCGCCGGATGACGCCGCCGATGACCATGCAACCCGCGATGTTGCCGATCTTGGAGGACCGGAAGATCTCCCGGATCTCCGCACGCCCGAGCTGGTGCTCCTCGAACTCCGGCTTCAGCATGCCCTTCAGGGCGGCCTCGATGTCGTCGATCGCGGCGTAGATGACCGAGTAGAACCGGACATCGACACCCTCGCGCTCGGCGTACTCCGCGACCTTGCCCTCCGGGCGGACGTTGAAGCCGATGATGACGGCGTTGTCGACCGTCGCCAGGTTGACGTCGTTCTGGTTGATCGCACCGACACCGCGGTGGATCACCCGCAGGCTGACGTCCTCGCCGACGTCGATCTTGGCCAGCGCGTCCTCCAGGGCCTCCACCGAACCGGACACGTCGCCCTTGAGGATCAGCAGCAGCTCGGAGGCCTCGCCCTTCTCCATCGAGGCCATCACCTCGGCGAGCGTGCGCCGGCGGCGCTTGGCGAGCTGCGCGTTGCGCTCGCGCGCCTCACGCTTCTCGGCGATCTGCCGGGCGACCCGGTCGTCGGCGACGGCCAGGAAGTTGTCGCCCGCACCCGGAACCGCGGTCAGGCCGAGCACCAGCACCGGACGCGACGGGTCCGCCGCCTCCACGTTGTCGCCGTGCTCGTCGAGCATCGCCCGGACCCGGCCGTACGCCGGGCCGACCACGACCGAGTCGCCGACCCGCAGGGTTCCGCGCTGCACCAGCACGGTCGCCACCGGACCACGGCCACGGTCGAGGTGCGCCTCGATCGCGATGCCCTGCGCGTCCTGGCTCGGGTTGGCCCGCAGGTCCAGGGACGCGTCCGCGGTCAGCACGACCGACTCCAGCAGGTCCTCGATGCCGAGCCTCGACTTCGCGGACACGTCGACGAACATCGTGTCGCCGCCGTACTCCTCGGGGACCAGCCCGTACTCGGTCAGCTGGCCACGGACCTTGGTCGGGTCCGCGTCCGGCTTGTCGATCTTGTTCACCGCGACCACGATCGGCACGTTCGCCGCCTTGGCGTGGTTCAGCGCCTCGATCGTCTGCGGCATCACACCGTCGTCGGCCGCGACCACCAGGATGGCGATGTCGGTCGACTTGGCGCCACGGGCACGCATGGCGGTGAACGCCTCGTGACCCGGGGTGTCGATGAAGGTGATCCTCCGCTCGTTGCCGTCGACCTCGGTCGACACCTGGTAGGCGCCGATGTGCTGGGTGATGCCACCGGCCTCCTTGTCGACCACGTTCGCGTGCCGGATCGCGTCCAGCAGCTTGGTCTTACCGTGGTCGACGTGACCCATCACGGTCACCACCGGCGGCCGGGACACCAGCACCGACTCGTCGCCCTCGTCCTCGCCGAACTCGAGGCTGAAGGACTCGAGCAGCTCGCGGTCCTCGTCCTCCGGCGAGACGATCTCGATGTTGTAGTTCAGCTCGGCGCCGAGCAGCTGCAGCACCTCGTCGTTCACCGACTGGGTCGCGGTCACCATCTCACCGAGGTGGAACAGCACCTGGACCAGCGACGCGGCGTCCGCGCCGACCTTGTCGGCGAAGTCCGTCAGCGAGGCGCCACGGGCCAGCCGGACGGTCTCGCCGTCACCGTGCCGGACCCGCACACCGCCGACGGCGGGCGCCTGCATGTTGTCGAACTCCTGGCGCTTCGCCCGCTTCGACTTGCGGCCACGCCGGACCGGACCACCGGCACGCCCGAAGGCGCCCTGGGTACCGCCGCGGCCACGACCGCCCGCACCCGGACGACCGCCGCCACCCGGACCGCCAGCGCCACCGGGACCACCGCCCGGGCCGCCGCCGCCCGGACCGCCGCGGAAACCACCGCCGCCGCCACCACCGCCGGGACGGGTCGCGCCACCGGCGCCACCACCGGGACGACCGCCACGGCCGCCACCGGGACCGCCGCCAGGGCCGCCCGGGCCGCCGTTCGGCCGGCCGGAGAACGTGCCGGACGACGACTTCGGCATCATCGCCGGGTTCGGCCGGGGTGCACCCGGCACGCCGCCCTCACGACGCGGCGGACGGTCCGTCGTACCACCGCCGCCACGCGCGGCCGGCGGACGCGGCTGCATCTGGCCCGGCGACGGCCGGCCACCGCGCTGCATGCCCTGCGTGGAGCTGAACGGGTTGTTGCCCGGCCGCGGCGCACCCGGACGCGGGGCACCACCCGGACGCGGCGCCGTACCGCCCGTACGCGGCGCCGTACCGCCGGTACGCGGCGCCGTACCGCCGGGACGCGGGGTCCCACCGGGGCGCTGCGTGCCACCCGGACGCTGCGCGCCACCGGGGGCGGCGGGCGTGCTCGGGCGCGGCGTGACCGGACGCGGCTCGGCCGGCGCCTCGGGGGCACCGGCGGACGCCGCCGGAGCGACCGGCGGCTCGGCCTTGCGCGGACCCGGCTTCGGGCCCGGCTTCGGACCGGGCTTGCCGAGCGGGGTGACCGCGGGCTTCAGATCGGTCGGAACCCGGACCTCCGCCGGGCTCTTCACCTCGGCGGCCACGGCGGGCCTCTCCAGCCCCACCGCCGGTTCCGCGACAGGCTCGGCGGCGGGCGCGGCAGGTGCGGGCGCCTCGACCGGTTCGGCCTTCGCAACAGGCGCCGGCTTCGCGGCGCGCGGTTCCGCCGGCGCGGGGGCGGCGGCCTTCTTGGCGCCGCGCTTCTTCGCCGGTGGGTTCTTCTGGAAATCGTCGTTCAGGCGACGCACGACCGGTGCCTCGATCGTCGAGGATGCCGATCGGACGAA
>Ga0137375_10005888_pt1 | contig 14546 bp, 8 predicted proteins | sample SagtaG_24_FD_104936 | JGI IMG/M metagenome (GOLD analysis project Ga0137375, IMG submission 104936) | Vadose zone soil microbial communities from Sagehorn Ranch, Mendocino, California, USA - Sage1_R_113_16 metaG | ecosystem: Environmental > Terrestrial > Soil > Vadose zone | place: USA...
GCCGCGCAGGGTCTTGCCGTCGACGGCGACCGCCTGCCGCCACGGGCGGGGTGGTGGCGATGGTGGGGTGGCTGGTGGTGGCTGCTGGGCAGCCAGCCAGGCGCCGATGGCACGGTCCAGCGCGTCGGCGTCGATGCGGGCCAGCACACGGCGCACGGTCGCCTCGCCAGGTGGCCGCCGGGCGCCGGTCAGGTCGCGGCGTACCCCGAGGCAAGCCAGCACCTGGGCGGGCGCGTCGCTGGCCCACTCACCGATCGCGGCCAGGGATCTGGCGCCGGTCAGCACCGCGCACACCGCCACGGCTACCGCCACAGCCAGCACGGTGGCAAGCGCGTGCCGTCGGCCGCGCCGGTGGCGTGGGTCGGTGATCTGGGCGAGGTAGTCGAGCAGGTCACGATATTGCTCGGGCGCCAGCGCGGCGGGTGCGTCCAGCCGCTGGGCAGCAGCTGGAATGGGGGATGATGAAGGGGCAGGCACGGTCTTCCGGTCTGGTCATGGGCTTCGATAACCACATGATCGCCGGGAACCGTGCCTGTTCTTATATTCAGCCCGGCCCACCCACCCGACCATCACCAACCAGACAAGCCCGCACTATGCCGAGGCCCTGGGGGCTGTGCGAAGATGCCAGGGTGGATTACGACCTGACGCGGCTTGGCGATCGCGAGTTCGAACACCTGTCGCAGGCCCTGGCCCTGCAGGTGCTAGGTCCTGGCGTCAGCGTTTACGGTGACGGGCCTGACGGGGGCCGCGAGGCCACCTTCAAGGGCCGGATGCGCTTTCCCGAGCCCGGTGAGCCATGGAATGGCTATGGGGTCGTACAGGCGAAGTTCAAGCGACGGCGAGGGAGCAATCGCGAGGACACCGACGCGTTTCTGCATGCGGTGGCGGCCGAACTGAACAGGTGGGCGGATCCAAAGTCCAACCGGGTCAAGAGGGGACGCGTGCCCCAGTACCTTCTGTTCATCACTAACGTGGTGCTGTCGGCCGTCCCTGGAAGTGGCGGCGTCGATCGCGTGCACGCCCTGATCCAAGGCTACGCTGGCCGGGTAGGGCTGAAGGAATGGCAGCTGTGGCACCACGATACACTCTGCCGCTTGCTCGACCTGCATCCCGAAATCCGGCGCACCTACGCAGCCTTCATCACCCCATCTGACGTGTTGGCCCGCCTCGAGGGGCTGCTGGGGGAAGCACCGGCGGCCGTCGGTAGGCGGCTTGCGGTCCACGCGGCCAAGGAACTCACCGCCCAACAGTGGGTACGGCTGGGGCAAGCTGGCCACCCTACCAACGAGAAGCTCTTGCTCAGCGAGGTCGCCGTCGACCTTCCCGCTCACCTTCGGTTTGACCGGGTTGACCGCCCTGAACTGGCTGAGACGATCAATGTAGGCGGTCTGGTCGAGCATCTGATCGGCCGCGGGGAAACCGTACTCCGGCCCTCATGCAAGCCAATGGCCAACCCGAGGGTGGTGATCGTCGGCGGACCAGGACAGGGCAAGTCGACGCTCGGACAACTACTGTGCCAGATCTACCGGGCGGCGCTACTGGCCGACCGGCCAGAGGAATCGATTGGCCCAGACGCCACCCACGTTCTGCAATCGGTGCGGTTACACCTCTCACGGCTGGCTATCGCAACTCCGGCGTGTCGGCGGTGGCCGCTGCAAGTCAGCCTGAGCGCCTACGGGGATGCACTCGCCGAATACCCTGACATGAGCTTGCTGCGGTTCCTCGCCCAGCAGGTGAGCCGTCGCACCCCAGACCAGGTAACCGCCAGCGAACTTCACCGCTGGCTTGGCGCCTGGCCATGGCTGCTCGTGCTAGACGGCCTAGACGAGGTGGCCGCACCGATAATCCGCGAGCGCATGCTGCAGCACGTTTCGGACTTCCTCACCGACGCGGCCGATGTTGACGCCGATCTGATGGTGGTGGGGAGCACCCGCCCCCAAGGCTACGCGACAGAGTTTTCTTTTTTCGAACACTTCCAGCTGCGGCCGCTTGACCAGCGCGAGGCGGTGGGCTACGCAGGGCGGCTGGCAGCAGTCCGCCACGCCAACGATCCCGACCTAGAGGCCCAAGTCGTCGCCCGGATCGGTCAGGCCGCTAAGGAGCCGATCACCGCACGGCTGCTGAGTTCCCCGCTACAGGTCACGATCATGTCGATCCTTCTGGAACGACACACGCGCGCCCCCCAGGATCGCCATAGCCTATTCGACGCCTATTACCAGACGATCTACGACCGAGAGGCCGCCAAGCCGGGTCCGGTAGGCCTGCTGCTCGACCAGCAGCGCGGCAATGTGAATCTGCTGCATGAGCGGGTCGGCTTGCTGTTGCAGATCCGCGCCGAACGCAGCGGCGACGCCGAGGCCCTGCTACCACGGCAGGATCTCCATCACCTGGCCTTCCAACGGCTGCATGACGAAGGCCACGCCGAGGCCGACGCCAAGCGCCTAGCCACGCAGCTGGTCAACGCCGCCACCAACCGGCTAGTCCTGCTCGTGCCGCTGACCAACGACGCCGTCGGCTTCGAGATCCGCAGCCTGCAGGAGCTTATGGCCGCCCGCGCCCTGGTCGCCGGGGACAGCGCCGCGGTGCTGGAGCGACTCAAGCGGCTCGCGCCCTCCGCCCACTGGCGCAACACCTGGTTGCTGGCCGCCGGTCGCGCCTTCACCCACCATGAGCACCTGCGCGACCCCATCATGACGCTGCTGGAACATGTCGACACCGACGACATGCTCGCCATGCTCGTCATGCCCGGTGCCCGGCTGGCCATCGAGATCTTGGACGACGACGTCGCCGCCCAGGCCCCACGCTACCGGCACCTTTTCGCCAAGCGCGCCTTGGAGCTACTCGCCTTGGCCCCGGACGTCACTACCGCCCAGCATCTCGCCGACGCGCTCTGGGACGTCTGCAACGCCCATCCACCAACCCGCCTCATGGTCGAAGAGAGCGTGAAGCGGGCCCTCGCGACCGGTGGTCCGGCGTCGGTCGCGGCCGTGATGGTACTGGCCCGCTGGGAACAGGGTATCGGCGGCCTCGCGATGAGCGCGCGGCAGCGGCTGCACCTCCTAGTTCAGAGCCTCGACCAGCACCAGCGGCGGACGCTCGCCCCCCTCGCCTTCATGTATCCGGATGGGCCGCTACAGGGGCTGGCGGGGGTCGACCCGCTGCCGGTGCCGAAGTCGGGCCTCCTCGCCAACCGGCTGCGCAAGTACGTGCGTACCGACAGCCTCGCCGAGGACAGCAAACAGCGGGCCAAACTGGTTTTGGAGCGGCTCAGCCGTGTCCGGCTCGTCTTGCAAGACCAGCGCTCCGCGGTCTATGACCTCGTCTATAAGGACGGCCCGCCCGACGATGGTGGCGCGCTGGCCGATCCTAACGTCCAGGAGGTCATTGTCAATGCTGGCGTCGAGCTGGCGGTGCGGGATTGGCAGACTGCGGGCATGCTCTACGGAGTCTTGGCCAACTGGGCCGCGCGGCGGCCTGTTGGCGACCAACTTGCGCAACTCCTGGAATCCGTCAAGTGAGAGCGCAGGCCGCGCTCGATCGTGGCAAGCCTCGGTCCAGATGCAGAGGTCTCGCAGCCAGCCCAGAGCAGTATCTGCGTGGCCGTGACAGCCTGAGTTGGTTCTTGGGTTGACATCGCCAGCTGTGAGCGGAGAGCTCTCCGGGCATGCGTCGAGTTGCTCGCCGATGGCCTTGGGTATAGAGGTACGCGCGCGCACGTACGGGACTCGGCTCCGCAGTCGTTGACAACGCGCCCGCATCCCTCTGTACGAGTTGTCGGAGATCGCTCTACGGTAGTGGGCCGGCCGTGGGAATGGGAGGACGGGTGCCAACACCGGCTGCCGAGCAACTTTTGGAGGACTACGACGGGCGCAGCCTGCCTTGGGGCAGGCCAGCCGGCGCGCCCGCGGTGTTCGAAACCGACCGTGTCTTATTCGGCAACGGCGACAACGCGCTGGAAGTCGCGATTGCATGGGCCACGCGGCCCGGCCAGCCGAGGGCCGAGGACCTGCGCGCCCTGTTCAAGAAGAGGCAGGCGAACCGGCCCGCCCCTGTGCTTCTCGTGGTCACATACACCGACGCCGATCATCAGTCGCTCGCCGCGGTCATCGGCACGATCGGAGACCCCGCCCCAGTCACCGGCCTGAGCGTGGACAGGGTCACCCGCGTCTGCGCTGCCGCGCTCGCCGAACCTGACCGGCATGCCGCGGCCCGGACCACAGAGCGGCTGCTCGCTGGCCTGAAGGACCGGCTTTCGCCGGGGCTGGTTAACTCCGGGCTGTTCGCCTCCCATGAACTGCGGACCGGGGTTCCGGCGCGCCCGGACTGGGAGACCGCCCGCAAGACTGCGCTCCCGTTGCTTGGCCTGCATGGGCTGCCGCTGATCCATGCCCTCGGCTACGAGACAGCCCCACGCGGGTCGGCGGCCCTGCTCCTCATTCATGACGGACGCTCGCGTGCGGTAGCGGTCTTGCTGGATGAGACCGAGGTGTTCGACCGGCCATCGGCCCGGTTCGGGGCTGTCAGTCCGATCGCGCATGGGCTCACCGTCGCCACCCGAGAGGAGTTGCCTTGGCTGGTCGTGCTGCGTGGCACCCAGATCCGGCTTTACCCGGCTAGGCCAGACGTCGGCGTCGGCCGCAAGGGCCAGGCCGAAACGTACACCGAGCTTGACCTGGCGCTCCTCTCAGAGGAAGAGGCGGCTTACCTGACGCTGCTGTTCGCCCCGTCCGCGCTCGACCCGGACGGCACTGCGGGGCAGATCCTCGTCGCCAGCGAGAACTTCGCCGTGGGTCTTGGTGAGCGGCTACGAGAACGCATCTACGACGACGTGGTGCCGGGACTTGCCCTTGCAGTCGCCGCGCGGATACGCCCGCACTCCGACGCAGACCTGACCGAGGCCTACCATCAGACCCTCCTCATCCTATTCCGGCTGCTGTTCCTTGCCTACGCGGAAGACCGCGGGCTGCTCCCCTATGGCCGTAACCCCCGGTACGACAGGCACGCCGTCAAAACGCTCGCTCGGGACTTCGCCGCCGACCCGGACTTGGCCTTCGATCTGCACGCAACCAGCTTATGGGAGGACATGCTCACTGTTTGGGCCGCTGTCGATGAAGGCAACAGCAGCTGGGGTGTGCCCGCCTACGACGGCGGCTTGTTCTCACGCGACCCGGCCAGCAGCCCGTCTGGGGCGGCACTCGCCGATCTCCGGCTAACTGACGCCGAGTTCGGCCCCGTGCTTCGGACGCTGCTGGTGGACATGGGCGAAGACGGGACCCAAGGCCCGGTGGACTTCCGCAGCCTGTCCGTCCGCGAGTTCGGCACCATCTACGAGGGACTACTGGAATCCAGCCTGTCCATCGCCCAGAGCGATCTGGCCGTGGACCAGAACGGGTCGTATCTCCCCGCCCATCCCGGCGCCCAAGTCAGCGTCCGTGCAGGGCAGGTCTACATCCACGACCAGTCCGGGCGGCGCAAGGCAACTGGCTCTTACTTCACGAAGCAGTTCGCGGTGGAGCACCTGCTCGACACCGCCCTGGAGCCGGCCATCGACGCGCACCTGGTGGAGGTCGCCGCGCTGCTCGGACAAGGCGACGACGCTGGCGCCTCGCAAGCGTTCTTCGACTTCCGGGTCGCGGACCTGGCGATGGGCTCGGCGCACTTCCTGGTCGCCGCTATCGACCGGATCGAAGCGAAGCTCACCGCCTTTCTTACAGAACACCCGGTCCCCGCAGTCAGCGATGAACTGACCCGGCTCGCCCAGGCAGCCCGGGCCGCGCTTGGCGAATACGCGGGCAACGTCGAGATCGAAACGGGGGCACTGCTGCGCAGGCAGATCGCTCGCCGCTGCATATACGGTCTCGACCTTAACCTGATGGCCGTCGAACTTGCCCGGCTTGGCATCTGGATCCACACATTCGTCCCTGGTCTCCCGATGAGCACGCTCGACCACAATTTGGTTGTGGGCAACAGCCTTACCGGCATCGGCACGGTTGATGAGGTCCTGGACGTGCTCGAACCGCAGCGCATACCGGGCCAGGACAGCTTCTTCGCGGACGAGATAAGGGCTGCACTGGAGGCTGCGAGGATCCGGCTGATGCGCGCTGCACAAACTGCCGAGGCAACCAAAGCCGAGGTCCGGGAAGCCGCCAAGGCGCACGCCAAGGCGATGGAGGACGCAGCGGACGCCAAAGCGCTCTTCGACGCGGCTATAGGTGTCCGTTTGGGTGTCGTCCCACTGCCCACCGGCCCACAGCCCGCCATTAGCGCTGGGAACAGCGCCGGCGTCCAGGCGAAGGTCACCGAGCTCCAGGCCGCACACATGCCCTACCTGTTCCCCGAGGTGTTCCTCCGCGACAACCCTGGCTTCGATGTGCTCATCGGCAACCCTCCGTGGGAGAAAGTCAAGGTCGAAGAGCACCAATGGTGGGGGCTGAGATTCCCCGGCCTCCGTTCATTGCCGCAGAAGGACAAGAACGCCGCTATCGCCCGCTACAAGCGGGAACGCCGGGATCTGCTGGCTGAATACGAGGCTGAGGTTGCCAGCACTGAAACGATCAAGGACGTTCTCGGCAAGGGACCATTCCCGGGGTTGCGGGCCGCGACCGACACCGACCTGTCGCTCGCGTTCGCATGGAGGTTTTGGCACCTGCTACGGCAAGACGGGCGGGCCGGAGTTGTCCTGCCGCGCGGCATTCTCGCCGGTCGCGCAGCCGCGCAGTGGCGCACCACAATCCTTGACCGGGGTGCCTTCGACGAGGTAACAAGCCTGTCGAATAGCCGGAACTGGATGTTCGATGACGTCCACCCGCAGTATACTATCGGGCTCGTCTCTATTATCAAGGGCCAGTCAAATGCTGGCCAGGTGATTATGCGCGGTCCATACTTCTCCCTCGACGAGTATCAGCGCGGGGTTCATCGCCCGCCCCATCGGCTTCCCGCAAGCGACTTCATGGGCTGGGCCGACGGCGCAGCGTTCCCCCTCCTGCCGCATGCCGACAGCCTCGATGTGTTTCTCAAACTTCGGTCTCACCCGCGGCTGGACGCCCCTGGCGGGTACTGGTGGTTCGTGCCACTGCGCGAGTTGCACACCACTGACAACAAGACCATGTTCGACTTCGACCTCGCCCACCCTACTGGCGATCTGCCCGTGCTCACGGGCGCCTCTTTCAACCTGTGGAACCCGGACTACGGGGACCCCTATGCCTACGCCAACGCCAGCGAGGTCATCCCTTGGTTGCAAGAGCGACGGCGTCGGCAGATCCGCCTTAGATCCAGTGCGTTCTACGGCCTGCCCTCCGAATGGGCTGCTGATCCTGAAACGCTGCCCTGTCGGCACCCACGGGTCGCCTTCCGTGATGTCTGCCGCGCCACCGACTCTCGGACAATGATCTGTGCACTTCTACCAGCGGGTTTCGCGTTGGTGGAGAAGGCCCCCTACCTTCTGCGGCGGCGCGGCGAGGAGGCAGATGAAGCGTACCTGCTGGGCGTGCTCTCAAGCCTGCCCTTTGACTGGTACACGCGCAGGTTCGTCGAACTCAAAATGTCGTATGGGCTCCTGAAAGCATTTCCACTTCCGCGTCCTGACAAGAATGATTCGTGTCGGCGGCGGGTCATCGCTATAGCTGGTCGGTTGGCTGCGGTGGACGCCCGCTATACAAGCTGGGCCGCTAAGGTGAGCGTTCCGGTCGGATCTGTGACCGACGAGGCCACCAAAGACGATCTAATCGCCGAACTCGATGCACTGGTAGCACATCTCTATGGGCTCGGCAAGTCCGATGTGGAGCACATATTCGCCACCTTCCATCGCGGCTGGAACTACCGATCGCGGCTAGCCGCTGTTCTCGCCCACTACGACCGGTGGGCCGCTACCCTGCCCGGGAAGGAGCACCCGTGACCAGCCCAACTGCGGGTGACACAGATTTCCGCCCAACCTTCGCCACCAATCGGCCGAACACCGGAGAGACCGTCGCGGGCGCGTTGAATGCGCTCTTGCACGGCATGCGAACCCATCTTGCCGTGACCCCACCGGTTGCCATTGCTACTGCGTTTTTCAACCCGGGTGGGTTCCGCCTGCTCGCCGACGAGCTGGAGCAGGTAGGGCCAGTCCGTCTGTTGCTTGGCGCCGAACCCGACCCAGACGACGCCTTGCGGGTGCGGCCACTAGCTGGCGGGCGCGGTCGGCAGGCCGACCGACAGCGGGTTCACCGCGCGCTTGAAGGCCATAGCAGCAGCCTGACCGCGGACCGGAACCTAGTGGGCTTCACCCGAGAGGCCGACGCCGATGCCCGGCGGCTGGTTGCCTGGTTGCGCGGCCTGACGCCCGGACCGAACGGGACGCCGCGCCTGCCGGTCGAGGTCCGCCGGTACACCGGCGGGTTTCTGCACGGCAAGGCGTTCATCGTGTCCACCGTGCTGCCGCATGTCATGTCCGGTTCGTCGAACTTCACCTATGCAGGGCTCGCAACCAACCGTGAGCTGAACCTCGGCCAGTTCAACCCCCAGCCTGTCGCTGCGGTCCGTGATTGGTTCGAGGAACTGTGGGCCGAATCCGAGCCCTATGACTTGGCCGCCCTCTACGAGGCGCGCTGGGCTCCCCACTTGCCGTGGCATGTGTTCCTGCGGATGTTGTGGGAGCTGTACGGCTCAGAGGTCGAGGAAGAAGCTGCGGCTCGGGCCATCTCCCGCTTGGGGCTGACCGCCTTTCAGTCCGACGGGGTGTGGCGAGCTAAGCGGATACTCGATCGCCGCAGCGGCGTGATCGTCGCGGACGAGGTCGGCCTAGGTAAGACGTTCATCGCCGGGGAGCTGATCTACGAGGCGACCGTGACCCGCCGGCAGAAGGTGCTGGTGATCGCGCCGGCGACGCTGCGGGATTCCACATGGGGGCCGTTCCTGCGGGATAAGAACCTGCGTGCCGACGTGGTCTCTTACGAGCAGCTGGTCGGCGACCTGGACATCGCCGGGCGGGTCGATGCGGCGCTGCAGAACCCGGACGAGTACGCGATGGTCGTGGTTGACGAGGCGCATGCGCTCCGCAACGCGACCACCCAGCGGGCGGACGCGATGCGGGACCTGCTCACAGGGCAGGCCCCAAAGGACCTGGTGCTGCTGACAGCCACGCCGGTTAACAATAGCCTCTACGACCTGTACACGCTGATCTCGTACTTCGTCCCCAACGATGCCGCGTTCGCCGGCGCCGGGGTCCCTTCGCTGAAGGGCTACTTCGACCGTGCGATGACAATGAATCCGGACGACCTGTCCCCAGAGCACTTGTTCGACGTGATCGACCAGGTCGTTGTCCGGCGGACCCGCCGGTTCGTCAAGCACCATTACGTTGGCGACAAGGTCGTCATCAACGGGGTGGAGCAGGAGATCAGGTTCCCGACCCCCCGGGTGCGGCGGATGGACTACGACCTTGACGCGGCGCTGCCCGGCATGTTCGACATGCTTGCGACCGCCCTCGGTGCGCACGTCCTGGAAGCCCGCGGCGACACTGAGGCGGTCCTGCTGGACGCGCCCGGAGAAGTGCTATCGCTGGCCCGCTACGTCCCGTCCCGGTTCCGGGTCGGCACCGACACTGAGGAGCAATACGAGCAGCAGAACGCGGGGTTGCTCCGGTCAGGCCTACTTAAGCGCTTTGAATCCTCTGCCTACGCGTTCCGCCGCACCGTCGAGAAGATGATCGCCAGTCACGACCAGTTCCTGGCCGCGCTTGATGCGGGTCTGGTTCTCACCGGTGATGCGTTGCGCGAATGGTCCTCCTCTGACGTGGACGATATTGACGAGTTCCTCGGCGCCTACGTCGGTGACGCCGACAACGTCCGCGCCGCCGCCGACTACCGCATTGATGGTCTGCGCGCTGCGGTCACCACCGACCGGGACCTGCTGCATCGGTTGCATGACAGTGTCCGGGTGCTGGCGTGGGACAAGGACCCGAAACTCGTCGCGCTCACTGACGCTCTTGTATCAATCGCAGCCGACGCCGAGATCGAGGGGATCAGTGACCAGCAGGTCCGCGACAAACGCAAGGTGATCATCTTCTCCTACTTCGCGGACACCGTTGAGCACCTTGCCACCCAGGTCCGTGCCGCTGTCGAAGCCGATGACCGGTTGGCCGCCTACCGGGATCGGATCGCCACTGCGTCCGGCCCCGACAAGCGTGGCCGTGTCCAAACCCTCGCCGGGTTCGCGCCCCGCACCGCGGGGGGCCAACATGCCGAGGACCTGTACGACCTGCTCATCGCCACAGATGTGCTATCCGAAGGCGTGAACCTCCAGCAGGCTCGGCACATCGTCAACTACGACCTGCCCTGGAACCCGATGCGCCTGGTCCAGCGGCACGGCCGAATTGACCGGATCGGCTCCGAACACGCCGAGGTGTTCATCCGCTGCTACTTCCCCGACCAGCACCTTGAGGCTCTGCTCGGCCTTGAAGAGCGCCTCCAGCGCAAACTAAAGCGGGCTGCCGCTGCGGTAGGCGTGGGCCAGGTCCTGCCTGGGTTCACCGGCCACGAACTCACCTTCACCGAAGCCCGCGACGAGATTGCCCGCCTGCGCCGCGAGGAAGCCACCCTCTTCGAGGAAGGGGGCCCGTCCGCGCTGTCCGGCGAGGAGTACCGGCGCACCCTCGAACGCGAACTCGCCCACCCGGCCGTCCGCACGGCCGTCCTGGACTTGCCCTGGGGAGCGGGTACCGGGTTCGTCCGCACCGGCGCCCAGCAACCGGGCATCGTGTTCTGCGCTCGCATCGCCGACCACCCAAAGCCGTGGTTCCGCTACCTCCCGCTCACTCCAGACCTGCACCCGCAGACCGATGAGGCCGGGCAGACCATTGTTATCGATGACACGCTCACGTGCCTCGCTCACGCGGACCCAGGCGTCCCTGACGCTACCAGCCTCTTCGTCGGCAGCTCAGCTAGCCAGGCGGCGTACGACGCCGCATTCGCTGCCTGGGCCGCCGCGAAGACCGACATTCACACCGCGTGGATGTTTAACGCTGACCCGGCCAATCTCACCCGGCCTGTGCCCAAGGTCATGCGTGACGCCGCTGAACTCATCCGCGCCCACGGCGCACACTTGGCCGACCGCCAGGACGATCTGATTGGGCGTCTCGAAGCTCCCTACGCCCTGCGTATCCAGCGTGCAGTCCGTGACCTGCTGTACGACAACACGATGACCGAACGAGACAAGGCGAGCAGATTGCTCACGCTCGCAGATCACCTTGGCTTGATCCGCCAGGCAGCCCCCGAACCGCTTTCACCCATCGACCACGACGATATACATCTGATTTGCTGGACCGTCGTCCTTCCCGCCGAGACAGTTGTCCAAGAGAATTCAGCACCTGCTTGATCCACCCAAGTACACCGGCTACCAGGTCTGGGACCGGCGTGCCCGCAAGAAGGGACGCGACCGGCATAACCCGCCCGAGCAGTGGATCTGGTCCGACCAGCCCGCCCACCTGCTGAGCTTGCCCCGGTTCGGTAGACACCTCGACGATTGGCGGGTTGGTGCTCGCCAGGAGGGGAGTGGGTGTGCCGAACTTTCGCAAGCCGTACCCGCCGGAGTTCCGCGCCGAGGCGGTCCGGCTGTCGCTGCAACGCGGTGACCGGTGGAAGGAGGTCGCCGTGGAGCTGGGGGTCAGCGCCGAGACGTTGCGGCTGTGGCGCAAGCAGGCCGCGGTGGACGCCAAGCTGGCCGACGGGCTGACCTCAAGCGAGCAGCAGGAGCTGCGGGAGCTGCGCCGGCGGCTGCGGGTCGCCGAGGAAGAACGCGACATCCTCAAAAGGCCGTGGCTTTCTTCGTGCGGGAGACCGATCGGCGATGACCAAGGCGTTGACGCTGGTCGACCAGGAGAAGGCCCACCACGCTGTCTCCCGGCTGTGTCGCGTGCTTGGTGTGCCGCGCGCGAGCTACTATGCCTGGAAGGTCAACCGGCCCAGCCCGCGCGCCATCGCCGACCAGGAGCTGACCGAGCGGATCCGCCGCATTCACGCCGCCAGTCGTGGCACCTACGGGGCGCCCAGGGTCCACGCCGAGCTGCGCCTTGGCGAGGGTATCTGTGTGGCCCGCAAGCGGGTCGCTCGCCTGATGCGCCGGGCCGGCGTGGCCGGGCTGCGCATCCGTCGGCGCCACCAGAGCACCCGCCGCGATCCCAGGGCCACCGCCGCGCCCGACCTGGTGGGACGCGACTTCACCGCCGAGCGGCCGGATGCGCTGTGGATGGGCGACTTCACCGAGCTGGCCACCGAGGAGGGGGGCTGTATGTGGCGGCGCTGATCGACGGCTACTCGCGGGCGTGCGTGGGCTGGTCGATGCGCGCCGACCGCACCGCGGAGCTGGTCACGGGCACGCTGGGCATGGCGGTGGCGCGGCGCGGGCCCGTCCGGGGGCTGGTCCACCACAGCGATCACGGCAGCCAATACACCTCGCTGGCGTTTACCGCCCGGCTGGCCGAGGTCGGCGGGGTGGCGAGCATGGGCTCGGTGGGGGACGCGCTGGACAACGCCGCCTGCGAGAGCTTCTTCGGGACGTTGAAGCTGGAGCTGCTGGCCACAGGTTGGGTGTTTGCGACCCGAGCAGCGGCCAGGACGGCGGTCTTTGACTGGATCGAGTGCTGGTACAACCCGCGCGGCGCCACTCCACCCTGCAGTACCTCGCGCCGCTCGAATATGAACAAGTGTTCTATTCAGACAACCAGTCTCACCATGAGGAGGTAGCCTCTACCAAGCCATAACCTGTCCAACGAACCGGGGCAGGTTCAGGGTATGGGCCGAAGTGCTCCTGTGGAGGTGGAGGTGGAGGCATGCGTGCGATCAACAGTATCGACGGCGCGCGAATACTGGTTACTGGTTCAGCTCGATTGGGGTGTTGTCGTAGTTGCCGGCGAGGATGTCGGGGAGCAGCGCTGGCAGGCTGGGCGGGAGGAACCATTGGCCGGTTGCTGCGGCCAGCTCCGCGGCCGACCACCAGCGCTCCCCCAGCAGCGTGAGTTGCTCGTTGGCGGTGTGGGAGATCAGCGCTCGTGCTGCTGCGCCGGGCTGGGGCAGCCGGGCCAGGTGGACCCACTCGCGGCGGTGGTAGTGCCGGCCACGAAAGCGGAAGCGGGTCTCGCGGACCCACACGCAGGGGCCGACCTCATCTAGGTCCAGCTCGATCCCGGTCTCCTCGGCAAGCTCGCGCTGGCATGCCTGGGCGGTGGTCTCGCCGGGATGCAGGCCACCGCCCGGCAGCTCCCACCAGCGGCGGTCGGGCTCGGCTGGGTCGTGGGCGCGCAGCAGCAGCAGCCGGTCGTTGGCGTCCAGCAGCAGCACCCGCGCGCCCAGGCGCGGACCGTTGCCGGTCTTGTCGCCGCCGGGCGGGAGCTGGGCGGACACGCCGAAGGGCACGGTCACAGGCGCAAGCCTTTGGTTGCGTGGGGAAGCAAAGCCAGCCGCCGACCCAACGGCCGACGGGATACTGCCGGCGGTGTGCCCGCCGGGCGTCAGAACAGCGAGGGGGACGCTGGGCTGACGGCCGGGTCGGAGACTACCAGCCGGGCGGGCCGGCGGACACGCAGGCGCAGGGTGAGCGCCGAGTGGTCACTGAGCCGCAGCTCACGTGGCTGGTGGAGGTAGGCGCAGCCGTCGCGGCCGTCCAGCAGGGCCTTGGAGACAAACGCGTGGTCGTAGCGGTAGCCGTCCCCGGTGCGCCCGACCCAACTGTGCTCGACCCGGCCGGGGTGCAGGTAGCGGAAGGCGTCGACCAGGCCGAGATCTTCGAGGCGCCGGTAGAAGGCGTACTCGAACGGCTGGAAGAACCGATAGCGCGGCTGGTGGTCGGGCTCGACGATGTTGAGGTCGCCCAGCAGCACGACATCTGTCCCGCGAGGCTCTTGCTCGGGTGCGCCGGACGCGAAGGCGTCAAGGCAGCATTCCAGGAAGCGGCGTTTGCGCTCGACCTTGGCTTGGCTGGCGTCCCGTGACGGCACGTACAGCCCGACCACCTCGACACCGCCGCCGCGGACCGGCAGGGTGATGCCGGCGGCCCGCGCAGGGAGGTAGTCGAGCTTGCTGGCCCAGGTGCCGGGGTGGCTGGCGATGCGGGCGACGATCATCGTGCCGTACTCGCCCTGCTCGGGCTGGGGGAAGACGACGGTGTAGCCAGCCGCGGCGAAGCGGTCGGCGAGCAGTTGGCAGCCGCGGCTGGCGCGGGTCTCAGTCAGCACCAGCACGTCCTCGTCGCGCGTGGCGAGCCAGCCGAGCTGGCGTTCGGCGCGCGCTGGGGAGGGGTTGCCGATGTTGAAGGTGAGCAGCCCAAGGGTGTCGGGCTGGGGACCGGGTGGCTGGGTCATCGTGGCTGGCGGCGCTCCCGGAGGATCAGGATGTGGGTGGTGAGGGTCGCGGCGAGCTCCTGGGGCGGGGCATCGGTGGTGTCCACCAGCAGCAGGGTCCAGCCGGTCGCTTGGAGCCGCTCGGTGGCCTGCTGGTAGAGGTGGGACTCTACCTCGCTGGCGCCGGGGCCGCGCTCGAAGCGGGTGTGGGCGCCGCGGGCTGCCAGCCTGGCGGCGA
>Ga0137375_10005897_pt1 | contig 14534 bp, 11 predicted proteins | sample SagtaG_24_FD_104936 | JGI IMG/M metagenome (GOLD analysis project Ga0137375, IMG submission 104936) | Vadose zone soil microbial communities from Sagehorn Ranch, Mendocino, California, USA - Sage1_R_113_16 metaG | ecosystem: Environmental > Terrestrial > Soil > Vadose zone | place: USA...
CATCATCCCGAGCACGAGGATCAGAACGCCGACGATCCAGTTCAGCTCACGCGGGTACTTGTACGCCCCGTAGAGGAAGACGCGCCCCATGTGCAGGAACAGCAGGATGATGAAGACGCTGGCGCCCCAGCGGTGCATGCCGCGCACGAGCCAGCCGAAGTCGACGTCGTTCGTGATGTGCTGGATCGAGCTGTAGGCGTTGTCCGGGTCCGGCTTGTAGTACATCGCCAAGATGACGCCGGTGACCGCTTGCACCAGGAAGGCGGTCAGCGTCGCGGAGCCGAGCGTGTGCGCCCAGCCGGAGTCGCCGGGCACCTTGCGGAAGAGAAAGTACTTGGTGGCGCCGACGAGGCCCGAGCGCTCCTCGAGCCAGTCGAGCGGGTAGAGCACCATCCCTTCGATCTGCTTGCGACGCGCCGACTTGGGCATCAGTGCTTCTCCCGGTGACGCTGCCGAGCTTCTGGGTCGTCAGCACCAAGCGATGCAAGGACGCAGGGAGCGCACATATCGAAATGAGATATGGGCGCGACTGAGGACGCCGCAGCGCGCCGCGTGCTGGCGGGCCAGAAGCCGGCGTGTGTTGCCGGGAGGAGCACTAAACGCGGATCTCCGGGATCGGCCAGAGCCAGAACTCGGGGCCGGCGACGGGCTGGCCGGGGTTGTGGAGCGGGTACTTCTTGATCCGAGCGTCCTTGCCCGTGCCCTTGACCTTGTCGACGCTGTACGCGCTGCCGAGGATCAGGCGGCCGTTCTTGATCGAGTACTCGTAGCGGTCGAGCGCGCGCACCGGCGGGCCGGCGGTGCGGTTGCCCTCGATGTCGTACTGGCCGCCGTGGCACGGGCAGCCGAACCCGGCCGGCTGGGCCGGGGTCAGCTTCAGCAGCTCGATTCCCGCCTTGTCGGTGACCAGACGGCTCGGCTTCTCGTCCACGGGGCCGTTCGGCTGGACGGGGCAGCCGAGGTGCGCGCACCGGTTCGACAGGATCGTGAAGCTCGGCTTGCCGGAGACCAGGCCGTTGTAGCGGATGTACGCGGTGCGGCGCGAGACCTCACCCTGCTTCGGGTCCTCGACGAAGGTCGTGATCACGAACCTGCCGGAGGGAAAGTCGGAGAGTGGCCCGAGGTCGACGTCGTGGAACTTCGCGCCCTCGAAAGAGGAGGCGACGAGCAGGCCAAGCGAAGGGACGGTGACGACCCCGCCGATCACGGCTCCGAGGCCGAGGGTCGCGCCCTCGAGGAACTTGCTGCGCGGGAAGCGCTCCGAGAAGGTCGACTCGATGTCCACGGGGGCAGCCGCCCCGGCCGCCGGGGCGGCCTCGGGAGGCGGGGGAGGCTCGGCGCGTGACATCCCTCTCGAGAGATCGCGGACCCAGAGGAAGCCGAAGAAGACCGCGATCGCACCACCAACCGCAACCGCCGGCCAGCTGACGATCAGGCCGACGAGCAGACAGGCGACACCGACTGCGAACCCGACCGGATACAGAGTCGGAGCGGGAAGGTGAGACCGATCGACGCCCGGACGAGGTTCCAACTTCGTAACGCCTCCTTCTCGCTTACCAGTGGATTCAAACGCTCGCTTGTGCGCCGTGTCAACGACGTATCACTTGCCGCAACAGCGCCCAACTATGACGCAACTCCGTCGAGCCCGTACTCCTGCCACCGCCGGTCGACGAGCGCCCTGATCTCGTCGGTCATCTCGATCTCCGGCGGCCACTCGCGCGTCCCTTCGGCAGTTCCTTTGTGGGTCGCGTCGATGCCGAGCTTCCCGCCGACGAACTGGAGCGTCGGAGCGTGGTCGAGGTGGTCGAGCGGGCCCTCCGAGACGAGCACGTCGCGCTTCGGGTCGACGTTGGCGCAGACCCGGAAGAAGACCTCCTCGTAGTCGTGCACGTCCACCCACTCGTCCACCACCACGACGCACTTGGTCAGGCTGAGCAGTCCGAGGCCCCAGACGGCGTGCATCACCTTCTGCGCGTGGCCCGGGAACGCCTTGCGGATCGAGACGATCGCGCAGTTGTGGAAGGCGCCCGCAACCGGCAGGTCGTAGTCGACGATCTCGGGGACGGACATCCGCACCGCCGGCAGGAAGATCCGCTCAGTCGCCTTCGCCAGCCACGCGTCCTCGGCCGGGGGCTTGCCGACGACGATCGACGGGTAGATCGCGTCGCGGCGCGTGGTCAGCGCCGTGAGGTGGAAGACCGGGAACGGCTCCGGCGGCGAGTAGTAGCCGGTGTGGTCGCCGAAGGGACCCTCGGTCCCCTCGTCTCCGGCCTCGACGTAGCCCTCGAGCACGATCTCGGCGGCGGCCGGCACCTCGAGGTCGATCGTCTTGCCCTTGACCAGCTCGACCGGCTCGCCGCGGAGGAAGCCGGCGAGCATCAGCTCGTCGATGTGCTTCGGCAGCGGCGCCGACGCCGCATAGGTCGTGACGGGGTCGAGCCCGAGCGCCACCGCCACCTCGAGGCGGCCCTCCGTAGCGAGGTAGTCCATCCGCCCGTCCTTGTGGATCTGCCAGTGCATGAAGGTCGAGTGGCGATCGATCTTCTGCATCCGGTACATGCCGACGTTGCGACTCCCGGTGCGCGGGTCGCGGGTGATCACGGCCGGCAGCGTGATGAAGGGCGCGGCGTCGCCCGGCCAGCAGGTCTGGATCGGCAGCGTGTCGAGGTCGACCTCGTCACCGGTGAGCACGACCTCCTGGCAGGCTCCGCTGCGGACGGACTTGGGCATCGAGTCGGCGATCGACTTCAGCTTGGCGAGGCCGCGGACCTTCTGGACGAGACCTTGCGGCGGCTGCATCTCGAGGACGTCCTCGAGCTTCGTCGCCACGTCGTCGAGGCGCTCGACGCCGAACGCGAGACACATGCGCCGCTCGGTCCCGAACTGGTTGATCAGCAGGGGGTGGGAGGATCCCTTCGGGTTCTCGAACAGGAGCGCCGGGCCGCCGGACTTGACCGTCCGGTCGACGATCTCCGTCACCTCGAGGTGCGGATCGACCTCGGCCGAGACGCGGACGAGCTCGCCCTCGCGCTCGAGCAGCGCGATCCAGTCGCGGAGGTCGCGCGGAGTTCCCACGCGCGCCAGTCTAGGACACGACCGTTTCAGACCTTGTTAGTCATAAGCATCCGCACTATTATAGCCATATGACTACGGCTTCGATCAGCGAGACGAAGGCGAAGCTCAGCGCGCTGCTCGACCTCGTGCGCGCCGGCGAGACCGTGACGATCACCGATCGGGGTAAGCCCGTCGCGCAGATCGTCCCTGCCCAGAGCAACGATGCTGGAGACGACGAGGCCCGCCTGGTTAGGCTCGAGCGCGCAGGCCTCATCCGTCGCCCCAGGAGGAAGCTCGACCTCGAGGCCTTTCTCGCCAGGCCGCGAGCGAAATCGCGAGCAAGCGTAGTCGAGGCGCTGCTCGAGGAGCGGCGGGAAAGCGACCGCTGAGGTTCTGGGACAGCTCAGCCGTCGTGCCACTCGCCGTCGATGAGCCCACGTCGCCGGCACTCGTCGAGGTGCTCACACACGATCCGGAAGTGACGGTCTGGTGGACCGCCCGGGTCGAATGCGCTTCTGCCGTCGGCCGTCGTGAGCGATCGGGTGAGATGACGACGGAGCAGGCTTCGTACGCTCTGAGGCAGGTGGATGAGCTGATCGACGGCTGGGTGGAGGTTCCGCCCGGAGAGCGCCTGCGCGACCTCGCATCCAGGCTCGTCCGCGTTCATGAGCTGCGCGCCGCCGACGCCCTGCAGCTCGCGGCGGCGACCGTCGCCTCGGAGAGCCGTCCCGAGACGCTCGAGCTCGTAACGCTCGACGAGCGGCTCGCGCTCGCCGCAAGCCGAGAAGGCTTTCGCGTCCTGCCGATTTAGACAGGTGGTCGAAGGCCTCACGGCTTGGAGCACAACGGTTATGCCGTCGCGGCGAGGAGCACCTCGCTGCGGTGTGCGTATGCCGTGGCGTGGATGCTGCGGAAGTACGCGAGCGCTCGGTTGAGCTCGGCGTCGGCTTCTGAACACCGCCCTGCGCGAGCGAGCGCCTCCGCGTGTAGCACGTGCGCCTGAGCCTGCAGAGCCCGCGCGCCAATCTCGCCGAAGATCGCGGCCCCACCCCCAAAGTCGCCAAGCGCGAGTGCGCGGGCCGCTTCCACCCAGGGTGTCGCTGGGGCGTCGTCGCCGAGAGCGGCAATGAACTCCTGCCCGCGGCCGAGCTCGACCAGCAGCGGCGCCAGCAGGTACTGCCAGGGGTCCGTGAGATCGTGGTCGCGGAGTATCTCTTCGAGCAGCGCCTCCATCTCGTCCCGCCGCCCGGCAGCAGCGAGGACGTATGCGCGGTAGCCCAGCCCTGGGCCAACGACCTGGGCGTCGCCGGCTTCTCTGACCAACTCAAGCGCTCGCGCAGACTCGGTCAGGGCGCCGTCCAGGTCGCCGCGGCTCAAGAGGATCTCCGAACGCACCATCCGGGCCGGACCCTCGTGGTAGTGGGGGGATCCCGCCGCGGCCGCGATCACCTCGTCGGCGAGTGCGAGTGACTCGTTCCACTCTCCGCGCAGGTGATGGCCGAGCATGTTCTCTCCGACCAGCCAACGCAGCCCGGTCGCGTTGCCGAACCGCTCGTCGGCCGCTCTCGCCTGCTCCAGGGTGGTACCTGCTGCATCGAGCTGGCCAAGGCGCCAGTGCATGTTGGCGAGGTTGTTGTATGCGCTATGAATGAGATCGGGTGAGTTCGCTGCTTCCGCAAGCGCAAGGCTTCGGAGTAAGTCCTCGATCCCGGCTCGATCGCCTAGGCTGACGCGCGCCATCCCGACCGTGTTCAGAACTTGCGAGCGAAGCCCGTCGTCGCCGACTTGCTCTGCGAGCGGCAGCGCACGCTCGGACAGCTCGAGCCCGCGGCGTGCGTCACCCGAGAGAAAGACGGAGCGCGCATGTGCGGCGACGACGCGGGCCTGCGCAGCCGACGGCGGCCTGCCGTCAACGAGGGCGAGCGCGCGAGCATAGTGCTCGTCGGACAGTTCGCGATCTCCCCGCACCCAATGCAGGTCCGCCGAGAGAATCTCGGTCTCAGCCGCGGCCTCGACCTCGCCCTGCGCCAGGAACGCCTGGGCCGCCTTGAGCAAAGCCTCGCCGGCATCGACCTCGCCGAGAATCCGGGCGGACCGCCCGAGGGCAAGCAGGAGGCGCGACCGGCGCCGATCGCCGTCATCGATCAGCTCGAGCCCTGCTCGCGCGGAGTCGGCGGCAGCAGCCCAGGCGTTTAGCGCGCTCGCGCCCTCAGTCGCCTCGATCAGCGCCGCCACTGCGGGCTCGCGCAGCTCGCCCGTCTCGACGCCTGCGGCGGAGCCGAGCGCGATCGCCTCGAGGTAGTGGTGCGCAAGCATCTCCGCCCGGTCCTCGGTGCGGTCGGGGGCGAGCGACTCTATCCACTTTGCCGCGGCGCGATGCTTGTCTGCGCGCCCGCCGCGTGGAATCTGCCCGTAGGCAACATCACGCACCAGCGCGTGCAAGAACGCGTACTGCGACTCGCCCGCGACCGCGGACCGACGTTCCCGGCGGATGAACTCCTTGCGCTCGAGCGCGTGCAGAGATTCGTCCAGCGGGGTCGCTGTGGCGAGCGCGGCGAGCACACTTGCCCAGAACACTTTGCCGATCACCGCAGCGTTCTGAATCAACTCCTTCTCTGAGGGCGAAAGCGCGTCGAGCCGGGCGGCGATCATGCCCTGGACAGTCTCCGGCAGCGGCAGCTCGCGGGCGTCGTCCAATCTCCAGCCGCGACCGTCTCGCACGAGGAAGCCCCGGTCCTGCAGCATGCGCACGTACTCCTCGGCATAAAGCGGATTCCCCTCGGCAAACGCGAGCACCCGCACCTGGAGCTCCGCCGGCAGCAGAATCTGGTCGAGGAGCGTCCCAAGGAGCTGAGCGGTCTCTTCCTGCGACAGCGAAGCGATCGAGATCGTCGCGGCGTTGCGCTTGCCGCCGCCCCAGTCGGGACGACGGTCGAGCAGCTCGGGTCGGGCCGTGCCGACGATCAGCAACGGCACGCCCGCCGCCCAATCGGCGAGGTGGTCGACGAAGTCGAGCAGGCCGTCGTCGGCCCAATGCAAGTCCTCAAATACGAGCACGAGCGGGCGCTGCTCGGCCAGCGCTTCAAGAAACTGCCGCCAGGCCGCGAACGCCTCGCTGCGACGGTCACCCCCGCCGTCAATCGACACGCTCAGGCCGACCAGCGGGCGCAGATGCTCCTCGACCCAATCGGCATCACTGCGACCGGCAACAACGTCCGCGACCATCGCCCGAAGCTTCTGCTCGGCGGCCTCCGTCGCGTCCGTCTCGAGGATGCCGGCCTGCGCCTTCACGATCTCTCCAAGCGCCCAGTAAGGAAGGCCCTCGCCATAAGGGAGCGAGCGTCCCTGTCGCCACCAAATCAGGTCGGGGTCGTGGTAGACGATCTGAAACAACTCGGTCACGAGTCTGCTCTTGCCGATCCCGGGCACACCGATGAGCGTCAACAGCTGCGGGGCCAGCTCGCGCCGACACCGATCGAGCGCATCGGCGAGCATGCCGAGTTCCCGGTCCCGGCCAACGAGCGGCGAGCGCCGCCGCTGCTCCAGGTCATCTCCGAAGCGCGATCGCGCGCCGATTGCCTCCCAGACCGGAACCGGCTCGGACTTGCCCTTCGCCTCAACAGGAGGAGCGTCGCGGTACTCGATCGTGCTGCGGGTGGCGTGATATGTCGTCTCCCCTACCAGGATCCCGTTCACCGGCGCGGCAGCCTGCAGGCGCGCGGCTGTGTTGACCACGTCACCCGAGGCCATACCCTCGCCCTCCAACGGTCGCGCACCTAAAGCGATGAGCGCCTCGCCGGTGTTCACAGCGATTCGCAGCTGAAACTCGAGCCCGGACTCGTCACCTTCCCCCTGGATCGCATCACGGATCGCTAGGGCCGCCCGAACAGCGCGCTCAGGATCGTCCTCGTGCGCGACTGGGGCGCCGAACAGCGCCATCACCGCATCACCGATGAACTTCTCAACCGTGCCGCCATGCCGCTCAATCTCCCTGCGGAGCCGCGCGTAGTACGGCGAGAGCATCGAGCGGACATCCTCCGGGTCGAGACGCTCAGCGCGACCCGTGAAGCCCACAAGGTCGGCGAACAGCACGGTCACGACCTTCCGCTCCTCGCGTGCCGGCGCTACAACGAGCGAAGCTCCACAGCGACCGCAGAACTGGAAGCCCTCCGGATTTTCCTGACCGCAGCTCCCGCAAGTCTCCACGGCCGTACGTTACGCCCTCTGCTCAAATCTCGACACAGTGGAAGAGGTGTATCGCTACCCGCTCAGCCCACGAGATGGGCTGGGCTAGGCGGTCTCTACCCTCGTAAGCATTCCAAGCGCAGGGCTCCCGGGGAATACCGCCGCCCCTCATAGGAATGGGGTGTAAATGCCATGTACTGCCGAGCTGACGGCACCCTCCGAGGTCGGTGAAGAGCAGCGTCACCGCGCCGGACGCGAGGTCAGTCATCGCTCTTACCGAGCGCGAGCTGAACGGCCTCGTCGAGGGAGAGGACCGGCCCGGAGCGCGGAAGGTCGGGAATGTGCGCGGCATAGCGATCACGTTCCTGTTGGTCCCACCCCATGATCGGACCGCGGGACTCCTCCGCCTCGACTCCGGTCCACAGCCGAGCAGCGAGCTCTTCGTCGCCGCGCGCGGCTACCGCCCACGCGAACGCCGCCAGCGCCCACATCATGTGGCGCCGGTCACCCAGGCGGCGGGTGATCGCGAGGGCCTCCGCTGCCCGTGCCTCGCCCGCTTCGACTCGGCCGCTCTCGAGCTCCATCCACGCGAGGTTCCCGAGCTGCGAGCCCTCCCACCAATCCCACCCGGCCTCCCGCCCCAGCGTCAGGCTCCGCTCGGCCAGCTCTCGTCCGAGCTCCCGGTTGCCCTGCTCGAACTCGAAGCCCCCGAGGTTCCCGAGCACCTGCAGCTCGCCGATCGGGTCTTCGAGCCTCTGGAAGATCTCCAGGCTCTCGCCGTACAGCCGGCGCATTTCGTCGAAGTCGCCGGAGAGGGCGGCGTCCACGCCGAGCCTGAAGATCACTGTCGCCACGCCGCTCTCGTCGCCCACCGCTCGGTAGAGCTCGAGGCTCCGCTCGTATGCCTCCCTGGCGCGCGCGTGCGAGCTCGCCATCTGGGCGCAGCCGCCGCAGTCGCGCCATGCGCGCGCGAGCAGGCTGCGGTCGAGCAGGTCGGGGGCGGCGAGCAGCGCCTCGAACCGGCGGAACCCCTCGAGGGGATCGTGAGTGATCCAGAAGTTCTCCATCGAGACCGCGAGGCGCAGACCGAGCTCGACGTCGGCCCCGGTCGCCCAGTCGATCGCGGCCCGCAGGTTGTCCTGCTCAGGGATCACGAGCTCGTGCCGCTGTGGTGCGCGCCCGAGACTTTCGAGCGAGAGGTTCGCGGCCTCGACGATCTCGAGATAGAGCTCGGCGTGGTGGCGCCGCAGGTCCTCCTCCTCGCCGGAGGCCGCGAGCCGTTCGACCGCGTACTCGCGGATCGTCTCCAGCATCCAGAAGCGGTCATTCGTGTGGCGGAGGAGGCTCTTCTCGACGAGCGACTGGAGCGTGTCCAAGTCGGAGCCGGCTACAACCTCGGCGGTAGCGAGAGTGCAACCGCCCGCGAAGACACCAAGGCGCGCAAAGAGCTGCTGTCCCGTCGCGTCGAGAAGCTGGTGGCTCCACTCGATTGTCGCGCGTAGCGTCGCCTGGCGCGCCTCGGCGTCTCGGCCGCCCTTGAACAGGTCGAGCCGCTCCGAGAGCCGCTCGAGGATCTGCTCCGGCGAGAGTGCTTTCGTCCGGGCGGCGGCCAGCTCGAGCGCCAGCGGCATGCTGTCGAGCCGTCGGCAGAGCTCCTCGATCGCGGGCGACGCCGCCAGGGCTGAGCGCAGGCAGAACAGCTCGACCGCGTCCGGATCGGCGAGCGGCAGCACCTCGTACTCGACCTCGCTGCGCACCCGCAGTAGCTCCCGGGAGGTGACGAGCAGGCGCAGGTTCGGACAGGCCTCGACCAGCGCCGCCAGGTCCGGGGCGACGTCGATCACCTGTTCGAGGTTGTCGAGGAGCAGCAGCATCTCCTTCTCGCCGATGTGCGCCGCGAGCTCCTCGTTGGCGCCCAGTGTCTGGGCGATCGTCGGCAGGACGAGTTGCGGGTCGTGGACGGTCGCCAGGCCGACCCAGAACGTCCCGTTCCGCGACTCGCCGACCAGCTCGGCCGCGGCCTCGATCGACAACCGCGTCTTCCCCGAGCCTCCAGGCCCGGTCAGCGTCACCAGCCGGGCGCCGGCACGCAGCAGCGCCGTCACCTCGCCCACTTCCCGCTCGCGGCCGACGAACGAGCTTGCCGGGCGGGGCAGGTTCGTGTTCGAGATCGTCTTCAGCGGCGGGAACGCGCCCTCGCCGAGCTGGTAGATCCAGACGGCCTGCTCGAAGTCCTTCACCCGGTGTTCGCCGAGATCGCGCAGCTCCATCCCGTCGATGAGGTCACGCGTCGCCTTCGACACCAGCACTTGGCCGCCGTGGCCTGACGCGGCGACGCGGGCGCCGAGATTCACGTCCTCGCCGACGTACCCCTCCCCCGTCGAGTGCGGCGTCCCCGTGTGCAAGCCCATCCGCACGCGCACCGGCCCGCCGTCGAGCGCTTCCTGCGCCTCGATCGCCGCGGCGACGGCACCCACGGCGCTCGGAAACGCGACGAAGAAGGCGTCTCCCTGCGTGTCCACCTCGACGCCACCGTTGGCGGAGAACGCATCGCGCAGGAGCCGGCGATGCTCCGCGAGCGCGGACGCGTACCCCTCCGGCCCGAGCTCGTGCAGCAGCCGTGTCGAGCCCTCGATGTCGGTGAACAAGAACGTCACCGTGCCGGTCGGTAAGTCGCGCACAGCGCAATCATGCGACCGGTGCGCGTCTATGTCACGGGGTGCCGGAGCCGCACCTCGAGCGGTCGTGGCGGCGATAGATCTCGTAGGCGCCGCGCGCCGGGGCGAGGCGGTACGGTCGTGTGCGTAGGGCGTCGAGCAGCGAGTCGTCAGACGCTGCGCTCGGCGGTCCTGCGATCACCGCGACGTCCGGGAAACCGCGTCGCCGGTACAAGCGCAGGAGCTCCTCGTGGGATTCCTTCCAGGCGGTCGTCGTGTCCGCGAGCGCCTTCGTGAGCAAGTGGCCGGCTGGGAAGTCGAGGAACAGGATCCGGCAGGACGCGTCGACGTCGGCCAAGTCGAGGCGAAGATCCCGGATGAGATCCCGCTTCTCGACGGTCGTGCGGAGCCCGGCGAACGCTCCCCCGTGCACGCGAGCGGGCAGGGACGAAATCGACGCGTCGCGGTAGCTCGGGATCACCTCGAAGAGGGAGGAACGCCAGGCTCACCGCGACCGGCGCGGCAGCGAGCCCGGTCCAGGCGGCGAGGCAGGAGCTCCTCCAGCGACCAGATCAGGAATGCCGACGACACGAGCGCGGCGGGCAGGGCGCCGGTACCCGCGTTGAGCGCTCCGTTTGAGCTGCTGACGCCGGTCATGATCCCGCCGGCGATGCCGGGCAACCACGCCACGCCCAGGAGCTGCGACGCTCCACGACGCCCACGCACGATCAGGAAGAGAGGGAGCGCGAGCCACGCGTAGTGGGCGACGTATTCGAGCGACGACTCAATTGAGATCGACCCGGGCGGGAGCACGAGCAGCGGCAGCGTGAGCACGACCGGGCTCGCGACGGCGGGACGCCAGCGCCACACAAGTACGAGAACGACGAGCGCTACGATGAGCAGGATCGGGTGCCGGAGCGTGTTCAGCTGATGCACGCCGAGGTCGTAGAGATCGCTCGCGCTCCCGAGCTCGATCGACGAGCGCGCGCGGACGTCGGCGCGGAAGCGGTGCAAGCCGACCGACGCCACGACGGCAGCCATCGCGACCAAAGGGAGCGCCAGGCTGGGCGCGTCGTAGATGACCATCGCCCGCCGCGCCGCCCCTCGAGACAGCGCAAGGCGGACCGCGTAGGCCACGGCCACCGCCACCAGTAGCGGCGGGTAGGCGAACCCGGATAGCCCGAGACAGAGCCCGGCGAGGACGCGGACGCCCCGCCGGGCTCCGGCTCGCGCAGGCACCAGAAGCCTAGGAAACAGCCGGCGGTAAAGAAGCCGCTGCCGACGGTGTTGTAGCTGAGGCTGTGGATGTTGAACGGGACGAAAGCGACTGCCGTCATGGCGACGAGCGCGGCCCGCCGGGTCTCAAGCGCCTCGCGCAGGGAGAGGGCCACGGCGAGGGCGACCGCCAGCGAGAAGAGGAAATGGATATGACGGACGAAGAGGACGATGGCCGTCAAACCGGCCAGCCCGTAGTAGGCCCACACGAATGGATACACGAGGATTCCCACGAAGCCCTGTGCGACGGCGGTCTCTGTGACGAAGACGTGCGCGCCGCGCACGAGCCGCTATGGCACCGCGATGTAGAAGGACTCGTCGGTGAAGTCGACGCCGTAGTAGAGGCGCCAGTAGCTGAGGCCCACGACCGCCGTTGCGACGATCAGGATCGATCCGAGCTCGAGGCGGTCGGCAAGTGGCCGGCGCGGCGGCCCCTCCTGTGGCAACTCCGCCATCGCGGCCCGAGTGTAAAGGCAGCATCCACGGTAGGCTCGCGCCAAGCTGAAGGTCTACGTCACGGGTGCGAGCGGGTTCGTCGGCGGGCACGTTGCACGCGAGTTGCGCGAGCGCGGCGCCGACGTCCGCGACGACTGGGTCGACGTGCTCGACGCCGACCGGCTGAGGCGTGCGGTCTCCGGCTGCGACGCCGTCTTCCACGTCGCGGCCCTCTACAGCTTCACCGCGCCGGCGCGCGAACTCGAGCTCGTCAACGTGCAGGGCACGCGGAACGTGATCGAAGCGTGCGCCCGCGAAGGCGTGAAACGCATCGTCCACACGAGCACGTGCGCGACCTGCGGCCCGGTGCCCGGGCGGCAGGCGACCGAGGACGACTCGCCGCCGGCCTGGGAGCTCGCTGTCCCCTACAAGCGCACGAAGCTGGAGGCCGAGCGCCTCTTGCTGGCGGCCGGCGGCATCTGCGTCAATCCGACAACGCCGGTCGGTGAGGGCGACCGCGCGCCGACGCCGACCGGAGCGATGGTCCGCGGAGTCGCCACGGGCGGCTACCGCGCCTACCCGCAGATCGGCGTCAACGTCGTCGACGTCCGCGACGTCGCCCGCGGGCACGTGCTCGCGCTCGAGCGCGGCCGACCCGGCGAGCGGTACCTGCTCGGCGGGGTCGACCTGACCCTGCGTGAGCTCTTCGCGGCGATCGCGGACCTCGCCGGACGACCGCGACCGCGCATTGCTGTTCCCTGCTCCGGCATCCGGATCGCCGCCGCGCTCGGGCTCGTCAACCGCAACGAGGCAATCCTGGCGCGTACCTCCGCGTACTTCTCCTCGGCGAAGGCCGAGCACGAGCTGGGCTACCGCCCGGGCCCCGTTGAGCCGGCCCTGAGGCGGGCGGTGGACGAGACCAGATCAGCCTGAGCTCTCCCCGGCCGTGGGACGGGCGGTTGCGAGCCTCGCGCCGACGGTCGCGTCGGCAGCCCGGGCGCTCGGTGGACTGGCCGTGACCGCCTCGAGGAATGCCTCGCGATCGAGCGCGAGCAGCTTTGCCGGAGTCTTCGCCGTGACCGTCGCCGTGCGCGGCACGTCGCGCAGCAGGGCGATCTCTCCGAACGCTTCGCCGCGGCCGAGCGAGGCGGTCGTGACGCCGTCCACCGTCACCTCCACCTCGCCGTCGGCAACGACGTAGAACCTGTCGCCGGCGTCCCCCTGCCGGATGACCACCGTCCCGGCGGGAGCGCTCACCGGCTCGAGCTGCGCCGCGAGCCGTTCGAGCGTGGACTCCGGTAGAGGCGCGAAGATCGGGATCTCCGCCAGCAGCTCCACCTCGGGCGGCGCATGTGTTTCGGCGTCGATCGTCAGCAGCTGCCGCCAGGTCAGTGCCGCGAGCACCGGCAGGAACGCGCCGGTCGTCACGAGCGACCAGCGGATGCCGATCACGTCGATCAGGACCGGCGCCAGGATCGCGCCCAGCCCGATCGTGCCGACGAGGAGCATCTCGAGCACGCCGAAGACCCGGCCGATCACGTCCGGCGGCGCGGAGCGCTGGAGCAGCGTAAGCCCGGCGACGTCGACGAGCGTGTTGCCAAGGCCGATAAAGGCAAGAGCCACCAACGCGACGGGCGTATTGGGCCAGGCGCCAATCGCCACCAGCGGCGCGCCCCAGAGAACGATTCCGACGCCGAAGTCCGCCGCCAGCCGTTTCCGGCCTATCAGCGCAAACGCAATCAGGGCACCGATGATCCCGCCCACCCCCGAAGCCGCGTTCAGGAGGCCGACACCCGAGTCGCCGCGGTGGAGGAGGTCGAGCGCGGTGACCACCACGAGCACGCCGAGCGCTCCGGCGAGCAGCGTCTGCGCCGAGTACAGGCCGATCACGATCCGTAAGCGGCGCTCGACCGCGATCGCCTTGAAGCCCGCACCGGCTTCTCTGATGAAGTGCTCGCGCTCGGCGGGCTGTGCCGCCACCTGCCGCCGCAGGCCTCCCTGTGGCCGGATCGTCGACACCAGGAGCGCGCTCCAGACGAACGTTCCCGCCGTGACGAGAAAGACGGCGCCGGAGCTCGTGACCGCGAGCAGGCCGCCGCCGATCGCGGGCCCGACGAAGCTGCCGATGCTGTCGATCGTGCTGCGGGTGACGTTGGCGGCGGACAGCTCCTCCGGCGTCCGCGCAAGGTCCGGCAGCAGGGACGACTCGGCCGGCAGGAAGGCGGTAGCGAGGATCGAGGTCATCCCCGCGAGCACATAGACGAGCCAGCTCGGCCCGCCGGAAAGCGCGACCGCTCCCGCCGATCCGATCGTGGCCGCGCGGCCGAGGCTGGCCGACGCCATCACGGCGACACGCGGGAGACGATCCGCGAGCGTCGAGGTGAACGGAGCGGCAATCGCCGACGGAATGGTCCGGATCAGCGCGACGATTCCGACAGCCTTCGCACCGCCGTCGTTGAAGGCGAAGACGGCGAGCGCGATCGCGTACGCCCACTGGCCGGTCACGGAGCCGGCGCCCGCGAGCTGGAGCCGGCGAAGCTGCGGGTTCGAAAAATTGCTGCTGATCGCCGCCAGGGAGTCGCCGAGCTTGTCGCGCAGGAGCTTCATCTGCGCGCAGCATTTCAGCCCGGGTTGTGAATCTGTAGCGAACGTGGGAAGATCCCACCTGGGTAGACCGTCTAGGTTGTCGAACCGCGGAAACCGCGGAAACGATTCCAAGGAGGCACGAAGTGTCGGACGACCAGACCAAAGAGGCTCCGGACGTCGAGACTCAGGACGAGGAGGACGACGTCGAGGCCCACCGCGCTGACACCGGCCGCGCTGACACCGGCCGCGCTGACACCGGCCGCGCTGACACCGGCCGCGCTGACACCGGCCGCGCTGACACCGGCCGCGCTGACACCGGCCGCGCTGACACCGGCTAGCATC